>Ga0272444_10000837_pt1 | contig 31228 bp, 25 predicted proteins | sample SSMForm13_FD_201033 | JGI IMG/M metagenome (GOLD analysis project Ga0272444, IMG submission 201033) | Marine sediment archaeal communities from Little Sippewissett salt marsh, Falmouth, MA, United States - SSM-Form-13 | ecosystem: Environmental > Aquatic > Marine > Wetlands > Sediment ...
CTTCGAGCACACCCGGGTGCACGGTGACTTTGAAGCCGTTCCGGTATTTTTCGACGCCCATGGCTTGAAGCCGCTTCGCCATCCTTTCGGCGTAGCAGTGCTTGCAGCCGTCCGAGACGGCGTCGCACCCGGTCACCGGGTTCCAGGTGCGGAAAGTCCATTCGATTCGAGAGTGAGCAGCCATGGTGATTCTATTCTTCTACACGAAGAAACGATTCTATAGACCCTTTCACCATCACTTTCACGCACAAAAAAACAGGCCCTCGCAGGGCCTGTTTTCAACTTGTGATGTCGCAGAACCACCTACCGCGTCTGCAGCTGCTCGCTCTCCGGGATCGTGTCGACCGCGATGCCTTTCATCGCGCCGCCCAGACCGTGCGACTCCTGCGCGATAATCGCGTAATCCTGCCAGTGGGTGGTAGCGGAAACGATAGCCTTGGCGCGCTTCTCGGGATCGTCGGACTTGAAAATTCCCGAGCCGACGAACACCGCCTCGGCCCCGAGGTGCATGCACAGGGCGGCATCGGCCGGCGTGGCAATCCCGCCGGCGGCGAAATTCGGCACCGGCAGCTTGCCCAGCTTGGCGACTATCTGCACCAGCTCCAGCGGCACGCTGTGCTCTTTGGCCACGCCGTAAAGTTCTTCGGGGGACATGACGGTCAGGGATTTCATCACGGAGGTAATTTCTCTGAGATGCTTCACCGCCTGGGAGACATCGCCGGTCCCGGCCTCGCCCTTGGTACGGATCATCGCAGCGCCTTCGGAGATGCGGCGCAGCGCCTCGCCCAGGTTCCGACAGCCGCAGACGAACGGGACTTTGAAATCCCATTTGTCGACGTGGTACTTCTCATCGGCCGGCGTGAGGACCTCGGACTCATCGATAAAGTCGATCTCCATAGCTTCGAGCGCCCGGGCCTCAATAAAGTGCCCGATCCGGCATTTGGCCATGACGGGAATGGTGACAATGCGTTTGATCTTTTCGACCACGTCCAGGTCGGCCATGCGGGCCACACCGCCGTCTTTGCGAATATCCGAGGGGACCCTTTCGAGGGCCATGACCGCGGCGGCGCCGGACTGCTCGGCAATTTTGGCCTGCTCGGCGTTGGTGACGTCCATAATGACGCCGCCCTTGAGCATTTCAGCCAGGCCGACCTTGACCTTGTGAGCTTTATCTTCGAACTGTTTCATTTTGCACTCCTCTAAACTATATACGCCGGGGGCCGGCGGTTAGCGCGGGCTGATTGAGATTGGAGAGTAATCTCGCAGGCTCTGCTGTCTTTAACAGGCGGCCCGCCGTCCGGAGGGATTATAACACCGGAAAGCCAAAATACACAACCCTCTAAACTAACCGGGGTTCTTTTTCTCCCCGTTCTGCCCTAGAGACAAAAACGGGTGGCCGGACCCTTGCGGGTCGGACCACCCGTTATACGACTTCTCAGGTAATCGTTATTTGGCGGCCCGGCGGTACCGGCCGAAACTGTGCTTCTCCAGCGCGCGCTTGAACGACTTCTCCTGACTTACCCAGAAACCGTGCATCGGGCAGTTGTCGATGCGATCGCAGGAGCAACTGTTGCCCTCGGTGCAAAGATTAATATGGATGGGGCCTTCGATAGCCTCGATCACGTCGAGAAACGAAATCTCGCGAGGCGTGCGGGCCAGGCGGTAACCGCCGGTAACACCCTGGAACGAAACCAGGATACCGGCGCGGGTAAGATCCTTGAGAATCTTGGCCAGAAATTCCCGGGGGATGGACTCACTGGCGGCGATCGAATTTATCGAACCCAGTTTGCCTTTCGGGATAATCGACAGGTGCCTGACGGCCCGGAGGGCGTAATCGGCTTTTCTTGATAACTGCATCTCTATCTCCTCTAAACGCTAAGTCAACTTCGCCGCTAACGGTGGCAATAAATAGTGGCAAAAAAGCTCTTTAGTTCCATATTGTTACGCAACTATATTAAAAAAGATGCCTGAAGTCCACAAAATTTTTAATTTCCAGCCGATTTTTTTTGCCTTTTCGGTGAAAAAGCATATATTTGGAGTCATATAGTCCAGTTTTGACCGGATTTCCGGGTACGGAACACAGAAAATCGCGGCGGCCGGAAGTGCCGTAGCAGAAAGCGCGAACCGCCGGAAACCAGTTTTGTTACAACTGGCTGAAAGAAAAACAAGACAACAGGGACACACGAGGCTGAGCCTCAGAGGAGACAAATCATGTCCGAAGTTACCAATAGCCCGGAAAAGGGCGCCCAGGATCAGGTTATCAACATCACCCCGGAAGCGGCCAAAGAGATCGCCCGGCTCATCTCCCAGGAAAAGGAAGAGGTCTTCCTCCGGCTGGGCGTGGCCTCCGGCGGCTGCTCCGGCATGTCCTACTCGATGGAGTTCGACACCCGGGCCGGAGAATTCGACCGGATTTTCGACTGCGAAGGTTTCAAGGTGCACGTCGATCTGAAGGCCCTCCGCTATTTGAAGGACTGCACACTGGATTACAAGAGCGGCATGCTCGGCGGCGGTTTCCAGTTCTCCAACCCTAACGCCAAACGCTCCTGCGGCTGCGGCTCATCGTTCACCTGCTGAGGAAGTCAGGCGGGCATTTGACGCAGTTGTCGGATGGACGCCGATCGCGGCTTTCCGCGGTCAGGCCGAAGTACGGTCAATAGCTGCCTGCCTGCGTTACTATGGCGGTACCGACAAAAATGGCTTACGACATTGTCAGCCCGGAGCAGTTTCTCTCCGAAGAGCTCTTTCGCGAGGACGAGTTCCTCGAGAACACCCGCAAATACGACTGGGAACAGCACCGAAACAAAAAAGTCCTGGTTCGCGGCTGCGGCAATATCATCGCCCCACCCTGGGCGTTCATGGTGATTACGGCAAAGCTCACCGGCGTGGCCCGATCGGTGATATACGGTAACGAGCACGACAACGTCGTCGTGCATCGCAAGGCAAAAGACAGACAAAGGACTTGATTTTTATGACAACTTCGAGATTATTACCTTCCCAACAGGAAACGGGAGTCGACGAGGAAGGAAAGATGCCGAAGATAAAGTTCCTGCCGCAGGACGTTGAGATAGAAGTTGAAGAAGGCAAGACGATTCTTGACGCCGCCCTGGACAACAACATCCGAATTGACCACAATTGCGGCGGCAACTGCGCCTGTTCCACCTGCCACGTGATAATCGAAGAAGGTTTCGAATCGCTCGGTGAGATGTCCGAGGACGAAGAGGATATGCTCGACGAAGCCGAGAACCTGACCGATACTTCGCGCCTCGCCTGCCAGTGTAAAGTCACGAAAGACCTGGTGGTCCGGATCCCCCCTAAAGAAGCTACTTTCGACGACGACACGTTCTAGCCGGTCCGGCCGCTCAGCCAGATAACGAGGCCGCCCTGTCTTTCCCCGGGGCGGCTTTTTTGCGCCCGGCCGGCAGTGTAAGCCTCTGTCAATTCTGCCGATACACTGACTGATGGATAAGTCTGTCCGGTCAACAAGGTCATCGGTCGGCAACTGCCGGGGTTATTCCCTGATCGAACTGGTTGTCGTACTTGTGATTATCGGCGTGCTCGCCACCGTGGCGATGAAATCCCTCAACGCCGTCAACGACACCGCCAGGATCGAGGAAACCAAGCGGGAGCTGGACCGAATCGCCTTCGCGATCACCGGTAACCCCGAACTCGTCTCCGGCGGCGTAAGGACGGATTACGGCTTTGTCGGCGACTGCGGAAGACTCCCGGCCAACCTTGACGCGCTTGTCTCGGCCCCGGGCGGCTACAGCAATTGGGACGGTCCTTACATCACCGACGAGTTTTCCGAAGACGGTTCCAGTTCGGAGTTCAAGAACGATGCCTGGGGGACGGCCTACAGCTTTTCCGGCGGACTGACGGTTACCTCCACCGGCGGCTCCTCGACCCTGACGCGCCGACTGGCCAACTCCAGCGATGAGCTGCTCCGTAACAACGCCTCGTTTACTTTCACCGACCTGGATTTCACTCCTCCGGGGATCGACTATCGCGATTCGGTGAGATTCGTTTTGTTCTACCCGTACAACGGTTCGATAACTTCACGCACGAACTACCCGGCCAACGATGGCTTCGTGGCGTTCGACTCGATTCCTATCGGTCTGCATACTCTTCGGGTGATTTATCTTCCGAGCAACGACACGCTGACCCGGAAAATCAGTGTTTCGCCGGGCCAGGACTACTATACGGATATCCAATACCACGAAAATCTCTGGACCGCCGACACCAGCGGGTCCGGCGGCAGCGGCGGCGGTGGATCAGGTTCGGAGGTACTTCGCCCCAACGGCAGTGGTGCGTCGTCGCAGCTCACCGACTCTCCCACCTCGGGCAGCAACTGGCAGAAAGTCGACGAGGTTTCTTCGGACGGCAACTCCACTTATGTGCGGGGGAACAGCTCCTCCTGGCGGCGCGACAGCTATGCGGTGCAGGATCATTCGGCCGGCGCCGGAACAATCGACAGCGTGGTGGTACACATCATGGCCCAGCGGCAGGGAGGCGGCAGCCAGGGGGCCCGGACTTCGGTCAGAGTCGGTGGAAGTTATGACGACGGTTCCACTATCAACCTCAACCCGGTCGGCAGCTATACAGATTTCTCGACTACCTACGATTTCAACCCGACTACCTCGGCACCCTGGTCCTGGACGGATATCGATGCTATGGAAATCGGGGTGTCCATACAGAATTCGGGTAGATGCACGCAGGTCTGGATGGAGGTGTTCTACACCAACTAGTTGGATAGATTATGAACGTTCCCGGCAAAAGAAATCCACGCGGCTTCAGCCTCATCGAACTGCTGGTGGTGATTATCGTAATCGGCATCCTGGTGGCGATAGCGATGCAGTCGATGGATGTAGTGGTGGACGATGTCCGTCGCGTCCGCACCGAGCGCGAGATGGAAATGCTCGCCAAAGCTATAGTCGGCGATCCCGGCCTTACCCAGGGGGCTTTGCGCAACGATTTCGGATACGTCGGCGACGTCGGAGCTTTCCCTCCGAACCTCCAGGCGCTCTATCAGAACACCCCCGGCTTCGGCACCTGGGACGGACCTTACCTGCCGCCTGATTTTGCCCAGGATTCAACCGGTTTCAAAATGGATGAATGGGGGACCTCATACAGCTACAGCGGCGGTATCACAATCAGCTCGACCGGCAGCGGCGCCACGATAACCAGGAAGATCGCCGACGCAGTTGATGACTACCTCGTCAACAGCTTCAGCGGCGTCGTTGCCGATGGCGCCGGCAGCGCCCCCGGCTCGACCTATCGTGATTCGGTCGATATCGTTATCACGGTTCCCGACGGCACCGGCGGCCGGGCCGGCAGGACGGTGCGGCCCAACACGGCCGGATCGTTCACATTTGACTCCCTCCCGGTGGGGCTGCACCCGTTGGAAATCATCTACCTGCCGACTGCCGACACGCTGCACAGATACACAACCATCCTGCCGCGTCACAAGAGCAGCCCTCTGCCCTATTACGTCTTTTCCGACGGCTATTTCACGGCCGGCGGCGGCGGAGGCGGCGGCTCCGGCTGCGACAGCAGCGGCACCCTGATTCTTCGGCCCGAAGGCAACGGGGTTGTTACCGATCTGTCCACCAGCGGCTGCTCGAACAACTGGGAGTGTGTCGACGAGAGCACGGCGGATGAAGATGCCACGCGGGTGCGCGGACCTTCGAACTTCTGGGCCACCGACGTCTATATACTGGGCGACCCGCCCTCCACCGACTGCTCCATCACCAGCGTCACCGTCTACGCCCGGGCCCGCAAGGCCAACACTCAGGGGGATGTCAGACCGACGGTGTATACTCACGGCAGTGAATACAACGGCAGTTCTCAGAGCCTCTCATCGTCCTACGCGGATTACAGCGAGCAGTGGACGATCAACCCTTCAACCGGCAGCAGTTGGACCTGGCAGGAGATTACCGATTTTCAGGCCGGCATCTCGATCAGGGGCCAGAGCTCAAATTTCCCGGCCTACTGCACCCAGGTGTGGGTGGAGGTGCAGTATGCACCGTAATTCGCGGCAAACAGGTTTCACCCTGATCGAGATGGTGCTGGTAATCGTCATCATGGGCATACTGGCCACGGTCGCTTTCCGCTCCGGCAGCAGCGTTTATCAATCGGCAAAGACAGAACAGACCAGGCAGGAGATGGATGCGCTGGCAATGGCGATCGCCGGCAATCCGGAGCTTGAGAACAACGGTGTGCGATCGGACTTTGGATATGTGGGCGATGTCGGTTCAGTACCGCCGAATCTCAACGCACTAATGAGCAATCCCGGCGGTTATGCTACCTGGAACGGACCTTACGTCAGCAATCGCTTCACGCAAATCACGGACGACTACCGTAAGGACGCCTGGGGCGATGACTATGTCTACACGCCGGGGACTTTGATTGAATCAACGGGCAAAACAACGGCCGGGGGTGGTTGCGGCGGCCCCACCACCAGCGGGGATATTATCAGACGCGTCGCGGCCTCCAACGGCGAACTCCTGCGCAACGAAGTCTCAGGGGTGGTTCTGGATCTCGACGGCACGCCCCCGGGAAACGACCGCGACTCGATCAGGGTGTATATCACCTACCCCAACGGCACCGGCGGCTGGCGTACGCGCACTTCGGCTGTCGACGGCGGCGGGTATTTCTCGTTCGATTCGATCCCGATCGGTAACCACGATGTGGGGATAGTCAAACTGCCCGAGGCCGATACCATGATGCGGTTCGTTTCCGTCCTGCCGGGATCTTCGCTCTATCAGGAATACCGCCTGTCCACGGACGTGTGGTACGGAGCGGGGATTATCCCCTCTTTTGCCGGACATTATACGCTCGATGAAGGCTCGGGCCTGACGGCCTACGACGCCAGCGGTCAGGGGGTTGACCTGGCCCTCCAGAACGACGCCGCCGGAGCCGGCTGGAGCACCGGGAAGATCAGCGGAGCGTTTGACTTCGATGGTACCGATGACTATTTCGACATGGCCACCGACAGCACCGAGCTTCAGATGATCGGCGACTACAGCGCCAGCGTCTGGATCCGGGCCGATTCCGACCAGGTGACCTGGGCCGCCATATTCTGCAAGTGCACTCCTACCGGCAGCGATAACCACTGGACGCTGCAATGGGACAACTCCTCCGGAACGTCGAAGCGGATGACCCTGTACCATCCCGGCGGCAACAACTGGAAATCCAACTACCGGTTGTCAGACGCCCAGAACGCCTGGCATCACATCGTCCTGACCTATCGGGAATCACCGGCGCGAGTGCAGCTATACGTCGACGGCTCCCTGCACAGCGAGACCACATCGCTCACCACCGGACCCGGCACCGGCGGCGGCCGGTTCCGAATCGGCTGCGACCGGGCCAGCTACACGTGGAAGGGAAAGATCGACGATCTCCGCCTGTACCGTCAGGTGCTCGGCGAGAGCGACGTCCAGGCGCTTTACAACATGGGGAGTCCGTAATGCGCAGGACAATTCACACAGATGAGCGCGGCTTCACTCTTATCGAGATCGTTATCATGATCCTGATAATCGGGTTGCTGGCCTCAGTGGCTACCATGAAGATGAACGAGTCGATCGAGACCGCCCGGTACGAGCAAACCAAAAACGAACTGGATCAACTGGCCGTGGCGATCGCGGGCAACCCCGAAGTCTACGCCGAGGGCGCGCGGTCTGATTTCGGCTATGTCGGCGACGTGGGCGCCTTGCCGCCCGACCTCGACGCCCTGGTACAGAACCCGGGAGGTTTCACCACCTGGCACGGACCCTACATCGGCCGGGGTTTGAACGGGGATGATTTCAAGAGAGATGCCTGGGACGCTCTGTACAGCTACGCGGGGACTACAATCCGGTCAACCGGTTCAGGATCGAACATCGATAAGCCGTTGGCCCTCTCCTCCGGTGCCCTGCTGTCCAACCGGGTCGAGGGAATCGTTCGCGACGCCAACCTCACCATGCCCGGGACAGCTTTTGCCTCGACCGTACAGGTCCAGCTTGTTTATCCCAACGGCGCCGGCTCGATGACAACCGCAACCCTCAATCCCGACCGCCATGGAGGTTTCGGTTTCTCCGGCGTTCCGATCGGAAACCACGTGCTGCGGGCCATATACCTGCCGCAGTCGGACACGATGTCTATCCCGATCACGGTCAACCCGAACCGGGATGTACATCTTGACGTAATCTTCCCGGCCGATCTCTGGTAGACGATCTCGCTTCTACCCCTTTATCACCAGATTTATAGCGCGCTTCTTCAACTGCGGAAGGAACAGAAGGGGATCGACCGCAAACTCCTGTGGCTTGACGCCCCGTTCGGTGATCTTCCCCGAAGCCGCCATCCAGGCTATGATCGCCGCCGGGAAGGCCGTGGTCCGCATCATGGCCGTAAGTCCGGTGCGCGAGTCCTGCCGGTCGACTATCTCGTAGGTGCGCACGGCCGGGGCTTTGTCTTTCTGTCCCTCGACCGTCACCCTGACCAGGACCATGTCGGGATCGTTGAAACTAAGGGCGTTTTCGAGCACCGCTTTAAACACCTGCCGCGGCTCCACCGACTGGCCGTCGACCTGGAGAATCTTGCGCGAGGCCAGCCCCAGTTCGAGCATGGTTCTGAACTGAAGACAATGCCCGGGGTAGCGGATCGTCTTGTAATCGAGGAAATCTATCTTGCCCGCGAAGCTGTCCGGAAGAGTGGAACTGCCGCCCGAGGTAAAGAAAGCCTCCAACTCGCCTATGCCGTCAAACTCCAACTGCTCCAGACCGGTCATGGGATTGACGATCTTCTTCTGGCCGTTCTCGAGGATGACGCATGGTTCCCAGTACTCGTTGATGAGACCTTCGGAAGAAAACACTATCTGGTAGTTCAGCGGCCGCCGGGGCGCCTGAGGCAGCCCGCCGACCCTGATCTTGACGGAGGAGACGCTGTCCATCCGTGCCACTCCGTCGGCCACCATAATAGATACCATTCCTGGGGCCAGCCCGCAGTCGGGGATAACAATTACGCCGGCCTCGCGCGCCTCGTTGTCCATCTCGAGCTGCGCTTTTACGACGTCGTTATTGCCGCCGAGATCAACCAGGTGACATCCGGCCTTTACAGCGGCGCGAGTAAGACCGGGGTTGAATCTGTAGGTGACACACGAGACGGCGGCATCGTACCCCGAGAGGGTTTCGGCCACTGATTCTTCGTCGCCCGCGTCAAGCCGGCCGGCCACGGCCTTACCCTCGCCGAACCTTTCCCCCATCTCCACGGCCAATTGCTTGTCAACGTCGTATATTCCAACCGCCTCGACCCCCTCGGCCCGAGCGGCGTCGCAAAGCGCCGCGCGCCCCATGAGGCCGGCGCCAATTATCGCTATTTTCATTCCCTGTCTCCCAGGTTGTCGTTGTTGTGCCCCCCCCTGTCTTTGGAGCCCCAAGAAAAGAGGTTTAAGGGAATAAATCAACTACGGAGAACGGTAAGATTGTGAGTTCGGCAACCGATAGAAAAGAAAAGGGACAAAATCAAAACGGGAAGACACCTATGGCTAAGAACGCGACTGAGAAAACGCCCGCGCTCAATTCCGACAGCTTAACCGAAGATCTCCAGCAGGATCTAGCCCTCTTCCGGGCGCTGAAACCGTACCTGGGGCACTGCCTGACTCTGAATCACGACCTAAACAACCCCCTGGCCGGCATTCTTGGCTACGCTGAGTTTCTGCAGAACGATGATAACCTTACCGATGACCAGCGGCACAGTCTAAGTCAGATAGTCACCTGCGCCGAGCGCATGAAAGCCCTGATCGAAGCGCTGTGCACCGACAAGTTGGAGCTGGCAGAGAAGATCGACCTGGCCTCGATAACCGAGAGCTACGTCAATATCGCGAAGAAGCTAGATTAGGTGGTTGGACTTGCGCAGGAACCATTCCAACGCCAGAGTCCCTACGAATACCAGCAGCAACCAGAGTTTCCCCCACAGATCGATCTCACCGGTCACGGTCTCGACTGCACGGCTGACGTCAAAGGCCGAGGCTGTCCGCGCAAAATCCTTATACGATGCAAAAGTACCCCCCGAGGCCCGGGCCAGCGATCTGAGAGCGGCCGGATCGCCGCGCTGGTCGTACTCCTCGAGAGAGAACGATTCTATCAGGATCTCGGCGCTTCTCTCTTTAAGCAGACGGTCCTCTTTCTCAAACCGAGCCTCGTAAGTATATTTCCCGGGCGGGAGCTGGCTGAACTCGGCCAGGAATTTCCCTTCGCCGCGCTCGATCAGGTCGGCCTCGAAAGTATCGTCTTCCTCACCGCCGGTAAGCTTGACCACACCGTTAACACCGGGGATCGGGCGGAAACCCTGATCGAAAGCGAAACCCTCGAACCGGACCGGCTCACCCCGTGAAAACACTTCTCGTTCCGGGCTGATCCTGATCGGATCGAAATCGTCCTGCACCGTCAGCCAGCTGATGACGCCTTCGACAAACCGCCCGTAGTCATCACGATCGGTGCCATACCCGATCCCTTTGAAACCCCACGACCAGAACGGCAGGGCCGTCGCTGCGATCAGCTTGCCGGGGCCGTGACGGCGGAAGCCCAGGATGGGGAGGCTTCCCTCTTCGGCGCCGGCGACCGAGACAAAGGCCAGGATAGTCCCCTCGGGCGCTGTCTGATCACATCGTACCAGCAGTTCGAACGGCGGCAGAGTCGACCAGCGTTCGCGGATCGAGGCCCGGTCATCGGCCAGGCGGATGGCCGGGTGAAATAAGTGTCCCTCGGCCGGGACGCCCTGGAATTGTGTATATAGAACCGGTCCGCGGCCCCCGGGATAGAACGGCAAAAGATCGCTCAGCCACTCCTGCGGTCCCCGCTCGGCGAACTGTGGCCCCATAAGCAGCCAGACACCGCCCCCCTTTTCGTTAAGGTAGGAGTGCAGCAGGTCCTGGCGAGGTTGAAGGGCCAGCGGATCGGGATCGTAGAGGATCACCAGATCGTACCGGTTGAGTTGCGCCTGGGTCGGCGGAAACCGCCCGGCCAGGTTTCCTGATTTGGCACCCGTCACCACCAGGTCGACATCGTAGCGGTCCGATTGTCGCAGGAAGCGATTGAGAAAACCGACTTCATAGTCCGGTCGATCGGCCAGCAAGAGCACCATCAGGCGGCTCTTGAGGACCTTCACCGCCACCGTGCGCCGGTTGTTGCCGGTGCCGGTCTCACCCTCCAGTGAGGGAACTTCGATCTGGAGGAGTTTTTGCCCCGGGACTTCGGGGACATATCTCAGGTCAACCTCGCCGAACCCGCCCTGGTCGGTGATGTCGAAAGAGCTTTCGGAGAGCGAGCGGCCCGATTCCGACAGGATCACGCGAGCTCTATTGCCGGCTGCCGAATGGAAGCTCAGCTTGACCTTCATCTCGGTCGGCTGCCCGACGAAAACTACCGGGTTGAAGTCTACATCCGCAATGCTTACATCCAGATCTCCCTCAGCGCCGGCCATACCGATCGTGTGGATCGGTACCGACAGCCCCTCGGCCGCCTCGGCGGGTCTGGGTCCGGTGTTGGAATTACCGTCGGAAAAAAGCAGCCAATAGTCGGAGGGCTCGGCCAGCTCGATCTTCTCCAGCTCCTGAACGGCTTCGCCGATGGCGGTCTTATCGCCTCTCACTTTGTCGGCGGCCGGATCAAGATTCGAACCAAAGTAGTAGGTCGTCAGATCGGTCTCATTACGAAGCCGCTCGAACTCCTCGCCCGACAGCAGAGAGTCCAGACGGGCCCGGCGTGACTTGCCGTCTTCCACACGGTCCATGCTGGTCGAACGATCCAGCATAACGGCTACCCTGCGCGGGCGCTCCAGACTCTGCGTGTAGCTTATTACCGGCTCAAACAGGGCGGCCGCCAGGGCAAGGACGGCAAGAACCCGAAGAGCCCCCAGCAACAGACGGACGGGCCTTGAGAGCGGGGGGTTAGTCCGGATATACAGCCAGACCGAAAGACCGAGCATCACCGCCAGGGCCAGCCAGACGAGGACCGGGCTCCCGGTCAGGAAATCGACGGATATGTTTTCAATGCCGAACATGTTGTCTTACTTATACTCCGGGCCGGCGCGCAAGTTGTCCCCGGCGCGGCAAGACCTTGAGATTTCAGGAAAGATAACCACCGGTACCGGGACAGTTCAGGAGGCCCGGGCAACCGCATAGCGGACCATCCCGGTCAGGGAATCGTAGTAGATGGACTGCCCCACTCCGGAAATCGAATCCAGCGCCTGCTCCCCCAGTTCCTGGGCTCTGAGGTAAGTGTAGTCGAGACCGCCGTTCTCTCGCACGAAAGTGTTGATCCTGGCGAACCTTTCCTCGTCCTCGCCCTTGCCCGATTTGAGGTAGGAGACGATCTCCCTCTGCGAGCCCTCGTTTACACTCCTCAGGGCATAGATCAGGGGTAACGTGACCTGGCCGTTGAGAACATCATTGCCGGTTTCTTTACCGGTAGCTTCGGGATCACCCACGAAATCAAGAAGATCATCGGCAATCTGAAACGCCGTACCGATCTTTTCGCCGAAATCGGCGAATCGCTGCCTTTCATCGGAGGAACGCCGGTTCAGGATCGGGCCGGTTTCGCATGAGACGGCGAAAAGAGACGCGGTTTTGTCGGCGATGATATCGAGGTATTCATCCTCGGAGAGCGAATAGTTCTCGGTCTCTTCGATTTGCCTGAGTTCGCCCACCGAAACGCGCTCGGTCGCCCGTGAAATGGCCCGGATCAGGTCCATCGAGGCAGCGTCGGCCATAATCCGGAACGCCTTGGCGAAGATGTAATCCCCCATCAGGACCGAGATGAGGTTTTTCCATTTGTAATTGACGGTTTCCTGGCCGCGGCGAAGATCCGATTCGTCAACCACGTCATCGTGAAGCAGGGTGGCGGTATGGATCAGCTCGATAGCCAGGGAGGCATCAACCGAATAGTCCGAAATATTGTTGGCCGCCCGGGAAGACAGGAACAGGAAAGCCGGCCGCATTCGCTTTCCCTTGGATTTGAGCAGATGGCGGGCTATGGAAGAGATAAGTGGAGAGTCGCCGCGAAGATAATCGTGCAGCTTGCGGTCAAACGTCTCCAGGTCTTCCCTGACCGGCTCGGTGTATTCTATCAGGCGGTTGGCGTCCAGCGTGTTGGCACCCTCACGTCGGTTTATCCATAACAAACTTCGTAAAGGAAAGGCTCGAACAGGTCTTTGTCAACGGTTTTAGGTGAGGCGGGGCCGTTCAAGGATCATCTCGGGCCACTTTGATCGAGTCCGAGAAACTTCCGTAAGCCGTTGACATATATATCGCTCTCATAATAGAGGCGTTCGTTGTGAGCGCCGGACAATTCAATAAACGCCTTCGGCTCGGGGGCCAGTTCGTAAAGGTGCTGCCCCATTTCGAAAGGTATCAGATCGTCCTTTGGCGAGTGCGTAATCAACACGGGACAGGTGAGCCGGCCGATCTTGGCAGCGTTGTCAAAGCGATAGCGCGACAGCATCTTGACCGGCATGAACGGGAACATCCGGCGCCCCACCTCGGCCGCCGAAGTAAACGAAGACTCTACGATCAGCCCGGCCACGGGCGCCCGACGGGCGACTTCGATTGCAATCGCCCCACCCAGCGAGCGGCCGAACAGATATATCTCTTCGGGGGGCAGATTCTTTTCGTTGACCAGCCAGTTATAGGCCGCCTGAACGTCGGCATAAGCGTTCTTCTCGGAAGGCGACCCCTGGGATCTGCCATAGCCGCGATAGTCGACCAGCAGCACGTTGACGCCCAGACCGGTCAGGAACTGCGCCGTGAAAACGCGCCTTGACACATTGCCGGCGTTACCGGGACAGAACAGGACGGTCTTGCGGGTGCTGTCGGGGGCTGAGATATACCAGACGTTGATTTTGACTCCCGGCGCCACCTCAAGGTAAACGTCCTCCCAGACCAGGCCGACCTCGTCGGGGGTCATCACTATCTCACGACTGGGGACAAAAACCACCTTCTCCTGGAAGAAGTAGAGATATCCCGCGCAAAGAATAAAAAGCCCGACTATGACGGCTGCCAGTCCAAGTAACATACGAAGTATTTTCATTCCGCCAATTCAACGTCCGTCATCACTAAAAGCCTAAAGCCCGTGATAATGGGCCTCTTCCCGCTCCACCTGTCTTCTCATTCTACTTTCAAAATCACCCGGGGCGGCGTTGCGGTAAGAAGGCGCCGAGACCCGCACCCGGGCCAGTTCGATATTCTCTTCGTTATAGAAACCCTCAACGAACGAGACCGTTTCCACTTCCGAGAACGGCCGGAACCAGATGTAACCGTCGCAGAAATCAGCCAAGGTGAAATTCTCATATCCGGCGCTGTAAATGGCTTCGTCGTCTTCCAGCTTGCCGAACGGTGTCGCGACGACATCGAACCCTACGGGGCCGGCCTCGGCTCCCAGATGGGCCATCAGTTGGTCGACCGCACCGGCAATCGGCCGGCGTTCGGCCCGATCGTACTGGCTCTTGATCCCGAACCAGGGGCCGTGCAGGTATATGGACATCGCCCGATCACCGATTTCCTCGTAGACGTAATTGCCGACGCGGACATCGCCGAACCTGACAAACTCACCGTCGGAATTCACTACCGGCTGGCGATACCGGGTAAAGGCGTGGTGCGACCCGCAGTAAACCAGGACCTTCTCTCCCTCGCGCACCGGTCCCAGGACGACCTCGGCCCAGTCTTTTTCGCTGCAGCCCTTCCAGACCTGCTGCCGGATTTCCGGGCTCTGAAAATCCCCATCTGACTTCACCGGCGACCAGTCAAGATCGCAGTTGATGCCCAGAATCCGAAACGGCCGGAGGGTGTCGGCCAGACCCCGGTTCAGCTCCCAGGCGGCTTTGAAGATGTCGAGATATTCCTGCCAAGGCCAGAGCGAATACTGCTTCAGCTGAATATGGCGGGCCAGGTTTTCGTCCCACGCCTCGCTGTTAAGAAGGCTGTCAATAAGCGGTTGTTCTTCTTTGCCGGCAAACTCGGTAGCCAGCGTGTAGACGCCGTTCTCATAAAGGTGGGGGACCAGATCTTTCACCAGCAGCGGGGCATCCTTTATGCGGTGAAATTCTCCGAGGAATATCACATCGTGATCGGCAAATTTGCTGACGACATAGTCGATCGGGGTCCGCCCATTGGCCACCAGGTACTGCTTCAGTTCAAAAAGCTGCACCTGGTCCAGCGGTTCCTTGTTCTGTTGAGAGCCGCACCCTACCAGAAGTAAGGCCGCCAATGTCAATGCTATTGCAGTCTTCAAAGTCTCCTCCCTTTTGTCCGACAGCGGGAAGCGGGCCCGCGTCTTACTCCCATTCGATAGTGGCCGGCGGCTTGGACGAAATGTCGTAGGTCACGCGGTTGATGCCCCTGACATTCCTGATAATCTCGTTGGAGATCTCGGCCAGGATGTCGTAGTCGATGCGGGACCAGTCGGCCGTCATACCGTCGACCGAGGTCACGGCGCGAAGGGCCACGGCGTTTTCGTAAGTGCGTTCGTCCCCCATCACCCCGACCGAACGTACCGGCAGAAGGACCGCGAACGCCTGCCAGATATCATGGTAGATGTTGTGCTTGTGAAGCTGCTCGATGAAGATGGCGTCGACTTCCCTGAGCAGATCGCAGCGTTCTTTGGTGATATCGCCGATAATCCGCACGGCCAGCCCCGGTCCGGGGAACGGATGGCGGCCGATAAACTGGTTGTCCAGCCCCAGCGCCCGGCCCAATTCGCGCACCTCGTCCTTGAACAGCTCCCGGAGCGGCTCGATAAGCTTGAGTTTCATGCGGTCTTTCAAACCGCCCACGTTATGATGGGATTTGATGGTTGCCGAAGGCCCCTTGAACGAAACCGACTCGATCACATCCGGATAAAGCGTCCCCTGGGCAAGGTATTCAATGTCGCCGATCTTTTCCGCCTCGGCCTCGAAAACATCGATGAACGTCTTGCCGATGATCTTCCGCTTCCGCTCCGGGTCCTCGACTCCGGCGAGGCGCTCGAGGAAGAGGGCCGAGGCATCGACCGGACGGAGATTGATACCGAGGGTCCCGAGCATCTCCACTACCTGGGTGAACTCGTTTTTGCGCAGTACGCCGTTGTCAACAAACACGGCGTGCAACTGACCGCCGATCGCTTTGTGAAGCAGCATGGCGGCGACGGTTGAATCGACTCCTCCCGATATGGCCAGCACCAATTCCTTCTTGCCGACCTGCTCGCGGATCGCGGATACCGTGTCTTCTATGAAGGATGCGGTTGTCCAGTCACCCTTGACGCCGCAGATCTTGAACAGGAAGTTGTCGATTATCTTGCGCCCCTCGGCAGTGTGATGAACCTCCGGATGAAACTGCAAACCGTAGAGCCGGCGTTCCTCGCTGGCAATAGCGGCGGTGGCCTGTGATTCTGTCTTGCCGATCGTCTGAAATCCTTCGGGCAGTTCCACGATCGAATCCCCGTGCGACATCCAGACCTGGCTTCGCGGCGAGAGCCCCTCGAACAGCGCGTTGCCGCCGTTGACGTTGAGCATGGAGCGGCCGTACTCCCGATGTTCCGAGGCCACCAGCCGGCCGCCGTACAGGTCGGCTATCAACTGCATACCGTAGCAGAGACCGAGCACCGGCAGGGAATCGTTGAAAAACTCCTTCCCCAGTCTCGGGGAGTTGGGGTCGCGCAGCGACGAAGGTCCCCCGGAGAGAATGTAGCCGCGAATGTTGCGGTCGGCGTAGTCCCCGAGATCGGCATCGAACGGGACAATTTCGCAATAGACCCTGGCTTCGCGCACCCGCCGGGCTATCAACTGGGTGTACTGCGAGCCGAAATCCAGGATGAGGATCATCTCGTGCGATTTCTTCATGATGCGCCCACTTTCCTCTTCTGGCCCGGGAAAATCGTATCGTGGGCGAAAGCCTCGTCCATCTCGGTTTTTTCCTCCAAATAGTGCAGACCCCTTGACTCCTTGCGACCCATCGCTGATTTGACTATCAACTCCGCCACCGTGGCAATGTTCCTCAACTCCACCACCGCGTACGTAGCTGGCGTGGCGAAATAGTACTCTTCGATTGCATACTTGATCCGCCGGACTTTTTCCATCGCCAGTTCCAGCCGGTCGTGGGTGCGCACGATGCCGACGAAGTCGGTCATGACGCGGTTCAGCTCACGGCGATCGTGAGCCACGAGGATCTTCTCGCGGGGACGGCGTAGCGATGACGCCAGGCCATCATCGATCGGCACCACCGAAGGGAAATGGACCTGGTTGAAATAATCGTGGGAGCTGGCGGCTGCCTTGTCGGCCATGACCACCGCCTCCAGGAGCGAGTTGGAGGCCAGCCGATTTGCGCCGTGCATACCGGTCATGGCAACTTCGCCGGCCACGTAAAGGCCGGGAAGTTCGGTGCGGCCGTCGAGCTCCGCCACCACCCCGCCGCAGGCGTAATGGGCCGCCGGCACCACCGGGATCGGCCGCTGGGTAATGTCGAACCCGTACCGCAGACACTCTTTGTAGATGTTGGGAAAACGGGTTTTCACGAAACTGCGATCGCGATGGCTGATATCGAGGAGGACGTACTCCTCGCCGGATTCCTTCAACTCCTTGTCAATCGACCGTGCCACAATATCCCGGGGAGCCAGGTCTTTGAGCTCGTGGGCGTTCTCCATGAAAAAGCGGCCGTCGACCGACATCAACCGGGCCCCCTCACCACGCACAGCCTCGGAGATCAGAAACGGCCATCGACCCGGCGAATACAGCGTGGTGGGATGGAACTGGATAAACTCAAGATTACCGGCGGCCACCCCGGCCCGATAAGCGATCGCCACACCGTCGCCCGTGGCGATTTTCGGATTCGAGGTATGGAAATAGACCATCCCCAGACCACCCGTGGCCAGGAGCGTTACCGGGGCGTAAAAAGCCTCAAACTGACGTTCGGCTTCGCAGAAGACATAGGCTCCGGCACAGCGCTCCTCGGATGCCTCGTTATAAGTTATCAGGTCCAGCACCATGTGGTCGCGGAACATGTGAATTTGCTTTTTGTGCTGACGGCAGGCGGTGAGGAGAGCCCGCTCGATCTCCCGCCCGGTCAGATCGGCCGCGTGCACCACGCGATTGGTGGAATGCCCGCCTTCGCGACCCAGGTCGAACTGGCCGTCGATCTTGGTAAACTTCACACCATAACGGATCAGCTCTTCGATCACCGACGGTCCCGACTCGACCACCTTCTCGACCACATCACGATGACACAGCCCGCAGCCGACGCGAATAGTATCGGCAATGTGCGATTCGAACGAATCGGTTCCGGCGAGTACCGCTGCAATCCCGCCCTGGGCCCGATTGGTGCTGGTGGATCTCTCCGATTTCTTGGTGACAATGGCCACTTTCAGCTTCGGATTGTGCTCGATCATTTTGAGGGCGTAGAACAGGCCGGCGATGCCGGTGCCTACCACGAGGATGTCATAACGACGGTCCATCAACTCTCCTGTCTGGTCAGGTGCAGCGTTTCCGTAAGATACTCTATCAGCTTCTCTTCGCCGGGGTCGAGATCGACGGTCATGTCAAGATAGTAGGTTTCGCGGCCGAAATCAAAACTCCCCAGCTTGACCCAGTCTTTATGAGTGGTCAGGATGAGATCGGAGTCGTGTTTGTCGGCCATGCGCTTGATGCGCTCCAGGTCGGCGCGCTCGTAGACCTGGTGGTCGGAGAACTCGAGGGCGTAGTCCAAATCGCCGGAAATGGCCGATACCTGCCGCTCAAGCGAGCGGAAATTGCCGATTCCCGCAAACAGAAACACCGACTTGTCCTCGATGTATTTGATCGACAGGGTTTGCTCGGCCCCGATCAGGTTCTCGGCCACAAAACCGGCGTGAAAGAGCTTCGCTTTCGGGTTGAGGCGTCTCAGGTCCCGCTTGATGGCGTTGATGTCGAGGGCGAACTTGGCCCGCGTTATGATTATCACGTCCGCCCTGGCCAGGGCTGTTTTCGGTTCGCGAAGCACGCCGTAAGGGAACGGTTTCAACAACCTTCGCTTGAGACCGGCATCGTAGGTCACCAGGTCAACATCGCGGGCCAGCTTGTAATGCTGGAAACCATCGTCGACAATCATCACATCCACCTGACCGGAGTCGGCCAGGGTGCGGGCCGCCCGTGCCTTGACCCGATCAATGGAAAAAACAGCTTCGGGAAGCATCCCCGACAACAGCATGATTTCGTCCCCGGTGACGTTAACGCTCATGTCCCGGACCTGATATCCGGGGGCCATGAAGGCCGTATCATCCACCCGGCCGTAACCTGAAGACACCACGCCCACGCGGATGCCTTCGTTGATCAGATCCCGGGCAATAAACGCCACCAGCGGTGTTTTTCCCGTACCGCCGACTGTAATATTGCCAATCGACAACACCGGCACCGACGCTTTCTCAGGAGCGCCGACGGCAAGGCGGTGTATCCTGACTCCCAGGCGATAGATGAAAGAGACCAGCCAGAGAAAGAAAGCCGGTATGTCCCACAGGCTGTAGGGCTCCCGTCTTATGATGTTCTTCCAGATACGTTCAAACATCTTTCAATCGTTCCAGGATGTACTTCCCGGCCCTGACCGTGGCCGCCTGACTGAAATCGGACTCGGTTTTGACGGCAAATGTGCGTCGACCGGAAATAACCGCGTTTATGACGAGGGACAGCTCTTCGGCCGTATTCACTTTCATACCGTAATGGTGACTTTCGATATACCCCGCGGCCTCGATCACGTTGCCGAGCGAAGGTCCGTACAGCACCGGCGTCCCGGCCCAGACCGGTTCAAGAAGGTTGTGTCCACCTATTTCGACCAGCGTGCCGCCCACAAAAGCCAGGTCGGCCGCAAGGTACAGATCGTTGAGCAAGCCCATCCGATCCACCAGCCCAAGTCTGTCGCCGCTCTCGGACGCGGGGCTCTGTGCCTCTCCATAGGTATACCATCTGATACCTTCGGAGTCCAGCAAAGACTTGACTTCGGCAACCCTTTCAACATGCCGGGGCGCCATGACCAGGCGAAAATGCGGATGGGAGGCTTTCACTTCCCGGTACACTTTGAGCAGCCGGACCTCTTCGCCCGACCGGGTCGAGCCGGCCACCAGCAGGAACTCCTCCCTGCCGACCCCGCAGCGCGCCCTTATCTCGGCGATCTTCTCGGGAAGTCTCGGCAGCAGGGGAGCATCGAACTTCATATCGCCGGCGACTTCGTAACGGCCGGGTTCCACCCCGAAGCGGCGGTAGCGGTCGGCGTCTTCCGAAGTCTTGAAGAAGAACCGATCGTAGCGCGCGAGGATTTTCCGAAGCGCTCCGCTTATGAGCCGGTACCTGCCGAAAGAACCGGGCGACATGCGGCCGTTGACCAGCACGACCGGGAGTGATTTCCGGGCCGCCTGAAGGACCAGATTGGGCCATATTTCGGTTTCAGCCGCCACCACCATACGGGGTTTCAGCCGCTCCAGGAATCGACGCATCACAAAGCCGACATCGAGAGGAAAGTACGAGACGGAGGCATTCTCCCCCAGTTCTCTTGAAGCTGTCTTGAACCCCTGACGGGTTACGGCGGTAACGTGAATTTTCAAACCCGGCGAGGTTTTCCTGAGATAATCGGCCAGGAACCCGACCACTTTGGCTTCGCCCACCGAGGCGGCGTGCATCCATATATCAGCGGTTATGTCCGACGGCACCTTGCCCAACCGGCCTTGCCACATTCGACTACCGGCTGCGGATCGAACGAATCCATACGGCCACAGCACGAGGTATATCAGCGTGGTGACTATCTTGTAAACGACGATCATAGGTACTCTTCGATAATCCCCGCGGCGTTGACGGAAGCTCCCTGCCCGCCCAGCAGTCCGGGTACTTTACCAAGCTCAGCTATCACATCGGCTCGATACGGGGGATCTTCCCAGTAACGCCCCAGCTCGCGGGCCAGGGCTGCAGGCGATGCTTCGCTCTGAATCAACTCCGGCACCGCCTTTTCGCCCAACACCAGGTTGACCAGCGCGATCTTGTCCAGCGTCACCAGCCGTCGAGCGATCTGGTAGGTTACAAACCCCGTCCGGTACATGACGACCATCGGCCGCCCGATAATCCCCGTCTCCAGCGTGGCTGTTCCCGATGCGGTCAGCACAATATCGGATTCATACACCACGCGCCTTGAGTTATCGTAAGTTATTGAGACCGCCTCCGACCCGAACCGGCGGCAAGTGGTTTCGTATCCATAGACCCCGCTGACCCCGGCCACGACTGCACTGCTATCGTATTGGCGGTGCATTATCGCGGCTGCCTTGAGCATCGGCTCCAGCATCCGCTGTATCTCCTGGGGGCGAGAGCCGGGAAGCAGCGCTATCCGGCGATTGCCCGGCGGCGGCGAGGTGATAAATTCCGACGGGATGTCTTCTAGCAGGTAATGCCCGGTGAAATCGCAGGTTACCCCATGCTCCCGATAGAACGCCTCCTCGAACGGCAGTATCACCAGCATGCGGTCGACGTAGGCCTGTATTTCTTGAAGGCGCTTCTTTCCCCACGCCCAGACCTGCGGCGAAATGTAGTATATGATCGGGATGCCGAGCGGCTTCAGTTTTCGGGCCAGGCGAAGGTTAAACCCGGGATAGTCAACCAGCACTACCGCTGAGGGTTTTCTTCTCTTTACTTCATCTATGCAACGATGAAAGAGGCGGCGGAAAAAGAGATACCGTTTGGCAACCTCCCAGAAGCCGAGCACTGCAAGATCGGAACTCCTGGCCAACTGGTCCTGACCGAGCGCTTTCAGGCGCGTTCCCCCCAGACCGAACAGTTGGAGATCGGCGTATTTACTTTTAAGATGCTCCACCACCCGGCCGGTGGCGTTGTCGCCCGAGGGATCCCCGGCGGAGACGAATAAGAGCGGCTCGCTCATTTAAGCCGGACTCTCCTCCATGGCGGCGGCGATTGTCTCAAGCCCGATCCGTTCCACCTCAAGCGCAATGCGGAGGGCTTCGGAAGCCTCCGCCACCGTCACGGCGACCGGGGTGTCATCGATAATTGCTTGAAGGAAGCTCTGAAGCTCCCCGGCCAGCATATCCTGCCCGGTGTCCCCTTTTTTGGTGTAGACGATCTCCTGCTCGGACTTACCGAGCGGCAGACGAAGCCCCTCTGACTCTTCGCCCGGCTTGGCCAGACGGTACAGATCGGCCTGTTTTTGCGCGAGATCGAGCGAGTAATAGCCGGATTTCTGGAAAAAGCGAAGTTTCCGCATCGGCTTTAGCGAGATGCGCGAGGCGGTCAGGTTGGCGACCGCGCCGTTTTCGAAAGTCAGACGGGCGTTGGCGATGTCGGCCTGCTCGGAAATGACAGCCACCGCCGAGGCCTGGATATTCACCACTTTCGATTTGACGAACATGAGGGTCAGGTCGATATCGTGAATCATCAGGTCGAGCACAACCGCGACATCGGTACCGCGCGGGTCAAACGCCGCCAGCCGGTGAGCCTCGATAAACGACGGCCGGACGTCGATCCCCGCCAGCGAGCGAACAGCCGGATTAAACCGTTCGATCTGCCCCACGGTGACTTTCACCCCTGCTTCGTCGGCCAGCTTCTGAAGCTCCGCTGATTCTTCGAGCTTGGGGGTAATCGGCTTCTCAATGAGACAGTGAACGCCTTTCTTGATGAGAAGCGAACCGACCTCGAAATGCGCCGTGGTCGGCACTACGATAGAGACAGCTTCGGCCTTTTCGGCCAGCGCCTCAATCGATTCAAAAGCCGGGACTTTGTATTGCTCGGAGTATTTGGCGGCTTTCTCCGGGTCGACATCGTACAGCCCGACCAGCTCGGACTGCTCCAACTCGGCCAGCCATCTGAGATGGTGGCGGCCCAGCGAGCCGACGCCTACCACTGCCGTCTTGACTTTGTTCATATAAGCTCTGCTCTGGTCTGTTTGCTTGAACGCTTTAGTTGTGCTGGAAGGTAACCATAAGCGGGAGACGTGGAAAGAGGAAATGTGCCGGGCCGGTCGAGCTATTTCATCAGGCCGCGGTTGGAGGCGGCGATAAAATCTAGAATCGTCTGGATCTCGGGTATGATCTCCATATCGTCCTTGATCGCCGCCACCGCCTGGGTCGTGTTCAGGCCCGCAAAGAACAGCAGCTTGAAGGTCTGTCTGATCGCCTTGATCGTCTCCGGCGTGAATCCACGCCGCTGCAGACCGATCTTGTTTACCCCCGCCACTTTCAGCGGATAGCCGGCGGCCAGGGCATAAGGGCAGACGTCCTGCGGGACCCGGAAACCGCCGCCGATTATGCTGTGGGCCCCGATCTTGACGAACTGGTGCACCGGCAGAACACCGCTGAGGATGGCAAAGTCGTGAATCTCGACATGCCCGGCCAGCGTGGCGCAGTTGCCCATGATGACGTTATCGCCGATGTGGCAGTCGTGCCCGCAATGGGAATAGGCCATCAGGAGGCAGTTCCTGCCGACCGAGGTGTGCCCGCTCTGGGCGGTGCCTCGATTGACCGTGGCGTATTCGCGGATGGTGGTGTTGTCGCCGATGTTGGCGACCGTCTTCTCACCTTTGAATTTGAGGTCCTGAGGCTTGGTCCCGATCACGGCACCGATCGCCACGGTGACGTTTTCACCCAGCCGGGCGCCGGAGGCAAGAACCACTGAAGACGCGATATTGCTCCCTTTGCCGATAATGACATCGTCCTCGATGATAGTGAAAGGCCCGACCGTGACGTCGTCGGCCAGCTCCGCCTTCGGAGACACGATTGCACTTGGATGGATATTGCTCATCGGTCTATAATCATTGCCATCAGTTCTGCGCTTGCGACTACTCGATCATCGACAAAAGCCTGCGCGGACATCTTGGAAACGTTGCGGCGGAAAGAGTGCATCTCCACCTCGAATCTCAGTTGATCTCCCGGTGTAACCGGCTTGCGGAACTTGGCCTTGTCGATCGACATAAAATAGACGACCTTTTCTTCGGGATTTTCGATAGCGTTGAGCAGCAGCACACCGCCCGCCTGCGCCATCGCCTCGATCACCAGCACCCCGGGCATGATCGGATGTTCCGGGAAATGTCCCTGGAAGAACGGTTCGTTGATGGTGACGTTCTTCATCGCGATTACCCGCTTGCCCGGCACCAAATCCAGGATGCGGTCCACCAGCAGGAACGGATACCGGTGCGGCATGATTTTCAGGATTGAACGAATATCGAACAGCGCCTTGCCGCCGCGCGAATACTTGCTGGCGATTTTCTTCTTGTTGTAGAGCTCGCGCATCTTGCGGGCCAGAGCGACATTGGCGCGATGTCCCGACCGGGCCGCCAGAACGTGCCCCTTGAACGGCACGCCGATAAGGAATAGATCGCCCAGCAGATCGAGCGTCTTGTGCCGGACCGGCTCGTTATAGAACCTCAGGGGGATGTCGTTGATTATCCCGGTCTCGCCCACAAACGCCTTGTCTTTCAGGTCCAGCGCCTGGCGGATGCGGTCGACCTCCACCTGCCCGCGGTCGGAGTCGTAAATTACAACCGCGTTGTTAAGGCCGCCGCCCTTGATCAAACCTTCCTTCTTCAGCATCTCTACTTCGGACAGGAAGCAGAAAGTCCGGGCCGGCGCGAACTCCTCAACAAACTCACCTTCAAGGTCCTGTAGCGTCGTATACTGTGTGCCGAGAGCCGGGCTCTTGTAATCGATAAGGAAGGTTATCCGGAGGTCATCGGAAGGCGTCACGACCAGGTCGACGCCCCGTTCCGGCTCACTGTAGGACATGGGGGTGTCGATCTCGAGGTAGAACTTATCGACGTCCTGGTCCTCGATCTCGGCCTCCAGCAACTTATCGACGTAAGGTTTGGCGGAGCCATCGCCGATGGGTGGTTCGTTGCTGTCCAACTCAACAATCATGTTGTCGACCTGGAGGCCGGCGAATGCCGCCAACACGTGCTCGACCGTGTGTACCTTGGCCTCGCCGCTCTGGAGAGTAGTGCCGCGAGCCAGATCAACCACGTGATCGATATCGGCGATTACCCAGGGATGTCCCTCGATATCCGTCCGCACGAATCGGATTCCATGGTTCGGCGGCGCCGGCTTGAAAGTCATGGTACAGGTATTACCGGTGTGCAGACCGACTCCCGCGAGTGAAATCGGCTCTTTTATTGTCCGCTGTTTTTCAAACATATCCCTGTTTCTTAGAAAAGTCCGAAAGAATGTAAACATTCCCCCGGTGCGGTTCAAGCCCTTTTTTGTCCGGCCGGAGGTTAAACGACGGCTTCCCGGGGCGATTTTCGCTCGTATTTGCCGCCGCTGAGATAAGCCTTGCCTCAGGCGCTGAGCGACTTATATTGACAAAAAGCACGTACCTGCCTTGAGGATTTGCCCTTATGTCGAAGCAACTTCTGCTCCTCGTCCTATTCGTGTGTCTGGCCGTCGGCGCCATGGCCGCATCCGATGAACAATACCGACAGATTCGAGTGACTTACGAGACCCCGGCCGATATCGATCGGTTGCTTCAGCTCGGCCTCGACGTTGTCTGGCGCGGCGACACCTATGTGGACATCATAGTAAACGAAACCGAGTACGCCCGCTTCCAGAGCGAGGGCATCACCGGCGAGGTCATCCACGAATCGGTGGTCGACTTCTACCGCACCCGCCTTCTGACGGAAAAAGCCATGGGGGGCTATAAGACGCTTTCCGAAATATACGCCTATCTTGATACGATTATCGCCGCGAACCCGGATATCGTCTCGCCGAGGCAGTCGATCGGTCAGACTATCGAGGGCCGGGATATGTGGGCGGTAAAAATATCCGACAACCCCACAGTGGATGAGGACGAACCGGAGGTTCTCTTTACTGCCGCCATTCACGCCCGCGAGGTCATCACGCCGGAGGCTCTCTTCTATTTCATTGACCATCTGGTCGATAACTACGCTGTGGACCCGGATATCACCGACCTCATCAACAACCGGGAGCTGTGGTTCATTCTCGTCTGCAATCCCGATGGTTATTACCACAACGAAGTGATCGCGCCGGAGGGCGGCGGTCAATGGCGCAAGAACCGTCGCGACAATCTCGATGGTTCTTTTGGTGTTGATCTCAACCGGAATTTCGGTTACAGGTGGGGTTATAACAATTCTGGCTCTTCACCCATACCGGCTTATGTCACTTACCGGGGCCTGGCCCCCTTCTCGGAGCCGGAGACGCAGAACCTTCGTGATTTCGCCATCGAACGCGAGTTCGTCCTGTCCGTCTACCTTCACTCCTATTCGAACCTGATCATCTGGCCCTGGGGCTATCGCGCCCTCTATACCGAGGACGAAGACGTTTTTGCGGCAATGGGTGATTCGATGAGTAGTTATAACGGCTACACTGCCGGCCCCACGGCAACAACCATATATGACGCCAACGGCGGCTCGGACGACTGGTATTACGGTGAAGACAAGCTCAAGAGCAGGACTATAGCGTTTACTATCGAAATTGGTGGCGAAGAAGACGGTTTCTGGCCGGCGCTGTTCCGGGTTCCCACCCTGGTAGAGGAGAACCTTCAGCCGCTGATGTTTGCGGCCCGGGCAGCCGACCGCATGTTTTCGCTCCGTCCGCCGCGGGCTCCGGTGGTAACGGTCGACTCGATTCCCCCAACGGGAGATTACACCGTTTACTGGTCGCACTCCGACTCACTGAATGCGGCCGTAGCCTACGAACTGCTGGAATTACAGAACCCGGTGGTTGAGCCGGACCCGGCCAACAATCTGAGCAGTTGGCAGACCGACGGTTTCGAGATTTCCGCAAGCCAGTTCGTGTCGGCACCAGCGAGCTTCTTCGCCGGATCGGACAACGGGCGCCTTCAATATCTGAGTGCGGCCCACCCGCTGGCAGTCGAGGTCGGCGACACCCTGCGGTTCCAGACCAGTTACTTCTTGAACGAGGACTGCGAGTATCTTTACGTTGAGGTTTCTACCGATGGTCTCGATTTCGTCACGCTGGAAGGTAATCTCACGACAGCCGACAATCCGAACGCCTGTAACCGAGGACACGGCATCACCGGGTTCTCCGACTGGGTGGAGGCGACTTTTGACCTTTCGGCCTACGCCGGTCTTGAGGTCATGATCCGACTGGTATATGAAGGCTGTCCGCTCGGCAGCTCCAACGGCGTTTATATCGACGATATCTACCCCGTGCCGGGGTTTACAGACACTACCGTGCTGGCCTCTGCCTTGACTGACACCTCGTTTGAAATCACAGGCCGTCCTGACGGTTTCTACTGGTACCAGGTCCGGGCCCGCGATAACGAGGATCAGTGGAGCGTGCTGTCCCGGGCCGGTCGCACCGAGGCCGGGTATGAACCTCCCTGTTGTGTCGGCACCACCGGCGATATCGACTGCAGCCCCGGCGGCCTGGTGGATATCTCCGACATATCGGCACTGATCGACCACCTTTTCCTGGAGTTGACACCGCTGTGCTGCGAGCCCTCGGCCAACCTCAACTATCCCGGGGCGGGGGCCCAGAACTCCGACACCCTCGTTGATATCACTGACCTGTCGATCCTCATAGACAACCAGTTCCTGACTTTGACGCCGCTGCCGGCCTGTCCCTGATTTCAGGGGCCGGCCCGGCCGGTGGATTCTGTCGGCCTCACTTTGTACTGAACGTCTCGCGGCCGGGACACGTCTAACTACTAGAGGACCAGTTCCACACATTACATACTTTCACGAATGCGGGCTTCACCCGCACCGCCGGGCTTATGGACCCGGGAATCAAATATAGGCAGCAACGGGTGACCGGACAGGGATAACGTAGTTGGAACCCCGGCTGCACGGAGTCGCTGACTGATTCGCGGCCCGGTTCCTGAGGTCGCTCCACCAGGAGGTATGCATGAGAAGCTGTTGTGTTTTTGCTATCGCCCTTTTTGCCTCACTTTCCCTCACAATGTCACCACTGGCCGAACAGCCGGACTATATGCAGGTAAAGGTCTTTTACGAAGACAAACCGGGCTGGGAGGATCTGCAGTCCCGGCATCTGGATGTCGTCGCAAGGGGGGCCAACTACCTCGAAATCCTTACTTTGACCGAGGAACTCGAGACGTTGCGACAGGCCGGTTACCGGGTGGAAATAATCCACGAGTCAATGAAAGAGCTGTACCGCTCGCGCCTCGATGTGACCAAGGACATGGGTGGGTACGCCACGCTTTCCGAGATATACGCCTATCTCGACAACCTCAGGACAGCCTATCCCTCGATAGTGTCCGCCAAAAACCACATCGGGTATACGCTCGAGGGTCGCGATATGTGGGCGGTAAAGATCTCGGACAATCCGAACGTTGACGAAGATGAACCGGAGGTGCTTTACACGGCCGCGATTCACGCCCGCGAGGTCATCACACCTTTGACCCTGATGCACTTCATGGATCATCTGACGGGCAGCTACGGCCTTGATCCGGAGATCACGGCCCTGGTCGACAGCCGGGAACTGTGGTTCGTCATGCCGGTGAACCCCGACGGTTATTATCATAACGAGGTGATCGCCCCCGAAGGAGGCGGCCTGTGGCGCAAGAACCGCCGGGACAACGGCGACGGTACTTTCGGGGTCGATCTCAATCGCAACTACGGCTACCAGTGGGGCTACGACGATGTCGGGTCGTCGCCCGATCCCGCTTCACAGACCTATCGAGGTGTTGCGCCGTTCTCCGAGCCCGAAACCCAGAACATGCGGGATTTCTCGAATGCTCATAATTTTGTAATCGTGTTGTATCTGCACTCTTACGGCAATTTTCTGGTCTACCCCTGGGAGTACAGCGGGAGTCCGACTGGAGACAACGACATTTTCCAGAACATGGCCTCAGCCATTTACAGCATGAACGGGTTCGTGACAGGGTTTGGCGGTATCAATGGAAGTACCGGGGACTGGCATTACGGGGAGCAGACTACCAAGAACAAGAACTTTCCGCTTCTGTTCGAAATCGGCACCAACGACGACGGTTTCTGGCCCTATCCGGCCCGCATACCAACTCTTGTTGAGAGCTGCCTCGAGCCCTGCCTGTACCTGGCCGAAGTCGCCGGCAATATTTACAGGGTTCGCCCCCCGGTGGCGCCGACGGTCGACCTCACTCTCGGCGCCGAGATCGGGGACTATACCATCTCCTGGCAGCATTACGATACGCTAAACCCGGCCGTTTGTTATGCCCTGGCCGAGTTTCAGGAACCGAGGCGTGTGCTCGATTCGGCCAACAGCTATGACAACTGGAGCGTACATGCTTTCGGCTATGAGGTAGCCGATGTTCACTCCTTGCCCATGGCCTTCTACTCGCGCACGGGCGACGACTTCCACTCCTGGATCCGGACGGCCGTCCCGCTGCTTGTTGAAGCCGGCGACACCCTGAGATTCTGGACACGCTATGTGATCGAGCGCAATTTCGACTATGCCTACGTTGAAGTTTCCACCGATGGGCTCGATTTCACCCCGATTGAGGGCAATATCACCACCGACAACGATCCCTTCGGTTTGAATCGGGGCAACGGCATCACCGGCGCTACTGTCGGCTGGGTGCAGGGGCTGTTCGATCTCTCGGACTATGCCGGTCAGATGATTTTCATCCAGTTCACATACGAAACGGACGAGGCCCTGACTATGGACGGAATCTGGCTGGATGACATCGAACCGGTTCTGGTCTTCGACAGTTCCGAACTCATATCCGACTCGATTGCGGATACTTACTACGAATTCACAGACCGACCCGACGGTACCTATTACTACATGGTCTGGGCTCAGGATGGTGAAGACCAGTACAGTGAGAGTTCTGGTATGGTCTACGCCCTGGTGGACCACAACCCGAGTTGCTGCCAGGGAACCACGGGCAACATGGATTGCAGTGGCGACGGCCTGGTGGATGTTTCCGATATACAGACCCTGGTTGATCACCTGTTCCTGACCCTGGCCCCGCTTTGCTGTGAGGAATCAGCAAACATCAACTATCCCGGGTCGGGTTATGCAACCACTGACGAGATTGTAGATGTAACTGATCTGAGTCTGCTCATAGATAACCAGTTTCTCAGTCTCTCTCCCCTCTCAGACTGTCCGTAACTGGTAACTTGCCGTAGTGCAGGAAGCGAGCGGCCGCCGTGGCGCATAAGCCCCGGCGGCCGTGGGTTATCCGGCCGATAAATGGGATATCTCCTTTCCGGTATTTGCCATATCGACTTGGCCCGCATCGATTTCACCTTGCTAAAACCTCAATCGACCGCTATTTTTTAATTGAGCGCACGAACAACGTGTCACCCCTTCTGACACGGACGACAGCAGTTGGGTATCAGCTACACACAATGACCTCACAGGAAGGAACGTTCCAATGAGAAACGTCATCAGCCTGTGCCTGTTCGTCCTGCTTGTTCTGCCCTTCGGCTCACCTCTGGCGGGCATTATCAACGTACCGGATGACCAGGCGACAATCCAGGATGGAATCGACGCCGCCCTTACGGGCGACACCGTACTTATCGCTAATGGCACCTATTCGGGCGACGGCAACCGGGATATCGATTTCGGCGGGAAAGAAATTGTCGTAACCTCGGCCAACGGCGCCGAAGTGACCTTCGTCGATTGCGAGGGTTCATATGAGGATCCTCACCGGGGGTTCGTGTTCGACAGCGGGGAAGGTCCAGGGTCGATCCTTCACGGCCTGACTATCCTGCACACCTTTGCCGACACCGGCTCGGGGCTCTATATCAATTCCGCCTCACCCACCGTGGAGGCTTGTGTCTTCCAGAGATTCGACACTTTGACAGACGGCTTCGGGGAGTGGGGCTATTCGACCTTCGGCGGCGGGGCCGCCTGCCTCAACGGTTCACAGGCAACGTTTATCGACTGCCTGTTTCAGTTTAACCTGGCCCAGGCCGGGGCCGGTCTGTACATAACAGGCGGCTCGGATGTCGTAGTGGAGAACTGCGATTTCAGCTACAACTTCACGCACGACGTAGCCCTCGCGAATTCTACCGGTGCTATATATATCAAGGAGTCTTCGCCGACCGTCACCGGCTGCCGGTTCAATGGAAATGAAGTCCATGTTATTAACTTCGAAATTTACGGCAGTCCGGGAATCTATTCGCTGAGTTCCAATCCCGTTATTACTTCCTGCGTCTTTACGGCCAACGCTCCCAGCAACTTCTATTTGTACGGCGCCAGCGGCGCCGTCTTCGCCGGTGGAACAGCGACGGTTGAAAATTGCACTTTCTACCACAACTATGCCACCGGGTACCCGGGATACTTCGGCTCATGTA
>Ga0272444_10000839_pt1 | contig 31208 bp, 25 predicted proteins | sample SSMForm13_FD_201033 | JGI IMG/M metagenome (GOLD analysis project Ga0272444, IMG submission 201033) | Marine sediment archaeal communities from Little Sippewissett salt marsh, Falmouth, MA, United States - SSM-Form-13 | ecosystem: Environmental > Aquatic > Marine > Wetlands > Sediment ...
ATATGCCGGACGATAATTATATCGAGGAGCTCACCGGCGATCCCTACGGCGACGCGGATATCGCAGTCGGCGACAAGTGCGCCTACTGGATGTGCGGCGTGCAGGACGGTGTCGAGGGCGCGTGGGCCGGGCCGGTGATTTGCGTGTATCCGGTGTAGGCGGCAGGGCCGCTGGCTAATCGCGCTCCATAGTCATTACTCCCCAGTCGCGGTCGGCGATGTAGAGAATGTCGTCGTCGGGAGCTGCCGAATAGCTATACATCGCGTCGATCTCCTGAATAACGACTGGATTTGTCGGTGAGGATATATCATAAACTCTCGTTCCGCCGGAACCGTAGGCTACGAAACAATAATCGTCCTCGATTCTTACTTTCTGCGCCGCGCCGACCTGCGGATTATCTATGGCGACAATGAAAGGTTCTGCGGCGTCGCTAAAATCGATAATAACCAGACCACCGATACCGTCAGCAACATAACAGTAATCGCCATCTACCGCAACTTTTTCGGCCTCGCCCGGCGTATCGACCCAACCGAGGATTTCACCGGGATCAAGCAAATGCGTAATGAAAAGCCCTCTTGTTCCCGCCGTAACAAACATAAGGCTATCTGCCAATGCGATACCGTAAGTGTTGCCCATCGGTGAGAGCGTCCCTCGCGTAGAGATAGATTGATAAATAGTATCGCTCATGTCAAATAAGACCGCGCCGTCATCGTAATCCGCGATAGCTACGAAAAGCGTATCACGATACCACTCGCTGCAGATATCCTGATTCTTACGACCCCAAATGCCCGTCCAATCGGACCAGAAAGGTTCCGTGGGCGATGTAATATCATAAAAAAGGACCGGATGTGTGCCGCGATAGTCGGATACCATCAATAGGTCGCGTTCCGAATCGATCCATATTGCGCGGTTGACATCCTGACCGGAAGGTTCATCCCACGAAAGCGGCTCCGGATCGAGCGGATCGGAGCGGTCGCAGGTCAGAAGACCCGCGCTTCCATCGCCGACATATAGAGCATCCTGAAACGGCAGGATATCGCGAGGATCGGCGCGCGTGTGCATCGTATCGATGAGGCTATATGGATATTGCATTACGCTAAAACAAAGAGTATCCGACCAGCGACCGAACTCCTCCTCTTCGCTGTAGCGTGTTCCGACGACCCAGCAATAATCGCCGTCGAAAAACGGCGTATTGCTTTTCTCGGAACTCGTGAATGATATATTATCGAAAACGACGACATCCGGATCGTCTTCCTCCCAGACGAGTATTCGGTAACCGTTGGCCTGCGGGAAACTAAGCCAATCGAAATATACACGGATTTTGTTAAGAATTTCGCCGTCGTCCGGCGCGGCGGGCAATACTACAAGCGACAGGTGGAAAGTCAGTGTATCCGACCAGTGGGCTGTTTCGCCGTCACGGATTACGCCGACGGTCCATCGATAAGCGCCATCCGCAAGTTCATAATCTACCTCATAGCTCGAACCTTCTGTCGCGTCGTCGATGAGCGGTTCGCTTTCGCCCTCTACCCAGAGTTTTATACGATAATTATCTTCACCGGGGAAAACTTCCCAGTCCAGATTGTCGGTTAACTCGGTGAGCACCTCATCGTCTGCGGGCCAGGATAATTGGACTTTGATAGATTCTTCGGGCGGTAACGTTCGTTTGGCGCACCCGAAAATCATGATAGACACGATCATTAATACAATAATCAATTTGAAATATCTCATATCCGACTCCTATCGGAAAAAATACTCTGATTTAAGCGCTATTTTGTAACGGTCATAATCTTTTGAATCATCGAGATTATAATATGGCGAATCCGAATCGCGAATTGTGTAGTCAAAAGACAGCGTAAATTCGAGTTTATCCGAGGTTTCCCATCGCAAAAACGGAGAGAAATCGGCTCGCAAATCCCTACGGGCTAAGTGGATATAATCGTCGATGAAATCTTTCTCGCTCGTGTAAAAGCGTTGTGAAAGGTTAATCGAAGCGCCGATAAGGAAATCCTGTTTAACTAAACTTATACTTCGAGATAGATAGCTTTCGATGCGATCCTCGGCGTAAGAGATATCGGTATCGTCGGAGTTTTCCGCCGATTCACCCTCGGCGTCGAATGCCCGGGCATCGTAAACGCGATATGCGTAGCCGAGTTTTATATAAACGGGGCCACTCCATCGCCAGGCCACTCCAGCGCGCAGGTTCGCGCCGTCGTATTCGGGGAAATTATCATTATATCTCGAATAGCCATACTCGAGATCCGCTCCAAGCCAGTGGTCTTCGATAATCTCGAAGCGCACTTCTCCCCCGCCGCGATATGCGTCGTAGGTTGCCCAAACGGGAATCTCGTCGGGTAAGTCCGTATCGTTATATACGCTCGATGCATATCCTAAAACGATTACTGCATGAACCTCTCCGCGTAGCCGCCCGCGCCAAAACTCCGCATTCGGGCGCAAATAATGGTAGGAAGCTGTTTCGTTATATAAGTAGCGTGTCCAGCGGTAATCGCCGCCAAACTCCCAACGACTCTCCCCCGTCCGGAAACGATATTGCAAAGCTCCGCCGATAGTCGCGTAGCCGTCGTCGATTGCGTCCATTATAGAGTAATAGGGATCGCCCGCGTCGAATTCGTCCATCTGTTCCTCGGATAAAATCGCAGGATTGGAATCGTAGCCGGTCTCCAGGAATATATTCCCGCGCCATCCAGCCCACTTCGCGGCGGAAAATCCACTGGATAACAGAAGAATGACGATTATAACAGGGATTTTTTTCATCAATAATCGGGCAATTCGAGAATGAATTGCCTAAGTCCCTTCGCGATTCCCTCCGCTAATAAATCGCGGAAACTATCGCGTTTCAGGAGTTCGGCCTCGTCTGGATTCGAGATGAACGCCGTTTCGACCAAAATACCGGGCATAAAGGAGCCTTTAAGGACGTAGAATGCCGCGCCCTGAGGCCCCCGGGCGGGCAATCCGGTCTTACCGGTAATCGCTTCCTCGACCAACACGGATAATCGAGACGCCTCCCGAAGATATTCGTTTTGGATCAAGTCCGTCATTATGAAATCGAGGTCATCGATATTGCCGGATGTATCCGGCTCTTCGAGGAATATCGAGGCGTTTTCGAGTGCCGCGGTCGCGCGTGCGTGGTCTGAACTTGCCGGCGCGAGGAAAAAAACCTGCGTGCCGCGAGCGGATTTCTTCCGCGCGGCGTTACAATGAATCGAAATAAAAAGGTCAGCATTGAGGTTGTTGGCGAATTCCGTGCGTTCGCGCAACGGGATAAATGTGTCGTCGGTTCGAGAAAGTTCCGCGTCGAAAAGTGTGTCGGTATCGAGAATCGCTTTCAGTCTTTTAGATATATCGAGGACGATATTTTTTTCGCGGGTAGCGTCGGCGGCACTTGCGCCCGGGTCTTTGCCGCCGTGCCCGGGATCGATAACGATTAACCAGCGCGTTTTTCGCGGTTCGGGCTGTTCATCCGTGGATTCGGTGGATTCATCCGTTTCAATCGACTCGATAACAATTGCCGCTGTGTCCTCATTTACAAGCGTTTCCTGCACTTTGACAGGCGTAATAATCGTTTCACCGACGAAAACAACGCTGTCGCCATCGGCCACAACCCCCTTGCCGAATCGTGCGGCGAGAACCTCGATAAACGGATCGAGCGGCACAAGCATAGCATCGCCGGTGACGATAGTGGGGATAGATAGGTCGTAGGTCGCCTCTGCGACAACCACAAACCGGTTATTCGGCGAAAAAACGTAGGAATCCCCCGCGATGGATAGCGATTCCTTGCGTTTGGTTGCGCTATAAAACCTGCGGTCGGAAATCTTCGCAAGCTCGTCGGTGGAGACATAGCGCTGCCCGGCCTCGGTCGTGTATATCAGGTCGAAAGCGGAGTTGCCCGTATCGACTGAAATCGTCGCGGAATAAGCGATTTGAACCAGAAACACGAGAATTACAAAACTTATTGAGACTACCTTTTTCATAGTTTCCAATGTAATTATCGAGGCGACGGATGTCAACGCAATTTACGGAGCTTATTAATTCGGATTTGGAATGGAAATTAACCTGCTATCACGCCGAGAAACATCTGCAGCGAGAGAAAAACAAGCAGAAGACTGGAGCTTATAAGCAATCCTTTGCGAGGTCTGATATCACGTTTGAAAATGAATCCGATTTCGATAACGAGCATTGCGGCTACAACGATGGCGTATGGTATTGCAATAAGCGCAAATCCAAGCAGTGCCCAGTTCTCTGAATATGCGCGGTCGTTCCAGGCCAGCAAAGTGAAATAGCCCGCTCCGAGCGAACCGAGCCAGAAGAGGGCATTTAGACAGGATAGCGCCCAAACGCTTTTCTCCTGCAAACCGAACCACAGCCATAAAGCTGAACCGATTATAAAGACTATCGCTCCCAGAATCCCCATCGCTTATCCCGCCGAAATTTGCTTGCTTTTTACCGCACTACCCGGACATGCCTCTCTCATAGCGCAAACACCGCATCCCCTCTTTCTGATGGGGAATGCAAGGGCGTTTAAAACCACGAACAATACTAAACCAAGCCAATAGAATACAGCTGGACGCTCGATTATCGCAAATACAAGCGATGTTAGAAAAATCACGGGCGGCGGTATTATGTAGAAAAAGGAGAGCTTCATTCCCACTTTTGGGTCGCCGCTATCCCGCGGGAACATCGCGGACGAAATCTTACCCCAGCCTAAATGACATAGTTTGCCGTAATAATAGCATCCACTACAATTGTGTTTCTTCAGCAGAATCTGCACGACAACAACCAGGGCGACCCATATTATGGTTAAAAATGGCAGATTAAATGGCATCCATATTGGCCAGAGTAGGTATCCTGCCGTTATCCACGTGTATAAATGAAGTAGGTTTTCGCCGATAATCGATATTAAAGGAAACGATTCTATCCCCGGGACAATCCTATCTTGATAGCATTTGAACAATTTCCTCTCCGCCGTTCTATTCGCTTAAACTTATTCGCCCGCAGCGCGAATCTCTACCACGCGCCGCCGCCGCCGCCTCCGAATCCTCCTCCGGAGAAACCGCCGCCGCCGGAGAAACCGCTATGACCGCCGCCGGCCCCGGAACTGCGGGGCCGCGAAGCCATAGCCGTGCCGACGGTAGCAACTGCATTGCCGAGGTTATTCACGAAGAGATGCGGCATGAAAGCGCCATGTTGAGTTCCCACATACCATTGCGGAGCTTCTTTGAAAATATCCTCGAACACGTCCGCCCACTGGTCGGCGACGCCAAGTGCCATCGCGTATGGCAGCAACCTCTCGAATATCGTCGGATCATCCTTCACCATTCGCTCGATTCTATCCTTTTCCACGCGCCGGACGAATTCCTCAAAACCCGCGACATGCGCGGCTTTCGCGCTGCCATTGCGGGTTTTCCGCGGCATAAATCGACCGACGATAATCATAACGAAGCCGAGGATTACCATAACCGGAACGAGAATCGGATTTAAGAATAGTCCGACAACGAAACCGAGTATCCCGAGAAAAATCCCCCAGCCAAGATACTTCCCGCGAACCTTCTCCGGATCGGAGGGGAATAATTTCTTGCCGACCAGCGAGGTGTAAATCGACTTTTTTATCTTGGGAAGTTCGACGTAGAACTTCTCCTTGAGACTCGATATGGTGATAACTTCCGCGCCCTCCGCCACCGGTGTTTTCTCGCGCGTTTTCGCCAAGTCCTCCGTCGTGATACTGCCATGTTTGAACAGACCGTTTAACATAAGCTTTTCGTGCTGGCGTAAAGCGTCGTCCGCGCCTTTTAACTTGATAAGCGCGTAATCCGTTTTCGAGAGAAAAATGAGTTTCGTCTTCTTAATCTCCACGATTTTTAAATAACCACGCACCGCAAGATCGACGATCGTCGAGGTTATATCGCGAATATCGACGCGCTCGTCCACGAGCGTGCCGGCCTCCGCGGGAACAAGGTCTTCCGGCGGTTCGTAGCGCGGCGCTATCGAAAATTGAACGGGATCGCGGCCACGCTTCACATAAATCGCCGCGATCCACAACAAACCGAACGGTAGAATAAAAATCGGCCAGATCACGAGTAAAATCCACCATATCTGCTTCGCCGCCGACGGCCCTTCGATATAGCCCTTGGGCATCGCGACCGCAACCGTCAGGCCCTCATACAAAACGAGCGGATCCGTGGTCGAAAACTCCACCCAGCTACTGCCGATCCGAGATTCGCAATAATCGCCTTCATCGCCGTATTCGCCGGTAAAACAGCGCGTTTCGATATCCGTCGTCGGCATCCCCTTGGGCAGATGAATCGAGGCCGTCGCGCGAAGAATATTGCAATCCCATTCCGTGCCGGTGACGTTCCAGTAAAACTCGTCGTGATCGTCGAAATAAAGCATTCCGCGTTCGACATGATATTTGATAATATAGACGTGAGTGCCGGAAATCGTGAAGTTTGGCGAGCCGATTTTCATCTTGATATAATAACCGCTTTTGTCGATATCCCTTTCGTAAGGCTCGCCTCTTTCGTCCGTTATCTCGATATCGGTGAACAGGACTTTGTTTTTTACGATTCCCGTGTCGTATTTATACGGGATATTGCGAAAAATCCCGTGGCGCACCTCGTTGCCGAAATCGACCACGATTCGCTCCTCGACATCGTAGGAACCGTCGGAGTAGAGGAAAACCTCCGTATCGAACGTTTTGATATAATACGCCCCCGCGCCGACCGCGCACAGAGCGATAAGAATGGCGATTATCATTGGACGAAACATATCCCCGCCTTTCGCAAGTTACTTCATTATAGGTCTAATCCGGCTTTTTAACAACCTCCGAAACGTCGTTTGGCCTATCCGAGTCCACCTCGTCGTCGTTATAGCCGGTTTTTTTCGAAATCGAGCCGTTTTCGCCCGAGTTTACGCTTATTTTGCTAATATTGGCCGATAATTCACTTAAAAGAGCATCGCCGATGTCATTTGAAGGGGATTTTCACATAAACCGAGCGTCGAAAACGGCGAATTTAACCTCGCTAATATAAAAAAGAGGTTCCGATTCATGTTTTGGCGGATCGGACGCATGTTATTGGCGCTCAGATTCATGTTTTGGCGGATCGGACGCATGTCAAAGGTGCTCCGATTCATACTATTGGCACGCCGATTCATGTCGCGGGCGCTCCGATCCACGTCAACGGCGCTCCGAATCATGCCAACGGCGTTCCGACGCCTGTTGCGGGTGCTCCGTTTCATGTCTTTGCTGCTCGGATGCACGTCCACAATCCTCCGTTTTAGCCGACCGACAGACCGTCAGATCATTCCCGGCTGCCGAAATCGACCTTAGGAACCTCGCGCGCTTCCGCATCCTCGATCTCGAAATACTCGCGCTTCTTGAAACTGAAGATCATCGCGATGAAATTCGTCGGGACGCGCTCGATAGCCGTGTTCAGGTCGCGGACGATTGCGTTGTAATAGCGTCTCGCCTCCGAAAGAACCTGCTCGATATTCGACAGTTCGGCTTGAAGATTCAAGAAATTCTGGTTGGCCTTAAGCTCGGGATATTGTTCCGCGACCGCGAAAAGCTGACGCAGCATTCCGGTCAGGACGTTCTCGGCTTGCGCCTGCTGGGCAACGTCGCCGGTAACATCGACCGCCTGTTGACGCGCCTTGATGACGTTTTCGAGTGTTTCGCGCTCGTGCCCGGCGTATCCCTTAACCGTCTCGACGAGATTCGGGATCAGGTTATAGCGCCGTTTGAGTTGGACATCGACGTCCGCCCAGCCGTTCTCCGCGCGGTTCCTCAGGTCGATCAGTTTGTTATAGAGACCGATACCCACGAAAACCAAAATTACCAGGACTACCGCGAACGCGCCCAGACAGATTAGTAAAATCGGTATAGCCATAAAAACTCCTTTCTTTCGCAACTTCCCACCGCGAAATTGCGGCGGGTTCCACAATGCACTACAGACCGGGAGGTCTTCTATTCACTATCTTATGACATATCTTAGCGTTGTCGCGCTAATTCAGTATACGAAATCTAATTAAATAGGACGAAAGCGCAATAGAAATCCAAATGTCAAAGTTCAAATGTCAAATCAAATCCAAAATCCAAATGACTAAACGTCGAACGTCCTCGTTCATACGCTCCGCGTCGCGTTATTTGATATATACCACCGGCGTCGAATAGGTTACGCCGTTATGCTCGATGCGCACGAGATAAACGCCGGAGCCGAGGGATGCGTCGGGAGTCCAAACATAAGAACCCCCCTGACCCCCCTTCATAAAGGGGGCGAAATCTGTGCCTCCCTTATGAAGGGAGGTGGCTGAAGGCCGGCCCGTGGGGTCTGTAGGAAGGGTTTGGATTTTCCGCCCGTTCACATCAAACACCTCAATCGCCTCTATTCCCAATCCTAAATCATCAATCATAATTCTGCAATTCCCGTTGAAGGGATTCGGGTAAGCGGAAATCGCAAAATCATCGGGCAGATCGCCATTATCTTCCTCTATCCCCGTTCCTGGGCGATACCAAACGCGGACGAGATGGTGATGAAGAAAATCGAAGACTTTATCCCGATAAGTTATCAAATCCCCGTCGATTGAATCCTGTTCGATCCATTCGCTATCGACAATATCAAGATACAAGAAAGGCAGGCTATAATAATCGTTAGCGGAGTCGCCGGTCTCGAACTCAATTCCCCAGTCCTCGTAAGTAGTGTAGATTCCATCCCAGTAATCGCGCCATTCGGGATAGGGTTCCGCGTATGAACAATCGAAATCCGATGGTGGAGTCAAGAAGAAAACCTGAAAAGCCCCTTTCGGCTGGCGTGGTTGGCCGATTAGAGTTTCAGGTATCCCATGAGCAAACCTAATGAGTTTTCGCCTTATTTCAGTCTCAGAACCGTCAAGATGGGTCGGAGAAAGAGTATCGCTTCTTGGCGGAGAATTTGTAATAACAAATATCACTTTCTCTGCCTTCGGCCTTACACCAACGATACTATTCCAGCTATCCATCGCCCACAGTAAAGCCCCGAATGGGTCGTTATAATCCTGATTGAAGCCAACGGGTAAATCACAATCGGCAAAGAAGTTGAATACCGATGCGAAATCATCGCCGATGTCATGTATCCAGTATCCCTCATCTTCATCTTCATATTGAAAATAACACCCGGGGGAAGCATATCCGGCGAAAAATACTCTGATATTGCTGGTAAAACAGCTGCTTGACCCATCGAGACTCTGGAGAATCTCGCTAAGGAGATCTTCTACAGTCATAACCAAAGACCTTGTCCTTAAATCGTCACAGGTTGCCCGGCTACGATCATAGAGAATGAGAATATCCAATGAATCCGAAGCCTGCGATAAGTCGAGAGAGTCGTAGGGCAAAAAGTGAACTCCCGTTTCGGGGTGTACGAATTCCGGCACGGTTATGTCGCTTTCGGCGAGAGAGCAATACGAGCCGGTATCGGCCACGCCGTAACACCACCGGAGAACAAGAAGGCTGTCTTCAGGTTGCCAGTAATAAACCGGGAACATGCCGGAAAGGCTGTCGGAACAGGTGTAATCCGGCAGTAGTTGGCCGAAAGTAACCGCTGTGAAAACTAAAAGGTAAGTTAAATATTTCATTTCAGATACACGACCTCTCTAATTCCGAGGTGCTCGATGATTTGCGCCCGGCGTCCTTAGATGATCATTCGTCATTTTGTCATTTGACATTTGGACTTTGTCATTTGGATTTACCGAATAGCGCCTTCCCACATCGAACAGCTTAAATAACGCTATCCCCTTCTATTCATTACCCTTTAAGGGATAATCGCCCCTTTCGAGCATAAATATAATGGGATAAATCCAAAAAACAATGCCAAAAGCGCATACGAGACCCGTCGCAAAGCGGAGGATGTTTCCCGTGTTCCAAAGGCCGAACAGGTTGCCGATGCCGTCGGCGGCGAAAACGGCGAGAGTTAGAACGAAAAGGTAAAATGGGATTTTTCGGGCGGGGCGAATAATCAGCGCGGCGATTCCGAAAACGCTCAATCCGATGAAAAGCCCTGAACATCGCGCGCAGAGGCCCATTTTATAACCCGCGATATGGAAACTCCGCTCGCTCGCTTGATGGCATAACGGTCGAAGAATGCTATAGCCTATTACCCCGGCCTGTCTGGAAACGTGCACGAGTAGCGGCGTCGCGATTGCGAGGGCTGCGATTGCCACCCAGATTATCGTAAGGATAACCGAGCTGTGCCGTCCCAGAAAACGCAAGAATTTCATATGTCAGCGCACGACCGCAATTTTGCGGACAAGTTCCGCGTCTTCGCTTGCCACGCGCACGATATATATTCCGTTGGCTATTCGGTCGCCGCCGGGGCAAGTCAGGTCCCACGAAACGCGCTTTGTGTTATCGTATTCGAACAACTCGTCATGAACGACGGCTCCATCCGCCGAATAGACGGTAATCTGCGCGGTTGGCGAATTATAGACTATTATTATTAAGCTATCCGTCGCGGGATTCGGGAAGATTTTGAAAGATAACGGAGCGGGCGTAGGCCCGCCGAGCCTTTCGAGGAAAAACGCGCCGTCGTCGATTCCGACCGCGAGGTTTTCGACGGGATAGTATCCCGCGACCTCGATGGAGAGCGTTTTTCCCGCCTCGGCCAACGGATCGACGAACAGGCCGAACGTATCCGATGTCACGACGCGCGATTCATTGCCGTAGTCGAGCGTCGCCTGAACATGGCGCAAAAGTTCGCCGTTACTCGCGTCGATTAATCTGCCGTAGAAGCCTTCGGTTAAACCCGCAGCTACGATTCCCTGTGGAACTCCCCAACCGTAATCGTTATCCGCGGAATCTATTTCCGGGTAGGTGGGATCGAAAGCGCGATATCGGTCGCCGCTGCGCTTAACGGCGAGCGCGAGATCATAGCCGAATAAATCGGGATTCGCGCTTTTCACGGCGGCGCAAAGCCCCGCGATAAGCGGGCACGAGAAACTTGTCCCCGAACCGAATAGGTTGACGCCGATAGTATCATAGACATTAACTAAAACGGTCATAAAACCGGTTGCGGCGCAATCCGGTTTGATTCTGCCGTCCCCCGACGGCCCGGGGCTGGAAAATGACGTAATATGTTTGAACGGATCGACCGCCGCAACCGCCAGAACGGAATCGCCGTCGGCGGGGGCGATAATGTGCGGCCAATAGTAATCGGAGCGTTCGTTGCCGGCGGAATTAGCGACGCAAATCCCGCGCGAGGCCGCGTAATCTGCGGCGATAGTCGTTATCGCCGTGTTGCCGTCCATATCCTCGAAAGTATATGGCGTATCGCTATCGAAAACGGAGTATCCGAGGCTGCTGGAGACTATATCCGCGCCCAACGAGTCCAGCCACTCGATTCCCGCGACCCAATTGTCTTCCTCGGTAATATATTCCGCGCTGACATCCTCGGTTTTGGCCAGCGCAACCGAAGCCCGATATGCCGAACCGATATAGGTTCCCGGCAAATAACCGGCCACGCAGCCGAGTGTATATGTGCCGTGCCTGTAACCATTGTAATCTGTGTCGCCCGCCACGGAGTCGAAATCCAATGTCTCATCGTCGTGCAGAAAATCCCAGGCCGCGACAAGATCGAGGCTATCGAAAGCATGGTGAATCAGGCGGAAACCGGAATCTAGTATGCCGACGAGAACGCCCTCGCCGTGACCGCTGGTCGAATCTACCTCGTGAAGATACGTCGCGCCGATCATCTCGAGTTGGTTAACGCACTCGCCGTAAAACTCTGATGGCCCGGCATCGGGAAGAGGTCGCATTCTCATTTCAGGCGGATTTCGCTTATATTTTTCCACGGGCCGTATTTCTGCGACGAAACTCGATGCCGCGATTTCGTTTATCGCATTCGACGGGATCCAGAACGAAGCGCCGTTTAGCCAGCGCGACTCGCGGCAAATCTGCCCGCCAAGGGCCTCGATGCTCGCGATATAATCGTCGGAAACGGGCATATCTTTTAAGTCGAACTCAATCCCTGCGGCGCGCCGACGTTCGACCGCTCTCGGTGAAAGATACTCAATCGCGGAAACTTCGACAGAGCGGCTTTGCTCCTGTTTATCGGTGAAAAACACCCATACTTTCACGGGATCGCTAATCGCCCGGTTCAATCGCGGGTGGACAATCGCCCCGGAAAGGCCGCCGATAGCAACGAGTAGTAAAACTGTAACTGCAAACGGTAAAGTTCTCATAGTTTATCCTGTCTTGATATCGAAATCTTGCGGGAGTTCTCGTCGATTCGCTCGATATGCACCCAGAGAGTGCCCGGCGGAATAAGCGACGGAAATTTATCCGCCCATTCTACAAGGCAGATATCGTCTCCATCCAATATTTCCCGAAGGCCCAATTGCTCGAGTTCATCCGGTTCGACTCTGTATAAATCGATATGGTGCAACGGCGTAGAACCGCCGTAATCGTGCACAATCGCAAAAGACGGGCTTGCGACCTCGCTAATATCCGCGCCTAAAATCCCGACTATTGCCTTTATCATCGTAGTTTTGCCGGAACCCAGATCGCCCTCGAAAGCGGCAACCGAACCGGCGTTTAGTATCTCTGCCAATCTTGCGCCGAGTGCATTCGTATCCGCGACGCTATTCGATATATGTTCTCCGAAAATTCTCATCGAGGGGTCAATGTTGCCACGGGAACGACCATCTCCTCAATACTTATCCCCCCGTGAATAAAGCTATTACGATATTTCTTCTCGTATTGAGAGAAATTCGATGGATACACGAAATAGAAATCCTCGGAGGCGATAATGTAGTTCGTCGTGCGGGTGAAATTTGGAAGATTCCAGTCCCTCGGCTCGCGCAGAAGGAACCCGCCCTTTTCATCGCAATTAATATTGTCGCCAACTTTGTATCGCAGATTCGACGATGTGTCTTTCTTGCCGTAAGCTTTCAATCCTCGCCGACCGATAGTGCTTCCGTGATCGGTGGTTATAACGATTGTCACGTCCTCCTCGGCGAGGGACATCAGCGCCCTGTATAGGCTCGAATGCGCCAGCCATGTTCGCATCACGCTTCGATACGCCGATTCGTCGGGGGAAATCTCGCGCAGCACTTCACTAGCCGCACGACTGTGAGCGAGAATATCCAGGAAATTGACCACAACGCTGGACATAGGCGCGGAAAGGTAGCTTTTCAATTTACGAACGAGGCTCTCCCCTTCCTCGGGATCGAGTATTTTAATATATTTCGTGTCGCCATATAGGTCGATACCGTTGCGCGCAATCAGTTTGTCGTTCAACTGGTGCTCGAAACGGTTACGCGAGGAGGAGTCGTCGGCCGGGTCTATCCAGAGTTCGGGATACTGCTTAGCTACCTGACGAGGGAAAAGGCCACTGAAAACGGCGTTACGACAATACGGCGTCGCGGTTGGCAGAATAGCGAAATACGGCTCGGTTACAATATTGTAATAATCCGAGAGCATGTCCTCCACAGCCAGCCATTGGTCGAGTCTCATGCAATCCATTACGATAAAGAACACTTTTTTACCATTCTTGAGATGCGGTATCACACGTTCGGTTGCAATATCCACGGATAGTCGCGGTCGGTCCGCACGGACAGAATCCATCCATTCGGTGTAATTCGCTAGTATATATCGCGAAAACTCCGAGTTGCACTCGTGGCGAAACTCCTTATGCATATCTGAAAGCCCGAGGTTTGGGTGGGTGTCGAATATAACATCCCATTCGGCCAGCCAATACGATAATTCGAGCCACTCCTGCGGAGAGGCGGTCATCGATGGCTGTATCGTCATGTCGCGATATTCTACCGTATAGTCCCGGGTAAGTTGTTGGCTTACTATCCGTGTGGAATCGAACAACCTTTTCAGCGTGGATAAAATCTGATGCGGATTCACGGGTTTAACGAGATAATCGGTGATTTCCTTGCCGATAGCCTCCTCCATCAACTTTTCTTCCTCTGATTTTGTTATCATAACCACCGGAACGCGCTTGTCGATTTTGCGGATTTCTTCGAGCGTGGTCAGACCATCCATCCCGGGCATCATCTCGTCGAGAAGCACAAGATCGATTCCACCGCGTTTTACTATCTGAACGGCGTCCTCGCCGGACGCTACGCCCTTAATATCGTAACCTTTCTCTTCGAGAAATATAATATGTGGCTTCAACTGGTTTATCTCGTCATCGACCCACAAAATTTTTTTATTCGCTATCATCTTATCTCCGTCTATTCCTCGTTTATAAGTGGAAAGCTTATTACAAAAGTCGTTTTATCGTGTGGTTCGCTTTCGAGGAGGTTTAGTTTACCAAAGTGGTATTCTTCCACAATCCTCTTGGCGAGCGATAATCCAAGCCCCCAACCGCGTTTTTTTGTTGTATATCCGGGCTTAAAAATCTTGCGAGCATCGCGCGTTGATATCCCACGGCCGCTGTCCGTTACAATTATCTGCACACGCGAACCTTCGATGTCCTTCCTGGTCGCCACGGTTATTCTACCGCCTTCTTTGGATATTGCTTCCATCGAGTTTTTAATAAGGTTCTCAACCGCCCACGAAAGAAGCAGACGGTTTGCCATAACCGGTGGAACCGGGTCGTATTTTTCGATTATCTCTATCTGTTCTCCAAGTCGGGGGATTCGTTCGCTAATATAGTTGACGACATTCTGAAGCAATTCATTTAACTCTGTAGGCTTAAGTTCCGGCACCGATCCCACCTGCCCGAACCGGACTACGATGTTATTAAGTATGTCTATGTCCTCGCTCATTTTATCGAGGATTTCGCGGGGATCCCGTTTCCTGTTATTGAGAGCGCCTGTTTTGTGCATCTCGCTTAGATCATCTCGAAGGAGCTCTAACCAACCCATCAGGCCGGAAATCGGTGTCCCAAGCTGGTGTGCGGTTTCCTTGGCCATCCCAAGCCAGATATTTTGCTCCTCATAGGATTTCAGACGGCTATACCCGATATAATACAATGCGATTATGAAAGCCATCGCTATTACTTCTAGAAAAGGAACTATTCGCAACCATTTGACAAATTTTGTATTACCGAAATGGATATATCCCAGGATGCGGTTGGAATTCCCAACGAGAATCGGCACCGGTTGTTGCGTTTCGTCCATCTTGTGCAGCAGTGATTTCAGCCTTTTCCCGGCCTTTTCGGTTGTGTCACCCGGCGAGATATTAATATTTCGCCAAAGAACGGGGACACCCTCCGCAGTAGTCAATATCATCGGGAAATCGCTTTTTTGGATAATCTCCTCGAAAATAATATTAAGCTCCTCCGCACCCACGCTACGGGTTGCCGCAAGTGACCACAAGCGGGCGTAGGCATTGAGGACACGCCGGTTATGCACGGACATCTGTTTGTGAGTATAATCAGCATAGACAAACATTCCAAGAATCAACAAACCGGCGATAAAAATCGCTACCAGCCTGTAAATAAAGGGCATGCTCTTATACGAAATGCGATATTTATGGCGGGTGTATTTCAATGGGAGTTACTTTCGGGCCTTAATCTCTTCCTGCCCGCCCATATAAGGGCGAAGATTATTGGGTATTATTATCGTGCCGCGAACAGTCTGGTTGTTTTCCCAAATAGCGGCAAGAAGCCTCGGCAAAGCCACACCACTTGCATTGAGTGTATGGACGAATCTCAACGCCCCGTCCACCTCTGAACGATAGCGAATATTCGCTCTCCGCGCTTGAAAATCGAGGAAGTTCGTGCAACTGGAAACCTCCAGCCATTTTCCCTCCCCCGCGGCCCAAATATCGATATCGTAGATTTTATGGGACGCAAACGACATATCTCCCGTTGCTAGTAGCTTCACTTTGTATGGTAATCCGAGATTTACGAGAACCGATTCCGCCTGTTTGCACAATACTTCGTGCGCCTTGCGAGAATCCTCGGGCCGGGTTAACATAACCAACTCGACTTTATCGAATTGGTGAACGCGCAGTAATCCCCGCGTATCCGCACCATATGAACCGGCCTCCCTGCGAAAATTCGCGGAAAACCCGGCGTAATGGACGGGTAAATCCGTTTCGGAGAGTATCTCGTCGGCATGGAGGTTCGTAATCGGCACTTCCGAAGTCGGTATCAGGAAAAGGTCCTCGGAATCGAGGTGATACATATCGTCCTCGAGTTTCGGAATTTGCGCGCTACCTATCATCGCGTTCCGATTCGATAAAAATGGTGGTGCAATTTCGAGAAAGCCCTTCTCTCTATGCAGGTCCATCATCATCGCAACCAACGCGCGGGACATCCGCGCACCGTCACCCTTGAGGACAGAGAAGCCGCTACCGGCGATCTTCGCTCCTCGCTCCATATCGAGAATACCGAGCAGATCACCGAGATCGGTATGAGTCCTCGGCTCGAAATCGAATTTCGGGATTTCGCCCCATTCCGAGATTACTTTATTAGAATCCTCTCCACCAACCGGCGCTTCCGACGCCGGAATATTCGGGATTCGCAACATCAAATCCCCGAACTCCACTTCGGCACGTTTTTCCCCTCCCTCGAGTATTTTCACTTCTTCTGAAAGCTGTTTCGCTCTTTTTTTCAGCTTATCACCGCTCTCGCGATCCCCTTTTTGAAATGCAGATCCAACTTCCTGAGAAATCTCCTTTTGCTCGTGCCGAAGATCGTCGGCGCGCTTCTGAGTTTCGCGACGTCGATCATCCACAGCAAGGAGTTTATCGACAATATCGGGTTCGCCCTTGTTCCGGGCGGCTTGTTTTACCTGTTCGGGATTCTCGCGAATAAACTTGATATCTAACATAACTACTTTCCAATTAACAACTTACGTCGTTATATTTTAAACCTGATTGCGCAATACGGAGCGGGAGTATCCTCAGACCAGAATACTACCTTATGTTTTCCCTTGCCGAGCTTAATTTCGAAACGCCGGGCTTTACCCGGGAGAACATTGCCGTCGTTCTCCCATGTCGAGGTTTCCGAAATAAGAGACTCAAGTTTCATCCTGAGAGTGCTTTCGCCCTCTTGTTCTACAACCACTGTATAGTGTTGTGTGCCTTTCATAGCCTCGCTAAACGCAAGTCTCGTCCATACGATCAGCGTCCCCGAGCCGTCGTATTGGAATTCCACCGGTTTGTCTTTAGACGCTGTATAATATGTCGTTCTTGAATCGCCAGTAATCAGCGAAAGCGATTTATCGAATTCCACCGGCGCGATTGCTTTTGCGCTTTTAGCAAGGTTGACAGAGCGCACATAGATCGTTCGGTTTGTGGTAATTTTAACGATGTGTTCGCCCTTCTCGAGTTTTAATTTAACGGTGTGCGCCGAACTAACAGCCCTCGCTTTCCCATCCTCGATACTTATAGTATATTTCTCCGATTTCAACGCATCAAACTTTATATCTTTATATTTATCGCCGTCAAGGGTAATTGTGAATTCACCATGTCCACTATCAGGAATACGAACAAATAGTTTTATCGTGCGCGGACCTTTCACCTTGTATTCTATTGGGTTTTTCCTATCGACTTCGTGATATGTCCATTTCGTTTTACCGCCAACGAGATTCCCTTTTTTCCCGGCTTTTGAGGGTGCCATCCAATCCGCCGCAGATAATGTCACCGCGAACGTTAGGATCGTCAGTATAATTGCTATTGCCTTTTTCGCCTTCATCTTTCCTCCTTTAGGAAAAATAGTATTTATATTTGTCCGTATTCTTCGAGTTTACGATATAATGTCCTTAAACCGATGCCTAAAACCTGTGCGGCGCGTTTCTTATCGCCATCGACCTCATCGAGAGTTTCAAGTATCGCCTGTTTTTCGAGGTCCCGTATAGGAATACCGGCCACGCCCTGCACACTAACTGGCTTTCTTCCGGATACCGCGTCCGGGACATTCGAGAGAATGGAATCCGAGCTGAAAATAGCCATTTGTTCGAGAGCGTGTTTAAGCTCGCGGACGTTACCCGGCCAGTCGGAACCCATAAAAATCTCCATCGCCGACTCCGAAATACCCTCGAACTTGCGCCCGAGTCGCACCGATAGGCGCCCGAGAAAATAATCTATCAGTAAGGGAATATCTTCCTTCCTCTCGCACAACGCCGGAAGCTTAATCGTGACCACACGCAAACGGTATAAAAGATCGCCACGGAACTCCTTCTTTTCGACAGCTTCGTCGAGGTTGCGGTTCGTCGATGAGATAACGCGCAGATCGAGTTCCTTCGTCTCGTGACCACCGAGCCTTTCCACCGTAGAGTTTTCGAGTACGCGAAGCAATTTAGGCTGCAATCTCAACGGCACGTCGCCAATCTCATCGAGCACTATTGTTCCGCCGTTGGAAAGTTCAAATTTACCCGGTCTGCTATCGTTTGCCCCCGTGAAAGCGCCCTTCATATAGCCAAAAAGCTCGCTTTCCATAAGTGTTTCCGGGATAGCGGAACAATTAACCTTAATAAGCGGCCCCTTCGTTCGGTTCGAGAGTGCGTGAATCGCATCGGCGACAAGCTCCTTGCCGGTTCCGCTATCCCCCGTAATAAGAACCGTCGAGTCTATCGGCGCGGCAAGGCGTATCCTCTCGAAAACATTTTTCATCGCCACGGATTCGCCAATTATGCCCATGAATGAAGATTCCGCACGAATCATTTCCTCCAATTCATTCTGTCGTCTCGCCATGTGAGAAACTTCGAGCGCTTTATCGGCGACAGCACGTATCCGGCGGATATCCACCGGTTTAGTAAGATAATCGTGCGCGCCTTGTTTCATCGCAGAGATCGCCGAATCCACCGAGCCATGGCCGGTCACCAAAATGACTGCTGTTTCTCCCTTATCCCTGGCGATCTTAAGAAGTTCGAGGCCGTCGATTTGCCCGGGAAGCATAAGGTCGGTAATCAAGAGATCGATATCGTGCTTATTGAGCTGTTTAACGCCTTGTTCGCCGGTTTGGGCGGTGTAAATCTCGCGCTCATCCGACGCAAGAACCTCGGATAGGGTTTCCAATTCCGCCGTGTCGTCCTCAACAATGAGTATTTTATCTTTTTCTATTATAGCTTCTGCCATTTTATCACCTTTAGAATAACTATTTTCTTGGCAGCGAAACGGTAAATGTTGTTCCCTTGCCAACTTCGCTTTCTACCCGGATACTTCCGGCGTGATCCATAACGATCCGACGCACAATTGCAAGACCCACACCAGTTCCATTTTCCTTCGACGTCACATAAGGCTCGAAAATTTTCCCAAGCTCTTTCTTTTCGATTCCACAACCTGTGTCGCTCACTGCGATATGGACCCGGCGCGGCGTTTTCCAGGCCGTGATCTTCATAGAGCCGTCCTTTTCGGTCGCGTCGCGGGCGTTTAAAAGCAAATTTAAAAACAACTGACGGAGTTGTTCGGGATCGCCGTGGATTGTGGGCAAATCCTCCGCAAGGTCTATCTGTAGATGGATTCCCGCGCCCTCAACTTCGGGGCTAAAGAAATCCATTATCTTGGTTAGAAGTTCACTCAGATTTACTTTCCTGATCGATAGTTTCGGCGGCCTTGCGAAACGAAGGAAGCTCGTTAAAATACCGTCTAATCGGATAATCTCATTTCTAACTCGCCTGATTTTACTCGATGTTCTCTCGTCGCTGTCCGCAAGCTGCTCATCGAGAAGCTGGATGTTCATATTTATAGTATTCAACGGATTACGTATCTCGTGCGCAAGGCTTCCGGCGATCTCGCCAAGATAGACCAGGCGGCTCTGCCGCTCCATCTCGCCGCGAAGAACCTTAACCCGCCTTAGCATAACCACAGAATATGTCACAGCGACTGAAATAAGACCGAGAGCCAATGCAAATAATATTCTGAGCATATCGCCCGCTGAATCCGTGACTTTGGCAAGTTCGGGGGTCAAACCCTCCTGCGGAATACCCGCATGAAGATAGCGACCGTCTGCCATACGCACGCTAACATCGTAAACCGGAATTCGAAGTCCCTTACCGGTAATCACCCTTGGATAAATGCCGATATCGTCGTATTTGGCGAAAACCATCGCCTCCTTGAGGCCCATATTGAAAACTACTCCGCCGTCACGATTGGAGGCAACAAGGTATATGAACCCGTATTTGTCCATCGTGCGACTTATTTTCGCCCTGTCCGTCGGGGAAATGAATCCCTCGCGAAGCCGCTCGGTTATAAGTTCGCCCATCTCGCGCGTATCGGTCATCGCGTCCGAAAGCGTGGCTTCGAGAAGCGTATCGGAAAAATCCGCAAGAAAAAAACTGCTGATAACGAAAGCCGCCACGACCACAATCAGGAAAATCAGGGCCGACCGCAACGCCAATTTCATGTATCGTTTTCGTTCTTCTCTGCGCATTACACCTTTCCGAGAATCGCGTATGCAATATGAGACACATGGATGGCTATTCTCGCGAAATCAGCCATCAGGTCCAGATGAATCGCGCTGGTTTCCGCCGAGAACTTGCTTCCCGCGTGGAGCCGCTCGATATGGTTTCGCGTAAGTAATCGCTGGGTTTCCACAAGCTGCTTCATTTTATCGATTATCTCGCCGGCAAGTGTCTCATCACGAAGCGGGATCGCGTTCAGAGCACTCCTGAAAAGCGTTCGGACTTCATCGAAGAATCCCCGGATTTCATTCCAACCTTCATCCGAAAAATAATAGCCTTCTTCGAGCCTTTTCTCGACGTGCCTTGCTATATCCTTACTTATGACATCCGCAATATGTTCCAACTCCAGTGTGAAAGTTAGGAGTTGTAACTCCGCGATCGATTCTCGCTCCGACAACTCCGATTCGCTGAGTTTGGTTAGATAATCTCTAATCGCTTCCTGCAACTCATCGACCTTGTCGTCCCGCGCCACGATATCGTTGAGAAGATTGCGGTCATTCTTCTCGAGAGCATGCATCACATCGTCCAACATCGATAAAACAATGTCTCCCTCGCGGAGAACCTCTCTCGCAGCCCCACCTAATGCCGCAGGGGGATTCGCCAAAGCATGTGGGGCGATATATATCGGATGGAATTTTGCCGGCGCTTTCGATTCGGGAACTATTACCGATGCGAGTTTTGCGAGAACGTTTGATAGCGGCAGGAATATAACCGCACCCGTGATTGCGAACATCGAATGGGTATGCGCTATCTGCCGTGCCGGAGAATCCGAGAGAAAGACAGCTATCTGAGAATAGTATTTCGCAAAGACAATAACTATCGCGCCGACAATAATTCTCGCTAAAAGCCCGGCTGTGGCGACCCGGTAGCCGTTCGTCCTTCCCCCCGAGGCCCCAAGGAAAGCGATTCCACAACTGCCGATATTCGCGCCGACAATAAAGGGTATCGCCGAATGAATATCCACTATTCCACTAAAAGCGAGAGTAAGCAGAAGCCCCATCATCGCCGTGCCCGATTGGAAAACGAACGCTAAAACCGCAGCGCTAACCGCTGCAAACAGCGGTGTCCGCCGGAAGAAGTCTACCGTCGCCGGAAAGAAATCCTCGCCCGCGAGTGGCTCTGCGCCGTTCGTGATGAGATGCATCCCCAGAAAGACCAGTCCGAAAGCGAAAATCGCCTTGCCGAATTCACGGGTTCTATCCTGTCCAATTCGCGAAACAATGAACCCTACAAGCAACATCGCAGGCGCCCATTTATGGATATTGAATGCCAAAACCTGCACAGTAAGCGTAGTCCCAAGCCCCGCACCGAGAATAAGACTAATCGCCCCGCCTATCGCAAGAAGCCCGGAGTTCGCGAAACCCACCAACATCAACATAACCGCCCCGGACGATTGCAACGATAGCGCAATCGCTATCCCGATGAGGAACCCGCGCAACCGGCTCTTAGTCAGTTGCGTAATTATCATTTTCAGACTCGCGCCTGCGAAATCCTCAAGCGATTTCGTAACGAGTTTTATTCCGAACAGGAACAGCGATACGCCGCCGAGTATCTGAAAAATCTCCAATGTTATGTTCGACTCGTTTGCCATTTTGGCAAATATATCCCTCGTTGCATCGTATTGCAAGGTTTATTTTCCCATTTATTTACGCAATACCGCTGGCACGCTATTTTCTACGTCCGATTTGGAATAATTTCTCACATTATGTCGGACGAAAATATCGCGCCAGCGGCGGCAGGGCTGCAACCGATTTGCTCAACGCGCCAGCGGGACTCGCTTCCGTGGGCAAATTTTTCTTGACCCCAACCATTAGAATCCGTATATTTTTATCGAATTCACGAACCGGGGGATAATATGCGAAACGCGATAATTTTTCTTCTGCTACTTTCGGCATCCCTCGCCCTCGCCGGCTGGACGCACATTTATGGCGGAAGCGATTATGATTGGGGCTTGTCCGTCGCGCAGACGTCCGACGGCGGATATATCGTTGTAGGAGATACATATTCCTTCGGCGCAGGCGAGAAGGATGTCTATCTTGTTAAGACCGATGCAATGGGCGACACAATATGGACGCGCACCTATGGCGGAAGCTCCTATGATTATGGCTACTCCGTCGCGCAGACCTCCGACGGCGGATATATCGTCGCAGGAGGGACAGAATCCTTCGGCGCAGGCTATTGTGATGTCTATCTTGTTAAAACGGGTAGCGATGGCGACACAATATGGACGCGCACTTATGGCGGAAGCGACGATGATTGGGGCTACTCCGTCGCGCAGACGTCCGACGGCGGATATATCATAGCAGGAGAGACAAATTCCTTCGGCGCAGGCGAGCGTGATGTCTATCTTGTTAAGACGGATACAGTGGGCGACACAATATGGACACGCACTTATGGCGGAAGCGACAATGATTGGGGCTACTCCGTCGCGCAGACGTTCGACGGCGGATATATCGTCGCAGGAAGCACAATCTCCTTCGGCGCAGACTCGGGGGATGTCTATCTTGTTAAGACCGATTCCCTCGGTTTCACCGGCATCGAGGAGAATTCGCCCTCCGCGAAACCGGAGGCATTCGCCATTTCCGCCTACCCCAACCCGTTCAATTCGACATGTCGAATTGGAATTGAGAGTGGAGAGTGGAGAGTTGAGAGTGTGGAGGTGTTCGATATAAACGGGCGACGCATCGACGTCATTGCGAGGAGGGCATCGCCCGACGAAGCAATCTCGCCGAATAATAGGTCGAGCGTCCCGCTCGACACACGGCGAGACGCCGTGTCTATTAATAATTGCGAATTCGTATGGCAACCCGACGCCGCCATCGGCTCCGGCGTTTATCTCGTCCGGGCGAAATTCGGGGACGAATCGACATCGAAACGAATCGTGTATTTGAAATAGGATCGAAACACGTATATTTAACGAGGAGATAAGAAATGAAGGTTATTAAAGGTTTAACGCTTCTCCTGTCGGTTAGCTTTTGCTCGCTTGTGTCTCAGGTTTTCGTGAACGCAGCGGTCGATACCTTTCCTCCTCTGGAATACATATTAGCCTTAGATGACTTTGTATATCATTCGGAAGATACAATACACTTTTATTCCCTTATCAGAAATATTTCCGATACGGCTATATATTTTCAGACACCTTCTAGTTCGCTATACCGTTATAGAATATGCAAAGCCGATACTGAAATCCACTCTATGGCCTTTGGGTATGCCGTAGTCGTGGACAGACCCATCGATCCAGACGACTGCCTAGCTTGCACCTCCTGGTGTATTGCGAGCTATTGTCCGGAAGATACAACCTATAAGCTTTGGAGTATACTATATACCATACCGACGATGTGCACTTTCGGTCCCGGTTCGTTATACGTCGAATTTGACATCAATGGTACTTATATAGAGGAGAGTATTATGCCGTCCGATTTCTCCCTCTCTGCCCACCCCAACCCCTTCAATTCCGCGGTTTCCATTTCCGCGCCGGAGAATGCGATTGTCGAAATTTTCGATATTAATGGCCGAATGGTCGATAAAATCCCCGTAGGGGAGGGTCACCGTGCCCTCCCGTCTGGTGGTGATGCGGGAAACGGGAGCACACAGGGGTGCTCCCCTACGGGAATCGTATGGACGCCCGACAAATCCCTCGGTTCCGGGGTGTATCTCGTTCGCGCAAAAATCGGGGACGAATCGGCATCGAAACGAATCGTGTATTTGAAATAAATTTGCCGTAGGGGCGATCCGGCGGGTCGCCCGTTCAACGGGCCAACGCGGTTGACCATTACGAAACAAATTAGAGGTTCATTTGACAAAAAATAGGCAAAATATTAGTGAAAAAATTGCGAAAGTCGTTGAAAAAAACTACTTCGCAATTGAAGAAATCGACTTTCCATTTGAAGAAAACTACTTTTCTGTTGAAAAAAACTACTTTCTCGTTGAAGAAAGGGACTTTGCCGTTGAAGAAAACGGGTTTTGCGTTGAAAAAAACTACTCCGCCATTGAAGAAAACTACTTTCCCGTTGAAAAAAACTACTTTCCATTTGAAGAAAACTACTTTTCCGTTGAAGAAAACTACTTTCCGTTTGAAAAAGTCATGTGCCACAACGACTTACGCGGAATGAGCAAATTTTAAAAGGAGGAAATCGTGGGAGAAAAAACAAGAAGACCTTATCTGCTTCCGGACGCGGATTTCGACACTTTCAATTATGTCGATATGAAGGAATTCCTCGCCGGGCCGAACTCGACGCCGCATCGCCCCCACGGAACATAAAAATTAATAGACGCAACGTCCCTTACCCCCTTGGTCAGCCGTCAAGTTTAAATATCTCCGATTTTGCGGTCAATTGTTTAATAATTGACAATCTACACTTGCGGTTAGGTTTTATAAACATATATTTATCAATATAATGAGAAAAAAATATTCGTATAATAAAGCATAAAAGGTGGCAACATGAAAAAAGCGCTGTTAGTTTTAGTTTTAGCATCGGTTATTTTTTCACAAATCCCCCGCATTGTGACCTATCAGGGCAAAATCACCGACGATCTCGGTGTCGGGATAAACGATACGGTCGATGTCATTTTCAGAATTTACGACTCCGATATCGCGGGGATTCTCTTCTCTTCAAATACTGTTTACAATGTCCCTATGGTGAAAGGTCTTTTCGACGCCCAATTCGAACCGGACCTAACAAGGGAAGAGCTTTCCGGCGATATGTTCCTCGAAGTTGAAATCGACGGAAGCATCCTAACCCCGAGACTCCCCGTCACCGCGGCAATACTCGCGATGAAGGCGGTTCACGCCGACACGTCGGTATATGCGGATACCGCCGGTATAGCGCTTTCTACTGTAACAGTCGATTGGGATACGCTGCAAGCCTATCCGGATACCTCGGATATTAGTGGTTTCGTCGATGCGAGCGGCGATACAATCTGGGGCGATATAATCCATGCTAACGGCGCGCGTTCTGTATGGATAAGCCCCGGTGGCACCGATAGCAGTTGGATATACACAACCGGCGACACTTTCCACATGTGCTCGAACTTGCCGGTCGATATATGTATGAACAATTCTCTTATAATCAGCCCGGATAAAGACATTAAGGTCACACATAACCTTATTGTCGGCGATTCGCTAAATATCGGCAAAGGCATCAAACTCGGTGGTGTTTACGAGGAAAATTGGCCGGAAACCAATTGGGATACTCTCGACGTATATGTTACGGATAATTACGCCGACAGTATCGGCGTATATGGTGAGCTTGACGGCGAAAATTTCGGCTGGCTTGGTGGCACGGTAAACGGCGGCGCGGACAGCGTTGGCATATATGGCGTTGGAACAGATTATGCCGGTTATTTTGAGGGTAGAACGCTTGTCGATGGCATGTTGGAGGTTTCGGTGGGAATCGACCCGCCGTTCGTGGCGTTCATTCCTCAAACGGTTCGTCCGATAGCGGAGCCGGGACATCCACATAGGATATGGGTGGACGATAGTTCCCCGGGAGTTCTGTATTACTACAACGGTGAAGAAAATCTACCTTTACCCGGACCTATCGATACTATGATTGCCCAATGGGACAGCATACGCGATGTGCCGACTGACATTATGATGGAAACCGAAAATGTTTCACTGCTAACCAACGATGCGAACTATCTTACGACAGTCGATTTCACCGACCTTACCGGCACGGCCTCCGACGATCAAATACCAGACAATATCACTGTTTTCTACGCTGATAGCGCAGGTGCGGTAAGCTGGGCCGATGTTCACGCTATCCCCGCCGCCTGGGCCGACGGTATAGATAATATCGGTTTTGCGAAACTCCGTCGCCAAGGCTCGGCGTGGATTGAAGATAGCGTAACTTTCATTGAAGGCTCGAACATCGTCCTTACGCAATCTGCCAATTCGATAATAATAGCGTCGAGTGGCGACGACTGGGGCTCTCAGGTTGTCCAGCACGATACAACCCTTCTCGGCGACGGCTACGCGACGTTGCTGGGAACCGCTATCGGCAACTCGATTGAAAGCAGCGAAATAACCGACCTGACAATCGAGACAATAGACATAGGCGATAATCAGATTACCGTCGAGAAAATCGCGGACGCAACCCACGACCAAATCCTAACCACAGATGTCTCCGGCAATCCGCAATGGGAACCGAAAACCAATTTTCTCTCGACCTATTTGGACGACTCATGGATAATTGTCGGAAGTTCGTCATTCGAGGCTACCCCCGTGCAAATGGTCGGAGACGTCTCGATTACCAACCTCGGCGTGACCGAAATCAACTGGGGACTATCTGCCGGGCAAGTTTCCGCGGTGGATATTCCAATCGAGGATGCGAGCGCATATTATCTTATAGACAACGTCGAGCAAGCGCTACAGGATTTGGGACCTCTCGTTGGCAGGAAATTCGTTGGCCTCGCTCCGGTTTCTCCTCAGGAGGATATATCTAATACAGCGTCTATTCATATCAATAAAACTGGCGGCTCCGGAGATTTACTACGTCTCGAAGTCGGCGGATTAAATAAATTCAGCGTCGGCTACGAGGGCGATATCAACGCTATTGGCAATGTAACGTTTTACGGCGGCATCAACGACGGCATAGACTTCGGTATGGACGGACAGGTCCTTAAAACCGACGGCCTCGGCGACGTTTTTTGGGGCGACGAGGGCTCCGACAACGACTGGATTATAGAAACCGGCTATATCTACGCCGCGAACACGACCGACTTCGTCGGTATCGGAACATCGTCGCCATCACACTTCCTTCATGTCGAGGGCGAATCGGCGGAATGGGAAGCCGTCGGCTATTTCAAAAACCACGCCCCTTCGGTCAACGCTTACGGCGTCTATGGCCGTTGCGACGATTCGCCCGGATTCGGCATAGGCGGGCATTTCGTCGGTGGTGCGACAGGAGTCTCCGGCGAGGTGCTTCCAACAAGCACAGGCGACTTCGTCGGTGTGCAAGGGTCAGCCAATGGCGGCGGCGGAGATAACTACGGCGTCCGCGGATGGGCAACCGGAAGCACAACCCCATATTGCTACGGCGTCAAGGGCATTGCAGACGGCGCAGGCGCAAACTATGGAATCTACGGTTACGCAATCGGCGGCACGGAGGATTGGGCCGGTTATTTCGACGGCAACGTCAACGTCGATGGGAATTTTTTCGTCGAGGGAATCTCGCCTGTTGACGAAGCTATCGGATTTTTTAAAAATAACAACACCTCGACGAGCGCATATGGCGTTATGGGCAAATGCGATATAACCCCCGGACACGGCGTCGGCGGCTATTTCTCCGGCGGTTCGAAAGGTGTTTGGGGCGAAGTCGAGGCCGGTTCTTACACGGGAGATTTCATGGCGGTCGAAGGCTATATCTCCGGCGGAATGGGCAATAGCTACGGCGTGAAAGGTCAGGCGATGTGTAGCGGTAACGCATACGGCGTCGAGGGCTACGCGCACGGCTCCGGCACGAATTACGGCGTTTATGGCTCCGCTTCCGACGGAATCACGAACTGGGCAGGATATTTCGACGGCGATGTTCACATTACTGGCGACTTATCGGTCGATGGCGCTTTCCCGCTTAGCGGGCAATGGGGAAGAACGGACAATTACATATACCCGATTATGGGCGGCGATAGCGTCGGCATCGGGACGACGACCCCGACCGCCAAACTCGACGTCGAAGGCGATGTCATAATCAACTCCGGCTCATTCTATTTCGATCCCGACCTTAACCGCTTCGGAATCGGAACAGCCGCGCCCGGCGGCGCAATCGAAATTTTTGACGGTAACAAACTCGTCATAGATGCCCACCGGATTTATCACATGGACGAAACCTGGATGGAACTCAAATCCGACGCCGGCATTACAATCGACCTCGACGTCAACGACAACAGCGCCGACTCGTGGTTCAGAATTCAAAATAGCACATTGTTCGAGATTTTCTCCGTATATGAAAGCGGCAACGCCGAATTATACGGCAAACTGTATGTCGAAGGCGACACACCCTCCGGCGAGGCCATCGGATATTTTAAAAACACCGTCCCCTCGCTCGAGGCTTACGGCGTCTATGGCGAATGCGCAAATACTTCCGGCTGGGGTATCGGCGGGTATTTCGTCGGTGGTTCGACAGGCGCGGTCGGCGAAGTCATGGCAACTTCCTTCGGCGATTTCATCGGCCTACACGGCACGGCTACCGGCGGAACCGGAACGAACTGTGGCGTCAAGGGCGAAGCCGATTGCTCGGGCGTCGGAACTAACGCATACGGCCTCTACGGCATGGCTACGAGCGCGGTCAACAACTACGGCGTTTATGCCGCCGCCGCCGGCGGAACGAACAACTGGGCCGGCTATTTCGACGGCAACGTGCACATTGCAGGCGACCTCGATGTCAGCGGCACTGGCGGCGCGAGAGCATATACCGAGATGATGGCCGCGATTTCACCCGGCGCGAACGGTATATGGACGAACGTCGATCTCTCCGGCCACGGCGTAACTGATGGCGATATCGTCGAAATAATCATCGTGAACAACTCGACAGGCTCGCTAATCGGCGGCGCGCAAAAACCCGGTGGCCCTGATCGCAGAGTCCCAATCGGCGCGGAAGGAAGCACATCCTTCACCACCGTCGCGGGCGCAGGTGGCTTTGTCGAGCTGTATATGGAAACCTACACATCCATGTCGGCATACGTCGTCGGCTTCTGGCGATAGGATAAAGCGCTGGATAATTCCCTTACCCGACACGATAAACCTTTAGGGGAGGCTCTTGTGGCCTCCTCTAACGTTGGTTCCGAGACCGACGACGAATCTGTATTGAAGCGGGTAGTCTATCTTAAATAACACACACGGGAGAATCATGAACAACACCGCTACATATATCAAATGCCTGATGGAAATGACGAACATCACCATAACGCAACTCGCGCGGCGGTCGGGCGTGGCGAGGGCGACTATCACGCGAATCCTGAAAGGTCAAATCAGAGGCTCGCTCGCGGGCGTCGATAAGCTTCTCGAGGTTTTCGATTGCTATCTTGCCGTGCGCCGGAAAGTGGTTTCGCCAATGGATATCGACCCGGAAACGGGAAAAGTGAAAAAACCATTCGACGACCCATTCGAGAATAACCTTCTTTTGGATACTATCAAGAACGAGAAAAAGAAGACGCCGAGACCATGAGGAATATCCGCCGAAATATCATAAAAACGCCTTTGAAACCGCAATATCCGGTCAACATAATGGCACAAACAGTCAATACGCTGGCATATCCGGTCAATGTTCTGAAACAAACAGTCAACGTGCTATCATATCCTATCAATACACTGCTATATCCATTCAACATACTGCAATATCCGGTCAATATACTGACATATCCTATCAACACATGGCCACAAAAAGTCAACTTTTTGTGGCCATGTGTTGACTGGATATATCACCATGTTGATAATATGTTACATTTATTCGAGGGGAAACGCCCGCGCATCCGGGAGAAATGGTTGTTAATTCAAGCTTTGGAGGGAAAATGAGAATCGCAACACTATTTTTGCTCTGTTTAGCCCTATCCCTTTCCGCCGCGGACTCGCTTAACTGCCGAATGATAGACTGGCTGGACGCCCCCAGCGGCCACAACTTTAACCATATCGGCTACCCCACTTATTACGAATACTCAGGCACCATGTATTGGGATTTGGCTATGGGGGATACTTTTTTGGTTTGGGTTCACGATAATCGTAGCGTTAAATACATCGATCCATGGGATACAACGGCGATTGACACCTTTTTTAAAGATTCTGGTTTCATTTCCTGTGAATTCTCAGGTTGTGCTGTGGATAGCGTGAGAACCTACATTGTTGGCGAACGTGTAGCTTACGTTTTTGATTTTAGAGAAACATATGCCAGATTTTGGTCATATCTCTATACCCCTGCTGCCAACTACCACTTCGCCGCGCTCGAGGACAGCTTTCTTTACACGGTAAGCTACGGTGATTTGACCTGTATCAACGTCGCCGACCCGGAATCGATATTCGTCTATCGAATTTATGATAATGCGCCAACAAATACCGGTCTCGAAGTTATCGACGGTTATGCTTATAGCTCGCTTTCCGGTTCCGATGGCGACGAATATGGATATGAACATTGGCCCCTATTTACACTGCAGAAAATAGATATGGTAAATTCGGCTACACCACATCATATCGACGGCATCTGGGAAAGATACAGAGGTTTAGGCGATATAGCGGCGGACGACGAGTTTGTTTATTACGTCAGTAGCGAGATGGAAGGCCCACCGGGTTGGACAATTGGCGAGAGTAATCTATACGTTTTCGGAACTGACACAACTTATAATTTCGATTCCCGCTGGGATGGACAAGGGACGTTTGGTCTCGATGTATTAAGCGAAAATCTCCTTGCAGTCGGTTTCGAGTATGGTTTATCGATTCTCAACATCTCGAATCTCGATAGCATTTACGAGGCGGCCTACTATATCGATACTCTGGGTAACGTCGATTTCACCCATTTCGCCCTAAAAGAAGACCGCCTATACGCTATGGGGCATCCCAGAGACAGCTACGCTACCCTGTATATGTTCAAATTGGCCGAATGTGTTATATCGGGTATCGAGGAGAAGCCCTCCGCGAAACCGGCGGCATTCGCCATTTCCGCATGGCCGAACCCGTTCAACAGGAATTGCAGATTGATGATTGATGATTTAGGAATGGGGATAGACGCGATTGAGGTATTCGATGTGAATGGGCGATTAATTGCGGAAATAACCCCCCCAACCCCCCTCATATACTATTTGCTGAACGGTTCTTTGTATTCTTATTATTGGGTGTGGAAAATAACAAAAGGGTGCATCGGGATGTAAGCACGAAC
>Ga0272444_10000841_pt1 | contig 31177 bp, 32 predicted proteins | sample SSMForm13_FD_201033 | JGI IMG/M metagenome (GOLD analysis project Ga0272444, IMG submission 201033) | Marine sediment archaeal communities from Little Sippewissett salt marsh, Falmouth, MA, United States - SSM-Form-13 | ecosystem: Environmental > Aquatic > Marine > Wetlands > Sediment ...
TGTCTTTCCCTCCTTGATATTATAATCCCATTCACGGTTATACGATGGGTTTTAAACGTATTCCCCCGCCGGGGCATGGCACTGCCCCACTGTCGGCTATTTGACCACGTGCCGCCGCGATATGCAAATCATTTGCGTCTCAGAGGGCGGATTATAATCTCCGCCACGGAAAGAACATCGGTGTCCGCTTTTTATATTCGAGATATTTCGGGCCGAACCGCATCTCGAGTTCCGGTTCCTCGATCGCCTTCAACTCCATGACGTTGACGAGGATGAAGAGGGGGATAAAGATGAAAAAGAGGGAGACGGATCGGAAGGCCAGGGCGAGGCCGAAGAGGAAGATGAAAAGGCCGCTGAGCATCGGATTGCGGGCATAGGCATACGGCCCCGAGGTGACCAGCTCAGGGGGCGGGTTGAAAGGGACGGGGGTTCCCCGGACCCGGAAAAAATGCAGGACGGACCAGAAGGCCAGGAAGAGACCGAGAAGGATGACCGGGACCGCCAGAACGGCGCTGATCGAAAGGGGGAGAAGGTCCGGAAGACCGAGCAGGCGGTCGACCGGGAACGAGGCAATGACGAAGAGTGACGCGAAGAGAAAGTAGGAAAGGGCGATGATCGGTGTAATGAGCAGTCGGATCTTTTTGCTCCCCGTCGCTGTCCGGTATATGAGGTGTATCCACCGGTCTTTCAGGCTCATGGCACCCTCCTTGCCCAGCAGAAGGGGACTGCACAGCGGACCGCCATCAGAAAAAGCAGAGGGCCTGCCGTCAAGGCAGGCCCTCGGTGATGTTGTCTGTCCTACTGCAGAGGCTTGAGCTCGACGCGCCTGTTGAGAGCCCGTCCTTCCTTCGTTTCATTGGTCGTTGCCGGTGAGCCCTCGCCGAACCCCTTCGCGGTGAGCCGTTCAGGAGTAATCCCGGCGGATACCAGATATTTCATGACGGCCCGCGCGCGCCTCTCGGAGAGCCCCTGGTTCCAGGCGTCGGAACCGACGCTGTCCGTATGCCCCTGGATGTCGACCCGCATCGAGGGGTTGCTGTTCAGGACGGTCACTATTTCATCAAGGACCGGGCGGCCCTCGGGCTTGATGATCGACTTGTCGAAGTCGAAGAAGATACCCTCGATCACCCAGCACCCCCGCGCATCCACGCGGGCACCAGCCGGCGTGCCGGGGCACTCGTCTTTGTTGTCATAGACGCCGTCACCGTCGCTGTCCTTGGGCTCCGGTTTCGGAGGCGGAGCGGGAGCCGGTTTCGGCTCGGGCTTGGGCTCCGGTTTCGGAGCGGGTGCCGGGGCCGGCGCTGCGACAGCCTTCTTCTCTCCGCCGAAGAAGAAGGTCAGTCCCGCGGTGTAGAGAAGATTGTGGTGCGTGTCATCGAAGGATATGACATGCCGCACGTCGCCGCGCAAGGCGACGTTCTCGGTCAGAAAGTACTTCACGCCTGCCCCGTAGTTGACCAGGGCGTCTTCATCACTGCTCGTCCGGTCGGGGTCGAAGTAGATCCCCCCGACGCCGGCGGCGAGATAGGGGACGAACCGGCTGGTCGTGTTGAAGTGATAGAGGGCGTCCAGACGACCCAGGGAGACATCCGTATCATCCCTGGCGCCGATATCGGATTCCGTGTCGATGTAGTTGAAGGCCGCCTCGATTCCCCACCGTTCGGTCAGGTTGTACCCGATCCCGAGGCCGTACGTGAGGTCGTTGTCCAGGTCCTGGTTCCCCTCGAAGACGTACCCGCCGATCATGGGGGATACGCTGACCGCACCGGCCCGCATCTCCGCCGAAACGGTGCCGGTAAGGGAAAGAAGCAGGACACACGATACGATAGCTATGAATACGTTGAATTTTTTCATACTACACCTCCTCGCAAATTCGGATCTTCACGGTCCGGAAGAAGGGATGTCATGCCACCTTCTCCCCCTGCCGCCGGTGCAATCACGTTTCTTTGTAATGATGATAAGACCTTATAGGTCATTTCATAGCACCGGGAACGACAAAAGGCAAGCACTGATATCCGTTCTTCATAAGAATATACCGCTATTTGGCCGCGTAACGCCCCGGTTCGTCAAAGAAGGTAATGTCGGCGTATCCGGCATGGATTTTCCCCGAGTGCGGCACCCCCGCGGGGATATAGTAGCGGTCGCCCCTGGTATAGGACCGCTCTGTGCCGCCGATCGTCAGGTCGATCCGCCCCTCCAGGACGATCCCGATCTGGGCGGCGTGGACATGCTCGGGCAGGGCGACATCCTTTTCAAAGGCCATGAAGATGATCTGGTGGGTATCAGCCTGGGAAAGGTACGCCGTTATCCCATCGAGCGGGATATCGGCCTCGGGAAGGGCCCTGATCGGTTCCGGAAACAGCTCTGACATGTAGACCTCCTTCAGTGTTGTTTTCAGATGGCGGGGCCCGCTACCGACCGCCCGTCTCCTTCGGCAGGTAGTCCTCCCGCACGGGGGAAAAGACCTCCACGGCCACCGAGTCTTCGAGGATCTCGGCGCCATGCTCGACATCGCCCCCGATACACCAGCTGTCGCCGGGGAGGACGTCATGCACATCCGGGCCGATCGTAAGAAGGATCCGGCCGCTGACGAGGTACCCCGTCTGCTCGTGGGGATGGGTGTGCCGCGGCAGGACGCTCCCCTTCTTCAGCAGAAACTCGGCCATCAGGGTCTTCTCACCGTGCACCGTCGTTTTCATCTCGATCCCTTCGATGGCGGGGATGTAGCCTTCGTCACTGCGCTTCTGAAACATACCTCTTTCCCCCTTCCGTATGGTTTTCCTCGAGGGTGGTCATTTTCCCTCCAGTGCTTCAACGGTCGACCGGTATTTCTCGTGTATCATCTTTTGGTCAAAGGCCTGGAACTCGGCGAGCATGGCCTGCTCTTCCTCATCGGAGAGGTACTCTCTGGACGAAGGAAAGAAGATATCGTCCTCTTTTTTGATATGTTTCGGGTAGAAGGCCGCGAGCGTTCGGAGGGCGTCCGCAACAGCCGGCGCGGCGGACGTGTCGCCGGCGCGGTAGCGGGCGGTCGCTTCGACGAGTGCTTTTACCGTTGTGCGCCCGAAGACATGCTCCTCGATGAGTTCGTTCATAATTCGCCGGTCATTGTCAGACAAGTTCTTCTTGTCGAGATCTCTGAAAAGGATGTCTTCTTCTTTCCCGTGGTGGGTCCGGTCGGCGTATGTGCGGATAAAGTCGACGGCCGTATCGACGAAGACCGGATCAATCGTCCCGGTTGCCTCGATTCTCTTCAGGGCGTGCTCGATCCGCGCGAGCATCCGCTCAATAAGGCGGTGTTCGATCATCAAAGGGCCTCGTGCCTGCATATCGATGTCCTCCCTTCCTGTGAGGTTTTCAGGATATCTTTCGCACGGCGGTTCTTTTCCCCGTGCGCCAGGCTTATATCGGATTATATCAGTTATGGGCCTTTGGTATCAATGCCCCACGCCTCGGCAATTTGGGGGTTGCGTTCAAGGAACTCCCCGCGGATCGCCTCACCGACCGCATTGAGGGGGCAGGCGAAATTGATGCACTGCGAGCAGAAGTGCCTCCTGAGTATTACGAAAAATCCGGCGGTGGTCAGCAGATAGACGATCAGGAGAAACCACTGCGACCCCGGAATCAGGGAAAAGAGGGGATATCCCCACACGACGGCGAAGCCGCCGAAGAGAACGGCCTTTTCCGTGCGGTTCATCGGCCCCGGGCGGTACCGCCACAGCTTGGGGGAACCGTAATTCGCCCAGCACCTCAGGGATCGCCCCTCCTCGGCGTAGTGGGGGCAGTGGGAGCACAGAACCCGGATCTCAAGGAAACCGAAGAAGCCGACAATCACCATGATCCACACGGCAAGCATCCACCCGCCTGCGTGATAGATCCCGGCCCCTCCCGCCAGGAAGGAGGGGAGGGCGAGCAGGAGAAAATACGTCAGATTTCTGAGGGTGAAGTGGCAGTGAAGCGCCCCTTCCACCGGACACCCGTCGCAGGTTCGGGAGACGCATGAACCGATCGGTCTGTCAGGATCGAGAAACAGCATGGTGGCACCTCGATACGGTCAGCCCATGACGGCGCCGCCGTCGACGTTGATCGCCTGACCGGTGATATTTTTGGCCTCCTCCGAGGCGAGGTAGACGACCAGACTCGCCACATCCTCGGCGGTCTGGGGCCGCCCCAGGGGCGTGAGGGGCCGCACCCGCTCCTCGAAGATCTCTTCGAGCTCCTTGCCCGCCATGGCGGCGACGTTGTCCTTCAGCATTTGGGCGAGCTGCTCCCATCCGGGGGTATAGACATAGCCCGGACAGACGGCATTGACCGTGATTGAATAGCGGCCCAGTTCCTTTGCCAGAACCTGCGTCAGGCCCAGGACGCCGAACTTGCCCGCGCAGTAAGCGCCGACGAGGGACTCGCCGGCCTTTCCCGATATGGAGGCGATGTTGATAATCCGCCCTTCTTTTTTCTTCATCATCTCCCGGGAGGCGGCCCGGGAGCAGAGGAAGGTGCTCTTCAGGTTCAATTCGATCGTCCGGTCCCAGGTCTCGACGGAAAATTTGGCAATGAAGGTGGAATCCCACCCGCCCCCCACGTTGTTCACCAGGATATCCACCGCCGGGTATGCCTCCAGCGTCTGCGCGACCATACGATCGACGTCCTCTTCCTTCGTGGCGTCCACCTGCAGGGCCATTCCGCTTCCACCCCGGTTCGTGATCTCCGCGACGACATCCTGCGCGTCCTTCTCACTCAGGTCCGCCACGACGACGACGGCCCCCTCGTCGGCAAGACGCAGGGCGATGGCCCTGCCGATCCCCTTTCCGCCGCCGGTAACGATAGCTGTCTTGTCTCTGATCTTCAGATCCATTCCTTCTCCCTTCGATGTTATATTGCAAGGCCGGCGCGATAGCCCTCCGCGACCGCCTCCAGGGCCTTCCGCACACCTGCAGCGTCGCCGACGGTCACCACCCGGCCGACCTTCCCTTCAAGCCTCGACTGCAGTTCGTTGCTGGGTTTCAGCCCCACGGCCGTCACCACCGTGTCGAAGGGTCCGATCGTCTCCCGCTTCCCGTCCCGTTCAATAACCAGCGTGCCGTCCTTCACCGCGGTGACCGTGGCATGTACATATATCGTGACGCCCTTTTCGGCAAGCCCGTTGAGGAGGAAGCGGCGGACATAGTCCTGCTCGTCCTGCGCCACGTCCGGGAGCATCTCCACGATGGTCACCTTCCTGCCGTGGTGCGCCAGGTGGTGTGCCGTTTCGGCGCCGATCATCCCCCCGCCGATGACGGCGGCCCTTCGTCCGACGTCGGCCCTCCCCTCCAGGACATCGTGGGCGGTGACGGCATGGCCTTCGATCCCGGGGACATTGAGAGGCACAGGGGTGCTCCCCGTCGCGATTACGACGGCGTCGGGTTTCTCCCGGCCGACGATCTCTTCGGTCAGTTCCGTCTCCCGATGAACGGAGACACTATTATCGTCGAGCTGTTTTCTGAGCCAGGCGATGAAGGAAGCGATCTCCCCCTTGGCGGGGGGGATGGCCGCCAGGTAGTATTGTCCGCCCAGACGATCTTCCTTCTCGAAGAGGTGAACCTCGTGCCCCCGCTTGGCGGCCACCATCGCCGCCTCCATCCCGGCGGGCCCCGCCCCGGCGACAAAGACCCTCTTCTTCGTCACCGCGGGGCGGATTTCCAGCTCTTCCTCTCGCCCCAGCGCCGGGTTGACCAGGCAGGTCGCGGGCTGGTAGCGGGATATCATCCCCGTGCAGCCCTGCATACAGCCGATGCAGTGGTTGATCTCCTCGAACCTGCCGGCGGCGGCCTTGTTCGGGAGGTCCGGATCGGCGAGAGAGGCTCTCCCCATGGCGACCAGATCGGCCTTGCCGCTGTCGATGATCGTCTCCGCCATGAGGGGATCGGTGATCCTTCCCACGGTGACGACCGGGATGTCCACGGCTTTCCGCACCGCTTGCGCGTAGCCGGTGATCCACCCGTGGCCGACGGCGGCCGGGGGTGTGATCGCGTATCCGCTCCCGTAGGTTCCGGCCGAGACGTGGATGGCGTCGATGCCGGCTTCCTCCAGTACCATGGCTATCGCCCCGGTCTCCTCGATCGTTCGTCCCCCCGGTACCAGTTCGTCCCCCGATATCCTGAACATCACGGGAAAATCGGACCCCGCCTTCGAGCGGATATCCGCCAGCACCTCCAGGGGAAAACGCAGCCGGTTCATCAGGGAGCCGCCGTATTCGTCGGTCCGCTTGTTGGAATAGGGGGACATGAACTGGGCGATCAGGTACCCGTGGCCCCCGTGAACCTCGATACCGTCAAAGCCGGCCTGCCTCGCCCGCCGGGCGCAGTCGCCGAACCGCTCCGCGAGTTTCCTGATCTCGGCGACCGTCAGTTCGCGGGGCATCTCCCGAATCGAGGGGCAGGGTATCGGGGAGGGCGCGACGGGCTGAGATCCGATCACTCGAGCACCGGTCTGGCGTCCGGCATGATAGATCTGCGCGAAGATGATCCCCCCGGCATCGTGGATCCTCCGGGTCAGTTCCGCGTGCCCCTCGATCTGGCTGTTGTCCCACAGCCCCGGTATGTTCGGGAACCCCTTCCCTTCCGGGACCACGGCGTAGTCCTCCGTGATGATGAGCCCCCACCCCCCCCGGGCCTTGGCCTCGTGGCAGGCGATGTAGCGCTCCGTCGCCGTCCCGTCTTCGTTGCAGTAGTTCATCACCATCGCCGGCACCACCAGCCGGTTGGGGATCTCGACCGTTCCAATCCTGATGGGAGAAAATACGGTGTTCAACATGGTGCTCCCTTTTTGTGCTTGCATGTGACGCGGTTCCTTTATCCTTTGGAAAGAGATTGCCCACCGCACCCGTTGAGGCCGTATTACTCCTTCCGGTGTTTTACATACACTAATTCCCCGGTCTCAAAACCCAGGGCTTCCGCCTTGTGTACCAACGCGGATTGTATGGATTCGTCCAGGCGGGGTTCCCGGGCCAGGATCCATAGATAGGATCTGCTGGGGCCGCAGACCAATGCGTAGGAATAATCCGTTTTATCGAGGGCTATGATATTGTACCCGCCATAAAAGGGGCCAAAGAACGACACCTTCAATCTGCCGACATGGGGATCAACGACGAAGTACGCCTTGCCTACGGCCTCCTTCCACATATTTTTTTTGGGATTGAATCCCCTGTTCACGATGTTTATGCCGCCATCACTTCTCAGGCTGTAGAGTGCGGTTACCTGTTCCAGCCCCCTCTCAAAGGGGTGATCCAGCCGGGCTATTTCGTACCACGTGCCCAGGTAACGATCGATATCGAAGCCCTGAACCGGGACAATATTCTCCGGAATCCCTCCGCAACCCAGAAAGAACAGCGTGATACAGAGCAGGAGTTTTTTCATCGTACGCCACCTCCTTTTCGCAGCTTGAAGGCCGGATGGATGTCCGGTTCCGCGGCCTCCCCTGTCCCTCCCTCAGGAGAAGAATGCTTCCGTCACAACGCGATCGGAGGCGGTGAAGGGGACCCCCTCCATTTCTAGGAGGGATCGTTTCATCTTCAATCCCCCCTGATATCCGCCGAGCGTCCCGTCTGATCGAACGGCCCGGTGGCAGGGGATCATAATGGGGAAGGGATTGGTAGCCAGGGCGAAGCCGACCGCCCGCGCCCCTCGCGGGCTGCCGATATGCCGGGCGATCCGTTGATACGTGCTCACGCGGCCGCGGGGTATGGCGTGCTCGGCGCGCAGAACCCGCTCCTGAAACGGGGAGCACAGATCCATCCGGGCGATGTCCAGGGAGAAAACGATCTCCTCTCCGGTCAGGAACGCCGAGATGCCGTCCGCGATGAGATCGACCTCGGCGCATGAAGAAGGGACGGCATCGGGGAAAAGACCCTCGAGACGCCGCAGCGCCGTGACCCTGCCCCTGGAGATCAGGATACGCAGGATTCCCGGCCTGTCCCGATGGATCGACCAGAGGATCGCCGCCGGCCCGTACGGCGTTTCGCGGAGACAGTAGGATCGCTGCACTTGTGGTTTCCGCATACCGTTTCCCGGAATTCCGATCTTTTTTCCATTCTCTGCTACGCCAGCTGGGCGTTGACGAACTCCCAGTTGATCAGGTGCTGCATGAAGATGTCGAGATAGTCGCCGCGCGCGTTCTGGTAGTCGAGGTAGTAGGCGTGCTCCCAGACGTCCACCGTCAGGAGGGGTTTTATGCCGTGGGCGATCGGGGTGTCGGCGTTTGCCGTCTTCATGATCTCCAGCCTGTCGTTCTTCACCACCAGCCATGCCCAGCCGCTGCCGAACTGGGTAAGGCCCGCGTTCTTCAGCTCTTTGACGAAGGTGGTGTAGGCCCCGAAAAAGAGGTCGATCTTCTCTCCGACGGTGTCCGTGGGGAGGCCGCCGCCACCGGGTTTCATGGAGTGCCAGTAAAAGGTGTGATTCCAGACCTGGGCCGCATTGTTGAAGATGCCGGCCCTGTCAGGATCGCCCGCGGTCTTGCTGATGATCCCCTCAAGCGTTTCTCCGGCCAGCTCGGTGCCCTCGATCAGCTTGTTCAGGTTGATCACATACGCGTTGTGGTGTTTCCCGTAATGGAACTCCAGTGTCTTCGAGCTGATGTACGGTTCGAGGGCATCCTTCTCATACGGAAGATCGGGCAGGGTGATGGCCATGGTGTTCTCCTTTCCTCCTGATGGTGGTTGTCCGGAGCCTGACGATCAGGTCCGCGCGCGCCGCCGGGAAATCGGCCCGTCAGGCCGCGGGACAGGTCTCGGCAAGCAGCCTCATGCCGTTTGCATAAAATACCTTATCATAGAAATCGTCCGAAAGATCAAGGCTTAAAAGATAGTCGATCTCCCCCTCCCGTGGGAGGATGACGTTGGGAAAATCAGACCCGTAGAGGATGCGATCCCTGTATCGTTCGAGGTATTCCGGGGCGAGATTGAAGGTGAAGGGCGTGTCGGGCCAGAAACTGTAGGCGGTGTCGAGGTAGATGCCGGGGTGGTCATCCAGGAGGTCCATGAATCGTCCGAATTCGAGCCCCCCCATGTGGGGGACGTTGACCGGGAGATCCGGAAAGCGGTCGAGGACCTTCCTGAAATGGTGGATCCCCACGAACTCGTTTGTCAGGGGCCCGCTCCCGACATGGAGGAGCAGACGTTTCCCCCTCTCGATGATCATCTCGTACAGGGGAAAGAGGCGGCTGTCGTGGGGGTAAATCCGCTGCACGTGAAAGTGCATCTTGATGCCGACGACACGGGGATGGGCGATTATCCGCTCGGCGTACTGGAGGGCGTTGTCGTCATCGGGGTGGTAGGGGGCGAAGCAGTACAGGCCGGAGAATCGATCGAGGAGGTCGGCGTTCCATTCGTTCATCGGCTCCGCGACGCCTGCTTTGTGCGCGTAGTTGGAAAAGACGATGGGAGAGACCCCGCACTCGTTCAGATATTCGATACACTCACCGCTGTAATATTTGTGCAGGACATCCGCACCCGAAGAGGCGAAGAAGGTCCAGATCGCGTCGAACCCCCTGTCGGGGAAAAGATGGACGTGAAAATCGACAATCGGTGCAGGGTGTGGTCTCATCATCTTACGGGCCGTTGGATCAGGAAACGGGTCCCCGGCGAGCTCCTTTGCGGATACGGAAGTCATCTCACGTTTTTCTCCGTCAGTCAAAAATTATTTGGGATTAGGGCGCGTACGGTCCGAAGTGCGGGGTATATCATGCGAAAAGGACGTGGATTCGATGTACCATATGTGGTAGTTAGATAACATTACACCCTGTCGATTTTCGCATGCTACAGTTGTCTGGTTGTCCGAACTTTGAGAGGGGGAGAGTCATGCTCACAGACAAACGGGATCAGAAAGAGATGTCGTTACCGAAAAAGCCGGGGCTGTTTTTCCGCCTCATCCTTGCCGTTTTCATCCTTGTGTCATCTCTCCAGCCGGCAATCTGCCGCGCGGCCGACCAGCCACTGGAGGAGGCGCCGGTCGTCCAGCTCCAGTCCGTCGAACTGAAGGAGATCGAATCGGCCATATCGTCCCTGGAATCCGCCATGAGGCGGCAGCCGCCAAACAATGCCGCTCGGCTGCGGGAGACATTCCTGACCTTCGGGGACCGGCTCGGCCTGTGGACCGATGTGGCAACCCTCTCCGGGGAGGCGCTCGATGCGGACATCAACCCCGTCTTAAGCGAGAAGCTGGAGCGGTTCGGTCTGGCCTTCACCGTCTTTACCTGTCTGGAAAAGCAGCTCGTCCACGGCGAGCCCCAGGGGCACACGGCCATGTACGAGGCGGCCAAGTTTCTGATGGGGAAGGTCCCGGGAGTCGGCGGACCGGCGGCGGCCGGGATGGGGGTGCTCAAATACGCCATGGACACCTTCGGAAACGCCTGTCTCAACCAGATCGCCTCCGATTATCGTGAGTCCTACATGCACTACCATGAGAATACAAGCACCTTCAAAGATTGGTGGGACAGATTCCAGCAACCGAACGGGGGGCAGGCGGTTGAGAAGGCACTGGACGCATACTGGGACAGCGGGGCCTGTACCGGGATGCGCGGATGGCACGCCTTCAAGTCTCAGCACGAGAGCAAGGATTACAAAAAGGTGTACCGGGACTGGTTTCTCGAGGAGTACCTGTACCCCGCGATGCTGCAGGAAGCCCAGATCCAGTTTGACGTCGAGAAGATGGCACTCCAGTGGGAGGCCGAACTGGCGGCGAAGGGGCTGGGGGCGAAACGGTGTGTCGTCAGTGTTCCGAACATTATCGAGCGGGGTGACGGCGGACCGGCCCGGAACATGAAGGCCATGCTCCTGCACAGTGGCAGATATATCATCGCGCAGGGAACGCTCAACGGCGGGGTCTCCTTCGAGTTCCCCGTCGGGAAGATGTACCGGCCGGACACCAAGAAGCAGGTGATGAGGATGCAGCTTGTCCTCGAACCGGTCCCCCCGGCGACCCTCCAGGCCGGGAACAATGTCCGTATCGATCTCGATCTCAAACGGGTCCATCCTGATACGAAGCGGGTGTTCGGGAAGGAGATCACCGCGTACACCTTCGGGCGGAAACGGTTCGTCCATCTGGCATATCCGGTCGAGGTCACCGTTCAGGGGGAGGGAAAACCGATCCCCAGCATCAGCGTTACCTCCTTCCCCGCGATCGCACCGCACACCACCTCCACCAGCGGGTACCACCCGCTCTTCAAGAAACAGGGCGACTCGTTCTCCTGCCCCGCGGTTCCTGCCGGACACTGCATCTTCACCGCCTCGGTCGGCAGGCTCGGCGAGGCCGATATTGCGGGGAGCGCCAGGCTCTCCTTTTCACGGTCTCCCGCCGCCTCGGCCAACGCCTCCGTCTCCCTTCCCGGCAAGCCCGATATGTCGAGCACGGCGGGGAAGATAACCCAGGTAATCGCCCAGAGGAAAACCTTCACGAAACCGGAGTCGGAGATCAAGGCGGAGGCTGGAAGCGCGAGCGCTCAATTGGGGGAAACCTTCCAGGAATTCCAGGCTCAGTGCCGGAGCGCCTGGCAGCGGCTGTCCGAAAAATCCCGCGCGCTGGATAAGGTCAAGATGGATCCGGCGCAGAAAAAATCACTCAAAAGTCAGATCACCAAGCAATTCGAGCAATTGAGGCAGATTCAAACCGAGGCGGCAAAGGAGCGAAACGATCTGACCCGCGAGGTTCGAGATGAGTACGCGGCCACCCAGAAGACCATCAGGGAACTTGACCGGACCCTGAACGATAATCTGAAAATCGCCGAGACGGACATGAAGGGGGCCTATGAGAGGGCCGATACCCTCAACCGGGAGATCTCCGAAACGATGAGGAATATCTTTCAGGAAAACTGGTCCGATATGACGGCCTTCACATCGGAATCCGAGGCCGACGCGCAGATTGCGAAGCTGGAGGCGGATGTCGGTCGTCTCGAAGAGCAGCTACAGTCTCTGACCACCGCGCTCAGCGAGGCCTCGGTGGCCAGGGGGCGCGTCGAAGAACTCCACCGGGAGCTGGGGAAGCGCTCCATCGCCCGGGAACGTTCCCTCCCGAAGATTCCCTCCCTCTTTACCGATCTCGAACGGATCAGGGCCGTGGTCGATGCCCTCAAGAAGGGGAACGGCACGCGGTTCGCCCAGACGGCGATGAAGCTGGTCAAGAAGAAACACGCGATCCGAAAAAAGAACGCCGCCGAGGTCGAACGCCTGGTCAGCGATCTGAAGAAGCTGCTTGCCTCGCTTCCGGACGGGGACCCGGCGAAATTTGAAAAGGCGGCGAGGGAGTTCGGGGAGGAGTTCGATGTGCTGCTCGATACATCGGGCAGGAAGGCGCGCAAGAAACTCGCGGCGCTCTCCGATGATGTCGCCACCTTCCTGAACCGGAACAAGGCGGTGGTCGGTGACCTGCGGGTGGGGAAGCAGAGATCCGAGACCGCCTTCTCGCGGATCGACGCAATCAACAAACGCCTGATGGAGATGCGGGACGCCGACCTCATACGGCGGACACCGGACCTCTACAACTTCTGGGGGACCTACACGGAGCAGCTGACCACGTTGCACGGGATCCGGACGACATCCGCGGCCTTTATCGCCGCCCTGGAGGGGGATATCGACCGGGCGCGGGACGATCTGTCCGGTTTTCTGAAGGCGTGTCGGAAGAGGCGGGCCGAGGCGGAAACCCGGGTGGCGGAGTGCGAACAGGTGATCGAAGGAAAGACGGGGGACGTGGGGGAGATCCTCGAGAAGCTCGACCAGACCTGGCGGCTGTGCGACGAGCTCCCGGTGACCGATCGGGAGAAATACAGGGGCCGCATCGAGGTCGCGGCGGAACGGCTCGCGATGAGCGGGGAGATTGAGAAGTATGCCAAACGGTCGAGACGTCCGCTGATCTACTTCGAATCATACAGCATATCGGGCGATCCCGATTCTCGCAAGAATCCCACGCCGGTCAAGAGGGCGTACCTGCGCCTGAAGGTTCCCGCGTCGGCGTCGCCACAGACCTGGGGGATCGGCCTGAAGGCCGTCATCATCGGTCCCCAGAAACCACTCTCCGCGATCATCGAGGTCGGCAGTCGGGAATACGAGACACGGTATCGGAGTACCATGTCACGGTTCGAACCGGGAGTGTATCATGTCGGCGTTGGCCTGTGGGACAGGACACCACACCTGGACATCATCGGTGCGAGCAGCAGCCCGCCGATTGCGTATCCCTTCCTGCACCAGATCGTCTTCGAACGGTAGAGGGCGGGAGAAAATCTTCATACGTCGAACGCGAAGGAGGCTTTCATGAAAAAACTGTCATGCAGATCGCTGTGCGGAGTGATCCTGGCACTGTCCATCGTCATGGTTGCAGCCGCCGCGGGGGCCGAGGACCGTTTCGTGCCGTATCAGAACAAGCGGTTCAGGTTCGCGACCGTGGTGCCGAAGCACTGGGTCTCGGAGCTGCGGAACACAAAGACCACCAGCGCCAGGATCTTTTCCGGTCCCCAGCGCACCGAGGCGTACTATACCACCATCAATTTCCAAGTCGTGATACGGAAGCCCAAGGAGACCGTCGAGGATCAGGCGAAAGGGATACAGAGGCAGTGGGCCACCGCCCCCCGGTATAAGCTCCTCGCCAATGACAAGGGGACACTGGCGGGGCAGCCCGCCATCCGTCTCGTCGCGGTGTATCAGGGACCCGGGACCAATGAGATGTACGGCCAGGAGCAGTACATCACCGTCAACGGTAATCATTTCTACTGGATCGGGTATACCGCGCCGGGGAACCTGTACGACAAGTACTGGCCGATCATGGAACAGGCGATCAACAATTTTCGTTTTCTGCCATAGGAGAGCGTGGGATTTAAGGGTCCAACAGGAAGGCACACAGAAGGATACGATATGAGACTGACCGAACCGAGAGTAACGCCGCTCGCCATCTCCGAGATGAGCGATGAGCAGCGGGAGATCCTCTCACGGGCTGGCGGCGACCGGCCCCTGAACATCTTCCGCACCCTGGTCCGCCACCCGAAGCTGTTGAAGCGCTGGACGGTCTTCGGGACGCACATCCTGAACAAGTCCACCCTCCCCGACCGTGCGCGGGAACTGGCGATCCTGCGGATCGGACATCTCTGCCGTTCCGGCTACGAGTGGGCCCAGCACGAGCGGATCGGGAAGGATGTCGGACTGACGGGGGAGGAGATCGAACGGATCAAAGCGGGCCCGGAGGCGAGCGGCTGGTCGGCGGCGGACCGTGCCATACTGCAGGCCGCCGACGAACTCCATGCAGACTTCTTCATCTCGGACCTCACCTGGAACGAACTGAAGAAGACCTACCGGGACGAACAGGTGATGGATCTGATCTTCGCCGTCGGAAACTACACCCTCGTATCCATGGCGCTCAACACCCTGGGGGTCCAGCTGGAGGACAAATAGGGCACAGGGATCGGGTATTTTGATGTCTTTTGATTTGGATTTTTTTGTTTGATACAATCCCCTGCCTGCAGGGGTGTAGAAACCGTTGTTTTGCGTGTCAACGAAATCGGAATCACCCCGTGAATGAAACGGGAGCTCCTATCCACTCACCTCACGCTGCTGTAGCACATCATCGATAATTTATTCATGAACCTCTGATTTACGGCTCGTTCTTCCCCCGGATACGTACAGGATCCATACCTTGATTGTTAAGCGGGGCGGGACACAGCCACCAAACGCACAGACAGGAGGTGTCGTCATGAGCAATGAACAAATGGTATCTGCCGGTGAGAAGGAAGCGGCCCTGTATGACAGGCTGGACGAATTGACGGAGGAATGGGCCCTGGCCGAGCGGGAATTGCGAGCCGCTGAGATCGAGAACAGGTTACAGCAGATTGAACGTGATGAGGGTCATGCGGGGCGGATTGATGCCCTCACGGAGGAATTGTCATTCCTGCGCGCTGTCTTACCGGTTAATCCGAATGAGGTTCTCAAAGGGGGGAAGGTCGTTGCGGATATTCCCTGGAGAAACGGAGAGTCGGTGAGCAATGTCTATATCTGGTCGCTATGTACCAAGAGCTGGGTCTTCCTCACGGCATCACACTATGAAAACGGCAGGGTGTGCGGGGCCATCGGGTCGACTGTAACCAAGTGCTACGGGGGTGTCTTCCAGTTGATGCGGTACAAGGGCAAGCTTTTCTGGATCCGCAAGCGGCCCATGACATATGTCCGAAAGCGTGGCCCCGGCGGGTACATTATGGGGACGTTGGGAGAGAATTGCATCAGAAAGGGACGGTCGGGCGGTGTGATTGCCAGCGTTCATGGAAAGTATATCCGAATCGGTTTCGAGGGACATATCATAGCGGCGGTGGATGGGAAGCTGATCAGGAAGGGGAAGGCCGGCGTTATTATGGGATCGATCGACGGCAATTCCATACGAAGCGGTGCGTCGGGGGGAGTTGTCAAGTACACCGTTGACGGCCGAGCGAATAACAACGAAAAGGGGGGGCTGGCCGCTTCTGCAATGGTCATCGACGGCGAGCTGGGATGACGTGAAGCTGGCTGGATACAGGAGGCTCGCCCCCGCTGGCGGTCAGACCTTGCCCTTGAAAAAGGTTCTGAAGGACTTGAAAAAGGAGAATGCCAATCCCCCCAAAACCCCGAGGAGGAGCGTGTGCTTGTGGTAGGACCGGATCTCGCTTCCCGTAAAGACATCAAATCCCGGGGAAAAGGTGCTCAGATAATAGACGGCGGTAGGGAGTATGATGATGCCCGCAAACAGGATGGCGGAAAGGATGAAAACTGAATTTTTCAGGAAGAGGAGGAGGAATGTCTTGATGTCGAGGATCCGTTTCACCCTTTTGAATTCCAGACTTATTTCATCCAGTTCTGCGAGGATCTCCGCGGATTGTGCGGACATCTCTCTGAATCGCTTGAAGTTGTTGAATGTTACCGCTTCCAGGATCTCCTTGAACTGCGCCTGGGCGGCCTGCAACTGTCGATAGGCGGCGGTTTGAAAAAGCCGGGGGCGATAATTCATGGAAAGTTTGAAGATGGCGCCGAGGCGCTTGTGTATCGTTTCAACGGTATCCATGAACTCTGCCTTCCGCCGGGCCTTTGCCTGACGGCAGACGCTGATGACGGAGGCACCGAGGTCGGTTATATCCATATACCCGAAATAGCTGTCGGTGGACACGAGGTTCCGTATCTTTGCCAGAAGGGCCGCCGCCTTCTCCGTCTCATCATCTCCGTCCACCAGGAACTGTTCGAGGGAGGAAAATTCTCTCTCGGCGTCGTAGGCCTTTTTCTGTGCCTTTTGCCGGGCCTCCGTGAAGAGTTTCTTGAGTTGCGGATGTATCACACTGTTGAACGGGGCCAGTTCCGGGTCGATCAGGGCATTGATATAATAGTCCCGACTCATCCGGATGAGACTCATGAGCCGCGCCAATGCCGTATCCTGCTCTCCCCGTTTGAAGCCCAGTATGATCTCCTGGTAGATGACTTCCGGGCGGTAGTGTTGGATGCTCTTGACCTCCCGGATCTTTTTCAGGGCGTTGCGGGAATCGCCGGCAAGGTCACGCAGACGGGCGAGCAGGAAGAGGATAAACGTTTTCTGGGGCACCGTCCGTGCGTAATGAAGTGCCGTGTCCAGGTACTGCTCACTCCGGTCGGGGTTGCCCTTTTCTATATTTAGAAAACCCAGTGTGCAGTACGTTCTGTAATCTTTGGGATATCTTTCCAGGCAGGTCTTCAGAAGCGATTCCGCCCGGGGGAGGTTGGAGACGCGGATGCAGTCCTGGGCCAGCCGGATCAGTTCGCCGGAGTCCTCTCCTCTGTCCTTTGTCGGTGCAGCCTTGTCCCGATCATTGTCGTGATCCTCCCAGATGCTCTTGAAGAAACGGAGTTGGAATATCTGTTTGAGCTCGTAGAGGCCAAGGCCCGCCGACAACTCTTCCCCGCCCGATTCTCCCTGGAGCAGGATCTCTTTCCGTTTTACCTCTTCCGGACTCGCCAGATACGTGTGGAACAGGTCGCTGATGCGGTCGAAGGAAAGGTACCCCACTTTGTTTAAAACGCCGGTGATGACGGGCAGGTGTTTGGAGGGGCAGTCGTGGACCGCATGTTCTTTGCTGCCGCAGTAGAAGCACGGTGCATTGTCTCCCTGGGGGAGGGCATCCTGGTGCAGGAAGAGCACCTCGTCTTCTTTCTGTTTATAGTCGTCGGGGTCTATCTCATAGAATAGATGATCCTGATCCTTGCCGGATTTGGTTGCGTTGGCGACCGAAAGGCCCTCTTCCTCCAGCAGCTGATAGGCCGAAGGCGACATGCAGATGGTCCCCGGGTTCACTCCCTCCCACTCGGGGGGGACCCCTTCACGTGTCAGCTTGTCGATTCCCTGGCATGGGCCCGCATCGATGATGATCTGGACCGGCACGCTGGAATGCGCTTGTCTGTTTTCCCTGAGAAACTTTAATACATCAGCGGCCACATCCATAATGACGGAGAGTCTCTTCGCGGCGAGCATGACGGTCTGATCTTCGGTTATTGAATCGTCGCCGATCCTGTCGTTCCAGAAGAGGGCCTTGCCCTCGATGAGATCGCTCCAGAGGGTGTCGAAGGTGTCGGCCTCCGGCTTGCGCACCGGCTTCATATACAGGACCGGTATCATGGCCGGGGCAAGGTCTCCGCTTTCCTCCCAGAGGACCCGGAACAGTGCCGGTTCCGTTGGGCCATCGCCGTGATCCGAGCCCTCAAACGGTTCAACCCGGAAGGAAGGGTCTGTGGTAACCAGGTCGAAGACGTTGTCGGATATCAGTATCTGATTACTCGGTGTGAGGTGGGTGATCTTCGACGCTATGTTGACAGCGTTCCCGAAGATATCCTTATCCTCGACGATCCCCTCGTCAAAGTGGATACCGATCCTCACGTGGATTTTGTGCTCGTTGTCCTTCCGCCTGTTGTATCGCCTCAACCCCTTCTGGACCTCTATGGCGGCCTTGGTCGCCTCTTGAGGGTCGGCAAAATAGGCCAGGATCGAATCGCCCAGATTCTTGACGACCGTCCCGCCGAATCTTGTAACGGTCTTTGAGACGATGGTTTCGTGCTTTTCAAGCATCCTGCGCCCGGCCAGATTCCCGTGGGACTGGAAGAAGCGGGTCGATCCGATGATATCGGTAAAGAGGACGGCTATCTTCTGTATGGATTTTCCCGGATGGCCGAGGGGTGGCGGACGATCGGACCGGCCGGTACCGGGTTCCACGTTGTTCGGATCTACGTTTGGGGTCATAATTCCTTCCTCCACATATCATCGGCACTGTCCCCGCAAAACTTGAATTGAACAGCGAACGGATTCCCCGCAATCCCGCTTATACGGGGCGGGGGGCTTCAATCGCCTATGCGTGTCCAGCAGCCACACCGCTGTTTCAGGATCTTTCTGATATGTTCAAATGGTTAGATAAGATGGATGCGCCCGTGGACGCAGGTGGTATTCGGGACGACCGACGGAGGGGATTTCCCTTCGGGGGGTGCGGCGCCCCCCCGTCTCCGGCAGGGAAGGCGCGGGCGGCGCCACTTCCCCTCCTGTGCGGAAAGCTATTCCGAAAACTGTATCTCGACGGTTTCTACGTCCCAGAGGGGCTCGATCTTCTCCATGATCTCATCCCTGATGTTGGCGGCAAACTGATGATCGGCGGGGAGATCCACCGTGACGTGAACGGTTCCTTTGTCCACCGTGATGTCCTTTACCAGTTCCGTCCGGACGAGGTCGAGTCCCGAGAGGGGGTTCATCACCTTTTTGAGGCGTCCGCGGACGATCTCGACCGTAGTGGGCTTCTGGTCCGTGACCAGGCCGTGACGCTCTTCGTAGTTTTGTATCGCAGACCGAAGGCCCTCCACGGCCAGGACCGAACAATGGGCCTTGATTGCCGGGAGGCCGCCCAGGGCCTCCGACGCCTCCTTCCAGTTGATCTTTTTGGCCTCCTCGATGGTCTTCCCCTTGGCGAGCTCGGTGATAATCGAACCCGTGGCGATGTTGGAGGCGCACCCGTAGGATTCGAACTTGATGTCCGTGATCCGCTTCGTTTCGGGATCGACCTGTATCTGAACCCCCACCATGTCCCCGCAGGCCGGGCTGCCCTCCAGGGCGTTCCCGTCGGGGTTCTCCAGCTTGCCTACGTTGCGGGGATGACGAAAGTGCTCCAGCACCTTTTCAGTGTATGGGAATGTCATATCTGGACCTCCTTATTTTTTGACCAGCGGGCTGATCTTCCGCAGTTCGCTCACCACCTCAGCGATCGTGTCCACCACCGCATCCGCCTCCTCCATGCTGTTGTAACGGCCGAAGGTGAAGCGGATCGATCCGTGCGCCCGCTCGTGGTCTCCGCCGATTCCGAGGATCACGTGGCTCGCCTCCAGCGAGCGGCTGAAGCAGGCGGACCCCGTACTGACGGCGAAGCCGCGCATGTCGAGATGGAGGGTGATCGATTCCCCCTCCACGAAATGGAAGGTGATGTTGGCGTTCTGCGGTACCCTCTTCGAGCGGTGCCCGTTCAGGGTCGTGTCCGGCACCTCGGCCAGCGCGCGATCGATGAGGTGGTCCCGCATCACCCTGATCTGTTCGTTTTCCTCGGGGGTGACCAGCGCGGTTGCCCTGGCGAAGCCGATGGCCCCCGGGATATTCTCCAGTCCTGCCCTGAGGTTGAATTCCTGAAATCCCCCGTCCATCCATTTGGAGATCGGCGTCCCCGTGCGGATATAGAGCCCGCCGATCCCCTTCGGACCGTGGATCGTGTGGGGGGAGACGGTAATCAGATCCACCTTTACCTTCCGAGAGTCGAGGGGCACCCGCATAAAGGTGTGCGTGGCATCGGTGTGAAACAGGACGCCCCGTTCCCGGCAGATGCGGCCGATCGTCTCGATGTCCTGGAGCGTTCCGATCTCCTGATTCGCGTGCTGGATGGAGGCGAGGATGGTTGTGTCGGTGATCGCATCTCTCAGCCTGTCGGGATCGATGACCCCTTCGGAATCCACCCCCAGGTAGGTGACCGAGAAGCCCTGTTTCTCGAGCGCCCTGGCGCTGTGCAGAACGGGAAAGTCCTCGATCGCGGAGGTGATGATGTGGTTCCCCTTCTTTTTCCCGAGGGCCAGGGCAACCCCCTTGAGGGCCAGGTTGCTCGATTCGGTGCTCCCCGAGGTGAAGATAACCTCCTCACCGTCGGCGCCGATATGACTCGCGATCTCCTCCCGGGCACCCTCCAAGGCCTCCCGGGCCTCAATCCCGAGAGAATAGCCGAACTCCGATGTGGCGACGGGGTAGGTCTCGAAGAAGTACGGCATCATCGCCTCCAGCACCCGCTCGTCCATCCGGGTAGCCGCGGCGTTATCCAGATACACGGTTTTTTCAATCATGGCACCCTCTCCTTATATGAACAAGGTTATCTTTGATTCCCGCGCCTCTTGTATGTACGCCCCCACGGCACCGTACTCGTCTATCAGATCCTGTCGGAGATCCTCCTTCCGAATCCCCATAATCTCCATTGTCATCTCGCAGGCGATGATTTTCCCCCCCAGCTCCTTGAAGTCCTGGAGAAGCCGCTCCAGGGAGGCGACGTTCGCCGCCTTCATCCGCCGCGTCACCATCCACTTGCCGAGACCGAGCAGATGCATCTTCGAGAGGGATCCTCCCTCCAATTTCCCCCTGACGAGGCGTTCGAGACCCCAGAAGGTGAAGTAGAGCGAGGCCTCCATCCCCATCGACAGCGCGCCGGTGGATATGATAAGGGCGCTGTACAGCTTGTCCATGTCTCCGCTGTGAACGACGATGGTCGCCTTATCCATGATCGCACCCCCTTTCCGTCAGACGCCTATCCTGATCGTCCACACATCCCCCTCTTCCCGTATCTCGAACCCCTCCAGCCCCAGCGCCTTCAGGGCCATCGGTATCTCTTTCTTGGAAGCGGGATGTGTCCCGATGATCTCCACGGTATCTCCCGGCGAGGTCTTCCGGAGTGCCTTGCGGGTCTCCACCAGGGGCACCGGACAGGTTTCTCCCCGTACGTCCACCTTGATGTCAGCCATGCCGTATACCTCCGCAGCCGCGCCCGGTTTGGGGCACGGGATTGTTCGATTCGGCGCGCGCCGTCAATCCTTCAGATCTTTTTTCATCTCCTCAAACTTTTCCTTGGTAATCTCACCCTGTGCGTATCGTCTCTTGAGGACGTCCAGGGGCGTTTCGTGTAGCGAGGTGCCGAGACTGCCCCCCCTTGACGCCCGCATGAGGGAATAGACGATCAGGACAATGGCGATGAGAAGCAGCAGCCACATAAACATTCCTCCAAAACCGGGGCCCATCATGCGGCCCCATCCATACCAGCACCCGCCGTCTCCAACGTCGGCAAGGGCGCTGACCGGGAACAGCAGGATCACCACAAAAAAGAAAAGATATCTTTTCATGGTTCGGTCTCCCTGTATCTCTTATTCTCTTCGCGGCGGGCCCCCATTGTGAAGCGGCTGCCCTCTGACGATGCTTACCCTACCGCGCCAGTTTTGCGGCGATAGTGGCGACGTACCGCCCCTGAAATCGCGCGCCTGCCAGATCGTTTTCTGTGGGGGTCCGCTCTCCGTTGCTCCCGGCGATTGTCGAGGCGCCGTAGGGAGAGCCGCCGGTTATCTCGTCGTTCCTCGTCTGTCCCTCAAAACTGTACGGCAGACCCGCGACGATCATCCCCTGGTGGAGGAGGGTGATATGAAAGGTGAGGATCGTCGATTCCTGTCCCCCGTGCTGGGTTCCGGTACTGGTAAAGACGCTCCCCACCTTTCCGACGAGGGCCCTCTTGGCCCAGAGGCCCCCGGTTGCGTCGAGAAACTGGCGCATCTGCCCGCACATATTGCCGAATCGTGTCGGTGTCCCGAAGATGACCGCATCGGCCGAGGCGAGTTCGTCGACCCGGCATACCGGAACGGAGGCGAGGGACTGCTGGAACTCCAGGGCACCCATCTTTTTCAGCACCTCCTCAGAGAGCGTCTCCGGGACCCGCCGCAGGGCGGCCTCCGCCCCTTCAATCTCTCCGACGCCGTCGGCCACCGCCTGCGCGAGGCGATGGACGTGGCCGTACATCGAATAGTAGACGATCAAGACGTTCATGGTATTCTATTCCTTTCCATTGTATCCCCGCCTAAAGGATCCCGGTCAGAGACAGTCCCGACAGTACATTGAGAAACAGCAGCGCGAGCGTTACGCGCCCCGACCACCGGTGCAGGGATCGCCTTCTCCCCGCCCTCTTCTTCAGTTGGGTTACCCCCAGGATGTAGGTGCTCAGGGCGGACAGGATTGTGAGGAGACCCAGCCAGGCGTGCGGCACGGCAAGGTGCTGGCCCGTCTGTCGGGAGACCATAACGAGCGCCGCCGTCAATCCCAGAAGGAGGCATATGACCCCCACGGAGGCGAGCCGCCGGTGGACCCGAAGCCACCACGTCTTGTCTCTCATGAACCGTGCCGTGGCGGCTCCGGCGGCCATTGAGAGGAATCCTGCGAGCATGCACCCTGCGTGGATGGTGACCATAGTGCAACCCCCTGTCTTCGATTTTCCGTATGGCGCCGTCGTTATCTACCGATGGTCAGCTCGTCCGTCTTCGAACCGAAATAGTTGCAGTCGGTCGTGACCTTCAGGACGTCCCCCGCTTTGGCCTCCACGGGATAGGTGTACGTGAAGGGCGAAGATTCCGGCTGACTGGTGTACTCGCGGATCGCGACAGGACTGCCGTTCTGTGCGATGGTTACCTTCTTGACGTAGTGTTTCCGGGGGTCCGACACCGTGTGGGAGATGGTCACGCTCAGGATGCGGGAGTCTGAATCGTAGGCCAGTGTGACATCCTTCGGGCCGTGCGCCCCGGCAGCGGCGGGCCACAGGACAAGTGCCATGAAGGACAGGAGGAGACAGGGGATGTACGTCTGAAAAGCTGCTCGATTACACAACATGGGGCCTCCTTTTTTTCCGTTACCCGCCCGCCGTCTGCGGAAAGGCGGTATTGCTGTACAGGTATTCGACCTTCTCCTTATGCTTCATCTCTTCATTGGCTATTCTCAGGAGCATGTCCTTTGCCTCACCATCCGGGTGCAGGTCGGCGAGTGCCCGGTAAAAATGGTATGACTGGAGCTCGCGGTGTGCCGCGACAAGATAGATGTCCGCGCTGTCCATCTCCGCGCTGATGTCCGGTTCTTCCAGATATTCGGCTATCTTGTAATCAACGACGTCGGCCAGGCGCAGGGAATCGGATTCGTAGCGACCGTCGCGGTAGCCCGTCAGAAACTCCCGGTGCTTTCGCTCTTCACCTGCGAGAAAGGCCAGTGTATCCTTGATGGCCGGGTCCTCGACCCGACCTGCCAGGTCCTGATAAAAGTCATAGGCCTCTATCTCCCTGTCGATTGCAACATCGATGAGGTTTTTCAGTTTTTTTTCCTTCATGTCTGACCCTCCGTGTTTGTGTGTACTTCAGATCGACGATCATGGGATTGCCGACCAGCAGACCGGAAAGGAGGAGACGTTGAATAGCAGGTGAAATAGGTGGCGCTGAAGGGAATGGTGTTTTTGAGCAGGAGGAATGTGTCTGTTTGGTAAAGTATGACAAAAAGGAGATTTTGTGTCAAGCCTGACCCCATAAAAAATGCCCGGGGGGATACCCCCCGGGCATTGACGATTATAACAAAGAGGGCCGTCAGGATACCTATTTATCCTTCTCAACCTCCTCGAAGTCGGCATCCACGACGTCGTCATCGGCCTTTGCCTCCTCGGCCTGGGTGCCTCCTTCCGAAGCACCGGCACCGGCGGCCTCTTCTTTGGCGGTTGCCTTCGCGTATATGGCCTCCGCCAGTTTGTGCGACGCCTGGGTTGCTTCCTCCTGGGCCGCCTTGATGGCATCGATGTCATCCCCCTCGATGGCCGTCTTGAGCGTGGCGATGGCCTCCTCTATCTTGGTCTTCTGGTCGGTGTCTATCTGATCGCCCATCTCTTTCAGGTTCTTTTCAATACCGTATATCATCGAATCGGCCTGATTCTTCAGTTCGATCAGCTCCCGTTTCTTCTTGTCCTCTTCCTCGTGTGCCTCCCCTTCCTTGACCAGTTTGTCGATCTCTTCCTCGGAAAGGCCGCTCGAGGCGGTGATCTTGATGCTCTGCTCCTTCCCCGTGCCGAGATCCTTCGCGGAGACATGGACGATGCCGTTGGCGTCGATATCGAAGGTGACGTCGATCTGCGGAAGGCCTCTGGGTGCCGGCGGAATACCGGTCAGTTCAAATCTGCCCAGTGTCCGGTTGTCTGCCGCCATGGAGCGTTCTCCCTGCAGGACATGGATACTCACCGCCGGCTGGTTATCCGCGGCCGTGGAAAATGTCTGGCTCTTCTTCGTCGGGATGGTGGCATTTTTCTCGATCAGTTTCGTCATGACGCCTCCCAGGGTCTCGATGCCGAGGGACAGGGGCGTCACATCCAGAAGGAGGACGTCCTTCACGTCACCGGCGAGCACGCCGCCCTGAATGGCGGCCCCAACGGCAACCACCTCGTCGGGGTTAACCCCCCTGTTGGGATCCTTGCCGAAGATCTCCTTGACTTTCTGCTGCACGCGGGGCATGCGGGTCATCCCCCCGACGAGGATAACCTCGCCGATGTCCGAAGAGTTCAGACCGGAGTCCTTCAGCGCCAGCTTGCAGGGGGCTTCGAGCTTGTCGATCAGGTCGGAGACCAGCATCTCCAGCTTGGCCCGGGTCAGCTTCATGTTAAGGTGTTTGGGACCGGACGCGTCGGCCGTGACAAAGGGGAGATTGATGTCCGTCTCCATCGATGTGGAGAGCTCCATCTTCGCCTTCTCCGCCGCCTCCTTGATGCGCTGGAGAGCCATCTTGTCGGTTCTCAAATCGATCCCCTGGTCCTTTTTGAACTCGTCCGCTATATAGTCGATCAGCTTCTGGTCGAAGTCTTCGCCCCCGAGATGGGTGTCGCCGTTGGTCGATTTCACCTCGAAGACACCGCCCCCCAGCTCCAGGATGGAGATATCGAAGGTTCCTCCGCCCAGGTCGAAGACGGCAATCTTCTCGTCCGCCTTCTTGTCGAGACCGTAGGCAAGGGCCGCCGCGGTCGGCTCGTTGATGATTCTCAGTACGTTCAGCCCCGCGATCTTTCCCGCATCCTTCGTTGCCTGCCGCTGCGAATCATTGAAATAGGCGGGGACCGTGATTACCGCGTCGGTCACCTTCTCTCCCAGGTAATCTTCGGCGGTCTGTTTCATCTTCGCCAGTACCATCGAGGATATCTCCGGTGTGCTGTAGTCCTTGCCCCGTACCGTCACCTGGGCATCGCCGTTTTTCGCCTTCGTAATCTTGAAGGGACTGATGGTAGTGTCGTACTGAACCTCTTTTGACGAGTGTTTTCTCCCGATCAATCTCTTGACCGCGTACACGGTGTTTTCCGGGTTGGTAACCGCCTGTCGCTTGGCGGCCTGCCCGACCAGCCGTTCGCCGCTTTCCGTAAAGGCGATCACTGACGGTGTGGTCCTGTTCCCCTCCTGATTTGCTATGACAACCGGGTCGCTCCCTTCCATGACGGCGACGCACGAGTTTGTTGTCCCCAGATCGATTCCTATAATTTTACCCATTGTAATGAGACCTCCTCATTATAGTATTAGTATTCTATTTATGCTTTGAGATGGATACCTTGGACGGTCTGAGCAACCTGCCGTTCAGCAGGTATCCCGTTTCAAATTCTTCCGCAACCGTGTTATCCTGTTCCTTGGCTCCCTCCACCTGCATGAGTGCCTCGTGAAAGTTGGGATCGAAGGTCTTGCCCACGGCCTCTATTTTTGTGGCGCCGTGCTTGCCGAGTACGGAGATAACGGTGTCGCGGATCAGCCTGAGGCCGTCCACAAACGCCTCGAAGTCTCCCGATTCGGCCGCATGCTCCAGGGCTCTCTCCATACTGTCCACCGTCGGCAGGATGTCCCTGAGCAGGTTTTCATTCGCGTATTTTATGAAGTCCTGGCGGTCCCGTACCGCCCGTTTTTTGTAGTTTTCAAGTTCTGCTGCGGCGCGCAGGTACCGGTCGTGGTTCTCTGCGCACTCCTGCTCGAGCTCTTCCAGCCGCGCGAGGAGTTCCTTCTTCGATGCCGGTTTTGTATGGGTGTCTTCCCGCTTCTTCCCGCCCTGCGTCTCCTGTGCCGGTTCCCTGTCTTCACTCAAATCTTCTACCATGATGTCCTGCGTGTCCCTTATTCCTTCCCTGGTTTCTTGAACAGCCGGTAGTCCACCATCTCACAGATGACATGTCCCGCCGTAATGTGCGCTTCCTGGATGCGGGGCGTACTGTTGGAGGAAACGTTCAGGCAAAGATCCGCTGCCCCTGCCATCTTTCCCCCATCCTTTCCCGTGAATGCAATCGTCGTCATTCCAACCTTGGCCGCGGCCTGAAAACCCTTCAGCACATTGGGCGAGGAACCGCTGGTGCTGATCCCCCACGCCACATCCCCCTCGCGTCCGATGGCCCGTATCTGCTTGGAGAAAATCTCCGAAAAATCATAGTCATTGGCGATGCTTGTTATCACGGACGTATCCGTGCTCAGGGCTATCGCCGGGAGGGGGGGGCGTTCGATCAGAAACCGGTTAATAAACTCCGCAGCAATATGCTGGGCATCTGCGGCGCTCCCCCCGTTTCCGAACAGGAGGATCTTATTGCCCCCGTTCAGTGCCTGCGTTATGATATCAATTGCCTTCACCAGCCGTGAGAGATTTTCATTGACGAAGACCTCCTTCACGCGACTGCTTTCCCGAAATGAACGTATGATTATATCTTCAATGTCTTCCACGCTGCCCCCACCGTTTTCGTCCTGACACGTAATATATGAATCGCCTCCCCGTCTGTCAAGGAAGGGACGTGAATAATTGGAAAAATGGGATTGAAAGAATACCTGAGACGTGTTAGAGATTCCTTCCACATTGATTAAGGGAGTGCGGTATGAAGAAAAAGTACAACCCCGGGAAGATAGAGGGGAAATGGCAGAACTGCTGGGAGAATGAAAAGACCTTCACGGTGGGCGAAGACGCCACGAAAAAAAAATATTACCTCCTGGAGATGTTTCCCTATCCCTCCGGGCGAATCCATATGGGGCACGTGAGAAACTATACCATCGGCGACGTGGTGGCGCGGTACAAGAAGATGCGCGGGTATAACGTCCTGCATCCCATCGGGTGGGATTCCTTCGGTATGCCCGCGGAGAATGCCGCCATCGAGCACGGAATACCCCCCGCGAAGTGGACCAACGAGAACATCGACTCCATGAAGGGACAGCTCAAACGGATGGGTTTCAGCTACGACTGGGACCGCGAGATATCCACCTGCGAACCGGAATACTACCGGTGGGAACAGCTCTTCTTCCTCTGGATGTACGAGAAGGGGCTCGCCTACAAGAAGGGAGGGTCCGTCAACTGGTGCCCCACCTGCAAGACCGTCCTGGCGAACGAGCAGGTTGAGGCGGGCCTGTGCTGGCGGTGCGAGAGCGAGGTCACCGAAAAGTATTTTGATCAGTGGTTCTTCCGCATCACGGACTATGTCGAGGAACTTCTGGACGGGTGCGACAGGCTCCCCGGCTGGCCGGAGCGGGTCCTCACAATGCAGCGAAACTGGATCGGCAAGAGCCACGGGTGCGAGCTCGTCTTCCCCATGGCCGACTCCGATGACGTCATCAAGGTCTTTACCACCCGGCAGGACACGATATTCGGCGCCACCTTCATGCTGATCGCGGCGGAGCACCCGCTGGTGATGGAGCTCGCGAAGGGAAAGGCGGTGGAGGAGGATGTCAGGGCCTTTGTCGAGCGTGTCAAGAAGCAGGACAAGATGATGCGGACCTCCGACTACTATGAGAAGGAGGGTGTCTTCCTGGATGCCTACTGCCTCAACCCGGTGACGGACAAGAAGATGCCGATCTACGCCGCAAACTTCGTCCTGGCGGACTACGGGACGGGCTGCGTCATGGCGGTTCCCACGCACGATCAGCGGGACTTCGAGTTCGCCGAGAAGTACGGGCTCGAGAAGATCGTAGTGATCCAGAACCCCGATGATCCGCTCGATGCTGAGACGATGACCGAGGCCTATGTGGACGAGGGGATCCTGGTCAACTCCGGAAAGTTCGACGGGATGAAAAACCTGCAGGCCCTCGAGGACATCGCCGAATACCTGGAATCGATCGACAGGGGGAGGAAGACGATCGAGTACCGCCTGCGGGACTGGGGAATATCCCGCCAGCGGTACTGGGGGGCGCCCATCCCGATGATCAACTGCGAGAAGTGCGGGGTCGTCCCCGTTCCCGAGGAGGATCTCCCCGTTGTCCTGCCGAAGGATGTGGCACTGACGGGGGAGGGGGAATCTCCCCTTGGAAAGATTGCCTCCTTTGTGGACGTCACCTGCCCGAACTGCGGCGGGGCGGCACGGCGGGAGACCGATACGATGGACACCTTCGTCGAGTCCTCCTGGTACTTCGCCCGGTACTGCTCGGCACACCATGACCAGAAACCCGGCCTCGACCGGGGGGCGGTCGATTACTGGATGCCTGTCGATCAGTACATCGGCGGGATCGAACACGCGATCATGCACCTCCTGTACGCCCGTTTCTATACGAAGATGCTCAGGGATTTCGGCGTGGTCGGTGTGGACGAGCCCTTCTCCAATCTGTTGACCCAGGGGATGGTCTGCAAGGAGACGATGCGGTGCCGGGAGCACGGGTACCTGTTCCCCGAAGAGGTCAGAGACGGAAAGTGCGTCCACTGCGACCGTGAGGTGACGATCGGGAAGACCGAAAAGATGTCGAAGTCCCTGAAAAATGTGGTCGATCCCAACTATATCATCGATGAGTACGGCGCGGATACGGCGCGGATATTCTGCCTCTTCGCCGCCCCCCCCGAGAGGGACCTGGAGTGGAGTGATCAGGGGGTTGACGGCTCCTTCCGTTTCCTCAGCAGGGTGTGGCGCATCGCTATGGATTACCTGGATGATATACGGGATGTAGCGCCCTTCGCCGGTGGAGAGGTCGAGGGCGATCTGAAGACCCTGCGGAAGAAGACCCACCAGACCATCAAGAAGGTGACGACCGATATCGAAGACCGCTTCCACTTCAACACGGCGATCAGCGCGGTGATGGAACTGATCAACACCCTCTACCAGACGGAGCGCCCGGAGCCGGGGGATGTGAAGGCCCTCTCCGTGATACGCGAAACGGTTGAGGCCGTCATCATTCTCCTGTCACCGATCGTGCCGCACATAACGGAGGAACTGTGGGAGATGGTCGGCGGAAAGGAGCGGCTCTCCGAGGCTCCCTGGCCCTCATTTGACGAATCGGTCGCTGCGGAGGAAGAGATTACCATCGTCGTTCAGGTCAACGGAAAGGTGCGGAGCCGCCTGCAGGTCGCCGCATCCGAGTCCGATGAGACCATCAAAGAGCTTGCCCTGAATGACGGGAAGATCAAACAGTTTATCGGGGACAAGCGAGTGTTCAAGGAGATCTATGTCCCGAAAAAGCTGGTCAATATTGTCGTTAAATAGTAATAAGAACCCGTGGCATTTCCATGACGGACAAAAGAAAGGGTTTCTCATGAAAAGGACATGGATCATACCGGTTGTGCTGGCGCTTTTCTGCATGGGATGCGGATATCATTTTGCGCAGGGCGGGAAGCATATCGATGCCGCCGTGCAGAAGGTTTACATCGGGGCATTTTCGAACAACACGGGCGAGGCGCATGTCGAAAACTACATAAGAAACGCATTCTTCAGCCGTTTCAGGAGGGGGAGCCGATTCGAGGCGGTGGGAAGCATGGGTGAGGCGGACGCGTCCCTGACGGGGAAGATCCTGGGTATCACCACCGCGCACCTTGCCTACAGCAGCAGCGATCTGACCAAGGAGGATCGCGTCACCATGACCCTGGAGGTGGTCTTCAAACGGACCGATAACGGAAAAATCATCTGGAAGAATATCGGTTTCTCAGGGGAAGAGGCCTACACGGTTGCGGCCAGTACCACCACAACCGCTCGAAGTAAAGAAACTGCCCTCAGAAAACTGTCGATTGATATGGTCGACAAGGCCTACCGGAACATCATGTCGGGATTCTGATATTATCCCAGAGCGTTGACTTTCTTCGTCAGCCTGGATATCTTACGGGCGGCTGTCTTCTTATGGAATATCCCCTTGGCGGCTGCCTTGGCGATGACCTTCGTTGTGTCAAGCAGGATCTCACGTGACTTTTCTGTATCTTTTTCCTCAACGGACGCGAGTGTTGTCTTGACGGCCGTCTTGACGCGCGACCTCGCAGAGGCGTTCCTCATCCGTCTCTTTTCGTTCTGCCGAGCCCTCTTTTCCGCGGACTTGTGATTTGCCAACGATATCTCCTCCCTCGTAAAATTTGAAACAATCTCCCTATAGCACTTTACCGTCCATGTCAAGCCCAAAAACCGGCGTGAAAAAGGGTTGCTTTGTTATCCCCAAGTATGGCACAAGAGAAAAATTCACAGCTCCAACGGAGGGGGACTCTGGTTTGAAGACAAGGATAGGTGCCTCGCTCGTCGCGGTGGTGATGGTGTTTCTGATTGCCGCATGCGCGTATGGACGTGACGATTTTCCGAGACCCGTAGGCGCCGTCAACGATTTTGCGGACGTTATCTCACCGCGGTACGAGCGGTCTATGGAGTCTCTCGCGCGGGAGGTCCTTGAAAAAACGAAGACCTCAGTGGTGGTGGTCACCATGAAGGAGATCGGCGGTGACGATCCCGCCGATTACGCGAACCGGCTGTATGAGGCATGGGGTATCGGCGCAAAGGGAGAGGACAAGGGGGTCCTGATATTCCTCGCCCTGCAGGAGAGAAGGATCAGAATCGAGACGGGATACGGTGTCGAGGGGATACTCCCCGACGGTCTCGTGGGGGATATCCTCGACCGATACGTGATCCCTTATCTTGGAAAGGGTGATTACGACAAGGGCCTGTCCAGCGCGATGGTTGCCGTATCGTCGGTTATCGCGAAGGATGCGGGCGTTTCCCTGAGCGGGGCGCCGCAGACGCGCCGGCAGCCGGTGTCGCGACAGAAGAAAGCCCCCAGCCTCTTCTCCCTCATTCTGCTTCTGATTGTCATGTCGCTCCTCCTGGGGACCCGGCAGGGCAGGAGGATGCTTCCCTTCATACTCCTTATGCTCCTGATGGGCGG
>Ga0272444_10000843_pt1 | contig 31160 bp, 32 predicted proteins | sample SSMForm13_FD_201033 | JGI IMG/M metagenome (GOLD analysis project Ga0272444, IMG submission 201033) | Marine sediment archaeal communities from Little Sippewissett salt marsh, Falmouth, MA, United States - SSM-Form-13 | ecosystem: Environmental > Aquatic > Marine > Wetlands > Sediment ...
TCGGTCCATATCTGGATTTCGTCAGCACCGGCGACGGAACCGAGTATGGTAGCGGTGTAGTCCGATCCCCCCCTTCCAAGCGTTGTCGCCGTTCCATCAGGAGCAGCACCGATATAACCCGTCACGACAGGCACTCCGCGCTCCTCTTTGAACCATGCGCTGATCAGTTCCGAAGAGGCATTCATATCAACCCTTGCATCACAATGATTGGTATCGGTAACAATCAATTTTCTCGCATCGGTATAGGATGCATCCATGCCTTCCTGACAAAGGAACGCGCTCATAATCCTTGCTGAAAATCGTTCACCGAAACTCAGGATCAACGCCTTGCTCCTGTCAGAGAGGTCGCGAAGAAGGCTGACACCATAGAGAATGTCACCGAGCTCTCTGAGTTCATCGGTCAACACGTCCTGAACCTCTTCTCTGTGGGAGAGGTCTATCAGATCACGAACAAGATCTCCGTGAATATTTTCAATAGTAACAAGCCTTTCCCTGTAACCGGAATCGCCACCTCCCGCTGCAACCGCGGCTTCCAGAAGCAGATCTGTAACCTTTCGTATAGCGGACACCACAATGATAACAGGTGAATCCTCTATCGCGTTGCGAATAATACCCAAGACATTTCTGGTCCTTTCACTATTCTCTATCGATGTGCCGCCGAATTTTAAAACCTTCATACTGATGCTTTTATGTGGTAAGGAAAGATACAAATCATACAAAAAAAAAGCGCCCCGATTCGTCGGGGCGCCTGAAAAAAGCTGTCTGCAGAGGATTATTCTCCCTGCAATGCCTCAGCACCCGCGACGATCTCGCTGAGTTCTGTAGTGATAGCTGCCTGGCGTGCACGGTTGTAACTTATCTTCAGAACCCTCATTAGCTCTTTAGCGTTCTCAGTCGCAGAATCCATGGCGGTCATACGCGAGGCATGTTCCGCTGCATTGGATTCAAGCATCATTCTCCATATCTGTGTATTAAGATGCTTGGGTACAAGAACATCGATAATAGCTGAAGGAGAAGGTTCGTAAATATAGTCGCTCGAGCTCTCGGTTTTCTCCCCTTCCACTTTTTCCGGCGTGATAGGAAGCAGCACCTCGCTTTTCAACACAGGTGCCAGAACAGACTTGAACTCGTTATAGACAACGACGACTTTGTCGACCTCTCCCTTGAGATATCTTTCAGAAGCATATTCAGCGATCTCTTTGGCGACACTGAAATGAAGGTTCTGGAAAAGCCCCGGATAAGCTTTGGCGATACTGAAATCACGCTTGCGGAAATAATCATTTCCTTTAGAGCCTGCACAGAGAAGCTCCACCTTGCCGTCACGGTAAAGAGATCCATACTCTTCAGTAACGACCTTCTGGGCGATTTTTATGATATTGGCATTGAATGCCCCGCAAAGCCCTCTGTCCGAAGTAATCACGACAACCAGTACGTTCTTCACCTCGTCACGGTCAGAAAGCAAAGGGTTCAACGTCGTATCTACCCGGGTTGACAGCGAACCGAGCATCTCTTTCAGCTTTGCCGCGTAGGGACGCGCCTGAATTGCCGAATCCTGTGCCCTGCGAAGCTTCGCGGCAGAAACCATTTTCATCGCCTTGGTGACCTGCTGCGTCGATGCAATACTTTGTATTCGAGTTCGTATATCCTTTAAGGTTGCCATGAAAATTATTCTCTGATTGTTCTATCTATTGCTGATTTCCTTGCGATAACTACGCTTTTATTTTCTGCTTGAACGTACTCATAAACTGCTCAGCCACCTCTTTCAACCTTTTTGCGACATCAACATCCATTTGACCTGTTTCAGCAATAGCGTTGAGAATGTCACTGTGTTTGTGTTCAAGAAGACTGAGAAACTCCTCTTCAAACTTGCGGATATACTGCAAATCAAGCTGATCAAGAACGCCCTGGGTACCGGCAAAGATAATCGCGACCTGTTTTTCCACTGCCATAGGAACATACTGGCCCTGTTTCAGAATCTCTACCAGACGGGCTCCCCTGTCGAGCTGGGCTTTTGTCGCTTTGTCGAGGTCTGAGCCGAATTTCGAGAACGCCTCGAGCTCACGGAACTGGGCAAGGTCGAGACGCAGTGTACCGGTAATCTTTTTCATAGCCTTGATCTGCGCGCTGCCACCCACACGGGAAACCGAGATACCGACATTGATAGCAGGTCTCTGACCGGCATTGAAGAGATTCGGTTCAAGGAATATCTGACCGTCGGTAATCGAAATCACATTGGTCGGAATATAGGCAGACACGTCACCTGCCTGAGTCTCGATAACCGGCAGCGCCGTAAGGCTTCCACCCGCCTTGATCATCGGCTTCAACGGTTCCGGAAGATCATTCATCTTTTTGGCCGTCTCCAGATCGTCGGTAATCTTTGCAGCACGCTCAAGCAGACGCGAATGAAGATAAAAAACATCACCAGGATAGGCTTCACGTCCCGGCGGGCGACGAAGAAGAAGAGAAAGCTGACGATAAGCAACCGCCTGTTTTGAAAGGTCATCGTAAATAACCAGCGCATGACGTCCGGTATCACGGAAAAACTCGCCGATAGTAGCACCGGCATAGGGAGCGATAAACTGCATCGGCGCAGGATCAGAAGCCGATGAGGCAATCACCGTCGTATATTCCATGGCGCCGTACTTTTCAAGGGTACTGACAACCTGGGCGATTGTCGATCCCTTCTGACCTATAGCGACATATATGCAGAATACATCCTTTCCTTTCTGATTGATGATGGTATCGATCGCAACAGCTGTTTTACCTGTCTGGCGATCTCCGATAATCAGCTCTCGCTGACCACGACCGATCGGAATCATCGCATCAATCGCTTTCAGACCTGTCTGAAGTGGCTGATTAACCGACTTACGGAAAATAACACCCGGAGCCTTGCGTTCGAGAGGTAGTCTGATACTGGTTTCTATCGGCCCCTTGCCATCGATAGGCTCGCCAAGCGGATTAATAACCCTTCCCAGCATTGCCTCACCGACAGGAATTGACGCGAGAATACCTGACCTCTTGACAGTATCGCCCTCCTTAACGGCATTCGATTTCCCAAACATAACAGCCCCGACATTATCTTCCTCAAGGTTCAATGCCATTCCCATGACATTACCCGGAAACTCGAGAAGCTCACCGGCGGCGACTTTTGATAAACCATAAATTCTTGCAATGCCATCACCCACCTGGAGTACGGTTCCAACATCATAGACATCCGCTTCGGACTCAAACCCTGCCAGGTGTTTGCGGAGTATTGCCGAAACCTCATCAGGCCTGACTGTTGTAGACATATCGTAATTAGCTTTGTTATTTGTTAAGAATGGAGAAAGTTTATTTATTATACTTCTTTAAAATCATTCTCCGTCAAACTCCTTTCCAAAAACCCTTGAACCATAATTTAAGGAAAAGCCATAAGTAATTCAAATTCTCTTGTTGCATAAAACGTAATGAAGCATCACCGGATAAACTTATCGCCCTATTTGTCAAGGGATTCAGCAATTTCACTATTCAAATGAAAACTGTCACAGGATTTGCATCGGCAACCATCGGAAATGTCTCCTGCGGTTTTGATGTCCTTGGCTTTGCCATTACGGAGCCTGGTGATGAAGTAATTCTGACACTTCGGGAAGAGCGCTCCGGGGAGCTTCCTGTTTCTATCACTTCAATAGAAGGAGATGGAGGAGCTTTACCGAGAAATCCGAAAAAAAACACCTCCAGTTTTGTCGTCCTCAAGTTTCTTGAGTATATCCGCACCAATAAGGGCATCGACTTCGAAGGTCATATCGAGCTTGAACTGAAAAAGAATCTGCCGCTCAGCAGCGGCATGGGAAGCAGTGCGGCAAGCGCAGCTGCGGCTCTCGTTGCAGCCAACGAACTCATGGGCAGTCCGTGCAACAAGATGGAACTGGTAAATTTCGCCATTGAAGGCGAACGTGTCGCCTGTGGATCCGCTCACGCCGACAATGCCGCTCCGGCCATGCTTGGCAACTTTGTCCTCATACGAAGCTACAACCCCATCGACCTGATCACGATTCCCTCTCCGGACAATCTTTACTGCACACTCGTGCACCCGCACATCGAAGTTCGTACGGCCTATGCACGCTCCGTCCTGCCCCGAATGATCTCATTGAAAACAGCGACCGAACAATGGGGCAATGTCGGCGCGCTCATTTCAGGTCTCCTGACATCCGATTATGCGCTTATAGGACGCTCGCTTGTCGATGTTGTTGCCGAACCGAAAAGGGCTCCGCTCATTCCGGGCTTTTATGCTGTAAAACATGCAGCTCTTGAAGCTGGCGCGCTCGGCTGCAGCATTGCCGGCTCAGGCCCGTCCATCTTTGCGTTCTCGTCATCTCCCGAAACAGCCGCTCGGGCAGGAGAAGCGATGCAGACTGCTTTTAGCACCATCAAGGAAAAACTGCAATCCGATATCTGGATTTCACCAGTCTGCAAACAAGGCGCGAAAGTTATCTAAGCACTACTACCATGATTTTCTACAGCACCAATAAACAGTCCACGCCCGCTTCGCTGAAAAAAGCCACATTAGAAGGGCTGGCAAGCGACGGAGGCCTCTATATCCCCTCTGCGATCCCGACCTTTTCAAAGGAGGAGATTGCTCTCCTTGAAGATGCTCCATTCAACGATATAGCATTTGCAATCGCAAAAAAATTCAACAACGGCGAAATTCCCGACGACCTTCTCTGGGAAATAATTGAAAGCTGCTTTACGTTTAACACTCCGCTTGTCGAACTTGAAAAGAACACCTACGTCGAAGAACTTTTCCATGGCCCCACACTGGCTTTCAAGGATTACGGCGCACGCTTTCTCGCGCATCTCACCGGTTATTTCGCCCAGGAAGACCATACCCTCATCACCATTCTCGTCGCGACATCCGGCGATACAGGCAGCGCCGTCGCTTATGGATTCAAAGGCATTCCGAATACACGCGTAGTACTGCTCTATCCATCCGGCAAGGTCAGCAGACTTCAGGAACAGCAGCTCACGACAGTAGGAGGCAACGTAACAGCACTGGAAATAAATGGAGACTTCGACGACTGCCAGCGCCTCGTCAAACAGGCGTTTATGGACGTGGAACTCAAACAGCGTCTGTCCCTGACATCGGCAAACTCTATCAATATTTCCCGTCTTATCCCGCAAACATTTTACTACGCCTGGGGATCGTTGCAGCTCCAAGCCAGGCATCCGGAAAAAGAAGCTCTTTTTTCAGTCCCGAGCGGCAATTACGGCAACCTCACCGGAGGCATCCTTGCCAAAAAAATGGGCTTTCCCATCGCACATTTCATCGCAGGCTCCAATGCCAATGACAGTGTGACGCGTTATCTCGATGAGGGGCGATATGAGCCTCACCCCACAATTGGCACACTCTCCTCGGCAATGGATGTAGGTAACCCAAGCAATTTCGCACGGTTGAGATATTTTTATGGGGATGACTACCGGGCAATGGCAGCTGACATTACCGGACACGCTGTCTCCGACACCGAAACCCTTGAAACGATCAGAAAAGTCTACGACCGTTTCGGCTATATCATGGACCCGCACACCGCCGTCGGGTTCCGGGCACTTGAGAAGTTCAGACACGCCAACGGCGTGTCAACAGAACCCGCCGCTATCATGTCAACTGCCCACCCGGCGAAGTTCATCGAAGCCATCAAAGAGGCTCTCGACAGGGATATCACTATTCCCGACCGTCTTCAGGCAGTTCTCGACAGAAAAAAAATCGCCATCCCGATCAGCGCCGACTACAGAGAACTCGCAGCGTTCCTGACCGGACTTGATGACAAGTAAAGACACGTGACGAACGCGAACAGAAAGAAGCCGGAGAGTAGCCGGTGCGGCTTTTTTGACTTTTAACCTTTTACTTTTGACTTAAGGATGACCCTACAGACGCTGCTGTTTTTCCTTGTCATACTGCCTGTCATGTTTTTCGGGCTGCTGATCGGCCTTGCCGTTAATTTCATCGATCCTTCGGGTGACGGGTTTCACCGTATGGCGGCATGGTGGGGCCGTTTTTGCAGAAAACTTATGGGTATCACGGTTGAGATAACCGGCGAAAAAAACTATGACCCAAACAGTAATTATCTGATTTTGAGCAATCACGCCGGAATGGCGGATATTCCTCTCATACTCGGCTCCATCCATCTCAACATGCGTTTCGTCGCCAAAGAGGAACTTGGTAAAATCCCTATTTTCGGTTGGGCGATAAAAAAGGGGGGCTATGTCCTGATCAAGCGGGGACAAAACAGAGAAGCTCTGAAAAGCCTTCTGATGGCCTCAGAGGTTCTGAAAACCGGACGGTCGGTCCATATCTTTCCCGAAGGTACCAGATCGGAAACAGGAGAGATCCTCCCGTTCAAGCGAGGAGCGTTCATGATCGCCCAGAAAGCCCACGCTCCGATTCTGCCAATCACCATAATCGGCAGTAATAGAATCACTCCAAAAAAAAGCCTCAAAATCCGTAAAGCTAAAGTAAAGATCATTATCGGCAAGCCTATCGATTCCGAAGGGAAAAAAGCCCAGGAACTGCAGGACGCCGCCTATGCCACCATCACCGGCAACCTGGAAAAGCACGGCAAGGCTGCTTAGTTAGGGAAGGACAAACCTTTCATATGCCCAAGAAAATAATGGTAGCGCAGATGTCAGCAGCATGGTTTTTACTGAAAGTCGCCGCAACCGTTTTTCTCAGGTCACGGCGAACATTACTTCCAGACTTGGACTCCCTGAAGTCGGAGAATACTTGCTGAACTGCCTGTAGCTACAGGCAGAAAAAACAGCTAATCTTCGCCTTCGCCAACGGGCTCTTTGGAGGTAGACAGAAATCCTCGGCCCTGAGCAAAGTAGATATATGCCGGTTTCTCGTTACGAAGCACGTCAAGCACATTCTGGAACATTGCAGATGGGAGATGCATTCGAATCATACCACCACTTTCATAGTCAGCTTCAAAAGTCATACCCGGGTCATTAAACCTCACAAAAGCAGCGGTTTTTCCATCAGGGCCGTATAATGCAATCTGTGCACGATTTGTCTGATATCCTTCAGGGCTGCCATAAAAAAGGATATGATAGTTTTTAATTTCCGTAGCCATAGTGTCTTCCCTTTGTTTTGTTTAACTACGCTAATTTTGCCTGAAGAAATTACCGTCTCAAAACCTGACAGCATAATCGCTTTCTTTCATTTCCCGAAAACACCAGAAAAATAACCTGCGTAGCATTATTATTAACAATAAAGATGCAGGAAAAATTCATCCTGATGTAATGAATTTTTCCGTCTTCAGGGAATTATCCGCGAAAAAAAAAGCAGCAAACAACGTGTGGTACTGCTGCAAAAAACAGGCCTCAAAACATATCATGTTTTTTACAGGCACCACGTTACACTCTGCACCTCCGAAACAGGACAGGAAAACTTCATGAGAACACGGCGTTATACTGTTTCACCTACACCTGCCGATAGAGATTGACCATTTCAATTGCCGCCAGAGCGGCATCGAAGCCCTTGTTGCCTGCCTTCGTTCCTGCCCTCTCGATGGCCTGTTCGAGGTTTTCTGTGGTAAGCACACCGAAAGTTATGGGGATCATGGTTTCCAGACCTGCCTGGGCTACCCCCTTGGTTGCTTCAGCAGCAATAACGTCATAGTGGGATGTCGCACCCCTGATAATCGCCCCGAGGGTAATAACCGCGTCATACCGGCCAGAGAGTGCTGTTTTTTTAGCTACGGCCGGAAGCTCGAACGCGCCCGGACACTTATACACCGCGATATTCTCTTCACTACCTCCATGACGCACTATGCAGTCAACAGCTCCCTCAACAAGTTTCTGGCCGATGAAGTCATTGAAACGGGAAACAACCAGAGCAAATTTCATATTCTTTGCCTCAAGCGTTCCCTCTATGGTTTTGATGCTCATAAAAATACATTTTTCTGTTAACAAGTTTTGATCAGCCACAATAGCCCATCATCTGCTCTATGCAATCGATTATAACATGCCCTATGGCAATATGACATTCCTGCACACGATCAGCTCCTCCGGCATAGGGTACGACAACAGACAAATCAGAAACCTCTCTGATGACCCCGCCATCCCCGCCAAGAAGTCCAAGAGTATGAAGCCCGAGTGAACGACCCTGCTGCAGCGCATTGAAAACACTCATGCTGTTTCCGCTGGTTGAAATCCCGAGGATCACATCACCCTCTCTGCCGTACGCTTCAACCAGACGGGCAAAAACATTATCATAACCCAGATCATTAGCTCCTGCGGTAAGGGCGGAGGTATCCGCTGAAAGCGCGATTGCAGGAAGCGCCTGGCGTGCAACGGCACTCCTGTAACGGATGGTTAACTCTGTTGCAAGATGCTGCGCATCGGCTGCACTGCCGCCGTTACCGCAGATGAGCAGCTTGCCTCCGGCAGTGAAGGAACCGGAAATAACCTGTGCCATGGTTACCAGCGCGCTGCATTGTGTTTCGGCGACCTGCTGCTTGATCCTCGCGCTCTGCAGCAGAGCTGCACGCGCATGATCTGTCAATTTCCTATCCGACGCTTCTGCTCCCATACAGTTTTTTCACTACTGAAATATAAAGTTTCCAAATAATAATATAGTAAAACCGCTTTCCTTATCCACTCACTCACAGACTCGACAGAAAACGCGCCTACAAGCGATTATAACCCCGACCGGCAACTATAAGGCCTGATACGGCAATCAACAAATACATTCTTCCTCATTGCTCAGCACTCTTGTTTCTCAGGCATCCGTAATGGATGCCGCATCAAGCGCGGCATCCCCCCTGGAAAGTCATGCCGCACTCGATGCGGCATCCATGCAGTCACAGGTATACGTTTTGATTCTCGTGTCAAGCACGAGAATGACAGGGGAAAAAAAATCTCCTCTCTTTTCTCTTTCCACTCGTCACTTGTCACTTGCTTCTCGTCACTTGTCCCTTGTTACTACTCGTCACCCCCCTCTTACAACTAATCCCCGGCTTTTTCTTACCTTTAAGCTACGTTGAGCGATTGATGAAACGATCAACGTAGGTTTAATAAAGAACTGCAACAAGACAGAGCGTACCATGAAAAAGATACTGGTTCCGACAGATTTCTCAGATCATGCTTCCTATGCATTTGAGACGGCTGTGAGTATAGCGCGAAAAAGCGGTGCATCACTGCATCTTTTTCATGTCATAGCGGTACCTGACTACCCTGAAATCACCGATATCATTGCCTACAGAGCACTTGGCAATGTCAATGTTCTTGAAGAAATAGAAAACAAACTTGCCCAAACCGCTCAATGCGAACAGTGCGGCGACATCGAGGTAGCCTGGTCGGTCGATTTCGACTCACCCTCAGATAAAATCTCACGGAAAGCGGCTGATGAACATTTTGATCTTATCGTTATCGGCTCTCATGGCAAACAGGGCATAAACAGAATTCTTCTTGGCTCAACAACAGAAAAAGTCATTCAGCACGCCTCTTGCCTGGTACTTACCATCAAGGAACCTCTTTCCTGTTTCTCACCTTCGAATATTGTCTTCGGATCGAACTTCTACGGTGAAATTGAGGCGGGTTTTTCCATACTGCAGGATTTCGCGTCCCTCTACGACGCCACATTGCATCTTCTCAAGGTCAACACGAGGTCTCACTTCGAAACATCCAGATACAGCAGACAGTTGATGGAGGATTTTGCCGAAGAGCAAAAGCTGGGTAACTATACCATTAACATCTACAATGACGACAGCGAAGAAGAAGGAATTCTTCACTATGCCCGGGACATAGAGGCTGACCTTATCTGTGTTCCGACACACGGAAGAACAGGCCTCTCTCATCTTGTCGGCGGCAGTATCGCCGAAAGCATTTCAGAGCATGCCTACAGACCGGTACTGACCTACAAAATCAAACCGGTAAAAATAGAATACGGCGTTATCGGCCCTTTCAGGAAATGAGATGCATGTTCAGTTGATCGGTTTTCCGCAGACCTTGCAAAAATGCGCATCGTCATCATGATCCAGTGAGGTGCAACAGGGTTGGATTTTGGCCAGATCCGCTTCGATCTTTTCGTTCATTGCCGCCATTTCAGCCGTAACAATACCTGTAGGAACCGCTATGATGCTGTAACCGGTAATCATCAACATCGCCGCGAGCATTCTTCCCATAATTGTCTGTGGATAGATATCACCGTACCCAACAGTTGTTATGGTCACAATCGCCCAGTACACTCCTTCGGGAATGCTGTGAAACCCGTTTGCTTCACCTTCAATCAGATACATGAGCGCACCGATAATGCTTACCGTAACCAGCACGAAAAAGAGAAAAAATACGATCTTCCGGCCGGAAGCTATGAGTGACGCCTTGACAAACTCACCCTCCTTGACAAACTTGCCAAGCTTGAGAAGCCTGAAAATCCTGAGCACCCTGAAAAAACGGATAACGAGCAGATATTGCGTACCGGGAAAGAGAATGCTGAAATAGGTAGGGAGAATGGAAAGAAGATCTATAATGCCGAAAAAGCTGAATGCATATTTCGTTTTTGACGATGATACATAGAGCCGAAGTGCATATTCCAGAGTAAACAGCAGGGTAAAAAACCATTCCAGAATATAGAGAACGCCTCCATAGTCAAGATGTATCTGGTTAACGCTGTCGAGCATCACCACAATGACACTGAGAAGAATGGCCGCAATCAAAACCAGATCGAACATCTTTGCAGGAATGGTATTGAAGTCGAAAATGATATGCTGCAGTTTTCCCCTAAACGTGTTTTGCTGGTTCATGACAAACAATGTTTATCTACGTTGAGCGTGTATCAACCCGGCCCTTTAAGCATGAGGGTACCCATGAGTTTAAGAAAAAGAAACAAAAAAACTCCGCTTTACCCATAAGTACAGCGGAGTTGATGGAGAAAAAAACAGAAACAGGATCAGTGATACTTTACGCTCTCTTCCTTGACAAAATCAACCAGGCATTTCAGGTTTTCCGGGTCGACATCGGGAAGTATACCGTGACCGAGATTGAAAACATGGCCTGAACACTCGGAGTGCTGCCCGAATCGTTCGAGAATTTTCCCGGCTTCAGCGCGGATTTTATCATGAGTACCATAGAGCACGGTCGGGTCCATGTTACCCTGGATCGTGACACGATCTTTCAGCTCGGCACGGGCTTTTGAAATATCCATGTTCCAGCCAAGCCCCATGGCATCACAACCGGTATCGGCGATATCGGAAAGAATGGTGTTGCAGTCCTTGGAAAAGACAATTACCGGTGTATCGGGATACTTGGTCTTGACCGCCTGAACGCTTTCCTTGATATACGGAAGAGCAAACTCACGATAATCATCCTCGGAAAGAGCACTTGCCCAGGAATCAAAAATCTGCACGGCATCGGCTCCTGCTTCGACCTGCATCAGGAGATACTCGGTAATCACCCGTGAAATCTTGCTGAGCAGCATATGCGCCATTTTAGGCTCACGATACATCATCTTCTTGGCAAACGCATAGTTCTTTGAACCCCCGCCTTCTACCGCATAGGTAAAGAGCGTCCATGCCGCACCGGAAAAACCGATCAGCGGAACCCTGCCGTCAAGCTCTTTCTTTGTCATTCGAAGAGCGTCCATGACATAGCCGAGCTTTTCATTGATATCGGGAATGATCAGACGATCGATGTCAACCTGAGAGCGGATAGGTGGTGAAAGCCTGATGCCCTTTGATTCAATGATCTCAACATTCATTCCCATGGCTTCGTTGACGACAAGAATATCCGAAAAAATAATAGCGGCGTCTACGCCTATAATATCGACGGGCTGAATGGTAACTTCTGTTGCAAGTTCAGGGGTTTTGCACAAGGTAAGAAAATCAGTTTTTTCTCTTATCGCACGGTACTCCGGCAAATAACGCCCTGCCTGACGCATCACCCAGATTGGCGTTCTTGGAACCGGCTGCCGTTTTAACGCCCGAAGAAAAAGATCATTTTTGAGCATGCTGCACTGCAATGTTTAAAAGTGTTACGAAAAAAGCTGCTCACCTGATCTTGTGTTTCTTTTCTCCTGATGAGCGCAATAAAATAAAGAGCTAAGCTACGCTTTTTTGAGCGTTTTTAAAATAGCCTGATGACTGTCCCGTAGAGTCCGGACAGCAAACCATCTCAGGTTACCATATGTCGCTTTATGCCTAACTGGCGGGGAGTATACCCGAGGGCGAGCCCTACCATTTCGGAAAGATGAAAAACCGGAATCGACTGTTTAATATTCGCCTGTTTCAGGGCCTTGGTCTGATAGCCGTCAAGTACCGTATGGCAAAGCGGACAGGGTGTAACGATAAAATCAGCTTTGGCGTCAATCGCCTCTCCCAGAGCCTCTGAAGCAACACTCAACGACTCTTCTTCCGCGACAAGAAGCGTGTGAAAACCGCAGCATTTATTCTTATGCTCGTATGGAATGGTTTTTCCTCCAAGCGCTTCAATAAGGTTATCGAGAGAGGTCGGGTCAAGAGGATTCTCCTTGCCGAGAATGGTTGAAGGCCGCAGTATGTGACAGCCGTAAAAAGGCGCGATAGAATAGTTTGTAAGTGGAACCTTCACTTTTTCTCTGATGGTGTCCAGTCCTACATCTTCGTTAAGCACCCAAAGCAGGTGCCTGACTTCCGAAGTCCCTTTATATTCGAGCCCCTCCTTTTTCAGAATCCCGTTCACTTCCTCCCGAAGTTCAGGGGATTCATCAAGAACTTTCTTGGCGCTTCTGATCGTCAGAAGACAGGTGTTGCAGGAGGTCACCAGATCGAGCCCGAGTTTTTCCGCCAGTGCGATATTTCTTCCGTTGACCAGCGCAAAATGCTTTGGGCTGACATAATCAAGATTACTCCCGCCACAACAGGTGCTTTCATGCAGCTTGACAAAATCGATATCAAAGTCTTTCTGCCAGAGGTCAATAGATTTATCGACCTCTTTGGTCATGGACTCGTTTATGCAGCTGAGATAATATGCATACCGCTTCATACTGCTATTCTCCTGATTTATTAATATGATCCTTCTGGTTCCGCTTGACATGTTCTGTCATTTCCTGGAACTCCTCACGGAATTTCTTAATATTTTTTGATGGTTTTACCAGGGGCGGCGGAGGCGGTGTCCGGCGTTTAAGAATCATCTTGAAGGCCATCGGCAAAAGGTTTTTCAACGTCCATCCCATACCGTTGGTCCTGATCGGCAGTGTAGCCTCGATAAGCTTGCCTTTCTTGGAAATATCATCCATAAAGGCTTCCGCGTGCTTCGCTCCGCTCGAGTCTTTGACTCCTCGGGACAGAAGCGCATCTTCACGTACACCGTGAATGCTGTCCATAATAGGAATATTTTTCACACAGGTTTCCTGACATCGGTAACAGTGCGTACAATCCCAGACCCCATGATCCTTCACAAGTTCGGTAATTCGCACATTGTGAGCACCGTCCCTGCTATCAACATTCATCCGATGTGATTTAAGCAGAACTGCAGGCCCGACATATGCCTTGTTTGCTCTCAGAATGGAGCATTCCGACATACATGATGCACACAGAATACAGTCAGTCGCCTTGTCATACTCCTGAAACTCCTCTTCAGCTATCAGAAACTCCTTCTCGCCCATCTTCTCTTCCGGCATGATAGACTCGACCCAGTTGGAGTAGGCCTTCATTTTATCGACCATCGGGTCCATATCGACGATAAGGTCCTTGATCAAAGGCATGTTTCGCAAAGGCTCCACCTTTACAACATTTTCCACCTTGCATCTTTCCAGCTCGTCCCACACCTGGGTCGTACAGGCAAGTTTGGAGATTCCGTTAATCCTCATACCGCACGAACCGCAGATACCCGCCTGGCAGAAAGCCCTGAAGCTCACGGTTGCATCGACATGTTCCTTGATGTAATTCAGTGCCCTGAGAACGGTGATGCCTTTTTCAACCGGAATGGTATAATCGTCAAAGTAGGGCTTGTTATCTACCTGAGGGTTAAACCGGTTTATCCTGAAGGTTATATCCCTCATTCCTTCTGTATGCTCTGCCATAACTCTCGTCCTGCTGAATGTTATCCAAGTTGAGTGACGATCCTGCCGATACGGGGAAACAACGGCTGAAGAAGTCTGCTGTTCCATACCTCGAAATACCGAACTGTCACCCGTTACTCGAAAAGTTAATAAGTTCTTTCCTGTAACTCATGCTTACCCATTGTAACCGGTTTTTCGCCGATCTGCGGTTTACCGTCCACATAGGTGTAGGTCGTATGTTTGTGCCACTGCTCATCATCGCGTGTCGGGAAATCAGTTCGAGTATGAGAACCGCGGCTCTCCTCCCTGGCATAGGCTCCTGCAGCAACCGTTTCTGCCAGATCCAGCATATTTCTCAGTTCGAGAACCTGCATCAGGTTTGTATTGAAAACGTCACTGGTATCAAAAACGCGGACATGCCTGAATCTTTCTTTTAAATCGCTTACGTCAGAAATTCCTTTCTTAATTTTCGAGGCCTCACGGAAAATACCGACGTTTTCTCCAAGAGTGTGACCAAGCTCCTCACGCAGAGCCCCGTAACGCTCATAATGTCCTGTCGGCTTCATGTACTCCCTGAGTTCCTCCTCTGCTGCTTTAATCTCTGCTTCAGAGATCTCTGCCGGCTCGAACTTACCGGCCTCTTCAGCTGCGGTATGGCCGGTAATTCTCCCAAAAACAAGGATATCGAGAAGAGAGTTGCCGCCAAGGCGGTTTGCTCCGTGCACCGATACACACCCGGCTTCTCCAGCGGCATAGACGCCATCCATAACCGTACGTCCTGCAATATCCGTATCGATACCCCCCATGGAGTAGTGAGCTGTGGGTCTGATCGGAATCGGCTCGTCAATCGGGTCGACGCCCTCAAAATACATTGACATCTCACGAATCTGGGGAAGCCGAAGCTTGATAAGGTCCTCACCAAGATGTCTGAGGTCAAGATGCATATAGGGACCAGCTGGGCTCTCGAATCCCCTGCCTTCCAGAATCTCCGTCTCGATAGAACGGGCCACAAGATCCCTTGGGCCTAACTCCATTTTTTCTGGAGCATAAGTGCTCATGAAGCGATCACCCTTGTTGTTGACAAGATAACCGCCTTCGCCACGGGCACCTTCAGTCACAAGCAGACCGCTTTTCCTGAGGCCGGTCGGGTGGAACTGAACAAACTCCATATCCTTCAGGGGAATCCCTGCGCGATAGGCAATTGCCTGACCGTCTCCTGTGTTACCGGCGGCGTTACTGGAGCGGTTCCAGTACATTTTCGCGTAGCCTCCGGTAGCCAGAATTACCGTCCTTGCACGAAAAGCCTCGACTTTACCGGTGCGCATGTTCATTGCGATAAGCCCTTTTGACTTGCTGCCATCGGTGGACAGGCTCAGCACAAAGTATTCATTGAAGAAAAACACTCCTTTCTGAAGACACTGCTCATAGAGACTCTGCAGGATAGTGTGCCCGGTCTTGTCTGCGCAGAAACAGCACCTGGGCCTTCCTGCACCGCCGAAAGGGCGCTGAGCAATGGTTTTGTCATCCATTCTCGACCATGGGGTGCCTATGTTATCAAGCTCTCTGATAATCTTCGGCGCTTCTGAGCACAACACTTCGACCGCATCCTGATCAGCAAGATAATCGCTACCCTTGATCGTGTCGAAAATATGCATATCTACCGTATCGTCCTTTGCCTTGTTTCCAAGAGCTGCGTTTGCGCCCCCCTGAGCAGCGGATGTATGTGAACGGTTGGGATAGACTTTTGCCAACACGGCAATATTGAGCGATGGGTTGGTCTTCATGGCTTCCATGGCTGCATACAACCCGGAACCGCCGCCGCCGACAACAACTATATCAAATGGCTTCATACATTTTTATCTCCTTCTGAAAACTGCGCGCCCGCAGCCCCAGTATTTTTCAGGCCCGGCATACGCAAGGCCCGCTTTTCTATGACTCACAAATACGTTACCAAGAAGCTAAGTCTGCAAATAACAGCAGATTATAACGCGACGTTATCATCATGGGCGGGTAACTCCTCAACAGCATGAAGGACATCGGTCATATTGAGCACGCCCACTACCTTGTCATCAGCCATGACGGTCAAACGACGAACATTGGTCCGCTTCATGAGGCGCAACGCGTACTTGATCCTGAGACTGGGATTAATGCTGATTATCGGTTTGCTCATGATCTGGAAAACAGGCGTGTTCCATGGATCACGATGCACATCTTCCCCGGGATCAATAACTTTCTCGAGAATATCTTTTTCAGTCACGACACCGTAACAATCATCATCGTTTCTGGGCTCTACAACAAGTCCGCTCTGATGATCTTTCTTCATTAACTGTATCGCTTCGGCAACTGTACAACTGCCTTTGATAGTATGGAAGTCCTTCTGCATGAGCGCAGAAACAGGTTGTGTGCGTAATTTTACAAGCTGATCCATATCGATAAACCTCTGTTTAATAAGGATATATGATTCCTTGGTTACTGTGACAAATACATAAGCCTATACCTCTATACGAATACTGTAAAACAGGCGGGTAACATCTTCTCCCATTAATGGGCATGAGAGGAAAATGTACAAAAAAATTCCAAATCGTCACAATAAGGGAGGAGAAAAGAGGCGGGATGGCGGGATGGCGGGATGGCGGCGATATTTCCTCTTTTTTGTCATTCCCGTGCCTGCCCTGTAAGCCATTTGTCCCCCCTTCTTCTGCATCCGGACTCACTGCCAAACACCAGCCGTAACCAGCGTATTTGTAGTGGGCGTAGCAAACGAAAAATGCTTCCGCAGTAACGGCATTGTTATGCGCTGGCCGTCACCAGTGGCTGAACATGTTTCTTTGGTTTATGAAGGGACAGGTCATGAACGGCTTGCAGGTTAAGCCAAAACTCAGGCGAGGTGTTGAATGCTTCAGAAAGCAGCCAGGCAGTATCCGGTGATACACCCCTCTTGCCCCTGACAATCTCATTGATTCGTTGAACAGGGATGCCGATATGTGTTGCCAGTGCCTTTTGGGATAATCCCAACGGTTCCAGGAACTCTTTAAGCAATATAACCCCGGGATGGGTTGCGGCACGATTTGACGGTATCATTTCATCGTCTCCAGAATATTCTAATGGTAATCAACGATTTGAACATCATGGGCATTCGATGCCTTCCACTTGAACACGATGCGCCATTGATTGTTGATACGAATGCTATGGAAACCTGCAAAATCGCCTTTCAATGCCTCCAATCGATTACCTGGAGGAGATTGTAAATCCTCCAGTGATCGGGCCGCGTTAAGGACATCCAGCTTGTAAAGCGCAGATTCCTTGATTTGATTCGGTAGTCGCCTGACGCGGCTATTCGAAACGCCATGAAAAAGATCCGATGTTGCGCGATTTCCAAACGAAGCTATCTTGGATTAATCTTAACAAATTCACGGATACCGTGCAACCGAGCTTTTGCGCTTAACACCCTTATACAAGCTATAGAGAGAATCACAAAAAATGCCTTGTATTTTTTCACTATAAAGGCCTAAACTGCTTTGTAAAATTAAAACAAAACCTATACGGAATCAGGTCGAGCCCTCGTATTTTCAGACCGGCCATATGCAGATCTGCCAGAGCAGAACATGACATTCTTGCCGCTCTACAGTGCTTTTACCGCCACAAAAGGATGGTGATCGGGCACCCCACAAGCCATGATGGCATAAAAATCCCAAAACGTCACAAACAAGAAAGAGATTAAATCGGCTTGCAAGCTGGCTAGCTCAATTGCTGAACAGCTCGACGGCTGGATGTAGGGAATATTTCCTCATTTTTGTCATTCCAGTGAAAGCCCCGTGAAATTGGAAATGATATTTCACAGGGCAGGCACGGGAATCCACTGCTCTTAACAAAATGTTGCATGGATGCCGGATCAGGTCCGGCATGACTTTCTGAGAGTCAGAGTAACGTGTGAAAAGTCGGCCTGATGGGTCAGGTCTCTGGTTGCCTACTGCCAACTGAAAACTGCTGACTGATTTACGCTATCCCGTGCTCTTTCTTGTAGGCCGCCCAGTTTTTTTTCAAATCGATGAAAGCAGCAATGTCCGGCTGCAAAAGAAAGGGATTGGTTTTCTTTTCGTCACCGATGGTCGAGTACGGAGACGTACCGTAATCGTGACCGGGGAACACCCTGACACTATCAGGCAGTACCATAATGCTCTCATGCAGTGAGCGGAATTCCTCTTCAGCCTGAGCGCCCAGGTCGGTACCGCCCACCTTGCCCACAAAAAGCGTGTCACCGGCAAAGAGTGCGTCTCCGGCATAGAGGCAGATCGAATCAGGCGTGTGACCGGGAGTGTGAAGCACACGAATATCAAGATTTCCGAGCGGAAAAACCGCTCCATCCTCCACCCTGATGCCCGTATCGGGACAAACCGAACCGTATAACAGTGGAACGAGACCGGTAAGACGTGCGATCTCTTCGTTTCCGTTGGTGTGATCAGCATGACCATGCGTGCAAAAAACAAAACGGATGCTGAATCCCTTCTCCAAGGCATGGTCGACAATCATGACAGGATTGTTTGAAGGATCGACCACAAATGCCTCCCGGCTCTCTTCGTCAGCGACGAGATATCCGAAGTTTCTGTCGCCTCCGGTTCGAAACTGCTTCAGGTACATGGCTCAGACCATTTTCTCGACATTCATTAAAAACGCTCTCGCCGGAAAATCCGGATCGTTCGCGATAGGATTTTTCTCAAGCTCCTCCATAATCTGCTCTGCCTTTTCATCATCGAGAATCGCAAAACACATGGAAGAATAGGAACCAACTCCCTTATTTACAGGCCACTGGACCTGACCCGATACACCTTTGTCACAATAGCACCCTTTAATGGACATATTGCTGAACATCAGTACTTCAAACTTCCTGAAAAGGTCACGCACCTGAGGGCGAGTCTCTTCATGCCCCATTATCGCAAGATACTTCATGCTCTTTTTTAGTATAAGTTATTACACTGTATTGCTCTTAACCGGTAACACCGCCGTCACTCTTTTTGCCTTTCTCAACAAGGTAATAGGTAAGCGGAACCACGCCAAGCGTCAGGATTGTCGAAAGCACCGCACCCCACATCAGAGAGATTGCCAGCCCCTGGAAAATCGGGTCGAACAAGATCACAATCGCCCCGATAACCACCGTACCTGCCGTCAGCAGAATCGGTCTGGTACGAACAGCCGCCGATTCCACAACCGCCTGTTTCAGCTCTATGCCTTCCTGTACACGCAACTGAATAAAATCGATAATCAGCACGGAGTTTCTTACCATAATACCCGCCAGCGCAATCATACCGATCATGCTGGTAGCGGTAAAGAATGCCCCGTGAACGAAATGACCCGGAATGATGCCGACCAGGCTGAGAGGAATCGCTACCATCATCACCAGCGGAGTCCTGAAAGACTGGAACCACCCTACAATCAGAAGATAGATGATCACCAGTACGACTGCAAACGCGGTCCCGAGATCCCTGAAGACCTCGAAGGTAATCTGCCACTCCCCGTCCCACTTCATTGCAAGCTTGTCTTCACTGAAAGGAGGCGCGGTATAGAGCGGGGAGATCCCGTAACCCCCCGGCATCTCAAGTTCCTTGATACGCTTGTCCATATCGAGCATCGCGTAGACAGGGCTTTCAGCAACACCCGCCACATCGGCCGTCACATACACAACATTTTTAAGATCTTTTCTATAGATGCTCTTGCCCTCGATCTTCTCCCGGACGGTAACCAGTTCGGACAAGGGGATCATCTCTCCTGCAGGAAGTCTTGTTGTCAACGACTGCATACCCTGTGACTTCACATAAATATCCGACAGATCGAGAATCGATGCCCTTGCGGAGAGAGGAAGGCGCAATTCAAGTCCTACAGGCTCAAGCTCCGTATCGGTATGCAGCAAACCTGCTTCAGAACCATCGACCGCCATACGAAGGGTGCTGGTGATCTGTTCAGTGCTGATTCCCTTGAAGGCGGCTTTTTCCTTGTTGATCTCCAGATTGTAGACCTTCTCGTCGTCTTCGACCATCCAGTCAACATCAACCACGCCGGGAGTTTCCTCCATCACGGCCTTTATCTTCCGCGCAAGATCGATCTGCTGACCCTGATCAGGTCCATAGATTTCCGCCACGATGGTTGAAAGTACCGGAGGGCCCGGCGGAACCTCTACGACCTTGACATTCGCATTATACTTTGCCGCAATCTCCTGAACCTTCGGCCTGACCCGTTTTGCGATGGCGTGGCTCTGATCGCTCCGTTCGTTCTTGTGCACCAGATTCACCTGGATGTCAGCCATAGTATCACTCTGCCTCAGATAGTAATGGCGCACCAGCCCGTTAAAATTGATCGGAGCATTGGTTCCCACATAGTACTGGTAGTTTTCCACCTCTCTGACGGTTTTCAGATAGGACACGATATCCTTGGTCGCCCGTGCGGTCTGTTCGAGCGTGGTCCCCTCAGGCATATCGACAACGACCTGAAACTCACTCTTGTTATCGAAAGGTAGCATTTTCAGTTCCACCATCTTCAGAGGAATCATGGCAATGGAAGCGAGGAGCAACAGACCGACAAACGCGAAAGCGATCGCACTTTTCCACCAGCTGTCGAGCAGAGGAACAAGCGTTTTTTCATACACCTTGTAATAGAGCGAGTTTCGGATATCATACTCCTCGGAATGCTCTTTTTCCGCTTTCAGCAACCGATATGCCAGCCATGGTGTGACGATAAGCGCAACAAAAAGAGAGAAAATCATGGCGAGCGACGCTCCGATCGGCATCGGACTCATATAGGGCCCCATCAGACCGGACACGAACACCATAGGCAGAACGGAGGCAATGACCGTAAAGGTAGCAAGAATTGTCGGGTTGCCGACCTCATTGATAGCCGCGATAGCCGCCTGCATTTTCGGCATCCTGCGCATTGAAAAATGCCGGTGAATATTTTCAGCGATGATTATCGAATCATCGACCACGATACCGGTCACGAATATCAGCGCGAAAAGCGTCACCCTGTTCAGCGTATAATCGAAAAGATAGTAGACCAGCAGGGTCAACGCGAAGGTTATCGGCACGGAGGCGAACACGACAAGCCCACCGCGCCAGCCGAGAAAAAGACTCACAACGATGGTCACCGCGACAACGGCACCCAGCAAATGTTCAAGCAGCGTAAATACCTTTTCAGAAGCGGTTTCTCCGTAATTCCGGGTCTCCGTGACGGTAATTCCCTTTGTAATGACAGACCCTTGCAGTGTTTCGACTTTTTCCAGCACCTTGTCGGCAAGCGCCGTCGCATCGCTCCCCTTTCGTTTCGCAACGGTGAGCGTCACAGCCGGATATTCACCGTCTGGAGACACCTCTCCGACAGCAGCGCCGTAACCGAAAAAGGTATAATTCTCAACCTCTTCCGGTCCGTCGATAACTTCCGCGACATCATTCAGATATACCGGATCTGAATTATATATGCCGACAACGACATTTCTCACATCCTCAGCAGTACTGAGAAACTCTCCTGTGTTGACCGTGAACTCACGGTTCATCTGTTTGAAGGTTCCCGCAGTTACCCTGCTGTTGGATGCCCGTATCTGTCGTGAGATTTGCAATGGCGTGATCCTGTACCGGGCAAGCTTTTCCTTGTCGAGAACAATTCTCAACTGCCGTTTCAGCCCCCCGTTCAGGTGAACATCACCGATATTCTTGATTTTCTTGAGCTCGTCGGCAACCTGCGCAGCAACCTTCCTCAACTGGTAGGGGCCGTAACTCTCACTCCAGAATGTAAGATTGAGTACTGAAACATCATCAATCGACACCTTCTTGACAAGAGGAAACTGCATCCCGGCGGGCATCCTGTCCATATTCTTCATAATGGTCGCCCAGAGCTTGACCATACTTTCCTCAGTATCGTCACCAACCTCATAGCGAACAGTCACCAGCGCAAAATCCTTCTGTGAGGTAGAGTAGACATAATCGACTCCATCTATCTCGGTCAGATACTTTTCAACAGGCTTGGCGACCCGCTCCTCAACCTCTTTGGCACTCCCGCCAGGGTAGCTGAAGTAGAGATCAACCAGGGGAACGGAAATCTGTGGTTCCTCTTCCCGAGGTGTCATGGACGTTGCCAGCACACCCACAAGAAGCGCGGTAATCATCAATAAAGGAGTAAGCCTGGAATTGATAAACATCTTCGCAAGCTTTCCTGCTATTCCTTCTCTCATCGAAAATCCTCCTTTACTGCTTGTCTGTTACCGTATTTCCTTCACTGGCCGTCGCATCATACGGCACGACGATCCTCTCTCCCGCTTCAAGTCCGCTCAGAACCTCGACACTCTCCCCGAAAACATTTCCACTCCTTATCCATCGGACAGAGAGAACATTTTCCGAATCAACAACCTGAAGACCTTCAAGCTGACCCCGCATAAAAAGAGCAGATGACGGCACCAGAAGTACAGAGCGGCCATCTCTTTCAATTGCTGTCCCGACAGTAATAATACTCTCAACCTGAACGGTCACAGACTCTTTTCCTGCCTCAGATGTTTCGGTCTTGTTGCCGCCGCATCCCGAGAACAACAGAAAAAATCCGATAGATACAAGAAATAGTGAATGTTTCATGATTGTGTTGTGCTTGTTACTCTTCACTTATCCTCCAGTGTAATATTCCAGCAGACTTTCAGCCACAATGAGGTCGTACCTGGCTTTGTTCAAACGCATCTGCGCAAAGGTATAGGCCTGTTCCCTTCCAAGCAGCTCAAAAGTCATGGCCATGCCTGAACGATACCGCTCTCCTGTATAATCAAGGCTTAGCTTTGCCTCTTTCAGCGCGTTACCGGCGACAGCTATCCTGGATTTCGCCGTAGAAATAGAACGGAGAGCGTGTCGAACCTCAAAACGGCTTCTGTCCCGCGCCTCTTCGTAAGCATAGCGTGATTCAAGTTCGGATGATTTTGCTTCCTGCTCCCTGCCCGGCTGCCTGCCGCCATCATAGATCGTCCAGCTCATATTCAACCCGAGTGTCCAGCTGTGTTCATCCAGTCCGGGAAAAAAGTCATCGTTCAAACTGGTCTGAAGAAAAGCATTCACTCGAGGCAGTGAGCCCGCCTTTACCATTTCATATCGATATCCGGCCGCCTCGCTGTTCGCCTCGAGCGCTTTCAGGTCAGCACGCTCAGATGCCGCAGCATCATCCACAAGGGAGCCGCTCACGCCTCGTGACTGCAATCCGTCAACGGGAACAATCTCGTTATCCCCCTCAAGCTGCAGCATAAGCCGTAAAGCATCAGATGCAGTTCGGATGTCATCCTCAATGATCATCTTCTGTTCTTTCAACTCAGCAAGACGAACGGAGGTCGCATACCTGTCAGACCTGTTTATCAGTCCCTTTTTGTAGGCCTTTTCAGCTTCACGATCATGTCCGCGCATGGTGTTAATCGAGCGCTTGACCGCCTGAAGATTGTTCCTGGCGAGAACCAGCGAGAAGTAGGTTTTTTTTACCTCGAATGCAATGTTGTCACCCGCCCGTTCAAACTGATATTCAACGGATTTCCTTGACGCCCTCGACTCCAGCCGACCTTTATCGGCATCGATATTCAAAATCGGCTGACGCACTTCCAGACCAAGCTGAAAATCAGCAATACCGTCAGGATTGTTAAGCTTTGCAGGATCAAAATCCGACTGCACGATCTTACCCTGACGCAGCTTGTAGGTAAAGGCCGCTGCCGGATCGTTGGTATAGACCATCGTTTCCGAGAGTGTTACCGTCGGCAGATAGGGCCTGCCCGCCTGGATACTGCGTGCTTCAGCACGATCAACCCTTGCCCTGGCAGCCTTTAACGAATAATTATTTTTGCTCGCGATTTCCAGCGCCTGTTCAAGAGAGAGTCGCAAGACATCCTCCGCGTTGGCCGAAACCGGGAGGAACAGAAGCAACGCCAGAATGTAGCCGGGAACTCTGTTTACAAGCTTCATAACACCATTTTCATTTAAAATAATTTAGGCACCGGATACTTATTTTTTCGAGATCAGCTTCACGATTCTTTCCATATTCTCCGAGTCCCGATCGCTCAAGCACTCCTTCAGACTGCTATTCAGCACAAGAGAATAGGTCTTATCCAGCGCTGCTTTTGCCGCCTGAAACTGAACAATAACCTTTTCACATTGATCCCGTCGCTCAATCATCTTTACGAGCCCCTGAATCTGCCCGTTGACTTTCTTTAACCGTATAACAACATCATCCATATCCCACTCCTTCATATCTTTTACCCAGAGGACGCGAAGTATACCCCTACCCCGTACAGGTATACAATATATCAAGTTTCTTTTTTGTTACAAACAGAAAAGGATCTGACAGATTCCCTGAGAGCACAGAAATAATCCAGGCCGGTATCGACAACTGTAACGGAACTGTTGAAGGAATGAAAACGTTTAACAAAGCTGTCAGAGTTATGTAAATTTGTATCGGAAATCTATTCATAATGACCTGCGTTGAACGATGCTCGAACATTCTGAAACAGAATCATTTGGCAGTAAGCATGTGTAAAACATTGATATGACCATTGAAATATAGCCGGAGAGCATGAGGCCGGCAATACCGAAGCCGGTCTACTGTAGCCTTTCTTACCGCCAACGGTAAAAACCTTTCACGAGCCGCCAACAAGTCACAGATTATAGTACCATCATGGAAGTAATTGGAAAAAGCAAAGCACATATAGTACTGGATTCATGCCTCACGGAATCCGCAGACTACTTTTCAGACCATTTACGCATCCTTAAATGCAATCCTTATTGCAAAAACATCGATTACCACGAAAATCTTGATCTTTTTCAATGGACCTTTGAGGTTGACGATCCGAGAAACAATCCTATCGTCGCACTCTTTTTTGTGCAACAGGATGTGGAGCACCTTCCACCCGGAAGTCCTCAACTGGAAAAATGCGCGAACGACAACGGAAAAATCGCAGAAAATATCGGAGGAAAACTGATCAGGTGGAGAGCAGCGGAAACAAAACCGGAAATCAAAATAACCAGTAAAAACACTTTCATCGGAGACGCAGAGGCGGAAATATGTCTTTTGCACCATGAAAACAACAAAACATCGGTTCATTTTGAAACCAACATGACTCTGGATTTCAAGCTCTCTTTCCCGTTAAATATGATGCCTGAAATGGTTTTGAAATTCATGACGGAAACCATTATGTCCCAGATCATGCAACAGGCGACGGAAAGTATGCTTTGTAAGGTTCAGTCCGACATATGCTGTATCGACGCGGCTATTGATGCTGAAGGAGAAGCAAGAAATGTAGCACCGAAAACGTAAACCAGCTGCTCACTATCAGAAAAGCAGGGAAAAGTGAAACACAATGCAGGGAGTCAAGGAATCAGGCTCCCTGTTGTTTTTTGCTGTTACGCTTTGCGATAACAAAACCGGAGAAGTAGATAACCAAAAAACCGCATACGATAACCGTCATAAACACCTGGCGGTCAACCGTCGTTGTCAGCTGACCGGATGCCCATATCATAGAGACCAGAACCGCCCATAAACCACCCATAAAGAATACAGCACGATTCCACAAGCTTTTGAAACTGCCATGAAGCATAATCAACATTTTTAAAAAAATTAAAAATCAGCTCACGCAGGTCCGGCTACAACACACCGTCTGCTTTTAATCGACGCTCATTGCGCTTTTCAAGAAGTATCCTGACAAGGTACTGCAAAGCGTTAATAACATAGGTAAAGTAAGCAAGGAACGCCTCCCAGATCAATACATCTTCCGGATATCCCATATAGGCCATAACAAAATAGAGGAGATGGAAAAAAGCCGCAACCGTACTGCCCACATCCTCCCAAATGAACTCCTTGCCGTATATCCATACATTAAAAATTTCTTTCTCGAAAAATGCTCCGGTAATCAGAAGAAGACCAAACAGGAGCGTTTTGAACAATATGACAAGACTGACCCAGTAAAAACTGAAAATCTGGTCATTCTGTGCGTAAAGAAAGGTCACGACAAGACCAGTCAGAAACACCACGAATTGAACGGGAGCTAAAATAAGCTGTATATCAGTCCATACTGAAGCATTGCGTTTCGCCAGCTGCTCTGGAGTATAACGAGGCATGGTATGAAAATCCCGGATAAATGTTAACGGAACTAAAAAACGCAGCAATACTTGGTTACGCTCTTTTCAGCAATGAATATATAACCTAAATCAATCGTTTCAAATTACCCGGCATCTCCTCCTGCCGGATTCCATTTGCAACTCAAGAGCAACTCTATTCTCCACAAATCTCCGACCAAACATTGTTGTTTATCCTTTCGTTTTTACTATAATACACATCAAATAAACCTGCCGTCAGCATACACGCTACGTTTCAGCACGTATGAGACACACCAGGGATTCGGTTATGCTCGAGTAATACGCTACGCCAATAATCTGTTTTTATAAGACAATGTTTACGTCAGCAGGCTCCTCGGATACACCAGTTAAACCCCTCAAAATCCTGTTGGTTGCACCAAAAGGCAAGAAGGATTCCAAGTCCAATCAGAAACCGCTTTTTCATATGGCACTTGGTGTGCTGGTAAGCCTTACACCACCTGAACATACCGTAGAAATCATTGACGAGCATTTCGGGGATACGATCGATTACGATAAAGTGTACGACTTTGTCGGCATTACTGCACGGACGATTGATGCCACCCGGGCCTATGAAATTGCCGACAATTTCAGGAAAAAAGGCCAAAAGGTTATCCTTGGCGGCATTCATCCGTCATTCAACCCTGACGAAGCGGCTCAGCATGCCGATACGATTGTATGCGGTGAGGCTGAAAATCTCTGGGCCACGGTTCTGGATGACATATCACACAACAGGTTAAAGCCCAGCTATAACTCAAAAGACTTTCCTCCGGTAAAAGAGATCCCCCCAATTGATTACAAGAGAATCGCAGCTGCTTCACTTCGGGAAAAAGTCGATACCACGAGGGCCATCCCCATCTACATTACCCGGGGCTGCCCGTATACCTGTTCATTTTGCGTTACACCGAATTTCACGGGAAAGCTCTATCGCACACAGAAGCCTGAAGACCTCAAAGTGCAGATTCAAGCTGCCAAAGAGGCGTTTTTCAAGAAAAACGGCACCACGGCAAAACCGTGGTTTATGCTCTGCGACGAAAACCTTGGCATAAACAAAAAACGCCTCTGGGAAGCGCTTGATACGATCAAGGAGTGTGATATCATATTCAGCGTCTTTTTAAGCATGAACTTCATTGAAGATGACGAGACGGTGAAAAGACTGGTTGAAGCCGGCTGCTTTATGGCTTTGGTCGGAATAGAATCCATCAAGCAAAGTAATCTGGATGCCTACAAGAAGTCGCATGTAAACACTCCCGAGAAAATAATCGCGACCATAGACCGCTGCAGAAAGGCAGGGCTGAGCGTTCAGGGAAACTTCCTCATCAATCCAAACCTTGACAGCTTTGAGGATATGGATGATCTGGTTCGGTTTATCAGCAAAAACAATATTTTTATGCCCATCATGCAGATCATCACTCCGTATCCCGGAACGAGCATGTATAATGAGTATAAGGAAAAGGGGCTGATTACCGATGATGACTGGGAAAAATACAATGCGATAAACGTTGTCATCCGCTCGCCCCATTACGATCCCGTTGAATTCCAGTACAAATTCATGAAAAGCTACTACCAGGCATATTCCTGGAAAAACATCGTCAACAGAATCACGCACAATCCGCATCCGCTTATGAACTTTGTCACAAGCTTCGCGTTCAGAAAAAACCTTCAGGAACTGCTGCAGACCTTCGAGAGTGATCACGGGATGAAGCGATCCAACAAACTCAACTTATACTAAGAAATTTCACAAAAATGGAGTTTATCGCCAAATATACAACCATCATTGCACCTGTGGTGTTTTTTGTCTCGGGAATCTTGATTGTCATGCTCCTGAACAAGTTTATCGGCAAACAAAAACCACAGGACGGAAACAACTGAAAATGACAATAAACCGGTAATTTTGTATTTGCGTAACTATCGAAAATGTTTTAATTTTAAAAAAAATAGACCTGATGGCTGAGCAGTGTTAATCGACACGGTTATTATAGACTAACCGAAATCAGGCAAGAATTAAAACAGATTATTTTCTCGTTCCTTTTTTTAAACTCAAAACATCATACAATCATGTCAAACGGAAGCAACGATTTAGCAGGCGCAATCTCCGGGCTCATGGAAACTGTCGGCAAACTCGGCCAGCAGCAGATTGAAATAGTCAACAACGGACTCAAAACCGTATCAGACATGGTAGGCCCTCTCGGCAAAACCATGACAGATCTGATGGGCAACATGGCAAATACCGTCAATGAGGTATTGCAGAACGTTTCCTCTTCTATCGGCGGCGGTTCAAAGTAATTCTCCTGCCAGAAAAGCTCAGCATCTTATGCTTTATAGTATAAGGTGCTTTTTTTATTTCTCCGACACTCTCAAAGCCATGCCTTCCCTCCAAAACGCTCTCTGTGCTTTCTTTTCAGAATCTGAACTTGAAAAAATCCGTATAGAACCCATATCAGGGGACGCTTCCTCCAGAAAATATGTCAGACTCCGCTCACCCGACAAAACCTGGATACTCTGTATCGACAGGGAATACACCGCCTACCCGACAGATGACTACCCGTTTCTTGTTGTTCAGCATCTCTTCTCAGACTGTTCTGTTCCTGTCCCTGCTATCATCGGAAGCGACAAAAAACCGGGAATGATCCTTCTGGAAGATTGCGGTGACATCTTGCTGCAGGATGCACTGACATCAAACGAGACAAAAACGACCGCCCTGTACAAAAATGCCATTGACATAATGGTAACCATTCAATCCATCAAGGCGGATTCATCTGAACTACCGTTCAACAGGTGCTTCGATGAAAAAAAGCTGATGTTTGAGTTCACTTTTTTTCTGGAACACGCTTCACGACATGCTCCTTCTCAGGGTTTTTCCGGAAAAATCTCCACGATCCTTCACCGGGAGTTCCAATCTATCACGCAGTTGCTGCTCCGACCCGAATACTTTGTGCTGAACCACAGGGATTATCACAGCAGAAACATTCTTGTTTCACCTGCCGGTTCCATGGTTATCGATTTTCAGGATGCCCGGATGGGGCTGCCTCAATATGACGCGGTCTCTCTCCTGAGAGATTCCTATGTCACTCTTGAACAGCTCCTTGTCGAAGATCTGCAACGCTACCACTACGACCTGCTCCTTGAAAAAAAATTAACGGCAATGAGTTATGACGAATATCTGTATTTATTCGACATCATGGCATTTCAGAGAAACATAAAGGCTCTCGGGACATTTTTCAATCAGGCTTATTATCTTGGTAAAAAAGAGTTCGAGCAATACATTTCCCCGACACTGGCTTACTTGCCTGAGTATATCAACAGACATACCGAGCTTGCAACATCAGGAGAGATAATCCTGAACACACTGGCGAAATCAACACCATGAAAGCGTTCATTCTTGCAGCGGGATTCGGGTCGCGCCTCCTGCCTATTACAGCATTCACCCCAAAGCCGCTCATACCTGTTCTTAACCTCCCTTCCATCTGCTATACCCTCGCGTTGCTTAAGGAAGCGGGTATTGAAAAGGTAATCTGCAATGTGCATCATCATGCCGGACATATTCGCCGTTTTTTTGAAAACAATACGTTCGGCATGGATGTACATATTTCAGAGGAGACAGCCATTCTTGGAACCGGCGGAGGGCTCAAACGCGCCGAAATCCTGCTTGATAAAGAACCGTTTATTCTGATCAACAGCGACATCATCGCCGATTTCAATCTGACATCATTTATCAACTACCACAACAACAGCAGCAACGCTGGTTCACTCATGCTCTATGAGATACCGGAAGCAAAAACCATCGGTGATGTCGGCATTCACCAAGACCGGATAGTGGACTTCAGAAACATGCGGAAAACAGGACGACGCTCGAATTACATCTATGCAGGTGCAGCAGTGCTCAGCCCTTCGATTTTCCGCTACCTTTCTACTGGTTTTTCAAGCATAGTCAATACCGGGTTTACAGGTCTTATCGAGCATGAAAGCCTCGGCTATTTTCCTCACGATGGATTCTGGCAGGATATCGGCACCATGCAGACGTTTTGGCAGGCCAACATCCCGAACCGGGAACACATCCTGCAAATCAGCAAAAGGATACGCAGGCAGACAGGCGTTGCTCCTCATATGCTCTCTTCAGACGCCGAGATTGCGCAAAACGCAACGGTTGAAGACTCCATAGTGGGAAGTAATTGCCGCATCGAAGATGGCGCAATAATCCGGCATTCGGTTCTGCTGCCTGAAACAGTAATAGCTCAAGACACCTCCATCGAACGGTCAATAGCTTTTCCTGGCGGCTTGATTACTGTGGATTGAAAAATTTTTACCTATACTACTTGACGGGCAGAAACATACGTAACGTTGCCTCCTGATGTATCAGACCAGCAGACTTTCCGGCGATCAAGCGCATGTGATCCGATACATCAACAGTTCCACAAATCAACGTTTTTTCCTCACATGGTACTCAACGGCCTTGACATACTCATTCAGGACCCGGATTCACTGAAAAAACGGAACGTCGCGCTCATCGCCAACCAGACATCGGTCACCCTTGACCTGAAATATTCATGGCTGGAGCTTCAACGAAAAGGCATCAAGCTGAAAAAAATCTTTTCCCCGGAGCATGGTCTCTTCTCGACAGAACAGGACCAGATAGCCGTGGCAAGCCAGCCCGGTATCGGATGCGACGTCGTCAGCCTGTATGGTGATTCCGCTGAATCACTCCTGCCGGATAAGCGCTTTTTCCAGGATATCGACCTGGTAATTTTCGACATCCAGGATATCGGTTCAAGATACTACACCTACAGCAATACCCTTGCTCTTTTCATGGACGCCGTCAGCGGTCATGATATAGAAATACTTGTTCTCGACCGCCCCAATCCTCTGGGAGGGCAAACCGTTGAAGGCCCCCTTTTAGATCCCGCATATAGCTCGTTTGTCGGCATTCTTCCGGTACCTCCCAGGCATGGGCTGACAGCAGGAGAACTTGCACGGCTCTATCTCGATCACAAAAAGCCTGATGTCAACCTTCGTATTCTTTCCATGAAAGG
>Ga0272444_10000847_pt1 | contig 31029 bp, 24 predicted proteins | sample SSMForm13_FD_201033 | JGI IMG/M metagenome (GOLD analysis project Ga0272444, IMG submission 201033) | Marine sediment archaeal communities from Little Sippewissett salt marsh, Falmouth, MA, United States - SSM-Form-13 | ecosystem: Environmental > Aquatic > Marine > Wetlands > Sediment ...
ATATATACTATTACGATACAAAGAGCAATTTGTCAAGCAAATAGTAACAAAAAAGACCCAAAAAAGTAATTTTTCACCCTGCTATAATCAGGAAAGTCTATTTTTAGACCGAGCGAGTGATGTCTTCTCCCATCCGAATCACCAAAGAAGGCCTTCGATTTCGGGATGAAGTGCTTTCCACCCCCGGTGGAGAAAATCTCCTAAAGTGCTTTGCTTGTGGGACTTGCACCGCCAGCTGCCCGGTTCGCGAGGTGGAGGAGACCTATAATCCCAGGCGAATCATCCGGATGGTGCTCCTGGGGATGAAAGACGAGGTGCTCCGCTCGGACTTTGTCTGGCTCTGCTCGACCTGTTACACCTGCACCGAGCGCTGTCCCCAGGGAGTACACCTGACCTCTATCATGCGGGCGCTGAAGAACATCGCTGTCCGCGAGGGGATTGTCCATCCCTCTTACAAGATGCAGGTGCAGACGATCCGGGGCCAAGGGAAGCTGTACGAAATCGAGGACTTCGACAATAAAAAGCGACAGCGGCTGGGACTGCCCCAACTGGAAAAGAAGTGTCCCGACCTCGAGAAGCTATTCGCTCAGAGCGAGATTAAGGATCTATAGCGCCGGAAATCCCCCACCCATCCACACATGACAGGGATCGACGGCAAGGATGATGATGAAGCGATACGCGCTGTTTCTCGGATGCACGATCCCGGTTCGGGCGCAGAACTATGAAATGTCGACGCGCAAGGTAGCCGAGGCGCTCGGCGTCGAACTGGAGCATATCGAGAACTTCTCCTGTTGCGGCTATCCGATCAGCTCGGTGGACCAGCATACCGCCGAGGAGATGGCCGCGCGTAACTTGGCGCTGGCCGAAGCGCAGGGAATGGACATCTGCGCGATTTGCACTGCGTGCACCGGTGTGCTGACCGAGACGGCCGAAGCACTGCGCGAAGATGCGGCCAAGCGCGCCCGCATCAACGAATCGCTGAAAGAAATCGGATTGGAATACAAAGGCACGACGCAGGTGAAGCACTTCGCGCGCCTGCTGCACGAAGAAGTCGGGTTGGAAGCAATTCGGGATAAGGTGATTCACCCCCTGAGCGACCTGAGGATTGCCCCGCATTACGGCTGCCACTATCTCAAGCCGAGTGAGATCTACGAGGGTTTTGATTCTGTCGAAGATCCCCACACCCTCGACGACCTGATCGAGGCGACCGGGGCGACCAGTGTCCGCTACCCCAAGAAGCTCAGCTGCTGCGGCGGGGCGCTGCTGGCCATCGACGAGCAACTTGCTCTTCGGATCAGCAAAGAGAAGCTCGATCAGCTGAAAGTCCTCCAGGTGGACGCCATCGGCCTGATCTGTCCCTTCTGCAGCGTGATGTACGAGAGCAATCAGAAGAAGATCGAAAAGACGTTTGAGACCGAGTACAACCTTCCGGTGCTCTACTATCCGCAGATTCTGGGCCTGGCGATGGGCATGGAGCCCAAAGCGTTGGGACTGCAAATGAACCGCGTGCGGGCGAAGGATCTGCTGGAGAAAGTGGGAGCCTGAGAAAGGCTAAAGATAGAAAACTATGGGAAGGATGGGGATTGTCGTTCCTGCTTACGATTGCTCTTACTTGTCAATCCCCGTCTTTCCCAGAACTTAAATGATGACGCAAAACCAAACGAATCGGGAAAAATCGGGAGCCGTACTGGTCCTCGGCGCGGGAGTGGCCGGGGTCCAGACCGCGTTGGATCTTGCCGAATCGGGCTTTTACGTTTACCTGCTGGAGAAGAACCAGAGCATCGGCGGCGTCATGGCGCAGCTGGACAAGACGTTCCCCACGAACGACTGCTCGATGTGCATTCTGGCGCCGAAGCTGGTGGACACCGGCCGCCATCACAACATCGAGATTCTGACCGGCAGCGAACTGGAAGCGGTCCAGGGAGAGGCCGGCAAGTTCCAGGCAACAATCGTGCGGCATCCACGATTCGTCGATCTGGACAAGTGCAACGGCTGTGGCGAATGCGTGAGCGTTTGCCCCATCTCCCGTCCCGACGCTTACAATGAGAACCTGAACCAGCGCAAGGCCATTTACCGGGAGTTCGCGCAGGCGATTCCCAATGCCTTCGCTATCGAGAAAAGGGGTGTCGCGCCCTGTAAGAACGCTTGCCCGATTGAGACTTCGGCGCAAGGCTATGTGGCGCTGATCGCCGAAGGCCGCTACGAAGAAGCTTACAAGCTGATTAAAAAGGTCAACCCGCTGCCCGGCATCTGCGGCCGGGTTTGCCATCATCCCTGCGAGCAGGCCTGCCAACGCGGCGAAATCGACGAGCCACTCGCCATCGCTTATCTCAAGCGATTCGTGGTCGATTGGGTTCACGAGCATGGTTTGAAAGCGCCGATTCAGAACGAAGCCGCAAAAAAGAAAAACCAAAAAGTCGCGGTCATCGGCTCCGGCCCGGCCGGGCTTGGCGCGGCGCACAAGCTGGTGACCGAGGGTTATGCCGTAACAATCTTCGAGGCGATGTCGCGCCCCGGCGGCATGTTGGCCGCGGGCATTCCCGACTATCGCCTTCCGCAAGCGATTCTCGACGGCGAAATCCAGGCAATCCTCGACCTTGGCGTGGAGCTGAAACTCAACTCACCGGTGGGCAAGGACCTGCCGCTGTCGCAACTTCGCCGTGATTATGACGCCGTCTTTATCGGCGCAGGCGCTCAAAACGGCAAGACGCTGGGCATCGAAGGCGAAGACCTCGAAGGGTACCTTCACGCGGTGGACTTTCTGCGCCGCTTCAACCTCGGCCAGTCGGTAAACATCGGCAAGAAGGTCGGCGTTATCGGCGGTGGCAACGCCGCAATCGACGCTTCGCGGACCGCGCTTCGCCTGGGCGCGGACGAAGTACATATCATCTATCGGCGGACGCAAAAAGAAATGCCCGCCAACGCGCAGGAAATCGAAGACGCGCTTGAAGAGGGCGTTCAAATGCACTTTCTGCTGGCCCCTAAGCGCATCGAAGGCTCGGGAGGCAAGCTCACCGGCCTGTTATGCCAGCGGATGAAGCTGGGCGAGCCGGATGAATCCGGACGCCGCCGCCCGGTGCCGATCGAGGGAAGCGAAGAGTCGCTCGAACTCGATACGATCCTCCCCGCGATCAGCCAGGCCGTCGACTATGGATTTGCCGAGGGCGAAGAGCCGCTGAAGACCAATCGCTGGAACACGATTGAAACCGATGCGTGTCTGCAGACAAATCTGGAAGGCGTTTTCGCCGGTGGCGACGTGGTGTCCGGCCCTGATACCGTAATCCAGGCCATCGCAGCGGGGCAAAACGCAGCGTCCTTCATCGACCGGTTTTTGTCCGGTGAGCCGATGGAGCCGAAGCCAAAAGACGAGCGGCCCATCGCCCAACCCGACCTTCAAGCCGAACGCAAGCCGAGAACGAAGATGCCGGCGCTGGATCCGAAAGAACGCGCCCGAAGCTTCGAGCAGGTCGAACTCGGCTTCACCGAGGAGCAGGCGCGCCAAGAGGCCTCCCGATGTCTCCAGTGCGGCGTATGTAGCGAGTGTTACGCTTGCGTCGAGGCCTGCAAGGCCGGCGCGATCGTTCACGATATGTTGGAAGAGCACATTGACCTGGACGTCGGCGCGATCGTCCTGGCCCCGGGATTTGATGAGTTCGAGCCTCAACAGCTCGAACAATACGGCTACGGCCGCTATCCGAACGTGGTCACTAGCATCGAATTCGAGCGCATTCTCGGCGCGACCGGGCCTTACGAAGGACACGTGAAGCGGCCGTCGGACGAGACCGAGCCAAAGAAGATCGCTTTTCTTCAGTGCATCGGCTCGCGCGATAACAGCTGCGGCAAGGACTACTGCTCGTCGGTTTGCTGCATGTACGCCACGAAAGAGGCGGTCATCGCCAAGGAGCACACGCCGGGACTCGACGCCACGATCTTCTTCATGGACATGCGCTCGTACGGCAAGCAATTCGATCGGTACTACGAGCGGGCGCAGAACGAATACGGCGTTCGCTTCGTGCGCTCTCGGATTTCAGGCATTGAAGAAGATCCCGAAACAAATAATCTTGTTCTTCAATACGAGACCGAGGACGGATCGCTCGAGCGCGACTCGTTCGACATGGTAATTCTCTCGGTCGGACTTAATCCGCCAAAAGCGGCCCAGCAGCTATCCGATCTGTTGCACGTCAAACTCAACCGCTTCGGATTCAACGACTCACCCGAGTTTTGGCCGATGTCGACCAGCCGCGAGGGCGTGTTCGTCGCCGGCGCATTCCAGGGGCCGAAAGACGTTCCCGAGACCGTCATGCAGGCTTCGGCGGCGGCGGCCTGCGTCGAGAAACTGCTTTCCCCGGCGCGGGGAACGCGAACCACCGAAAAGATGTATCCCAAAGAGCGGGATATCCGGGGCGAACCGCCCCGCATCGGGGTGTTCGTCTGCCACTGTGGAATCAACATCGGCGGCGTGGTGAACGTGCCCGAAGTGACGCGGTACGCGGCAACGCTTCCAAACGTGGTCTACGCCGGCGAGAACCTGTTCACCTGCGCCCAGGACACTCAGGAGATCATGGCCGAAATCATCAAGGAGCAGCGGCTGAATCGCGTGGTGGTGGCGTCCTGCTCGCCGCGCACCCACGAGCCGCTGTTTCGAGAAACCCTGCAAGAGGCCGGACTCAATCCCTATCTGTTCGAGATGGCCAATATTCGCGACCAGTGCTCGTGGGTTCACATGCGTGAGCCTGAGCGCGCGACCGAGAAGGCGAAGGATCTCGTTCGGATGTCGGTTTACAAAGCCAACTTTCTGACGCCGCTGGAGCGGCAGAAGACCCCCGTGACCAAGGCGGGCCTGGTAATCGGCGGCGGCATCGCCGGGATGACGGCCGCGCTGGCGCTGGCGGATCAGGACTTCGACATTGCAATTGTCGAGAGGGAAGAGCGCCTCGGCGGCCACATGCGGCAGATCTTCCATACCCTTCGAGGCGGCGACCCTCAGCAGTTTTTAGGCGAAACCATCGCCAAGGTCGAGCAGCACTCCAAAATCAAGGTTTTCACCTCAGCCGAGGTCAAGACCGTGGGAGGATTTCTCGGCAACTTCAAGGCCACGATTGCCACCGCCGAGGGACCGGTGGAATTCGAGCACGGCGTGGTCATCGTTGCCACGGGCGCGAAGGAAAAGAGGCCCGGCGAGTATCGCTACGGCGAATCGCCGGCGATTGTCACCCAGAGTGAACTCGAGAAACGCCTGGCGAAGGAAAATCTTGGCGATGCCGAGACCATCGTCATGATTCAATGCGTCGGCTCGCGCGACGACGAGCGGCCTTATTGCAGCCGCGTTTGTTGTAACGAGGCGATCAAGAACGCGCTGAAAATCAAAGAACAGAAACCGGAAGCCAACATATTTGTTCTGTATCGGGATATGCGAACTTATGGTTTCCAGGAATCCTATTATACCCAGGCGAGGGAGAAAGGCATTCTCTTCCTTCGCTACGACCGGGATCGTCTACCGAAGGTCGATCTGGTGGAAGGCGGGCAAGTGGAAGTGACGATTCACGATCCGCTGCTGCGCCGCGACGTCACGATCCCCGCGGACTTGCTGGCGCTCAGCATGGCGACCGTACCGAACGAGGACAACGAGCGGCTGGCGCAAATGTTGAAAGTTCCCTTGACCGAGGATGGATTTTTCCTCGAAGCGCACATGAAACTGCGGCCGGTCGATTTCGCCACGGAAGGAATTTTCCTCTGTGGCCTTGCGCACGCGCCGAAACTGATCGACGAAGCGATCGCCCAGGGGGAAGCGGCGGCGGCGCGCGCGGCGGTCGTGTTGTCCCAGGATGAGATAAAGACCGACGGCCAGGTGTCTCGAATCAACTCGGAGCTTTGCCAGGGTTGTGGCACGTGCGTTGAAATGTGCCCTTATAAGGCGATCACGATGGACGAGGAGAAGCACGTGGCGGTCGTCAACGCGGCGCTATGCAAGGGGTGCGGAATCTGTAGTTCGTCCTGCCGCTGCGGCGCGCCCGATATCGGCGGCTTTACCCACCAGAGCATTGTGATGCAGCTGGCGGCGTTTTAGAAGGATCGAGCGAACATGAGCGAAAAAAAGTTTGAACCGAAGATTGTCGCCTTTCTTTGCAATTGGTGCAGCTACGCCGGAGCGGACTTGGCCGGCATCGGCCGGTATCAGTATCCGCCCAATGTCCGCGTGATTCGCGTGCCGTGCAGTGGTCGCGTCGATCCGCTGTATATCCTGAAAGCGCTCCAGAACGGCGCGGACGGCGTGCTGGTTTCAGGTTGTCACCCGGGCGATTGTCACTATATCGAAGGCAATTACTTCGCGCGGCGGAAGTTCGCCGTGTTAAAGAACCTCCTTGAATTCCTCGGGCTCGAAGAAGGCCGGGTGCAATTCTCCTGGGTTTCAGCGGCGGAGGGAGAGCGCTTTTCGCAAGTGATCAAAGAAGTGACCGAGTCGGTGCGCCGGCTCGGGCCGGCCCGGCGAATGGTAAAAAATATGGCGATCCCCGAACCGCTGCTCAAGGAGGCGGAAGAAATCGCCACCCGCCTCGAGCAGGACGCAGCCTGTAGTCAGCGGGCCGGCTCGGGGCAAAGTTGAAGGTGAAAGTATGAGCGATTGCGAAACCCGGTTGCGACAGGTTGCCGCCGAACTGCTCTCCAGCGGTCAGGCGGCCCGGGTGATCGGTTACGGTCCCGGCACGCTGCCGGAGCGCACCCGGCCGGTTTTTCTGACAAAACCGGAAGAAACGATAGTGCTGGTCTACAACGAGCACTGCCGCAACAACCTTGTTTCTTACCTGATGCGGGTGAAGGAAGAGGGGAAGTCGGCTATCGTCTGTCGCCCGAATGACGTGCGCACGCTGGTCAGCCTGATTCAGGAGCAGCAAATCGAGCGGGAGCAGGTTCACGTCATCACTTTCACAGCGAAGAACGCCGATTCGAACGGCGCGCAGGATGCCGCCAAACCGGCCCTCTTCGATACACTCATCGAAACGGAAGTTGAATTCCCGCCCGCTGCGCAGGCCGAGCTCGAACTCTTCATCGACAAGCCCGGCGACGCGCGCTGGGAGGCCTTCAAAGCGGAAATGGAGAAATGCATCCGCTGTTACGCCTGCCGCAACGCCTGTCCGATGTGTTACTGCTCGGAGTGTTTCGTCGAGCGATCGGTGCCGCGATGGGTGGGCGAGGGATCGGACGTCTCGGACACCATGGTTTTCCACATCACCCGTGCCATGCACCTCGCGGGCCGCTGCGGAGAATGTAACGCCTGTGTCGAGGCGTGTCCCATGAACGTCGATCTCAAGCTGATCAATAGGAAGATTAATTCGGACCTGCTTGAACTGTTTGGCCATCGGGCGGGAGTGGATCCGGAAGCGCCGGCGGCGCTGGCGACGTTCGATCCAAACGATTATAACGATTTCATCAAATAGCGTGAGAAATCGATTCGGCGCCTCATTGCCGGGCACCGCGTCGAGAAAGAAAGAGATGAAAGACCGCATTCTTGCCAAAACCGATCTCGCTTCGTTCCTGGACCGTCTGTTGAAACGGTACCGGGTCGTCGCTCCGGTCGATCAAGGCGAGTACAGCCTTTTCCGCCCGCTTCAGCGAGGCGAGGAAGTCTGCCTCGACTATTTGAAGCCCGCGCGTTCGGCCAAGGAAGTTTTCTTTCCCCAGAATGAAGACCTGTTCTATTTCATCGAGCAGACGCAAAAATGCGTGGAGCCGGAGTCGATTGAGAAAGAGACGGTGCTCTTCGGCGTTCGCCCTTGCGACCTGAAAGGGATCGAGGCGCAAGACCGATTGTTCCTGGCGGGAGCGTTTCAAGATTCCTATTATCAGAACCGCCGGAAACATACGATTCTCATCGGCCTCGGTTGCGAATCGCCGGAAGCCAGTTGCTTCTGCCACAATTTTGATATCGACCCGAGGGGTTCGACCGTCGCAGATTTGTTTTGTGTCCCCATAGATAACGGATTCTATTACGTTTCGGTTCAGTCGAAACAGGGCGAGGCGCTGGCGGGCGATTTACAGGAGGCCGGGGCGGAACACGCCCAGGCGCTGGAAGAAACGAAGCGGCGTCCGTTGAAGTTCTCCGCCGAGCGCATCCCGCTGGAGGAACTGCCGGGAGCGTTGGCGGACCGATTTGACGATCCGTTGTGGGAAGAGATCGCAATGAGGTGCTTGGGCTGCTCGACCTGCACGTTTGTTTGTCCGACCTGCCATTGTTTCGACATCACCGATGAGACGCACCGGGGCGTGGGACGGCGAGTTCGCACCTGGGACAGCTGTGCCGCGCCGAAATTCACCCTGCACGCGTCCGGGCACAACCCGCGCACCAGTAACATTCAGCGCATGCGGCAGAGAATTCTCCATAAGTTTTCTTTCTTTAAGGATAACCAGGGTGTTATTTCCTGTACCGGTTGCGGACGCTGCGTTGCGGCCTGCCCGGTCAACCTGGACATTCGGGAAGTGCTGTCCGAACTGCTTGCGACCAAAACCTGAGAGTCAGACGACACAAAACGCGAGCAGTCGCGCAGATGATAAGTAAATTACAGAAAGTAAGATCCAAGCCATGAGTCAAATGACCGAAGAAGGCGCTTGCCGTTGCGACGCGGAGATCTCGAATCCTTATCATCCCTGGCCCGCTCGGATTATCAAGATCACTGAGGAATCGGCGGCGCGCGATACCCGAACCTTCGAGCTGGAGTGGGTCGATCCGGATCACACCGCGAGATTCCAGCATCGGCCGGGGCAATTCGCCGAGCTGTCCATTCTCGGAGCGGGCGAAGCGCCGATCTCCATCACCTCCTCGCCGACCCAGCCGAACCTTCAGTTCTGCATCAAGCAAATGGGCGTGGTGACCACGGCGATTCACCAGCGGCAGGTCGGCGACGTCATCGGCGTGCGCGGGCCTTACGGAAACTGCTTCCCGGTCGAGGCGATGGAGGGCAAACACGTGGTGTTCGTCGCCGGGGGAATCGGTCTGGCCCCGTTGCGCTCGGTGATCAACTATCTGCTGGACGAGTCGAATCGAAGCCGGTATGCCGACGTCAGCATCCTCTACGGCGCACGCAGTCCCGGCGACCTGCTTTTCAAAGAGGAGCTGAAACAGTGGGGCGAGCGAGCGGACGTTCAGTATTATGAAACGGTCGACCGGGCCGCCGACGGCTACAGCGGCCGGGTTGGATTCGTGCCTGCCCTGCTCGAAGAAGTCGCGCCTTCGCCGGCGGATACCGTCGCCCTGACTTGCGGCCCCCCGATCATGATCAAGTTCGTGCTCCAGGGATTGACGAAGCTGGGTTTCGCTCCCAGCCAAATCATCACGACGCTTGAAATGCGGATGAAATGCGGCATCGGCAAATGCGGCCGCTGCAATATCGGAAGGCATTACGTTTGTATCGACGGCCCCGTATTCAGCTATGAACAGCTTCTAGCCATGCCCCAGGAATATTGATACTATTGGGAGTATGATTCTTCACGGAAAAAGGAGAGCCAACCATGGCCAAAGTCAGAGATTTCGAACTTCCGGACGAACTCTACTACCATAAGGATTTTTGCTGGGTGAAAATGGAGAGCGACGATCTGGTTCGTATCGGTCTGATCGATTTCGCACAGTCGGAAGCCGGCGACATCACTTACGTCGATCTTCCTTTCGAAGGCGACGAAGTTCAGGCCGGCGAGACGTGCGGCAAAATCCAGTCCGCGAAATGGATCGGCAAGATGGTCTCCCCGCTGAGCGGTGAAATCGCCGAAGTGAACTACGAGCTGGAAAGCGATGCCACGTTAATTAATCAGGACTGCTACGGTGAAGGCTGGATCATCACGATCACCCCTTCGAATCTGGAAGAGGAACTGAAGGAGCTGTTTCAGGGGCAGCCCGCTGTGGAGTGGCTGGAAAAGGAAATCGCCGAAGTCGAAAAAGGCAAGGCCGAGGGGAAGAATTATGCCGCGGAGTGAAGTCTCAGCCGAAGCGCTGGACAAGATCAAGAACCTTGTTGGGCCAAAGCACTTCCTCGATTCTTTCGAAGACCGGCTTTGCTACTCCTACGACTCGACCATCGAGGAAGCCATCCCGGACGCCATCTGCTTCCCCGAGTCGCCGGAACAGATCGCCCAGATCATGAAATGGGCCAACGAATATCTGTTTCCGGTCATTCCCCGGGGATCCGGTACGGGATTGTCCGGCGGCAGCGTTCCAGTCCAGGGCGGAGTGGTAATGGTTCTCTCGCGCCTCAACCGGATTCTGGAAATTAATGAAGAAGATTTTTATGCGATTGTCGAACCGGGCGTGATTACTCAAACCCTGAACGATGAAGTCGACCGGCGGGGGCTGATGTATCCTCCCGATCCCTCCAGCATGATGACTTCCTCCATCGGCGGCAACGTGGCCGAGAACGCGGGCGGCCTGCGTGGATTGAAATACGGCGTCACCAAAGACTACATCATGGGGATGGAAGTGGTCACACCGACCGGCGAGATTGTTCAGACCGGCACGCGCACGGTCAAAGCCGCCACGGGGTACAACCTCACCCAGCTGTTCGTCGGCAGCGAGGGAACACTCGGCATTATGACCAAGATCACCGTGAAGCTCATTCCGCCGCCGGAGCACAAGGAATCGGTTCTGGCCATCTTTCAGGAAATGGGCCAGGCGGCGCAGACCGTGGCCGATATCATCAAAGCGGGCGTTGTACCGGCCACGCTGGAATTTCTCGATCACATTACGATCAACGCGGTGGAGGATTACAAGCCGACCGGTTTGCCTCGCGACGCCGGGGCAATTCTGCTGATTGAAACGGACGGCATCAAGGAAGCGGCGATCAAGGAAATCGGCCGGGTGGAAGAAATCTGCGCGCGCAACGGTGCGATCAAGGTGCAGAAAGCCGGCGACGAGGACGAGCGCGAATCGATCTGGACGGCACGCCGCTCGGCACTATCGGCTTTAGCGCGCGTTCGACCGACGACGATTCTCGAAGACGCCACCGTGCCGCGCAGCCGGATTCCCGAAATGGTTCAAGGCGTGCAGGAGATTGCCGGCAAGTACAACATCCAGATCGGCAATTTCGGCCACGCCGGTGACGGCAACCTGCACCCCACCATCTTGACCGATGAGCGGGACAAGGAAGAGTTTGCCCGGGTGGAGAAGGCGATCGAAGAGATATTCGACTTGGCGCTCTCGCTCGGCGGAACGCTTTCCGGCGAGCACGGCATCGGCTCGGCCAAAGCGCGCTTCCTGGAACGGGAGGTCGGCACCGCCGGGCTGGTGGCGATGAAACGCGTGAAAGACGCCTTGGACCCGAACGGCGTCCTGAATCCTGGGAAAATGTTCGTCGATTAGAACTGCGCGGGTCGATGAAGACCACTGCATTTTTTCGTACTTAAGTTCAAGCCCTGGAGATGGAAATGGCTTTTCTTGATGAGTATTCGGAAGACTTGGTTCGCTGCATGAAGTGCGGTAACTGCATGACCACCTGCCCGGTGTACACCGTCACCGGGCGCGAGACGATGCTGGCCCGGGGGCGGATTCGCCTCATTAAGGCGGCGATGGAAGGCCAGTTGGAGCTGACCGATAATCTGCGAGAAGCGCTATTCACCTGTCTGAACTGCGACGCGTGTATTCTGACCTGTCCTCCCGGCGTGCCGGTCAATGAGCTGGTTCAGGCCGCCAAGGAAGCGTTGTTGAAACAGGGCAAGCCGCTTTCAGAGGCCCAGGAGCGCATTCGCTGCGGGATTGTCCGGGAATCGAATCCCTTCGATCAACCGCAGGCGGAACGCGGGGCGTGGCTGCCGCCCGATCTGCGCGAGCCGAAACCCGCCAAGGTCCTCCTGCACGCGGGTTGCTCGATCTCTTACGCTTCGAACCGAATCGGCAAGGCCGTGATCCGCATCCTGCAAAAGGCGGGAATCGATTTCACCATGCTGGGCGACAGCGAGCACTGCTGCGGCGATCCTTACGTCCGCATGGGGGACATGGAAAAAGCCGAGGCGCTTTGGGCGCTCAACAAGACCGCCTTTGACAAGTATGGCGTTGAGGTCGTGGTCACGCCTTGCGCAGGCTGCTACAGCGCTTTCAAGCATCACTATGCGGATAGGGTCAAACCGATGCACGTCGTGGAATTGTTCGCGCAGCTGATTGATGAAGGAAAACTAACATTTGAAAAACCATTCAAGAAAAAAGTCGTGTACTTCGACGGGTGCGACATCGGTCGCCACAGCGAGTGTTACGAAGAGCCCCGGAAGGTGCTCGCGGCGATCCCCGGACTGGAACTGATGGACTTTCCGAAGAACCGGGAGGAATCGGTTTGCTGCGGCGGACCCCTGCTCGGCAGTTATCCGGACTACGCTCGAAGCATCGCGGCGGAGCGCGTTCGCGAAGCCCAGGCACTTGGCGCCGAGACAATCGCGGTAGCGTGCCCAACCTGTCTGTTGAACCTCAAAGAGGGCGCACAAGCCGCGGGCCTGCGAATGGACATTCAGGACGTGACGACCATCGCGGTGCGCGCCGTGGGAAAGTAATCCGCCGGGCAACAAGCTGGTGCACTAGGCAAAGTTTGATAATTCTTGATGGGCTCCCCTCGGCGGTGGAGTCCATCTCCATTGAGGGAAAGTTGTGCAGGGACGATTGATTCACGGCGCGGATCTGAGCTCAGGCCAAGGCTTGGCGATCGATGAAGCCTTGGCCCAATCGGTGGCGAGCGGGAAAGTCCCCCCCACGCTCCATCTCTATCATTACGTGCCGAGCGTGATCGTGGGGCGTTATCAAAACGTCGTCTCAAGCCTTCGACTCGATCGCTGTGAAGCGCGCGGAATCGAGGTCAATCGACGCGCCACGGGCGGCGGGACGGTGTTCATGACGCCCGACCAGGTCGCCCTCGGGTTGTTTTTGCCGAGCGGGTTTCCGGGGCTTCCTCGCTCGGTTCACGGCTGCTTCGAGTTTCTCGCCTCGGGCCTGGCGCGGGCGCTGACGGCCTTCGGCCTCGAAGCGGAGTTCAGGGGCAAGAACGATCTCACCGTTAACGGGAAAAAAATCGCCGGGCTGGCTATTTCGCAAGACGTCGAGGGCGTGACCTTTTTTCACACGAGCCTCTTGCTGGATTTTGACCTGGAAGCCATGCTCGACATTTTGAACCTGCCGACGCAGAAGATGTTGGATCGGGGGATCAGCTGCTTTGGCCAACGCATGACCGCGATTCGTTGGGAGCCGGAAGCGTCTTCAGGGACGACGCAGGCGGAAGTTCGCTTAAGCGACGTTCAACGCGCCATCCATCAGGCGCTGCAACAGCAGCTACAGATTGAATTTCAAAGCGCCAACCTCAACGAATCCGAGCAGCGGCAAGTGCAAACACTCTTGCAAGAGAAGTATGAAAACGATGATTGGATTTACAGCGTTCGCGCTCCCAAACGGCGCATGGCCTACGCCGAGCGTCGAACGCCGGGAGGGCTGATTCAGGTGCACTTGAGTCTGCTCGGCGGCGTGATCGAGTCGGTGCTGATTACGGGAGATTATTTTTCCCGAACTCGGGACGTCGCGAAGCTGGAATCGATGCTGAAGTACGCGCGCATCGATCCGGAAGGGCTCGAGAAGCGGCTTCAGGAAGCCGAGGCCGAGCGCTTTATCCACCGGGTCGACTTGCCTCTCATCGTCGATCTGATTCTCGAAGCGGCAAAGCGCCCGGTTGAAATCCAGCCTACTCAGAACCCTACTGTGGGAAGTGGAACGAAGACATGATCGTAGACACAACAACAAAGGAAAGCCCCGAGTTTGCTAAGCTGTCGCTTGCCGGAGCGATGCAGCTTGATCTTCAACAGGGGCGCTTCTGGCGAAACGCGCGGATGTATTGTATCAATCTCCTGTTGACTTATGACGATCCCTGCAAGGCAAACTGCGCGTACTGCGGCCTGGCTCGCGAAAGGCAGGCCGAAGAGCGCACCTTTATTCACGTTCCCTGGCCCGTCGCCTCGATGGACGAAATCATTCAACGCTTGAACTCGAGTTCCGTCGCCCGGCGAACCTGCATCTCCATGATCACCCACGCGCGCGCCAAAGCCGATACGCTGGCGATGACGCGCCGCCTGACGGCCGAAACGCCGCAGCCGGTATCGATTCTCTATTCGCCGAGCATCGCTGGGAAAGACTACCTCGAAGAATTGCACCGCGCGGGCGCGGACAAGATCGGCATCGCAATTGACGCTGCGACGCCGGAGCTGTTTGACCGGCTTCGGGGCAAAGGCGTGCGCGGGCCGCACCGGTGGAAAGTCTACTGGCAACGCTTCGCGGAAGCAGTTGAGGTTTTTGGTCCCGGCGAAGTCGGCAGCCACTTTGTCGTTGGTTTGGGCGAGCGGGAGGAGGACCTCGTGCGCGGCTTTCAGCAAGTGCGTGACCTCGGCGGCGTCAATCATCTCTTCTCGTTTTTTCCCGAAGCCGGGAGCGCGCTCGAAGGGCTTATGCCGCCGCCGATTGACGTTTACCGCCGCGTGCAAGTCGCCTGTGAATTGATTGACGAGGGGCTTTCTTCCTATGAAAAGTTCGATTTCGATCCTGCCACCGGTCGCATTCTGGACTTCGGCGTCTCGGCAGAGACTCTCGACCGGGTGATCGATTCCGGCCAGCCGTTTCGCACCCGGGGCTGCAAAGGCTGTGACGGAGAAGTGGACTGCAATCGCCCCTTCGGCAACTCGTATCCGGGTCCGGGCTTGCGGAACTATCCCTTTAAACCGAACGAGGCGGACGTCGCGCGCGCGCGCCGCCAAATGACCGGCGAGGAGGCCGATCCTGCCGACCGGGCCGTGCTTCCATCGCAGCCGAAACGCGCCATCGTCTTCGCCGCGCCGAACATGAAGCAGTATAAAATCGATAGTTATTCGAATCGGGGACGACCGAATTTCCTGGCCGCATCGGTAACGGGGCGCGGCTGCGGGTTGCTCTGCGATCATTGCAAGGCGAAGCTGCTGAAACCGATGATTCCAACGCAAACGCCGGAAGCCTTGTGGGACTTCGCCTCGCGGGTCGCAAAACAAGGGGGCGAAGGCATGCTCCTTTCGGGCGGCTGCACGAAGGAAGGCATTGTGCCGCTGGCTCGCTTTGCCGAAACCATCGCCAGGATCAAGCAACAGTTGGGACTTAAAATGGCGATTCACAGCAAGTTCGTGACGCGGCCGCTGGCCGAGGCGCTGGCAAAAACGGGCTTGGACTCGGTTATGGTCGACGCGCCCGCCAGCGAACGCATTATTCAAGAGGTGTTTCATCTCAAAGATTACGGATTTGCCAACGTCGAAGAGACGCTGAATCTGCTTGAGGAATTTGGTCTGCCGGCCGCACCGCATCTTTTGCTCGGTTTCGGCGAGGAGTCCAACCGCGCGGCCGAGCTGGATCGCATTTTGGGCATTCTCGAGGGGCGACCCCTTCAGTCGCTGGTGGTGGTTTTTCTGATGCCGCTGCCGGGCACGCCGATGCCGAAACCGGAGCCGATGCCGCTGAGGGAAGTGGACACCGTGTTTCAGCGGCTGCGCGCGATGTTCTCTGATTGCCCCGTGTTTCTCGGTTGCGCCCGGCCGCCGGGAAAATACCAAATCAAGCTGGAAATGCTGGCGCTGAAGCACCGGTTTGAAGGCATCGCGTTTCCGTCAGATGAGACGGTCGAGTTGGCTCGCAAGCGCCGGTATGCTATACAGTTTCGGGAATGCTGCTGTGCAGTATCCTTGCCCGATACAAAATCAGAATAAGGAGCAGTTCATGGATCTCTTTGATGCCATTGCCAAACGCCACAGTTACCGAGGACCGTATCAGGACCGGCCTGTACCGAAGGAAGACCTGCAGCGGATTGTGGAAGCGGGACTGAAAGCCCCCTCGGGCAAGAACGCCCAAACGACGACGTTCGTGATCGTGAACGATCCGGCGCTGCTGGAAGAAATTCACGGGATGCATCCCAAGAACCAGGCGATGCAGCAAGCGAAGGCCTACATCGTGTGCATTATAGACGGGCAACCTGAGGCAATCTATGAAGGCCACAGCTTCCAGGTGGAGGACTGCGCCATCGCAACCGAGAACATGCTGCTGGCGGTTACCGCGATGGGCTACGCCACGGTTTGGATCGACGGCTGGCTTCGTGTCGAGGGACGGGCGGAAAAAATCGCCCGGCTGCTCCAGATTCCGCAGGAGAAAACTGTTCGCATTATTCTTCCCATCGGCGTTCCCGCCGAGCAACGTACGTCGATGGAAAAGAAACCTTTCAACGAACGTGCATGGTTTAACCGGTATGGAGGGTGAGGAGAAGAGCACAGATAAGTCCTCTAAAAATCGGTAGGGTGGGTGCCAACCCACCTGTTGATTCTTTATTCTTAATTTACGACCGGGCGCGTGCCAGGGTCTGCTTTGAGTGTCAGGGGAGCAAATAACGGAAGAATCTCATGTTATATTTCACGGGACAGTCGACAGGAGGGGTCGGACAAAGCAGGCCCTGAATCGCAACGTTTCACCTTCAGGGCCTAACTTGCGATTCTCTAATCAGCCGTGTTTCAAATACCAAGATTCTTCATCTATCGAAGAGTCAACATGGTTGACCTGCAAGTTAGACCCTGCCACACAATGAAGAACGTTCAGGTAAAGAGTATGGAAGAACCTGGCTCTCAAGATCTTCGGAGACCCTATCCTCTTCTCTCAGCAACAGGCAAAGGTTTCTCCTTGGTAGGGGGACTGATTGTCGCGATTGCGATTGTTCTCTTTCCTCTTGCGTTTTTTGTCGAATCTGGAGATCTCAGTAGTGACTATATTCTGTCCTTCGCACTCTTCGAAAGATTCATATTTTTCATCTGGGGATTTCTTCTCTATTCAACCGGGAAGGTAATGGAAGCCATTGTCGGTTATTTAACGCAAGCCTTGAATCGGAACCGGTTCTTCGGCTTCCTCTTTTGCTGGGCAATGGGCGCGGTCCTCACCATTTTCATAACATTGGTTTTTTTCAATCATCCTTGGGCAACTCGGTTGATCGGGACTAAAGTCTAACCTGGAATCCAAATCCTGCTTCGTTGGATGGAATCAGCACGCCTCCTTCCAACTTCACCCCTCCGCTAGCGACGTCGTCGATGAGGTCGAAGTGCCCGTCGAGATCGGCGTAGCGAACATTGCCGTGCGACAGGGCGAAATGCAGCCCGGCGGCGATGGAAATCACCGATTCGTCCATGCAGCCGATCATCGCCGGGAGCCCCTCCACCTCGGCCACACGGTTGATGGCGGTCGCGGCGGTGACACCTCCGGCCTTCATCAGTTTGATGTTGATCAGCCGGGCGCAGCGCCCGCGCGCCACGCGGGACGCGTCTTCGAGATCGACCGCGCTTTCGTCTGCCATAATGGGAATCGAACTCCGCGTTGACACTTCGCGCAGGGCGTCAAGGTTTTTCGCCGGCGTCGGTTGTTCGAGAAACTCGATGTTGTGGCCTTCGAGCGCTTCGATCAGTTTCAAGGCGTCGCCGGCGCTGTACGCCTGATTGGCGTCGAGGCGAAGTTCGATCTCGCCGCCCACGGCCTCGCGAATCTTCACCACGCGATCGAGGTCTTCTTCCCAGCGTGTGCCGATCTTGATCTTGAGCGCCTGGAATCCTTGCGCCTGGTACTCCTTCGCCCGTTCGACCATGAAAGCCGGCTCGCCCAGCCCCACGGTCATCGACGTCGCGATGCGATCCCGGCACGCTCCCAGCAGCCGGTAGACCGGCTTCCCCATTCGCTTTCCCCAAAGATCGAGCAGGGCGATGTTGATGCCCGCTCGCGCCGCCGGGAAGGCCTTACCGGGACCCTCCTGCAGGCGGACGTCGAGGGCGCTAATACGGTCGGCCTCCTGGCCGATCAGCATTTCGCGCGCGGGCCCTTCGAGAAACGCCCGGACGTCTTCAATGCGCTCGCCCGTGACGACGGGATCGGGCGCGCAATTTCCCCAGCCGGTCAAGCCGTCGCTGGTATCGACCCGGACAATCAGGTTGGCCGCGGTCTCCTCGACGGCGTAAGCGACCGCGGAGGGGTAGCGCAGGTTGAACTCTTTGGGGATGACTTCGATCCGGGTGATTTTCATCGCTTGCCGCCCAGGTCCGGAAACGTTTTGCGCACCGCGTCGACGAGCCTCTCCGCTCCCTGCCAGAGAACGTCGCAGGCAACGCAACCATAGGCCGCCTCGTAGTCTCTCACGATTGGTTCCAGCTGTTCCCGCTGCATCCCCTCGTGATTGATGGTGATGGCGACGAGTGGCGCGGAAGACAGCAGCCGCAACAGCTGCACCTCGCGCTCCAGGCCGCCGAGCGGGTAGCCCTCGATGCCGTCGTAAAACTTCCGCAGCGGCGCGTGCTGAAGAATCAGCCCATCGGGCCGCCCGGCGGCGATCAGTTCGAATCCTCCCGGATACGCCGGATGCGTCAGTCCTCCCTGCCCCTCCAGCAGCATCACTTCCGGGTGCAGGTCCGCCTGGGCTTCACAGATCGCGTGTTCGATCTCGCCGGAGACAAAGTCGTTGACCAGCGAATCGAGCACGATGCCGTGACGCACACCCTGAAACCAGGAGGTTTGGCCGGTGCCGATGACCGTGCTGGCAACGCCCGCTTTGCTCAGGGCGGCATTCAGGATCGTGGCCGTGGTTCGCTTGCCGAGCGCCGAGTCCGTGCCGAGGACGGCGATGCGATGGGCTCCAACACGCTCAATGGCTCCGGTGAAGAAGTGCAGCCGGTCTCTCGGGGGAGGCTTGCGCACGTCTCGAATCGTGGCGCTGTGCGCGCGCGCCAGCGCGGCCAGCTGGGGATCATCGCCAAGAAAATCGTGCAGGCCGCTGTCCACGTTGATCCCCCGGCGAAGCGCCTCGGCCACCACCTTGCGATAGGGTTCCGGCAGCCGCCCGCCGTCGGGGGCAAGCCCGATAATAAGATAGTCCGGGCAGCCACCCAATTGAGCCAGAGAGTCCTCGAAGTCCCGGTAAATGGGGATGCCGCACGGCTTGCCGTCAAGCACCTCCCCGGCGTCGCGACCGGCAAAACGGCTGTCCAGCACGCCCAGAATGCGATAGCGGTGGGTATGGCGCACGAGTCCGTGCGCCGTCTTGCCGCACGTCGTGGTGAACGCCCCCTCGCAAAGAATCAGGGCGGTTCCATCAATGGGCGGCTGCGGCTTGGATGGGCGGGTCATCATTTTCGTCTTTTACACTCTCACTCTCTATAATTGTTTACGACGGGCTGAGGCAATGCTGAATGTATCGGATTTCCACCTCAATGGTCGTCTCAATCACCCATTGTAAAATCTCCCGGGCCTGCTTGACGTCAAAGTCGTAATGTTCCGCCAATCGGACGACCACGTCGATTACGCTCTTCTCGCGCTCCGGGTTTACAATCAAAGACCGAATGGCCTTCGAGTCTCCCTGGGTTTCCCGGTAACGATCCGGGTCCTGGCGGAACTTACACTCAGCGACGTACTTCCCGAGCGTGATGCGCTCGAAAATGCCTTGCAGAGCCGCCACGTCGGCGGTAACCGTCTCTCCATACGTGTCGGAATCACTGCCCGGTTCAAGGTGCTTTCTGACCCACTGGAGGTAGTACTCAATGATTCGCTCGCCAACGCCGCTCGGGATGGCTTGCACGGGGCTTTCCGGCGGCGGACGCTTGATAATCAGCTCCACCTCGCTGACGTCGGTGAACGCCTCCTGGCTGGCGTAGGTGTACCGGCCGAGTCCGGCGTGAACCTGTTCCATCCGGGCCAGCTCGTACTCCAGCAGAGACCGGTCCGGGCAACCCAGAACCAGGCCCGGCCGATAAATCTCTGGATTCTGCTTGAACCGACTTCTCTTTTTCAGCGCAATAACAATCTCGTTGCCGAGCAGGTCCAATCCCGGCCGAATGGCTCCATCAAGGTTTAGATCGATATCCATCGCTTTTTCGCTCCAATTCTCTCAACTCGGGCCAATGCGCCAAGGCTGATTATAGCAGGAAGACCGGTTGGGTAAAACCGTCTTTCACCATGAATCAATCCGCGGACAGGTTCCAACTTGACAGAATCGAGTCTGCTGCTTATAGACTATGCCTACGCCTTGAGAGAATATGAATCCTGAGCGGCTTTCGAGCGGTTCAGCCTCCGCGGGGAAGGGATTCAGACTGCATTTTGGAGGCCATCGTTACGCATGAAAATCTTAATCGCTGAGGACGATAACGTCTCGCGTCTTCTTTTGAAGAAACACCTTGAGAAGTGGGGCTATGAAGTGATCCAGGCGGTCAACGGTCGGGAAGCCCTCCTCGCGCTTCAGGACGATCCCACCATTTCCCTTCTGATTTCCGATTGGATGATGCCGGAAATGGACGGCCTGGACCTCGTCGAACAGGCCCGCCGCCTCGAGCGAAACCGGTATTTGCACATTATCATGCTCACGGCAAAGGGAGAAAAGAAGGATTTGCTGGCCGGCATGAAGGCGGGTGCCGATGTTTTTCTAACCAAACCGTTCGATAGCGCAGAGTTGAAGGTCCAGATCCGCGTGCTGAAGCGCATGATTGACCTGGAGGAACAACTGGCGCATCGCCTGGAGGATCTGACCGAAGCACACCGGCGCATCAAGGGGGATCTGACCGCCGCCGCCCGGATCCAGGAGTCCTTACTGCCCCGAGAAACACCGAAGATCGAAGGAATTGACTTCGCCTGGGAATTCCTTTCCTGTGACGACGTTGCTGGGGACATGTTCGGTGTTTTCCGCCTGGATGAACATCACCTCGGGATTTATATCCTCGACGTTTCCGGGCATGGCGTCCAGGCGGCTTTGCTCTCGGTCAGCCTGAGTCATGTGTTGATGCCGCTTCCCTTGGCGGGCGGACCGCTTAAGCGTTGGATTCCCAATCCGCCATATTATGAAATCGTCTCCCCGGCCGAAGTGGCCGCAGAGCTGAACCGGCGATTTCCCGTCATGTCGCAATCCAACCAGTTTTTCACGTTTCTCTATGGCGTCCTGCATTTACCTTCGCGGGAGTTCACCTTTTGCCGCGCGGGGCATACGTGCCCCATTCTCATTCGAGATCGGACTCCCCGCCTGTTGGCCGAAGACGTGTTTGGATTGCCGATCGGCATTTTCGACACCCTGGACTATCAAAACGTTTCCCTGACGCTTCGTCCCGGAGATCAGATGATCTTCTGCACGGACGGCATTGACGAAGCGTTCAATGCCGCGAAGGAGCAGTTCGGGCAGGAGCGGATCTTCGAAGTGCTTACATCGAACTGTCACAAGGGAATTCAAACAGCGCTTGACGCGCTGGTCGGCAGCGTCAATACATTCATCGGAGACGCCTCCCGGCGGGACGACATCACGGTCGTCGGCCTGGGAATCTCCGAGAACAAAGCGTGAGGCAAACCCATGGATAACGACACCCTGAAGGCGGTGCAGCACTGTATGGACGGCGATCCTTTTGCCCGCCGTCTTGGCACTCAGGTGGAAGAAATTCGGCCCGGTTTCGCCCGAGCCCGATTGAAATTGAGCCCGGAGCTGATGAACTTCGTCGGCGTGCCGCACGGCGCGGTCGTATTCGCCGTGGCCGATCAGGCCTTTGCCGCCGCGTGCAATTCCCGAGGTACGGTCGCGGTGGCCCTCAACGTCAGCATTTCGTTTTTGGCCGCAGCCGCGCCGGATGCCACGCTGGTGGCGGAAGCGGAAGAGATCCACTGCGGTTCAAGAACCAGTACCTACCACATTCTGGTCAAGGACGATCAAGGCAGGCTGATCGCGAATTTTCAGGGACTGGCCTATCGCAAGAAGACACCCATCGCGGAAATCGTTGCGCCCGAGGATTCGCCCGGCGCCGCCGGTTAATGCGGAAGTGGAATGAAGGCGTGTTCTGATTCGACATCCCGGCGCGTAAGAAACTTGTGACCGAGGGCCTTGACCGGCTTGATCGACCGAAGCAGTTTTGACTTCCAGAGCATCCAAAGTACGCGTCCGAAGACCTTGCCGAATTGGTACTCGAGTTGTCTCCGGCGGGTGTTTTTCACGTAAAAGGTTTCGTAGGCAGCGTCCACCAGTTCGATTAACCGCTCGGAAGGCAATTCGGTCAGGTTGAACATCGGCTCGGCGACTTCGCGCGAGCCGTAGTAGTAGCTGGCCCGCTTGAACAGGTCCCGCCGGTCCATCCCCTCAAATCGATCCTGGATCTCGGTCCACAACTTTGTGCCCGGAAAAGGGGTCGTGAGGCTGAACATCGCCAGGTCCAGCGGCAGACTGGCGGCAAACTCGATGGTTTCATGAATGGTTTCTTCCGTGTCGCCGGGAAGGCCGACCATGAAGTAGCCCTTCGTGCGGATGGCGGCGTTGTGCGCCCAAGTGACCGCCTTGCGCACCTGATCCGGCGTCGTCTGTTTGTCCACCATTTCCATGATCAGCGGATCGGCGGTCTCGATGCCGTAGTGCACTTCATAGCAGCCCGCCTCGGCCATCTTCCGGTAATCGTCCTCATCCAGGCGGTCGACGCGCACGAGACATTGCCATTTGATTTTCACGTTTTGTCTCTTCAGCTCTTCGCAGAATTGGCGAAGCCGGTCGCGTTTCACCACGAACAGATCGTCGACAAAGTAAATGTTGTGAATGTCATATTTCTGTTGAATCAACCGAATTTCTTCAAGGACCCGGTCGATCGAGGTCATGAGATAACGCCGCCCGAACAACCCCTTGAAACAGTAGGTGCAACCGTAGGGACACCCCCGGCTGGTAATCATGGTCGTCATACGCTCGCCGTTGTCGGCGCGCAGCGGGTATTTGTCGATCTCCAGCAGGTCGCGGTCCGGAAAGGGATAGCGGTCGAGGTCCCGGTTGATGCCCCGCATGGGATTCTTGACCACCTTTTTTCCATTGCGCCAAGCCAGTCCGGTAATCGACTCGTAGTCGCCCTGGTTTTCAAACGCCCGGGCCAGCTCGACAATCGTGTCCTCACCCTCTCCGAAAATGGTGAAATCCACCGAGGGAACTTCTTCCAGCGTCTCTTGCGGAAAAATCGTGACGTGAGGGCCTCCCATAACGATCGGGACCTCGGGCCGCCGCCCCTTGAACTCTTCGCTGAGGGCGCAACACACATCGTAGAGGTGCGTCCAGGTGGTAATGCCGATCATCTGCGGCCCCCAGTCCAACACTTCCTCGACCATGTCCGGCACCTGCGCCTCGGGATCCAGGCCGTAGTCGAAGATCTTGACTTCATGCCCTTTACCAACCAGTGCCGCGGCCACGTATCCCAACCCCAGCGGGGGATAGGAATTCTTCATAATTTCCCAAGGCGGGGCCACTAATGCGACTTTCATTCGATTCGGTCCTCCAAAAGACCTTCGTTCTCCTTCATTATACCTTCGCTTGAGAGTCCATCAAGGCACAGGGCAGCGAAAGATCTCAAATGAAACGCCATTTGGTAATCGGATCGAATAAGTCTAACTAATTTGAAATGAATGGATTATGGAATGTTTTCCGGGTCCTGATTCAGTCCGGGCGGGTCATTTCGAAGGTCATTCGATGGTCGCCGGAGGGGCAGAGGGAGCGAATCAGGCCGAGGACTCGATCGTTTGGCAAATAAAGAATCTGGTCTTGAAGCAGGGCATGTTTCCCGGTGGGAACATTCAACAGAGTGGCTTCCCGCTCACCCAGCGGCGTCACATCAAAGGCGCAGGCGACACGGTGGATTCTGAGGTTATAGCGCTTTTCGATCAGATCGAACAGTGATTGGCTCTTGAGATCGTCCAGCGCGAGGCCGGGACAGAGGGAAGACAGAATGTAAGCCGTTTCGAGCAATACCGGCCGCCCCCGGACTTTCCGCAAACGAACCAGCTTGAAAACCTGCTCTTCGGTCGCTTTGCCGAACAGCTCGGCGATTTCGGTGGGAGCGACCGAAAGGGCCTTATGGACCACCTGGGTCTCAAAGGCGAGGCCATAGTCAAGGATTCGGTCCGTGAGTGAACTCCACAGAACCGGGCCATCCAGAATCTTGGGCGCCGAGGCGAACGTGCCGATGCCCTGCCGCTTGACCACGTAACCCTCGCGCGCCAGCTCCATCATCGCCTGGCGCACGACCGCCTTGCTGATGCCATAAGATCGGCAAAAGTTGTCTTCAGTGGGCAGCAGCTGGCCTTCCTTAAACTGCCCCGCCTTGATTTGGCCCCGGATCAGCTCCGCCAACTGAATGTAGAGCTTTTGCCCGCCGCTCCGATCGAGAATGCCCTGCATCAAGATCCTTCCCGATGATTATAATGTCATAACATTATGCTGAAGTTACCTTCCTGGAAGATCGTTGTCAACCTGAAATCGAAAGAAGATATGTGCACCCTCAGGACAATTGTGAATATTCCGGCGAACTCGCCTCACATTTCCGGCGTCCAAGAATCGAGAACTTAAGCCTTGTCTCAAAGACGAAGGCTTAGATCCACCGGAGGGGGAAATACAGCAGACTTCTATCCATTGTCTCAACAAATATTCTTGACTGTTCGAACATCACAGGTTGGCGGTTATTCAGTCATCAAAAGGGGAGAACATCATGCCTCGAGAAATGATTACCAGACGGGTGTTGAATCGGACCGGAATTCTTGTATTCATTTTCTTGATTTGCCTATCGTTTGGATTTCTGTTTTGCCCATTCGCGAGTTTCGCTTCGGATGAGGCACCAGCCATCGCGCCCCTGCAAATTCCCGCGCGGGTACCTTTTAAAGAAGACTTCGAGAGCGGAATCTTGGGAGATTCGTGGACAATCACCGGAACGAATGTTTACCGCACGCGGATCATGAGCGACTTCGTTCCTCATGGCGGGTCCTATCATTTGGTAATGGACTCCGCGGACACCAGCTATTCAAGAAATGAGGCAACACTCACGCTCGATTTGGAGAATCGTGAAAATGTCATACTGACTTTCTGGACCAAAGATTATGATAACGAACACTATCATGGCCCGCCTCCTCGACCTTTCACGAACGGAGCGAACTTCGACGGCGTGGCGATTAGCGCCGATGGCGTCCTCTGGTACGAAGTTCTTCCCTTTAACGATCTGCACTGGTTTTATCAAGAGTACACCATTGGCCTGGATCAGGCGATTCAAGAAAACGGAATATCCTACAGCTCGAACTTTAAAATCCGTTTTAATCAGTATGACAGGTCTTTTGCTGACTTTCGTGGAATTGCCATTGATGACATCGAAATTCGGGGCGATCCAAAAGATAATCTGCAAATCAGTCCCATCGCGCGATGGGAAACTGGGGGACCGAAAGGCGGTCCTTTCGATCCTTCTTGTACTGCTTATGTTCTCTTGAACGACGGCACAACATCCTTACACTGGACCGCGACATCCTCGGCGAATTGGCTGGATGTCGATCCCAAAAGCGACACGCTTCTTCCGGGAGGCATGACAACGGTGGATGTGTGCCTCAACTCCACCGCGACAGGGCTTTCGGGCGCTGTTTATGACGCTACGGTGGTCTTTACCAATCTTGACACGGGGATTCAACGAAACCGGTTTGTACAGTTGACGATCGAGTCCTTTGCCACGTTACCGGTGGTCGAAGATTTCGAGAGCGGCCCCGATTTGGCTCCTTATTGGAAAGTGGGGGGGATCGGCGCTTATCGAACTTTGGTGACTTCCGATGACGGCCCCTTCGCCGGAAACTATCATTTAACAATGGATAGCATTCGAGGTCGGGGGGGTAGGGATCAAAAGGGGCGCAACGAGCTCACCCTAAGCGTCGATCTGAAGGACCAGAACCAAGTAGTCTTATCCTTCTGGGCAAGAGAATATTATGAGCGTCCCCATGGTCCGCCGCCGCAACCTTTTATCGGTGGAGCTGATTTTGATGGTGTGGCCGTCAGCGAGGACGGTGAAACCTGGTACGAAATACAGGGTCTCAGAGAACTGAATTCCACGTATCAAAGGTTATGTATCGATCTGGACAAAGCCATTGCTCCGTTCGGGCTTTCCTACGATTCAATTTTCAAGATTCGCTTTAATCGCTTCGGAACTACAGCCATACCCAGTGAAGGGATCGCGATCGACAGCGTCGCGCTATATCAGGATAACAGCTCTCCAACCCTGCGAATCGAGCAACCGTATCAGGGAGAACTCATCACGACTTTCCCCGTGGAAGTCCAAGGGCAGGCCTCTGACGAATCCACTTTCACGATTTGGATCGACGGTCAGTCGCATGTGATGGAGGGCAGCGGTGCGTTTTCACTGCCGCTACAGGATCTGCCGGAGGGAGATCTGACGCTGACGTTCTATGGCGAAGATCTTGTCGGAAACCGCTCCGGTCAGATCTTGATTTCCTTTACTTACGACACGCCTCCCTCGATCGAGATCCTGAGTCCCGAGGACCAGGCCGTCCTTAACAAGATTGCCATTGAAGGCCGAGTGAGCGACGTGCGGGACCGATTCGATCAGTGTTGGGTCAACGGGATTCCACTGCCGGTATCCGGCGAAGATTTCTGGGGAGAGATTCCCGCCGTGGAAGGGGAGAACATCCTCGAAGCCACGGTCATCGACCGCGTGGGCAATGTGGCGCGCGACGAGATCACGGTTTTCGTCGAGCCTCATGCCCCCGAATTGGAGATCCTTCGTCCCCTAGACGGACAAATTCTCGCGATGAACAAGACGCAGGTCATTGGAACGGCGTCGGACGAGGAAGGCCGGGTTTGGGTCATCGGAGAGGGACTCCAGATGCTTGCCCGCGGCGGTTATTTCAGCCTGGGCGTGGCGCTTGAAGAAGGCGAGAACTTGCTGGAGTTTGTCGCGGAAGACGAAGCGGGCAATCGCTCGGCGACGACCACGCTGCGGGTGACCTACGATCCCAGCCTGGCGCGGGCCAAGCCGGCGCTGTTCACCCTGGATGGCTTCGGCCGGGTGGAAGTGGCCGAGGCGGGCGCGGCGTCGGCCACGGAACTGCAAGCGTCTTTTCTGCCCAGTGATCAGGCGCGCGCGCTGAAAACCACCTCGACGGGACTCGGCTTCTGGATACTGCGCGGTGACGGTTGGATCGACGTCCAGGGCGACGCCGAGCGGTACAACACGTTTACGGTGCTCCCGCAAGAGATCGATCCGCGCATCGATCCCTACTTCGGATGGGACATCGCGCGGGATCTGGAGCCTTACCGGGCGGGGCTTGTGCCCGACACGGGATACTACATTCTGGACGGCTTCGGCGGCGTGCATCTGGCGGGCGAAGCGTTGGCCAGCGGCATACAGTTTCTATCCGGCCGGCCGTTTTTCGGTTGGGACATCGCCCGGGACCTGGAGATCACCGATAGCGGCCGCGGCTACTACCTGCTGGACGGCTTTGGCGGCCTGCACGCCGTGGGCGACGCGGTGCTTCTGCCCGATCCGCCGCCCTATTGGGCCTGGGATATTGCGCGATCATTCGAACTGCGAGCCGTGCGGGGAGAGACGGAATTCCTGGGTGGTGATTACTTCTATAAGGCGGCTGAGGACTACGCGCTGTATGTGCTGGACGGTTTCGGCGGCGTACACACCGAAGGCGTCGCAGTGTTTTACAGCACAGCATACTTCGGTTGGGACATTGCCGAGGACATCGAACTGGTTGGAAACGAAAGCCCGTATGACTACCTTCAGCTGGACGGCTTCGGCGGGAGGCACTGGAGTGATGAAGGGCTGCGAGCGCTCTTCCCCGCGCTGTTCGAACCGGGATTCGATATCATGCGGGACCTGGACGTTTACGCCGCAGAGCAGCTCTCGGTGACGGATTAGCCGTGCGCCGGGCGTTAGGCCGGCCGGTCCAAGTCATTGTTAGGGGATTTTTCCTTGCATTCCTGCCTTCGCCAAAAAGGCGGTGGCGCGAGATGAGCAACGATTTCATCCTTCAAAATGGGAGAGGGATGACAGTCGAGTAACAGATGAGCGCAGAGCCTGACTAAGAATGAGACTCCAACCCATCCCCCCAGGAGCCCCGCCAGGACGGCAAGCACGCGGCTCCACCCATGCCAGTCCAAATCCCCAAGACTTGCCTTCCCCATTCGAAGCCATTGTGTTAGTCTAACGGTGTGGACGCCTCGTATTCTATATGTCGATACGGGGAAGCGGATTTTTGTTTTCATGTCGGAAAAAGGGGCTGATGATGAACAATCCAGTGTCCCGGCCGGGTCGGCACGTCGTTCCGCTTCAAATTATCCTTCCCGTGACCCTGACGGTCATCTTGTTTATTATCACGATTTTCCTGGCCATTCTCCCGATCTTTGAGAAAAATATGATGGTTCGAAAGCGGGAGATGATTCGGGAGCTGACCCATTCTGCGCTCAGCACGCTTTCCCAATTGGAGGAAAGGCAAAGGGCGGGACAATTAACGCTCGAGGAAGCTCAGACCCAGGGCAAGGAACACATTCGAACTCTGCGATACGGACCGGATCGGAAGGATTACTTTTGGATCACTGATATCGAGTCGAAGGTTCTGGTACATCCCTACCGGCCGGATCTGGAGGGTCAGGACGGCGCCGGACTGATCGATCCCACCGGCAAGCACTTTATCATCGAGTTCACCCAAACAGGCAAGGAACAAGGCGCTGGCTATGTCGATTATTACTGGCAGTGGAAGGACGATCCGAACCGGATTGTGCCGAAAATCTCCTACGTGAAGCTTTTCCCGCCTTGGGGATGGGTCGTGGGCACGGGGATCTATGTGGAGGATGTTCGAGAGGAGATCTCGGCAATCAGCTGGGAACTGACATGGATCTGCCTGTTGATCCTCGCTGTGATTTCAGTCCTTTCCGCTTACATTATCTGGCAGGGAACCCGATCGGAACGTAAGCGCCGAAGCGCGGAGGAGGAGCTGCGTCGGCTCAATATGGAGTTGGAAAACCGCGTGGTCCGGCGCACGACCCAGCTGGCCGAAAGCAATGCCCTGATCCAAGACAAGAACCAAATGCTGGACCAGACGGTTCAAGACCTTCGGATGCGGGAGAGGACCATGGCCGAGGAGCTGGAACTGGCCCAGGAGGTGCAGCTGCATTTTCTGCCGAAGGCCTTTCCGTTTCACGAGGAGCTGCGGTTTGCCGCGCTTTACCGAAGTAGTTCAAAAATCGGTGGGGACCTTTACGACGCGTTCCGGTTGAGTGAGCGTGTCGCGGGATTCTACATTGCCGACGCCTCCGGGCACGGGGTCTCGGCCGCCCTGGTCACTGCGGTGCTCAAGGTTTCGTTCGAGCGATTTCTTCAAGGAGTTTCTGATTCCACCCAAGGGGAAAGAGCGTCTGTCAGTTCCGGTTCGAAGGCGCTCCATGACTGCGATTCACTGGCCGTCTTCATGCAGGCGTTGAATCAGGCGATGCTGGAAATTATTCCCGAGAATGTTTTTGTGACTTTTCTTTTTGGCGTGTTCAATCTGGACACGGGGATACTTCTTATCGCGAACGCCGGCCATGACGAGCCTTTGTGGTACCGCAAAAAGGCTGGAATGTGTGAAGTCCTTGAAATCCCCTCCAATCTGGCGCTTGGGCTCCAGGAAGACTTCCTTTTCGAAATCGCCCGGTTTCAGCTCCAGCCGGGGGACAAAATCACCGCTTTCACGGACGGCCTGACAGAATTAATGAACCTGCAAGGGGAACAGTTTGGACTGGATCGACTCCGTGAGATTGTCCAGGCGCATGGAAGCCTCAGTCCCGAGGACCTCTTGAGTAAAATCAAGAAAGCCTCTTCCGTGTTCGCCCGAAACTGTGAACCCCATGACGACCAGGCCGTGCTGGTGATGGAGTATGCAAGAGGGAGGTGAATTTTTCTCCCGCGGTAGGGCTCAGGCCGCTGGCGCGAACCGGGAAAAATGAAGTCTCGCCACAGTCGCGATTCTCCCATTGCAGAACGAGCCTGGAATGCGCAGGATCCGGACTCACGCGGACTTCCTGCCCGGGTTCCGCGGAAAGGGGGAGTCCATGAAATCCTTCAATACGCTCAACTGGGTCAAAGTCATTGCCAAAGCCTTTCTGGTCGGCGTGGGTCTTCAATTGGCCTTAATGGCTTTGATCGGTCTGTTCTTTTTACTAACCGGCCTCCCGGCCGAACGGCTGATGAGAGCCTTGCTGATCATCGGCGCATTCTTATTCATTCCCTTTCAGTGGGCCGGGTTATGGGCCATCCTGGAAGACACTTTGAAGATCGGCCCCAAGGAAGGCAAACGCCTGTTGATCGTCACGGGAATGCTTTATGGCGCCCCCTCGGGATTGATCGTTGCAACCTTGCTTTCTTTTGTCCTCGATTTATCGGCTGTTTATTTTTCCCTGATTCTCTTCGGCAGTCCCCTGGCCGGTGCACTCTTCGGCTATCACATTTGGCGAATAAGAGCCTATCGACACCTGCCCTGACGGGCAACCGGCGGGTGGCTTAAACCTTATTCTCCCAATAACTGTCCACCCAGCCGACCAGGGAGATGAAGACAAACCCTGCGAAGATCAGCTTCGGATAAAGAGGGATATCCTGCCTCGGCATGACGGTCGCCGTCAGGGCTGCGAAAAACACCATTCCCAGAAACCAATTCAGAGGCTTGCCGTTGCAGGGATGGTACTTGGGGGGAACTTGAATCTCTTCCCAGGACACTATTTCAATAACTTTCAGTTGGCGGCGGCAGATTCCAAGAAACCCAAATCGCCCGCGTGGGCCCAACGCTCCCTTCAGCGTCATCCTAAAGTCCCGGGTCTTCTGCTTGCGCCGATGACTTGGCTGTACCTCGTCAGGAAGTTCCACGCCCTCAGGAAAAACAAGCTGCCAAGCCTCTTCTATCTTGAGCAGGCCAAAGAACCTTCTGCCCTTCGACACCACGAACCGGGGACACTTCCAATGAGAAATGAAAACTCCCAAATAGTCCTTTTCTTCAGTCGCATCCAGCATGTTCTAAATCCAATCCATTAGCATTCGCCGACGCGCCTCCCGCCTTCGACATCAAAGCGATTGCGGCTTCTCTCCGCTCGTTGAGAAGGGCCACAAGATTCTCGGAGCGCATCCCATAATTGTCATTCAAGCAACGCTGAACGGTTTTCCTGCCGGCCCTGACCTCAAATGCAATGACTTTGAGGCCAA
>Ga0272444_10000849_pt1 | contig 30980 bp, 29 predicted proteins | sample SSMForm13_FD_201033 | JGI IMG/M metagenome (GOLD analysis project Ga0272444, IMG submission 201033) | Marine sediment archaeal communities from Little Sippewissett salt marsh, Falmouth, MA, United States - SSM-Form-13 | ecosystem: Environmental > Aquatic > Marine > Wetlands > Sediment ...
GAATTAATAAATATTCTATGGAACCTTTGTAGTATTTTGAAAACAGATGGTTTTCGCTTCGACAACAATATCTTTTAGAGGACGTTAATCATGGGAAATAGTGAAACTCAAAAGAAAGTAAACGATGAATCGGTCGTTTTTCAAAAGCAACTTCCCGAACCAAAATTTGCCGTTGATTTACAAGTGTTTTTTGAGTTTCCTTTAAAAAATAAATCGGTGCGGGCCACCGCCAATATTCTGGGCTGGCAAAAACCAAAGTATTTAATCACTTCATTTCCATTGGCTGAAAACCGTGTTGTGCGCACATCGCCCGATACGGAAATTATCGTTCGATACTTGCTGGATGGCACCATTTACGGCTTCACGACGCGGATGATTCATAAGCAATCCGATCCCTTCCCCATGTGGGTGCTCAACTACCCGACCTTTGTCCAGATGAAAACTCTGCGTCGCAGCCCGCGCATTCAAGTCACACTGCCCGTAGAAATCGATAACGGAGAATCCTGTCATACGATCGATATTTCGGCTCATGGCGCACTGTTATCGATTGCCGGGAAAATATCGATGGGCGATAAAATTGTAATCAACTTCACTCTGCCAAACGGCGAGCAAATCAACCATCTGGGCGCTGACGTCGTTCGTATTCAAGCTTCGCGCGACGAAACGTTGGCCGGCGTCAATTTTGACGCCGAAAACAAAATGGAAATCAATAAAATTTCCAACTACTTGTACAGTACGGAAGAACCTGATGGAAAATTTTAATCGGCCCTCTCGACTATTTATCCGGGAAGACAAAAATTTACATAAAGAATATCGGCATTTGGTCCGATGGGCATATTTGATTAGCTGATATTCATTGGTATTTATTAAAGATGATGTCACCTGGACGGGGTCTTCAAGTAATCATATCGGACATACCGTCTGAAAGGGGTTACTCATGAACGTCGAGTTTGTGAATCCATTTCTTGACGCAATTATGAACGTACTGACTACAATGGCACAATCAGAGGCGCAAGCAGACAAACCCTACCTCAAAGAAGATTGTCTTGCACAAGGCGAAGTAACCGGCATGATCGGCCTGGCCGGCGATAGAGTAAAAGGATCATTGGCTATCACCTTCACCACCCCGGCGATTCTGCACATCACATCCCAAATGCTCGGCGAGGAGCTGACTGAAATCGACGAGACCGTCAAAGATCTGGTCGGTGAAATTACCAACATGGTCAGCGGCGGCGCGAAAAAAGCCTTGTCCGAAAAAGGATACAAGTTCGAAATGGCCATCCCGACAACCATCACCGGGAAAAGTCACACCATCACTCATAAAACGCTAGGTGCTGTCGTCGTGGTTCCTTTCGAGATGGACAGCGGTAAATTCTTCGTCGAAGTCTGTTTCGAAGACTAATCCTCACAACCAAACGTTCAGCCAAGACTTTTGACCATCCTTTTCGCTTCGATGAACAAGCATTGAATCTGTAGTTCTCTTCCCAAATATCCGCAGTTGTGCTATCGCTATCCGACGATGGAATCGACAAAAGGTCGCTGGCTTACAGCCGTTTTTTTACTGGCAGTTGCGCTTGTTGCAACGGCGGCCAACCTGTATTGGTACCACACTCACCCGGAGCCGATCATGACCGGACACAATACGGCCATGATCGCCATCGAACAACAGGACGACTTTACAGCCGCACCGCTGAAGCACCTGGCCACTCTTTATCGAGGGCGCAGCGACAACAATTTTTCGCTGTATAACGTGACAACCATTGTTGGAACCACACTGGCAGGTCGCAGCCATCTCGGCATGGTCATGACTTCCAACCTGTACTACCTGTTATTGATCTTTTCCGTTTTCGGCATTGTCGCCCGGTTGGGCAACCGTTTCGGGGCGGGAGTCGCAGCCCTGACAGCCATGTTGATGCCCGCGGCCATGGCATGGTCACGCGTCGTTTCACCCCATATTGCCTTGATGGCCGTTTCAGCTTTTGGTGTTTATCTGATTGTTGTATCCGACTATTTTTCCCGCTGGTTGCCGACTTTACTGTTTGGCGCATTGGCTGCGCTGTCATTGCATCTGGGCGAAACGGTCAGCGACAGTTTTCAGGTATTGTTGGTTTTGGCCGTCGTCGCCGGATATTCTCTGATTGTCCGCTTTGCCGTGTTGCGTGAGCAGCAAAAACGGGCACTGGTTTCGCTGGTACTGGCTGCGTTGGCGTTTTTTTTACTGCTGGATTACCACTTCCTCAAGCTCTTGGCGCTGCCATACTTACTGAACGAGGCTATTGCACGGGCAAACGACAAATACGCAGCGGGCAACATATTTCGTCATGCCTATTCAGCAGCGGCCTACCCCTTTCTATTGTGGAATTATCATTTATTCCCACTGCACTGCCTGGCAGGGCTGGCGGCAATGGTGGCGGTTCTGCGCAAGCCAAGAACCGAAGGCGGACTGGCGCTGGTATTCTTGTTGATTCCGCTGACGGTAGCGACCTTGATCAGCAAAAAAAACTACAACTACATTTTCGCGTTCTTGCCCGCCCTACCGGTAATCGTCGGCCTGGCAGCAACACGGCTGGCACGCAACCGTCTGGCTCTTGTCGTTGTGGCGCTTTTCATTACTACAGGGATTGTTCAGTTTTACTCGCTCTCTTATACGAACAATCGGAATATACCCTTCATGTCTCACGCAATCGGCAAATCGATAATCGCCAGTGTATTTCAGACCTCTTATTTCCCGGTATTGCCGAAAGTGGACAAGCGTAACTTACTCATCGACATTGCCCCTGCTTTGAACGACCTAAGCAAGCAACAAAAAGGGACAACGTTTTTATTGCTTGCCACCGGGAAAGAATCGCGACCGATGATGATTTTCCGCTATCTGCTGCGCCTGCAAAACAGTGATGGTCAGCTTCGAGTGGTCGACCCGATTTACCAGGTTCAGAGTCGCTATGGTGAGTATTTTCTATCAAATGACATTTTACATCCGTTCCGACCGGATGTCGTTTTGCTGCACCGCATGGGCAATCCGGTTTTCCGCGACCGAGGATTCCTCGACCCGGAACAATTATATGCTTATTTTTACAGCAATGACCTTGTGCGATACCGCGTCGCATCGGTGGAGCGTTTGCATAAGATCAGTGAGTACTGGGCTGAGATGTTAGCCGAGATACCGTTGGATGAATACGAAAGCACAAATTACCCGCTTTACTATCCGTCGCATTCTCCCGGAAAACCGATTACTCTTTATCGCGACCCGCAATTGCCGCCGCTGATTTCACTTCCGGTAAACGGTGATTAAAACTGGCTTGGTGATTTCCAAAAAATAAGATAATTGCCGCGTTTTTCTCGATGGCAATACTGCGAAAGCAATTCTCCGTGTTGCTGTATTGATTTTTCCAATAATCTCAGCAAAGGTTCTACAGCCTGTTCATTTTTATTCGGATCGCTTATCAAAAACGCCGTGACTAAAGATGCGTCTTTATCAATCGCCGCTTGCAACCGTGCGAGCGCGTCACGAGCCGATTGCGCCTCGGCAATACCGGGTACTTGTATCAAATTTGGCATGAGAACAATGGCGTCGAGCGCAATTGCCGATGAATCGACAGGGGGGGAGCAAAGCAGATCGCGGGCATAAACGCCGCGGTAAACCAACTCGATGACGGTGCGCTCCTGCTGGCAAGGTACGCCAAAAAAACCAATGGCCAGCGGCAGAGGTTTATCTGCCATGACACCAACCAGGCGCATCGCACCTTCATCTTCATTGAGAACACGAGTACCGAATGGCTCCAATCCAAGCGTGTCTCGGAAAATTGGATACTGCATATTACCCGGCACAAAAAAGTGCTCCCAATTTGAATTGATTTTTCCCGGCTCAATCAACAGTGTTGCGTAGGCCACATGCAACAAAACCAACAACGCACACAACATCGGTAATGCCCAGCTCCGCCAACGCCGCAAAGCAAAACCAAGTCCAACCGCCGCCGCAACGGTCAACGCGGGCAGCAGGCTGGCCACGTAATATTTATTTCGTTTGGGTAAAAGAACGATGGCGATAAAAAACGCTAACACCCCCACGAGCCACAACCATTTTTTAGGATCCTTGCGCCAGCAGAAAACAACGAAACCGACCAGAAAAACCAGGTTGAGCGGGAAAGACAGCATGGCCTTGACCAGTACATACAGGTAGGCCAGCAACGCTTCCGGTTGCTGAAAGACGGAGCGTGGGTCAGCGAAAACAGAACCGAGATCGTTGAATACTCGCTCGTTACCGGTAACCCATCCGGGAAAAGGAGCGGAACAAAACCAAATCGGCGAAAGAATGCCAATCAGAATCAGCAACACCAGGCCGGTCACGGCAAAAAGCCAACGATTGCCTTGACGCCAGACGCCGGCTAAAAAAACGATGGCTAGTGGTCCGGCCAATGCCAATCCGTAAAAGATGAAATCGGTAGACGACGAACAAAAAACCGCGCCCAGCAAAAAAGCGCTCACAAGTACGACAGCGTTGGTGATTTTGGGTTTGATCGCCAGGTGCTGTAAAGCCGCCAAGGTCAGCGCTACTGCGGCCAGCCGCGGCATATGTACGTCGTAAACGCGGGCATTGCTCATCACAAAGGGGATGGTTGAAATCAACAATGCCGCCACCAGACCGTCGGTCTCGTCGCCCAATTGCGAAGCGGAAAAATATGTTGCGCCAATCAAAAGAAAAAGAAAAAAGGCGTTGGCCACAAGAAAAGCCCAACGTGTCATGTGCAAAATAGGATTGATCAGTGAACGTACGGCATCCAGAGCAATAAACGGATAACCGGGGAAATTGTGCGGCGGAAAATGCAGTATACGCTCGTAACCGTCCAACTCTTCGGAGACCGGGCTGAAGCGCCATTCCCCTTGGGTTTCGTAGGAGACCACCTCACGGTGAACCTGGCTGAAACGCCAATCCCCACCCAACGGTGATCCGACAAGGATAGTTACCAGCAAAAAAAGCAACCAGATCATCAACAACAATCGCAGTCGCCATTGCATTGAAGGTTGGTTGTTTTCAATCGGGGCAGTTTCCGACACCGGTTTTCCTTTCGGGTTCGAAAAAAATGCAAAGCTCTCAAAAAGCTAACACATTCCGCCAAGTGTCTTCAAAGCAAAACGTTTTGGTATTTCTGTTGACTGTATGTTGAAATAGCAGCGAATAATCATTAGAAAGATGCAATGAAATCACGATCTGCAAAAATCTTTGCCGTTCTTTGCGCCGCTTGGAGTGGGTCTTTCATTCTATTGCTGACTTTGAGTTTGATCTTCGATGATGCGTGTAAATTTCGCGACGGCATTTGGGGAAACGTGGTGCAGACCGTTACCTGCTACCAGTATTTTCCTTTTTTCGCATACACCGCTCCGGTCGTCACGCTTCTTGCGCTCGTCGGCATTTACTTCAACGGCAAGCGATCCGCCCGATGGTGGCACATCGGGTTCATCATTGCCTGGATAGTTGAAGCGACCGCATTATTATTGCTGCTTTTCTCCAAAACCGAATTTTCGGAAAATTTTTTCCTGACCTATCTCTTTATGGCTCCGCCCCCTATTCTCTTCGCGATTGTCAGCCTATTTATTAACGGCAGCCGGGATCGCCTCTGGCAAAACATCGTTTTTTCTCTGACCCTTTTCCTCGCTTTTTGCATGCTTTCTCTAGTAATGATGGTGTTTTTTGCGGTGGCGGGAATCTAGCAACCGAACACAAATATGACCTTGATGGTTACCCTGTTTCCTGAATATACTTCATTAACCTCACGCCAAAAACGTTTGCCGGGAAGGCTCCCATGAAGACGAAAAGCTTTTTAGTTTTCATTGCCTTGTTACTTTGCTGCATCTTGTCGGTGTTATCCTGCGGCGACGATGACGACGATTCGACCGAATCCGACGACGACAACGACACCACCGAACCCGACGACGATGACACTGCCGATGACGACACCATCGATGATGATGATACCATCGACGACGATACCGGCGACGATGACACATTCGATGACGACACCGGCGATGATGACATCTGCGAAAGCGGCGCGGAATTGATTTTCGACCTGACCGAAGGCGAGCGGAATCTGCCGTTTCCGATGATGATCTTCACCGAAGCCGACGATTCGTCACCGACCGGTATCAAGCTGAACATCAAAGGCCAGGTGACTACCTACCTCGATCCGATTTTTAAAGTCATGTATTTCTTACTGCATGACATCAATGGCTTGAACGGATTCGGTCCGGCCGCGCCGGTGTGGTTGCCGGTCAATGCCGCCCCACGCCGCCGGTTGCTGCCGGACGCCGACGACCCAAGCCTCGACGACGCCATATTCTGCGCTGTTGTGGAAGATGAAGAACACCCCTGCCATGGCACGTTATCGGCGATCAACGCGGTCTATCTCAGCGACATCGGCATCATTCAACTCGAACCGCATCTGCCGTTTTGCCAGAATGCGATGTACGCCTGCGTTGCGACGAACAAGCTGCGCACGCGCTGGAACCAGTGTTACCAGCAGCCCGAACACTTGCGTTATGTGATGGCCGCCGAAGCCGATCCCTCGAACCCCGACGCGGCATTGCTGGAACCTTACCGGCAAATGCTGGCGCCCTATTTTACGGAATTGTTTGCACAATACGGACTTACCGCCGGTGAAATCGTCGGCGCTTCCTTTTTCCATACACAATGGGTAACGCACGATCTGCAAAGCATCCGCGAGCAACTGGAAGATATCGCGGTGACCGACCCGCCGGTCGTCGGCGAATGGGTGCGCCTGGAAATGTCATTACCGGACGTCGACTCGGTTTGGGAAACGACGTACGAAACCGTCGGCTGGCGACAGCGAGGCGTCTTCAAGCTCGATGAAAACGGCGATCCGCTGCCGGCCGAACCGGAAACGATCACCCTGCGGCTGACGTTGCCGGAAAAGGGCGTCAACGGTTACCTGCCGCCCTACCCGGTGGTGATTTTCGGGCACGGAGTAGCCGCCGACCGCGGCCAGGGTCGTCCGCTTTCGCAAACTCTGGCCGCCCAAGGTTTTGCCACCATGGCCATCGACTGGCCGTGGCACGGCGAACGGCGCGGCTGGATCGATCTGCTTCCCGAATATTGGCGGGGCGGCGCCAGCACGATGATGACCTTCAACATCTTTTCGCCGAAACGATTCCGCGACAACGTTCGCCAGGGCGCGGCCGACATCATCTGGCTGAAGCACGTCATTCACACACTGGACGAATTGGACCTGCAACCGTGGGCCACCGGCGGCGACGGTCTGCCGGACCTTGACACCTCGGACATCGACTACTCGGGAATGTCCCTGGGCAGTTTGATCGGCGAAGTTTCTGCGGCGATGGAACCCGACTTCGATACCCTATTCTTCAATACCGGATCGGCTGACTGGTTCACGATTTTGCTGGATGGCATGTACGGCCGAATCGCAATGCAAGTGCTAACCCTGCTTGACCTACTGATTCCGGTCGAACTGGAAAGCGATACGGAACTATTCATCGGGCTCTACCGAAACGTCATCGACGGCAGCGATCCTTATTGCTACGCGCGATACATCCTGGATGAACCGCTGTACGACCGTTCAAGACAGACGGTTAATATTCTGCATCAGATGGCGGCATACGATGAAACGCTTGGCGGACCGGGATGCGCGCAATTATCCCGCGCGGCCGGCCTGACACAATTAACGCCGTTCGTCTGGCGGATCGCCGATGTGCCCCTGGCCGACCCGCCCTTCGACGGACCGGCGGTGTTCCAATTCGACACCAAGTCGCACGGATTTATGTTGTCGTCATCGGACGAATTTTATGAACCGTCTCATTTGCAGGCGGGAACGTTTTTCCGTACGGCCGCGGATAACGGCACAGCAACGATCATCAATCCGTTGGAATAGCTTCTAAGCGTCCAACCGATACCGAATTTTAGACCTAGCAGCCGCACCCATCGTCGTCGTCATCGTCATCATCGTCGTCGTCAGCAATGTCGTCGTCGGCAACGTCGTCGTCGGCAACGTCATCATCAGCGACGTCATCGTCGGACACGTCGTCGTCGGTGACATCGTCGTCGACAACATCGTCGTCGACAACATCATCGTCAACGACCGTGTCGTCATCGACTACCGTGTCGTCGTCGACCACCGTGTCGTCGTCGACGGTGTCATCGTCGGCCGGCCACTGCGGCGGATCATTTTCCAAAATCAGTTCGTCGATCAACGTGCCGTCTAACCGGTAGGCGGACGCCGTCACCATGTCAGACTGCACATCGACCACCATGTAGTGGTTGCTCTTGTCATGTGCCTGATAACCGGGCACCGAAGGCGGCACCGGCCAGGGTTGGAAATCGTAAAGCGGCGCACCGCCGCCGCCGGTGACGATGTGATGGATGCCGCCGATCACTTTGTGCGCGTAAAAGTGATCGTGTCCTTCGAACACGGCATCGACGCCGTAATCCTGAAAAATGGGATTGAGCACAAGCAACGCCAGCGGGTTACCGGTTCGACCGTCTTTGTAGGAAAACGGCGGTTCATGGAAAAAGACAAAAACGAAGTTCGTTTTCGGATTGTCCAGGTAATCCTGCAGATCGTTCCGCAACCAGGCGTTCTGTGCCACGTTGGGCAACGTCAACGTCCACCACTTTTCGATATCGACGACGATGAAATGCACATTGACGTAATCGAAACTGTAGTAGGTGGGATGGTTGTCCGCACCGGGCAGATCAAAATAGCGTCGCCAGTTCATATCACCGGTCAGACCGTTCTCAATATCATCTTCGTGATTGCCGAAGATCGGGTAAAGCGGGACCAGCGGGATGAGTTCCTGCTCGGCGTAGAAATGATACTGCCAATCATCCAGGTTGGCGCCACTGCCGACCAGGTCGCCGGTGTTGAAATACAAATCCGGTGCTTCTTCCAAAATCAGGTCAACGATCGCTTCGTGAGCCGGGTTTGGACTTCCGATCGAGCCGCCACGCGAATCACCAACCACAACGAAACGGAACGGAACCAATTCGTCGGGCTCGGTCACGAAGTTGAAGTCATCGGTGGTCACCTCGTCATGCACCACCCGGTAGAAATAAAGACTGTCGCTCTCCAGGCCGTCGATGGGAATTTTATACTGATAGACCGTATTGCCTTCGTGGGTGAAAGCGATGCCGTCGCCGGTGAAAACTTCACCGTAGCTGGTGTCCGGACCGACTTCGACCGTGGCCTGGCCCGATTGATCACTTTCGAAACAAACCACCACGCTGTCGGTGGTCACCGACTGCAGGTAGGGTCCCTTGGTCAATTCCGCCATTGCGGGCAAGCTGAACAAAACCAGCAAGAGAACGGCGGTCGTTGCTATGGCTCGGTACATGTTTTTCTCCTCACTCCTCCACCGTCTGACAATTTAACAATAAATACGCGTCATCGCAATCATTGCCCGGTTTTCGGTCAACGGTGCCTACAAAGTTCGTTTTCTACGTATCGGCCGACGCTTCTTTGGGCGTTTCGCCGGTTTTCCCTTTTTTTATCTCATACGCGCGTTGGGCGGACGCACGCACTTCCTGATGAATGTTGCTGTCGAAAATCACGTCACGCAAATCCTGCACCAAAAGCATGGGAATCAGGCTGATCGCCACCCGCGGCGGCGTATACGGATTGCGTACCAGCGCGATGCGAACTGCCTGGCGCGAAGCCCACTTGGGGGCACGGCCGATTTCCTCCAACACCTCGGGGCTATTGGGCCGACGCGCAGCAATGGTGATGACGTCAACCTCGGTCAGCCGCGGATTGCGCAACAACTGGCGGATCACCGCCGGATCCAAATCGTAGCCGACGCGATTGAGCACATCACGATCGAGGCTGCGGGCGGCGCTTTTGCGCTCGCCCAGAGTCAGCGTATGCAAGCCGTACTGGAAAAAGAAATTTTCATCGCCGGCGTCATCTTTGGCCGGTTTGATCATCCGGAACAGGTTGCAGACCTGCTCGTATTTTTTTCGGTTGGCTTCGTGAAAGATCCGGCCTACGCGCAATTTGCCCAGTTGCCGGCTGAGCAGTTGCGCATCCAAGGCGCTGGAAAAAACGCCGCGACAGTGTTTGTCGCCCTGCATGGCGCGCAAAGACAGCCGATGCAGCACTTCTGCAATTTGCACGTCGTCCATCTCGACCAATCGGGCGGCGACGAAATGGCGGCGCACCTGCACGTCGCTGATGCTCATCGCCGTTTTGCAAAATTGCTCGACGAGTTGCTCAAGATCTGCATCGGGCTGTTTTTCGTTCACCGTCGCTCCAGGTTGGTCGCCTGCCAATATGGTAGCAAAGGTTGGATCAACATCAAAATTCCACCGGTGCCGGCCGGTTACCAGAATAATTTTTTAATGGCTTTTTTCACGTTGTGGAAATCAATGTCCTTTTTCAAGACGTTGCCGAGTTTGTCTTTGTCTTCCAATTCTTTGAGCTCTTTTCTTTGCTTTTCCACTTCCTGCTGCAACCGGTGCAATTCGCCCTTGGCATCTTCATTGTTCTTGTTGTATCGCAACGCCAGGGCAAACATCTTGCGCGCTTTTTCTTTGTTGCCGTGAGCCAACAACAACTTACCGAGAAAATAGTGGGCTTTATCGCCCTTGGAATTGATTTTCAGCGATTTCTCGATGGCTTCTTTGGCCAGGACGATGCGCTTCTGCTCGTGGAGTTTCGGGTTGTTGTACTGCGCCCAGCCCAGGTATGCGTGATATTCGGCTTCTTCGGGGAACAGATCGCAGGCTTCTTTGAAATGGGTTTCGGCCTGGGCGATGGCCCCGCGGCGCATGGCCAATACGCCCTGGTTGAAGGCGCGTTCGGCGGCCAGAATAGTCGTGATGCGCCGTTCTTTTAGTTCGTCGCCTTCGGGCGTCAGGCGGCGATCGTATTCGCTGCGCTTCATCGGGCTGGATAAAACCGTGTAGGCGTTTTTAACCGCTTTGAGCACCGCTTCGGCTTTTTCTTTGACTTCCGGATCCTGAATCATTTCGATTTTATTCGGACTGAAGCGACGCTTTTTTTCCTGGTAAGCGTAATCGACGGCAAGGTCTTTCGCATCGCGCGGGATTTCGAGAATTTCGTAATGGTTGGCGTCTTCCAGTTTGAGGTAGAGCGCCAGAATTTGCTGTTCCAGTTCGGGAGCTTGCTGCTTTTCGTGGTCGATTCGCTGGAGTTCGGCATCGTCTTCGCCACTTTCGACGGCCTCGAAAGCCTGCAGTTCGCGTTCCAGATCGCCGGCCATTTTTTCGGCCAGTTCTTCTTCGCTGGCCTCTTCGTATTCGGGGATATCCAGCGCCGGTTCCGGTTCGGCGGAAACACTCTCGTCAATCGGCGTCAGTTGTTCCGGCTGAGGCTCAGGTTCTTCTTCGATGATCAAATCATCGTTGAGTACGTCTTCCGCCTCCTCAAAGACGGTAATGGTTTCCTCGGACACGGGCGCGGTGGCGATTTCTTCTTCTTCGTCCCGATGGCGATCAAAAAGATGCAAGACCAACATCGCATAAAGCGCCGGCCACGTTTTGGCTTCACCCAACGGCGAAGCGGCAACGATCTCGGCCAGGGTCCGTTTGCCGTCGATCAATTCGTGCAGCTTCCAGACTTCGGGCCCCAGTCCCGAGCTGCGCCGGTCGAAGGGCAGCGGAACGGTCGGTTCCACCATCTGATCGACGACCTCTTCGAACATTTCCTTGAGCGATTCGGCGTCATAGAAATCGACGACGCCGTCGTAGATCAAAGCCGGCATCGGCAATTCGAAAACAGTCACCGTATTCACATCGAACGGTGTGGAATCGAAGAAGTATCCGCCTTCCATCCAGGTAAACAGGCTCAACAGTTTTTCACGCATCTGGTGCCGTAATGCCTGGTAAAGTTGCATCGGATTGAGTTTGCCCATTTCAATCAGCGCTTCGCCCTGCCGACGGCCGAAGGCGGTCATGTTTTCCAGGCTCGTCAGCAGATCATTGTCGCTAATAATGCCTTGCTGCACCAAAATCTGCCCGAGGCTTTCCTGACGGCCTTCGCTGTCCACGTACACCGCCCGGCCTTGATCGAAGTAGACGTTTTTCACCATACCCTGATGGTTGATTTCCAGGATGCCGGTACGCTCTTCCAAAAACAGCGCGGCGAACAATTCCGGGACGGACACTTCTGCCAGGTCGCCTTCCAGCGGCACCGCACCTTCTTCCTGCGGCTGATCAGGTTCTTCGGGGCTCATCGCCTCGGCGATCATCGCACTTCCCGAATCGCCCAGGGCTTTATCGGCGATCTCGCCGAGCAACTCGTCGATCTTATCCGCCTCACCTTTTCCGCGCGCTTCGGCTTCAGCGGAAATATCTTCTTCGATTTGCGCCATCTTCGGGCTGCGGTCGATCAAGGGAGCTTTTTCCAATTCCGCTACCGTTTTTGCCAATAAATCTTCCAGCGAATCTTCTTCGGGCTCTTTCGGCGGTGGTGACGCGGACGTGGTAGACTTTTGCTCTTCCGGCTCGGCGGGTTTTTTTTCGGCAATCGGTTCAGGTTGTTTCTCGACGATGTCGGCCGTCAACTCCTGTAAAGCGCCAATTAAATCGCCGATCTTAAACGGCGCCTGCAGATATCGATCCGCTTTCCAATGTTGCAGAGCTACTTCGGCCATATCCGTTTTTTTGAAAAGTCCGGAAAGTAAAATGACCGGTGTGTCGGCTCCGGCGGCATCGGTTTTGATTTTCTTGCACAATTCGCCGCCGGTCAGTTTCGGAATCAACAGGTTGATAACGACCGCATCGGGTTTTTCCTGTTGAAACTTGGCGAATCCACTCAGACCGTCGGTGGCAAGAAGAACAGTAAATCCAATGGCTTGCAGGCTTTTTCCAATACGACGCAATTCGCTGCGATTGTGAATGACGACCAGAACTTTTGCCACGTGATACGACCCCGCTAAGTCCGTGTTTATTTGACCTTGCACCCTAATTATACATCATTTGTCTGTCAACCAGCGTAGCAATGCAAATGTAACCATTTTTTCAGAGCTTTTTGCGTATTTGACTTGACAGCGCAAACGGCCCGCTCGTACCCTTAAAATATGAGTGAGTCAGAATCCCATCGTTCTGAGGTTACCCTCGGTACTTGGATCAGGCGGCTGGTTGTCTGGTCGGCAACGGTGGCGTTACTCATTTACGCAGGCATCGCAATCTACCGTGTCTTCAATAAACCCGAAGAAGCCAAGCCGACCGGTGAGGTTCCGGCTGCGGTCAGCGAATTGCCCAAGCCGACCGGCGAATACAAGTGGGAAGCGGCGCGCACCTTGCTTGACGGTGGTCGCCGCTTGCTTCGCGGCGGCGACACCAACGGCGGATTGGATACTCTGCAGACGTTGGTCGCGAAATACCCCGAATCGCCGCAAGCGCGTCAGGCATTGCTGACCATCGCTTCGACGCACCGCTACATCACCGATAAAAAAGACAAAGCGATTCGCGCCTATTCGCAGTTCATCCGCGACTACCCCGACGACCGCCAGGTGCCCAAGGTCGTGACCTGGCTGAAAGAACTGGCTCAGGAAACGCGCTCGGCGGATCGCACGGCAATGCTGCTGGAAAACGCTTTGAAGAAAGTGGAAGATAATCCGGAAGCGACGGCGCGTATTCAAAAATTGCTGGAAAAAAAGAACTAGCCTTTATTCCGCCTGACCGGCCCACAGTTGTTCGATTTCTTGAATAACCTGATCGCGCAGGCGAATACGCTCGGGCTTGGATGACGCAGTGATCTTGCCGCCCGCCGCCGCCTGGTGTCCGCCGCCCAGTTCCAATTTGTCGAGAATTGCGGCGCAATCGTGGTCGGCCAGCGTCTGCTGAGAAAAAGGATTGATCGAAAGCGACAAACGCAAATCGTTGCTGCGCCGGCCGCCTTGGATGATCGGATTGATCGCCAGCACCGCGTAGGCGTCGGGATAAATCTTATAAGCCAGGTTCTTGGAAAAACGCGGCGGTACTTTCATCTCCGAAAAATCAAGCAGACAAATTTCCCCGTCGGCAATCAAGCGGCCATAACGTTCGATCGTCTCGGCGGCGCGCTTGGCATGGTCCAGCGCCTTCTGATAGCGGTCGATCACCTCGCCGTGCTGTACCACTTCGGCCAGCGGTCGGTTTTGAATCATGTTGACCAGCCGCTGCAGATAACGCCGGGCCTGCCGGATATCTTCGTTGGGCAGAAAGATCGTCATGTTGATCACGTTTTCCGGATCATCGGCCAACCAGGCTTCGATGTTCGGGTAGTCCATCGTATCGACGCGATCGGCTGCTATGACCGTGTCGGCCAGGTAATCGGCGAAAGGTGTGCTGTCTTTCAGGTGGTCGAAAATCACTCGCGCCGCCGACGGCGCTTCCACGGCTTTGCCCTCACCGGCCGACCAGTTCATCTGTGCGGCTTCCTCGATGTTGCCGGCATGGTGATCGAACCAGGCCCGCACTTCACGCGCCGGATGGGGCAGATCACAGACGATATCTTTCGGCCCGACTTCGACCCGGCGTACCGCCTCCGGGCTGGTGAAAAAGATGAAATTGATCCGCGACCAAATGCCGACCAACGCCGCCGAGACGACGCCGTCGAAATCGCCGTGGGTAATGATCTGGGGCCCCTGCATGCAAACCTCCTGCTTCGGGCGCACCGTTCTAGCAGATGAAAACGATCGGCGAAAGGGGCTTGACGTAACTTATTCAAGACATATAAAATAAGTTCATCCGTTTGGGTCCGTTTCCCGTCTTGAAAAATGGACCGCTTTGGGGGCAGAAAACGAGAGGAGTTTGGAGATGAAACTCTTTCGTCTGGCCCTGATACTTTTTATTCTGCTTGCCTTTTCATTCATTCCATCAACTTTTGCAGAGGAACCCCTTGTCCAAGGTCAAACGCAAAAATGGTGTTTTGAACCTGACACCTTCTTTTACGGGTTCGAACCTTGTATGACAGTCACCGATGACGGCTACGAAATTATCGGAAAAGATAGAAAACGGAATATTGTGCAGACAGTCTATACCTGGCTCCATGGTCATCGCGTTAGCCGTCAGGTGTTTCACCTGACGATATGGCAATTTCTCGCCGAAACATTTTTTACTGATATCGGTGTGCATGAGTTGCGTTTTCTTGAGATCAAGGTACATCAAACCGATAAATCGACATACGAGGGAACCGCCACTGGCGTAGGTTTGGTCTGGTATCTGACGTATGAATATAAGATCGTAAATTACGAATACGATATCGTTATAACCACCGGCGGAGATGCGGGCGAGGAATTCAATTTGTCGTTCGTTGAAGAAGCTTCACAATGAAAGGACTTGCTTTGAAGTACACAACCTTGATGGTTATGCTGATCGTTGCCTTGCTCACGTCGTTTGTCACTGCCAATGCCGAAATGCCGGAAACGCAAACCTGGTGTTTCGAACCGGGTATTCCCTATGTGGCCGAACAGTGTTTCGAATTTAATGTCGAAGACAATATGCTTTACGCTTCGCATTCGCCTTCGATAATGTCCTCGTTATACATCCAGGTGCAGATTCAGGCCGACGGCAGCATGAGAATGCTAGCCGTTCACACGATGGATCACTTTTTGCTGGTAGAAACAAGAATCTATTACGCTCACCTGATGCCTGTAAGTCGCACTATCTTTTCCGGTCAGGTAAACGGCATTTTCCTTCTTGCCGATGAAATGGGGATGGAAATCACCGGAACCGTCAGTGACGAGATGCACTTTTATCGTTCGTGGAATGAGTAAGTGAAGTAATCAATCGGAAGGGAACATTCATGAAGCGCTTGATTTTGTTGTTTGCAATTCTATTTGTTGCGGTATCGTTGCCTGCCCTGGCCGACGACGGCGAAGAAACACAAGACTGGTGTTTTTCACCCTACTATCTTTTTTACGACCTTGATCCCTGCATCGCCATCATCACCGACGGCACGTTTTTTTCGGGAGAAGACAATAAAGTCGGCGGCATGGCTCAACTCATCACATCACTTGAAGGAAGGTTTTATAACGAACATCCGCACATCTACGTCGCTCCCGAGATTATAAAGTTTACGATGAAACAAACTTACGAACTGACCTACTTTGCCGATTTCAGTTACTGGGAAGTTCGTACGCTAAATTTTGAATTGCAAAAAACCGATGAAGACCTGTATTTCGGTACGGCCAGAGGCTGGGGCTTCGGTCTCAATATGTTGATGCCTTTTGCAAAGCCATACCGATTTAACGTTTATCTCACCATCGACGAAAACGGCAACGCAGAATTTCAACTTTCACCTATGGAAAGAACCCAAGAATAAGGGAGTTGGAAATGAAACGTTTCATCTTTTTGCTCGTTTTCGCACTCACCGCGACGTCATTGCCGTTCGTTGCCGCCGCCGATGATACTGAAATGTGGGAAGCACAAACCTGGTGTTTCGAACCCGATATCCTGTTTTATGTTTTCGATCCGTGCATGACTGTCTATTCCGACGGCTACAGCTTTATGGGAATGGATATCAAAACAAACGATTGGGATCTTCTCATCACCATACTGAGCGGGAACCGCACCAGTCGTCAATCAATCCAACTGACCATGTGGCAATACTTACGGGTCGGCAATTGGCTAGGGTATCACCAGTACGTATTGCGTTCCCTTGAATTCAACTTGCATCTCATCACCGGCAACGCCTACCAAGGCACATCCGCAGGGCAAGGTGTATTCTGGGACTCATTCACCTATGAAACGGTCGATTTCGAATACCACGTTACCCTTACTATCGACGAAGACGGCAACGCAGAATTTCAACTTTCATCTATGGAAGGAACGCAAGAATAAGGGAGTTTCAGATGAAACGCTTTGTCTTTTTAATTGTATTCGTGCTTGGCGCAGCATTGCTTCCTTCTATTGCCACAGCCAATTCGGAAATGTGGGAAGAACAAACCTGGTGCTTCGAACCCGATGACCTGTTTAATTCCTTTGATCCTTGCATGGTCGTCTACACCGACGGCTACAGCTTTTTTGGGGTAGATCAAAAAAGTGCAGCCTATGCTTTTGTTTTTACTTTGTTGCAAGGACAATACGTCAGTCGACAGACTATCCGCCTGACCCTGTGGCAATACTTCCATCAATTCGACTTCTCCACGTTCCTCAATGAGTTCCGTTTTCTTGAAATCAACTTGCACCTTATCGATGAAAACACCTATGAAGGCACGGCCGAAGGCACCGGAGCAATTTATGAAGGGCTAACCTTTTACAAGGAAGATTACGAATATGAGGTCACCCTGACCATCGACGAAGAGGCCGCCGCGGAAGTCGATCAAACACTTCTTGAAGAAGCGCGAGATTAAAAGGAGTTCACTATGAAGCGTATCGCCTTGTTGCTGGTTTTCGCATTTGTCGCGGTGATGCTCCCAACGTCCGTCGCCGCCGAAGAACTGCCGGCAGCGCAAAATTGGTGTTTTACGCCAAATATTTTTTACTCCCTCGGCCAATGCATGACGGTTTACACCGACGGTTACAACTTTCTGGGAGTCGATCAAAAATTCGGTGTCTTAACCGATGTAATGACCTTGCTGCAGGGGCGACGTTTGAATCGACAGGCGATTGAGTTGACCGTATGGCAATTGTACGAAGAAACCTACTTTGCCGACTTCGGCTACTATGAATTGCGCCAACTTAAAATCTATCTGCATCAAACCGACGACAATCGTTACGAAGGTAAAGTCATCGGTCTTGGTTTCGTCTTTGACTTCTTTGAGATGTATACGCAGCAGTACAACTATGATATCGCCCTATCCATCAACGAAGAAGACGGTGAACAACGAACCTCCTCGACCGACCTGGTTTCATCGCTGCTTGCGCCCATCCGCGAAAACGAAACGCCCGACGAATTTTCCCTTGCCGGAACCTGGTGCTACGGCCCGGCCGGATATGACCTGTACTGCTGGGAATTCGAACAAACCGAAGATTGCGTCCGCTACTATTACAGCCAAGGCTTGTATGCCGGCATGATCTCCCTGTTGATCGAAATGAATTTGACAGAAAACAAACGCGTCAACCTGCACGTTGATTACACGGCCTTCCAAGACATGATCTACCAGGGCTACATTTTCTTCATTCGCTTCGATGGCCTGCTTTGGCTGCAAAGCCCCGACCTGTTCGCCGGCTGGGCCGGCGGCGAGTGGTATTACTACCAATACGATCAGTACCATTCAACGGAAAACGGTGGGCCGTTAACATTGCCGATTATTTTCCATCGTCAAGGAGAATAAATTACAGGCGGACGAACTCGACGACCGGTCCCGGCGACAACTCCAACATGCGCGCGTTGTACAGTTCGCCGTCGATGGTGTAGCCGAACTCCTCTTCGCGCTCGAATTTCACCTGCTGCACGATGCGGTCGAGAATCATCCGACCTTTGAGCTCGCGGTTGAGCAAAAGGTTGGGGATGTTGCGGATGATCGCCAGTCGATTGGGCGTGCCGGCCTTGATGTGAATGCGGTCGATCAGGTGCCCGACGCGGAAAGCGCGGAAAAAGACGATGCGGGTGTCTATCGCCGAAACCGCCATCATCTTCCAACGCGACAGCTTTTCGCGCTGCTGATCGAGATGAAGTCTTGCGTCCATTTCGGCGAACAGGCGATTCAGATAGCGCCCGCGGGTAAACAGAGAAACCGCCGCATGCGAAAAGATTTTCACAAATCGTGAAATGCTGTAACGCGCGCCCTGGTAGTATTCGAGGAAAAAGTTGTAGATCACGCCGGTGCCGGCAATGAAGCCGAAGCGCTCTTGAATGCCGTCGCTGACCGCCAGCAGCTTCTGCCGTATCCGCGGCAACTCCTCGCTGTTGCGCACCTGCTCCAACCGGGCGAACAGGCGCTGCACAGCTTTCTGCGGCTTGCCGGGCACACCGAGAATGCCGGTGACCAGGTTGGCCGTACCCGTGCGCAAGGTGGCGAAAAGCGGCAGATTTTTTACAGATCCGTCGTCGCGTTGACGCTCGCCGTAAATGCGAACAAAGCTGGAGAGAAAACGATGCAACCCGCCGTCGCCGGTGGTCAGCAGCACCAGTTCGATATCTTCCTCCCAGCATTCGTTGACGACCGGGTCGATCTGCTCGATCGACTCGGTTTGGCGCAAGGTCACGTCGTCGGAGAGAAAACGGTTGAAAAGATTGACGGATACCTTTTTGAACCGCACGGCGCGGGCGTTGCCGTTAACCAGTATCCGCACTTTCATAAAACCATCATAAATCTTAAAAAACATTTGGTCCAGCAACTTGCAACGGTAAACGAGAGAAGCGACAATCGATCCAATCTTGGACTAAAGAAGGGGTATTAAATGGAAGCATTGTACGCTGCGATTTTCGAAACAGCCTGGGGTCGATCCGCCGTATGCTGGCGACCGGAACAGTTTCCCAAGGTGTGCCAAATTTATTTGTCGCACGATCCATCCGAGCGCCTGCCCGACCTGAGTGACTGCGTGTTGCAAACAAGCATTCTGTTGCCGGTAGCGGAAAAAATTCAACGCTATTGCGCCGGCGAAAACGTGCATTTCGATGTGGCCGACATCGACATGAACGACGTGCCGCCCTTTCGTTGGACGGTGTATCTGGCTGCGCATAAAATTCCCTTCGGGCGCGTCTGGACGTACGGTCGCCTAGCGCACGAGGTCAACAATCCGCGCGCGGCTCGCGCCGTCGGTCAGGCGATGGCGCACAACCGCTTCGCGCCGGTCGTACCCTGCCATCGGGTAATCGCCGCGGGCGGGCGGCTCGGCGGATTCGGTCCCGGTCCGGACGCCAAACGCCTCATGCTGCGGCACGAAGGCATCCGGCTGCTCGGCGAAGACCGCGTCGATCCGGCGTTTATCGATTAGCGCCCGCCCTTGCCCTGACGCCGCCCCGCTGCTACAACCGCGCTGATGAAACCATCGATGAGCACGCATCTGTTCGTTTATGAAACGTTATGCCGCGATCACCTTGCCTGGATCGCCGCGACCGGCTTCACGTGCATCGAACTGTTCGCCGGCAAACCGCACTTCGAGTTCGATGACGATGCCGTCGTCGATCGCCTGGAAACCTGGCTAGGTGAAACCGGCTTGAATGTTTCCACGTTGCACCTGCCCTTTTACAGCCGCTTCGGCAGCGAAGATTTCCATTACGTCGGCCCCGCCGATAAACGCGACGAAGTGCGCGAGGAAATGGCGGGGTACATGCGGCGGCTGCTCGACATCGCGCAACGCCTGGGTTGCCGCCGAGCGGTGTTGCATCTGCAAAGCGAAAAAACGTTCGACGAAAAAAACCTGGACTTGTTCCACCGGGAAATGCAGTGGCTCGCGCCTGTTTGCCGCGAACACAGGGTCGATCTGCTGCTGGAAAACATCATGACCGAATCCACCCGCACCGCCGCGCTGGTCGAGTTGTGCAAACAATACCCCGACGTGCTCGGCATCTGCCTGGATTTGGGTCATGCCAACGTGGTCGGGCCGGTTGCTCAGGAAATCGCCGACGGCGGCGAGTGGATCCGCAACCTGCACGTGCACGACAACCAGGGCGACAACGACGACCACGCCCTGCCCGGCACCGGCACCATCGACTGGCCCGCGACGCTGACGGCGCTGGATCGTCACGCGCCCAATCTGGAATACTTCACCTTCGAGTTGTCCCTGGCGATGATGGGCGATGCGGCAAGCGAAACAGCCTACCGGCAACTCATGGTCGACGCCGCCGATTTCTGGCAACATCAGGTTAAGGAGAGGCGATGAATCCAACGGCTTCCGAAAAAGCACTGCGCGCCGTCAAGCAACTGGAGATGGCCACACCCTACGACCTGCTGCTGCACCGCCTCGCCGGCGACGCTTCCGACCGCCGGTATTACCGCGTGGTCTATGGCGCATACGGCGAGAAAAAAACGGTGGTGATGATGGAGTTGGCCGACCCGGCCAACCAGTTGAAATCGGAAGAAGTGACGCTTTACCACGACGAATCGGGCGAGTTGCCCTTCCTCAACATCCATCGTTGGTTGGAAAGCGTCGGCGCATCGGTGCCGCGCATTCTGGTGCAGGACATCGAACACGGCGTTTTGCTGCTGGAAGACCTGGGCGACAAACTGTTGCTTGATGTGGCCGAAGAAGGCGACCGCGAACAAATCGTCAAATGGTATCAACGCGCCATCGAGCAATTGGTGTACTTACAGATCGAAGGCACGGCACGGCTCAACGCCAATTGCATGGCCGCTAATCAAGCTTACTCAACCGAACTGTTTCTGTGGGAATACGAACACTTCGTCGAATACGGCATCGAAGCGCGGGTAAATTCCATGCCTGCCGCCGGGCGCAAACATCTATTGGCAGTTTGTCGCAAATGGTCCGAGCATTTGGCGTCGCTGCCGCAAGTTTTCGTTCACCGCGATTACCACAGCCGCAACCTGATGCTGCACGGTGAAAAGCTGGCGCTCATCGACTTCCAGGACGCGCTGACCGGCCCGGCCACGTACGATCTGGCCTCGCTGCTTCGCGACAGCTATTTCGATCTCGGCTGGGACTTGGTCGACGAACTGGTCGACCATTACCTGCAATGTTGGGATAAACGCGGCGGCGACAAACTCGACCGTGAACAATTCCTCACCGACCTCTGGGCGACGGCGATGCAGCGCAATCTCAAAGCCGCCGGGCGCTTCGTCTACATCGAACGGGTGAAAAACAAGGCGGGTTATGAAAAAGATATCCCGCGTACCCTCAGCTATTTCGACGGCTACCGGCAACGCGCGCCGCAACTGGCCGAACTGATCGACCTGCTCCGTCCCTGGATACCGGAGTTGAAGGACTGACTATGCAAGCAATGGTGCTGACCGCCGGTCTGGGTACGCGCTTGCGGCCGTTGACCCATTACCGCGCCAAGCCCGCCTGCCCTGTCTGCGACCATCCGTTGTTGGTCTACCCCCTGGCGCGACTTCACGTGCTCGGCGTTACCGAGGTCGTGGTCAACACGCATCATCTACCCGCGACCGTCGAAACTGCGCTGCGTCAGGCGCCGACGTCGATGTCGATCACCACCGTTTTCGAACCGGAAATTCTGGGCACCGGTGGCGGACTGAAAAACGCGGAAAAACACTTCGAGTCGGATCCGTTCATCCTGCTCAACGGCGACACCATCTGCGAAGCCGATTTGAAAGCGGCAGTCGATGCTCATCGAAAAAACAAAGCGCTGGCAACCCTGGTGTTGCTAGACGATCCGCGAAAAGCCAGATACGGGGCGGTCGAAGTCGACAAACACGGTGCGGTAACCGATATCGCCGGCATCCTCGACCAACCCGGCGAACGCAGCGGACTTTTTGTCGGCGCGCACATTCTCAGCCCCGGCATTTTCGCCCACATGCCGCCGGTCGATTTCTACTGCATCATCCGCGAGGTCTATCTGCCGTTGATCCGAAAAAATCCCGGTGCGGTGCATGGTCACTTTGAACAAGGGCGTTTTCTTGACCTGGGTACCTCCGCCGATTACCTGGCAGCCAACTTTGCCCTGCTTGATGATCCCGGTGTTTTTTCGTTTTACCGCAAAGAGTTACGCGAGGCTTTCCCCGGCGTCTGGCTCGGCGACGGTGCGTTCATCGATCATCGCGCGCACATCGTCGCGCCGGTGCTGATTGGTACCGATGTTACGATCGAAGCCGGGGCGCAGATCGGCCCGCAAGTCGTGTTGGGCAGCGCGGCCGCGGTTCGTAAAAATGCCGAGTTGCAACAATGCGTCGTCTGGGACGGAGCCGAAGCGGCGGGGATATGGAAGCAGGCGATCGCCACCGAACAGGAAATCTTCTCGCTGCAAACACCGGCGGCAAAAGCCGAAAAGTAAACAATTTGACCTTTTACCGGTCAGTTGGCTAGACTGCGTCTTATAAAAACAACTTCTCGGGTGCGACTCATATTCCGGAGGTTGCCGATGTCGGCACGGGTTGGCGTATTGATTCTTATCCTCGCCGTCGTAGTGGGTTTATCGGCCTGCGGGCCGCGACCGGCGCCGGAGTTGACTCCGGGCGAAGACGAACTGACCGGCATCGCCGCATTCGAAGTCGCCGACCAGGGCGCACGGTTTATCGTCGGTCCGTTACCCTTCGGTTGGAAGCGGATGATGCTTGAAGGCGGCGCAACCGTCGGTTTCACCAATCGTTTTCACGACCAGACCATTTTCGTCAACGTGTTGTATGCACCCAACCGGCGAGCCGGTTTGACGGCGTTGCGCAATCATCTGTTGTTCGATTTGACCTCCCGCGAAATTCTGGAGCAGGAAACCATCGAGGTCGACAACCGCGAGGCGCTTTGGACGGTAATCAAAGGGCGGCTCGACGGCGCTCGGGTCAAAATGGCGCTGGTCGTCGTGCGTATTGACGACTGGGTCTACGATCTGGCCTACATCGCCGTACCGGAAACTTACGAGATCTGCCTCGCCGATTTCAGGCAGATGGTTAATGCTTTTCACCACAAACGCAATTACCCGGACGCGGAGTAATCGTTGCAAGGCGTCAATAATTTCCTTGCCCGCCTTGGCCATTCGTTGGCCAACTTTCTGGAAAACCTCGGCGCCGTCACGCGCCTGGGCGGACAGGTCTTCATTCAGAGTTTCAAACGCCCGATAGAAATCACCGAGACGATTCACCAAATCGAATCTCTCGGTATCGGTTCGATCTCCATCGCCCTGGTGACGCTGTTTGCCTCCGGCGCGGTTATGGCGTTGCAATTCGCCGTCGGACTCGATCGCTTCGGCGGCAAGGAATACGTTTCGGTCGTCGTCGGTCTGTCGATTCTGCGCGAGCTGGGGCCGGTGTTGACCGCGGTCGTCGTCGGCGGCCGCGTCAGTTCGGGCATTGCCGCCGAGTTGGGCTCGATGGCGGTCACCGAGCAAATCGACGCAATCCGCGCTTTGGGCGCCAACCCGGTGAAAAAACTGGTTGTACCGCGCATGTGGGCGATGTTGCTCGCCCTGCCGGCGCTGGCTCTATTGGCCGACATCGTCGGCATTACCGGCGGCATGTTTATCAGCGTCGCCGAATTGGGTCTGCGCCCGGTCAGCTACATCAGCGACACCATCGATGGTCTGCGCATCAAAGACCTGATCACCGGTTTGGTCAAAACCTACTTTTTCGCCTTCGGCATCGTATTGATCGCCTGTCACAACGGGATGAAAACCTTCGGCGGCACCGAGGGCGTCGGTCAATCGACGACCAACACGGTCGTGCAAAGCCTGATTTTCATTTTTGTCGCCGACTTTTTCCTGACGCGAATTCTCTTGGTCTTCGAAGGAGTCGGGTAATGACGGATCAGCGCACACCGTTAATCCGTTTCGAAGGCGTGAAAAAGGCGTTCGGCCCGAAGCTCATTTACCAGAATCTCAACCTCGAAGTTCACGAGGGCGAAAACCTGGTGATCATCGGCGGCAGCGGCACCGGCAAATCGGTCATGCTCAAATGCCTGATCGGTCTGTTGACCGTCACCGAAGGAAAAATCTGGTATCGCGACCGCGAGATCACGCAGATGGGTGAAATCGAGTTGATCGACGTACGTCGCGACATCGCCTACGTCTTTCAGCAGGCGGCGTTGTTCGATTCGATGACCGTCTTTGAAAACATCGCCTATCCGTTACGCGCTCACCTGGATTTGAGCGATCAGGAAATCGCCGAAAAAGTGGAACTCAATCTCGAGCGCGTCGGCCTGCCCGGCGCCGCGGATTTGATGCCTGCGGAGTTGTCGGGCGGCATGCGCAAACGCATCGGCCTGGCCCGCGCCATTGCGCTGGAACCGGAAATCATCTTGTGGGATGAACCGACCACCGGACTGGATCCGTCGAACACGCGGCGTATCAGCGAGCTGATTCTGAAAATGCAGAAGGAATTGGAAGTGACCAGCCTGGTTGTGACCCACGACATGGGCAGCGCGATGATGGTCGCCGACCGGGTTGCTTTGTTGCACGATAAAACGATCACGCAGGTTCTGCCGAAAGAGCAAATCGAACGGGAACCGGACGGGTCGTTGATCAAAGATTTTGTCGAAGGTAATTTGGACTTGTAAAGTCCGAAGGAGGCAGCGATGCCGCTCAAACGCGCCAGTGAAATCAAGGTGGGATTGTTCGCCCTGATCGCTCTGGGCGCTTTTCTGTCCACGGTGATCATTTTGACCAGCAAATCGAGTATGTTCCGCGATTCGATTACGGTGCATACCAGCTTCAAAAACATCGCCGGACTGATCGCCGGTTCGGAAGTGCGCGTATCCGGCGTCACCGTGGGATTGGTGAAAAGCATTTCGTTCTCGCCCAAAGAAAGCGACCCGACCGTTTTGGTGCAACTGACCATCGACGACCGCGGGATGGATCGGGTGACCAAAGACAGTCAGGCAACGATCAACTCGCTGGGTCTGCTGGGCAAGAAATACATCGAAATCATTCCCGGCACGCTGGCGGCGGGAGTGGTCGAAGACGGCGACTTCATCGTCGGCGTCGACCCGGCCAGTCTGACCGACGCCCTCGACAAGGGCGGCAAGATCATGGACAGCATCGGTGAAACGGCTTCGCACCTGGAGGTGTTGTTTGCCTCGATCAGCGGCGAAGGCGAAGCGAAAACCGATTTGTCCGAAACGATCAGCAGCATCCGCCGTATCATGCACCAAGTGGAAACCGGCAACGGCGTGCTGCACTCGTTGATCTACGATGCCACCAAAAGCAAGATCGTGGCCGATCTGGCGCAAACCACCGCCAACATCAACGCCATCGTCGGCGACGTCCGCGAAGGCACAGGCAACCTGCACGAGGTCATCTACGGCACGCAATTCAAAACGCTGATCGACAACCTGGCCGACACCAGCGACTCGCTGCGTCAGATCATGAACGATATCCGCACCCAACCGGGCGTGGTTCACGGGCTGATCTACGACGAGCAGCAATACAAGATTTTGAATGACTTGCAGGTGGCGGTGGCCAACCTGGCCAAGATCACCGAACGCATCGAGCGCGGCGAAGGCACCGTCGGCGGATTGTTGATCGACCCGACGATTTACGAAGATCTGAAAAAGCTGACCGGCGAAGTCGAACGCAACCGCGTGATGAAAACCTACATCCGCTACGTCGTTAAAAAACGCGAACAAGATCTGGAAGAACAAATGGAGCCGCCGGCGAATCCGCCTGCGGAAGAAACACCGGCGCCGTCCGACGGTCAATAGATGGAAGCCAAACCCCGGCAACCGACCTACGGCCATTTGCTGACCCCGCGGATGCAAATGGCGCGTAACGCATTCTACCGCGGCGCAACCGCCGACCGGTTGAAGATTTATTTTTTCGGATTTCTGACGATCCTGTTCTGGGTCGGGTTGTTTATCGCCGGTATTTTTCTGCTGGGCCGCATGGCCGCCGAGGAACCTTTCGGCGCGCTGCTGGTGCACAAGTTGCTGGGCTTTCTGTTTATGATCTTTTTCGCGGTGTTGACCTTTTCCAACATCGTCATTTCGATCAACACGCATTTTCTCAGCGACGACCTGGCCATGCTCTTTTCCGCACCGATTTCCGTCGACCGCTTGTTTCTGTCGCGTTCGGTGCAGGCGGGCGCCATGTCGAGCTGGATGGTGGCGCTGTTCGCCGTGCCGATCATGCTCAGCGCCGGCGTCGTCTTCAACAGCCCGATGTGGTACTACCCCTGGATGGTGCTGGTGCTGTTGATCTTTCTGCTGTTGCCGGCGGCCCTCGGCGCTATTGTCACCACCATTCTGGTCAAGGCTTTTCCCGCGCGGAAAACACAGGACGTGCTGATCATTCTCGCCATCGTTTTCGTCGTCGCTATTTATTTTCTCGTTCGCTTCATGCAACCGGAACAACTTTTCAATCCCGATCTGTTCCATGGTTTCGCCGAATACTTCGCCACGTTGCGCGCACCCAACTCGCCGTTGATTCCCTCGGTCTGGGCGACCGAAGCGCTTTGGGCAGGACTGCAGGGCAACGTCGACCTCAACGCCATTTACATGGCCGCCTTCGGCCTGATGACCGGGTTGGCCGGCGTGGTCGTTGCCGCCTGGATCGCCGACTATTGGTACTTCGATGCCTTTTCCAAAGCGCAGGAAGGACGCAAGGCGCGCTTCACTTCCGCCCCCGGCACCACCAAGATTTTCAACCTCATGGTTTCCTGGGCCAAGCCGGAGCGACGATTGATTATGGTCAAAGACCTTAAATCGTTCTTCCGCGAAACCACGCAATGGACCCAGCTTCTGCTTTTGCTGGCGCTGATCATCGTTTACCTGTTCAACTTCAAGGTGCTGCGCCTGGATCGTTTCGTCGGCATGGATTTCAAACTGCGCAACATCATCGCCTATGTGAACCTGGTGCTGGCCAGTTTTGTGCTGTCGGCGGTATGCGTTCGTTTCCTGCTGCCGGCGGTATCCACCGAAGGCCGCGCTTTTTGGATTCTCAGGGCGGCGCCGCTGCAAATCCGCGACGTGGTGATGGCCAAGTTCAATATGTTCGTCGTACCGATCGTGATCATCGGGCAGATCCTGGTCGTGGTCAGCAACCATTTTCTACGAACACACGACTTTCTCAATTACCTGACCAGCGCGTTAATGTTGTTTATCTCAATCGCCATCGCGGCGATGGCGGTGGGCATCGGTGCAATCATGCCCAATTTCAACGAGCGCAACGTAGCGCGCATGGCCACCGGCGCCAGTTCGATCGTCTACATGGTATCGTCAATGTTCATTGTATTGGCCATCGCCGGCCTGGCCGTGCTGCCGGGCTGGCACGGATTCCGCGCCGTACTCAGTCACCAGGCGTTGACGCCCAATCAGATCGCAATCATCGTCCTGTGCAGCTTAGGCATTCTGGCCGTCACCATTCTTGCCACTGCCCTGCCCCTGCGCTACGGCATCCGCCTGCTGGAAAATCGCGAACGGTAACCCCTGTTGGAAAGACCCGGCGAACTGCGCTATAACATTCTCATGTCGAAAATCCGGATTATCGTCGCCACTCTCTTGTTGGCCCTGGTCGTCGCGGCCATCGCCGACGAGCCGCCCGTGCTGCCGTTGAAAACGGCGGACAAGCTCGCCGACCACGAATTCCGCCCCGAGCGCAATACCGTCTTCACCGTCGAAGACGACCGCGTGTTGGCGTATCGCCTGTTGCAGGCGCTGATGCTGGAGTTGGATTACATCCCGACGCTCAACGCGGTCGAACGCGGCGACATGATCGGGCCGCTTCTTTCCAAGCGTCTGTTTCGCCAAAACAAACTAGCCGAAGCGGCTTTGCTGACATTAACCGGTCAGGATGAAGGCACCGAAATCACAGCCCGCGCCCTTTTCGTCGTGCCAAATCGCGATTACCTGGTCGATCAATCAAAGCGGCGGCCTTCCTGGGCGATTCGTCATTTGCCCAAACTCTATGCCGCTAAAAAGCAGCTTTATCTGCGTACCAACAATTTCAACACTTATGAAATTCTCGCCCGCGCCAAGGAAAACTTGCTGGCCGGCAAAGACCTGCAAGAAACTGCGAAATGGTTGCACTTGGCGGAGCAAAGCACGATCGCCCGCTGCCTCGCCGGTCGGCAAGCGCGCACCCTCAGCCATGCAGTTGAAACCGAAATCAAACGTCGCGAAAAGTTGGCGCAGGCGGTTAAGGAATCGCAGCAGAAAATCGAAGCGGCGATGCAGCAGCGCGACTGGCTCGCCGGGCACCGCGCAGCCGATGAGATGATCCACGTGCTGCTGGCCAATCAGGTTGCCGAAGACGACGAGTTGTTCGTCGAAGCGGAACAAGCGCGCACCCGCTGCCGCCGTTACCTGGCTCGCCGCGGCGCAATGGTCGGCTTCGACCCGGTGATCGCGCCGGCGGAAGAAAACGACGTCGCTGTCGGTTTCTCCGTCGTCAATGTCAGCACCGTGCCCATCTCTTCGTTTAAGGTCGTGGTCACCACCACCGACGCTCTCGGGAATCCGACGCCGGGACGCATCGGGCGCAACCACGCCTACACCGTCAAAGTAAAACCGGCGCTGCAGCCCAACGAATACATGACCACCACCGTGCGCCTGCGATTTGAAAAACCAGCCAAGCCGATCAACGCCAAAATGCGCATCGTGCAGGTGCGAGTCGCCCGCAAAAATAAAAAAATAATCAGGTAAGCAGATCTTCCAACGCCGGCTGCAATTCCGGATACGCAAAGGTGAATCCGCTGTCACGCAGCGCCTTGGGTGCGGCGCGTTGGCCGGACAATAAAGCCTCTTCGGCCATCTCACCGAGCACGAGTTTAAGCATGAACGCCGGCGCCGGCATCCAGGACGGCCGCTTGATCACCCGCCCCAGCGTCTTGGCGAATTCCTTCATCCTTACCGGATTCGGCGCGCAGAGATTGAATGGTCCGGAAAGATCTTCGTGGTCGATCAAGTGCAGAATGGCGTTAATCTGGTCGTCCAAGTGAATCCAGGGAAACCATTGCTTGCCGTCGCCCATGTGCCCACCGGCGAACAACTTGAACGGCAGCAACATTTTCGACAACGCGCCGCCGCCGTTGCCGAGCACCACGCCGGTACGCAACAGCACCAGACGCATGCCCATGTTTTCGACATCCGCCACCACCGGTTCCCACTGTTTGGACACCTCGGCCAGAAAACCGCTGCCGATTGGGGATGATTCATCAACCGTTTGATCGTCAATGCTGTTGCCGTAGAAACCGATACCCGAAGCCTGCACCAACACCTTCGGTTTGGTTTTTGCCTGGGTGATCGCCTCGACTACCGCGCGTCCCGCGTTGAGACGGCTGTCGATAATGCGTTTTTTCTGCGCTTCGGTCCATCGACCGGCGGCAATGCTTTCGCCGGCGAGATTCACAATGGCGTCGGCGCCGTCGGCGTGTTCGCCCCAACCTGCCGCCGTTTTGCCGTCCCATTCGGCGACGGTAACGCGGTCACCTAAAATCTGCTGGGCTTTCAAAGCATTGCGCGTCAGAGCAACAACCTCGTCACCACGCTCCAATAGCTTTTTTGTTAACGCGCTGCCGATAAAACCCGTCGCCCCGGTGATGATGATTTTCATTGTGTCACCTTTTTTTACTTTTAATGTTTAATCATCGATAATCGAACAGTCAAAAACCGTTTGTAACTTCTTGAAAACTACTCTTAATTTTATACTGTGAATTACTCATCACGTTAAATCAAATATTACTTGACAGGCTAAATTGTTGTGACGATAATCTATTTAGAAATTCATCCGACCGAACTAGCTTCGGCTAGGCGGTAGATCCTACGGCCACTACGGTGGCCGTAGTTGTTTAAGGACAAATTCATTGGATTTTTATATTTGCTACATTGATGAAGCGGGTTGTCCAGGTCGATTGCCCTCAGCGATTTCCAACATTCAACCCCTGCTGGTTATTGGTGGTTTGTTCATTGAACAATCAATGCTCTCTTATGTAACAAAAGAGTTTATTGCAATAAAAACAAAATTTTTCCCAAAGAGTTTATCATCTGCTAGGCACTACCTTGAACGAAATGCAATTGAAATCAAAGGCAGTGAATTACGAAAAGCCATTCGAGTCGGAAATCGCCGACAGCGACGCCACGCAATCGGATTTCTCAACAGTTTGATTTCTCTAATCGAACGATGTCAGATTAAAATATGTTATCGCGTATGGATCAAACCTATTGGAGGATACTTTAATGGTCAATCGGTATACACTTCCTCTATTCAAGCAATTAGTGGATATTTCAACCATTTCCTATCTGACAAATCATCTAAAGGATTAGTTGTCCTGGATAGTCGCCTTACATCTCAAAATTACCTTGTATCGATTTCTGTATTTACTCAGAAACATCAAACCGCCGGGGATCTCTATCCACATCTGGTTGAAATGCCCGTATTCGGAAACAGTAAAAATCATACATGTATTCAAATCTCCGATATTATAGCTTCCGCACTGCTCTTTCCTATCGCTGCCCATACCTATTGTTTGGGAAAAATGAACAATATTCACGCAGACCCTACTTA
>Ga0272444_10000854_pt1 | contig 30828 bp, 26 predicted proteins | sample SSMForm13_FD_201033 | JGI IMG/M metagenome (GOLD analysis project Ga0272444, IMG submission 201033) | Marine sediment archaeal communities from Little Sippewissett salt marsh, Falmouth, MA, United States - SSM-Form-13 | ecosystem: Environmental > Aquatic > Marine > Wetlands > Sediment ...
TCATTCTCGATGAGCGGGAACGGCTGGCCCGCAAGGCGGCTCAACCATAAGACCGTGAGGGAACCCCTGCCTATTTTTTGAGGCGGTTCATCGCAAAGAAGGAGTGTGCGAAGGCGGCTCCGGCGTTCAGCGACACCCCGACAAAGACGGCCTCCGCGATCTCCTCGTGCGAGGCGCCCGCCTTCAGCGCTCTGTCGACGTGGGCCTCGATGCAATAGGGGCACCGGGTGGCGTGGGCCGCGCCGACGGCGATCAGTTCCTTTGCCTTCGTGCTCAACGCCCCCTCCTTGAACACCTGCTGATCAAACGCGACAAATGCCGCTGCGGTGTCGGGTTGCATCTTCATGAGTTTTCCAATACCTGCCAGCTTGTCATTTCCGGACGGATCCTCTTTCATACGGCCTCCTTTGTGAGGTGATATTCATCTCTGAACAATACTACCAACAAATACTACCAACAATGGTTGCAGAGTACAATCCTTGATTCAGTATTGATACTCTTGTATCATACCGAAGAACATACACAAACAGCCCTCCGGCGGCAGTACGGAACAGGGAGAGAGGACCGAGAGATGGAAGAGATTGATGTGACAAAGATGCAAATACGGGGCGCGGGTATATGGCTGAAGCAATGGCTCCTCCTCACGTCGGGGACCCGGGATGATTTCAACGCCATGACGGTGGGGTGGGGCGCTATAGGCGGCATGTGGGGGAGGCCCTTCGTCCAGGTGGTGGTCAGGCCGGCCCGCCATACCCGCCGGTACATGGAGCAGCACTCCACCTTCACCCTCTGCGCCTTCTCCGACCGGTACAGGAAGGCGCTGACGCTCTTGGGGACGAAATCGGGGAGGGACTCCGACAAGATCGCCGAGGCGGGGCTGACTGTTGTGAAGTCGAAGGTGGTGGAGGCCCCCGCCTACAAGGAGGCGGAACTGATCCTCGAGTGCCGGAAGCTCTACTGGCAGGACATGGCCCCGGAAAACTTCCTCGATGCGGCCATAGAAGAGAACTACCCCCGGAAGGATTACCACCGCATCTACTACGGGGAGATCATACGGGCCGTGGGCGAGGCCGCCTACCGGGGGTAGTGAACGGAAACGGAGGTGCGGAGATGATCACCATCCGGCATAATCCTTATGCGATATTCGCGTCGAACCCGTCACCTGTCGGGATCTACGCCCGGAAGCGGTGGCTCGGCCAGGAACAGACCCCCCAGTGGAAGGTGGATTTTCAGAGGGCCGCCGAGGCGCTCCTCGCGGGTCAGGTACCGAACGGATCCTGGGACGGTTCCGTCGTCGAGACGGTGAGGCGCCTCTTCGGTTTCCACCTGACGGTCCGGGAACCGAATCGATCGATCGACGTCGCCCTGGACTGGCTCATCGAACGGGCGCTGCCCATAACGGAGGGGCGATCGGTTCCATGCGAGGACTTGGGAAACGGAAGGCTCCATGCACTCCCCTTTACCGCGGGCACGTTCGATCTCTTTGTGATGGGGGCGACCCTCTTTCTGGCCAACGCCTTCGGACGGGCGCATGACACCGATGTCCTGGGGCTGTACGAGTGGCTGTCAGGCCGGATCCTTTCGAGAGGACACCGCCCCCCCGGCTGGTCATCGGCGAACACGATCCTGCGGGCCCTTGTCGTGCACCCCGCCTACTCCCGCCACGCCGCCACGGAGGAGCTGGTCAGGCGGCTGTCACGGGTCCAGGAGGAGTCGGGGCGGTGGGGGAGGGCCGTCCCTCTGTATCAGACGGCCAACGCCCTGGCCCACCTCGATACGGAGACGGCCGAACGGCAGGTCCGCCGCGCCTTCGCATATCTTGCCACAACGCAGCACCCCGACGGGACGTGGGGCCGCGCACAGCGCGAGTGGGACACCTTTCTCGTCGTCCATGCCCTCAGGAAAAAGGAAGTACTATGAAATCCCGCGGTCAGCCGGCCCGATCCGAAGGGCGTCACTCGTCGAGATCCTTGTTATATTTGATGTAGGTGTAGGGGACCTGGTAGTAGTTGAAAACCTTTGCCGTCTTGGGGCATGACAGCTCGCGGAATATCCGGGAGAGGTTGACTCCCACGCCGGCGTATATGTTCCGGCTCCGGTCGTCGCCCGCCTCCTGGTATCCATCCACATAGTATCCCAGGTGCAATTCCAGGAACTTGAGATATCTGTTGGTCACCATGTCGAAGCCGTCAAGCTTCACGGCGAGGATGAACCGCATCCTCTCGTAGTCCGTTATGATATCGGCCTCCTGGAAATCGGGGATATACTCGATCCGAAAGTCGATCTTACGCGCAACCTCCGGGTACATCTCGAGGAGATAGCCCATGCAGCTCCCCGCCAGGTTCATGATGAGGTCCGAGTGTGAGAAGCCGTACTCGCTGATGGAGTCGCCGATCTCCATGAATCCCATCACCCCGAATGACGACAGCGCCCCGTAAAGGGCGGCCTTTTCGTGCTCATAGCCCCAGGATTCGTAGAGGGATGAAAGACCCCGGCCGACGAGGTAGTTGGCGTAAAAATGCCCCAGTTTGTCCGACCCGCCCTTATCCGTATCCTCCTGGAACCACCGTTCGTCCTTCATGAAGGGGGAGGATTCCCCGTAATCCCAGAAGGCGATTCCCCACCCGGCTATGGCAAGGAGGGCTCCGGCATTCACCGCGACCATCTTCTCCTCGCGGGTGAGTTCCTCAAACCCGTGGGCGGGGGGGGTGGTGCACACAAGAAGACACAGGGAGATGATGAGAGATGCCTGTTTCATGCGATCCTTTCTGCGTCCCACTCTGTTCCCAGCAGCCTTCGATCAGTAGAGAAACAGAAATCGATCCGGTCGTGATGTAACGAGAAGTTATCTCATAATACTACTATTTTATTCGATCTTCAACCCCTCGAAGGGGGGGCGTTTCCTGCCTTACGGGATGATCATGACCTTGATCGCGCCGGGATCGGTGATCGCCGTCTTGAAGGCCTCGTCCGCCCGCTCCAGCGGGAACCGGTGGGTGACGAAGGGGCGGGTGGTGACCTTTCCCGTCCGGATGAGGTCGATCGAGCCGGGGAAGTTCCCCCCGAGACATCCGATCAGGGTGATGTTCTTGCTGATGACCGGCATCGGGTCCCAGTTGATGGGCTGTTCGTATATCGCCACCAGGGCGATCTTCCCCCCGCCGCTGGCCACCTCGACGGCTTGGTCGAAGGTGGCAGGTGATCCGGCGCACTCGACGACGATCTCCGCCCCCATCCCCTTGGTCGCCTCCATGATGGCCGGAACGGGATCATCCTTCGCCGCGTCGACGATCAGATCGGCCCCGCACGTCTTCGCCGCCGCCAGGCGCGACGGCCGCCGGGCGCTCACCAGGACGGTGGGGACCCCCATCGACTTGAGGACCTGAATGGCATTCAGTCCGATCACTCCGGCCCCCAGGACGACGGCCGTGTCGGTCTCCTTCGGTTTGGCCCGCCTGACCGAATAGAGCGATATCGACAGGGGCTCCACCTGGGCCGCGTCCTCATAGGTCAATTCGTCGGGGAGGGGAAAGACGGTCTGTCCGACCGCCGCGACGGGGATCGAGACATACTCCGCCATCGCGCCGGGGAGCTGATACCCGACCAGGGCCATATCGGAACACCGGTGGGGCTTGCCCTGGCTGCACCAGAGGCACTTCCCGCAGGCGCGGAAACCGACGGCGGTCACCCGGTCCCCCACCGTGACGCCGGTCACGTGCTCCCCCACCTGCGCCACGTCTCCACTGAACTCGTGGCCGAAGATCGTCCCCGGATTTTTGCCGGACTTGTACTCATGCAGGTCGGAGCCGCACACACCGCACGCCTTCACCTTGATGACGATCCCGTACGGCTCGGCGACGGGATCGGGAATCGTCTCCATCCTGATATTGTTTGCCCCGCGAAGTACTGCTGCCTTCATTGATGATCCCCCTTATGAATGTCTGTTCTTTTTGTCCTTAGAAAGTTTTATTTCAGATATTGCCCCCCCTGTCAATCCGAGAGATTTCCGGTGGTGTCTCAGTTTGGGTTATTAAAATTTGTTTCATCACAGATTCGCATGGTGATATATGTAATCTATGGGGAAAAAGCCACTTGAGCGAGGAGAAATAATCGGTATTTTTGGCATCATTCTTAGTGTCATTGTGGCGGTGTGTCCTATGACTTGGTGGGTACTACTTGTTCTCATGATTATTGCTACTATCCTTGCCGTCTATGCTGCTCCGCGGTTACGCTGGACGATGGGATTACGATGGTGTGCCAAAGTCATTCTTTCCATCGTTGTTTTTATCATAATAGTTTTTATAAGTTAGTATGTAGTCCAAGAACAATATGAAAGGGATCACCCCCCCAAGCAACCGACAGCACAAGAACACCCTTTCCCGTTTATTGATATTGAACTAAGGCGCGGTGATGGTTATGCGTATGATATTTATGTGCATAATGAGAGCAAGATGCCATTAGTAAATATAAGGGTTTCACGTCTAGTCAATCTAGAAAAAAACAAACAAAAGAGAGCTGTTCGTGGAGAACCAGGGACACCTCTCCCAAGGCAGTTTCAAAAGGAAATCGGTGGTGTGCTTGGTCCCGGTGACGAGAAGAAAATTCACAGGGAGCTCTCTCCTTCATGGGCCTACACTATTTTCACAGTTATTTATTGGGATAATCTGGGTAAACGATACAAATGTGTTTATGAAGGAGATATAGATGGGTTGAGACTTACATCTAATTCCCTTCTCTCCCCTCCACCAGAGGAGTGAAAGATTGCAAACAATTGGGCGGCCTTCATTATGTGCCTACATCTATTCATCTATCATTCCGTCCCTACAGCCCTTCTGTCTTGTACCGCAGGGCATAGGCCCAGTACCCTTCGATGTCTTCTCTGAGCTTTTTTATCTGCTCGTCGGTCACCTCTCCCCGTATGGCGGCGGGGACGCCGACGACGAGGGAACACGGCGGCATGACCGTGTCCGGCGTGACGAGGGAGCCCGCCCCGATGATGCACGAATCGCCGATCTTCGCCCGGTCGAGGAGGGTGGCGCCGCTCCCAACGAGGACGTTGTCCCCGATCGCGGCGCAGTGGACGACGGCGCCGTGCCCCACGATGATATGGCTGCCGATGACCAGGGGGGTGCCGCAGTGGACCACGCAGTTGTCCTCCAGATGGACGTACTCGCCGATTGTGACTTTGGCGTAATCCCCCCGTATAACCGCCCCCGGCCAGACGGACGAGTGATCCCCGATCTCGACGTTGCCCACGACGTACGCGGCCTCACTGATGAAAGCCGTTTTCGCTATCTGCGGTGTCTTCCCCCCGAACGCTCTGATCATCCCGCTCTCCTTTTTGAAGTTTCTATTCATTGCACGGGAGGGCGGTTTCTGTCAAACGGCAAGATACCCCGCCGGGTGCGTCACGCTGAACTTTCCCGTTTCCCCTTGTTTTTATTTATAGTACAATGCCCACTGGTGGAGGGGAGAACGGAATGGTACTGACAAAAAAGGGGAGACTGCTGCTGGTGCTGTCCCTGGCGGTGGCCCTGATGGTCTCCTGCAGGACCGCGACGGCCCCCCAGTCTCTTGACCGGATCCTGGAGCGGCCCGACCGGCCGAAGATCGCCCTGGTCCTCGGCGGCGGCGCGGCGCGGGGATTCGCCCACGTGGGGGTGATCCGGGCGCTGGAACAGGGACGCGTCCCCATCGATATGGTGGTGGGGACGAGCGTGGGGAGCCTCATCGGCGCGATCTACGCCTCCGATCTGAACAGCTTCGAGCTGGAGTGGACGGCCTTCGCCCTGGAGAAGGAGCACCTCCTGGACTACGGCTTGATGACGGCCCTGACCGGGATGGGGACGGTGAAGGGAGACAAGCTGGAGAATTTTGTCAGGGCCAAGGTCCCCGTGGAGAATATCGAGGATCTGAAGCTGCCGTACGCGGCGGTCGCCACGGACCTGAACCGGGGGACGCGGGTCGTCCTCCGGAAGGGATCGATCGCGAAGGCGGTCCGGGCAAGCAGCGCCATACCCGGGGTGTTCCAGCCCGTGGAGTATCAGGACCGGCTGCTGGTGGACGGCGGCGTGGTGGACAACATCCCCATCTCCGTCGCGCGGGAGATGGGAGCAGATATCGTGATCGCCGTGGACATCGGCGAGAGTGTGACGAACTTCAACATCACGAACATCTTCGATGTGATCCTCCAGTCCGTGTACATCATGTTCAAGGAAAATGTCGCCTTCGGGAAGCGGGACGCCGACGTCCTCATCACGCCGGCCCTGGAGAATGTGGGGATGTTCGATTTCACACGGAAGAAGCAGGTCATGCAGGCCGGGATCGACGCGGCCCGGAAGGTGATGCCCGAGATTGTCTCCGCGGTGGAGGGGTGGACGCGGGGAAAGGGAAACAAAAAGTAGGTTTTGTTACGGAGTCCTCCGAACCTGGAGCCTAAAAAAAACCGGGAGATGCCGTATCGGTGCCCCCCGGTCGTAACATCAGGCAAATCACGTTCGCCTCCGTACCAGCTCCGGATATTACCCCAGCTTTCTCAACTCTCTGCGCAGTGTCTTCCCGAGGGCGCTCTTGGGGAGTTCCTCCATGAACTGGATTGTCTTCGGCCTCTTGTAGGTGGGGAGGTGCTCCCGGCAGAAGCCCAGGATGTCATCTTCGCAGACCGAGCCGGGGGTCTTGAGGGTGACGAACGCCTTGACCACCTCGCCGTACACCGGGTCGGGGATGCCGACCACTCCCGCCTCCAGGACCTCCGGGTGCATGTGCAGGATGTTCTCTATCTCCTTCGGATAAATGTTCTCTCCCCCCCGGATGATCAGATCCTTCTTCCGATCCGTGATATAGAGATAGTCGTCTTCATCCATGTATCCGACATCGCCGGTGTGGAGCCAGCCGTTCCGCAGCGCCTCCGCCGTCTCCTTGGGCTTGTTCCAGTAGCCCTTCATGACGCCGGGGCCCTTGATGACGATCTCCCCGATTTCTCCCCGGGGTACTTCCCGGTCGTTTTCGTCGAATATCCCGATCGTGTTGCATTTCTGGTAGCACTTGCCGATGGAGCCGTACTTGGGGAGGCGCCTCCCGGCCACGTTGCCGCAGTTGACGGTCGTCGCCTCGCTGAGGCCGTATCCCTCCCAGATATCGACTCCGTACCGCTCTTTCCACTGGCGGGCCACCTCCATCGGCATCGGAGCGGAACCGCAGATGCAGGTCTGCAGGGAGCTCAGGTCGTATTGAGCGGCGGCGGGGTGGTTCAGGAGTTGGATGTACATCGTCGGAACACCGCGGAAATCCGTCACCCTGAACTGTTCAATACAGCGCATCGCCTCTTCTGCATCCCACCGGCCGATGACGACGAGTTTTCCCCCCGTCAGAAACTCGAGACTCAGGGCGAAGACTCCGTAGCCGTGGAAGAGGGGAAGGGTAATGAGAGAAACGCGGTCCCGGCTGACGCCGTATACCTCCATCTCCCGGTCCCCGATTTTCCCCCGGCGTGCATCTTGTTCCAGGACCTTCCCCCGTGCCGTGATCCCCCATGAATCGAGGAGGACCTGGTCGTAGTACCCCGTCACATGGGTGTACCAGTTGTAGTGCGTCAGCATCACGCCCTTGGGATTCCCCGTGGTACCGGCTGTGTAGATCATCACGGCCGTATCGTCGTTGTCCGTGTCCTCCGTTTTCAGCTCATCCGATTCCCCCTCCAGGATGGCGTCGAATGAGAGGGCGTCTTCGGGGATCGTCTCTCCGGTCATGATGACATGTTTCAGATCCTCTGCCCCCTCGCGCGCCTCTCTGATGGCGTCGATGTAGTCGGTGGTACTGATCAGGGCGACCAGGCCCGCATCCTGGTAGAGATAGGCAAGGTCGCCCACACGAAGCGACGGGTTGATGGGGACCATGATCGCCCCGATCTTGAAGGTGGCGAAAAATGCCTGCATCAGCTGTGGGCAGTTGAGCAGTTGAACGCCGACCCGATCTCCCCTTGCGACCCCCAGGCCCTTCAGGGCATTCCCCAGCCTGTTGGCCGTGCGGTTCATCTCGACATTGGTGTGCCACTGCCCTCCAAACCAGACAAGATCGTATTCCCCGAACCTCGTGATGTTGTCTTCCGCCAGTCTCCCGATATTCATCGCTGTACTTCCTTCCTCAATGGTTAGAATGTGTGGTTAGTCATATAATCCTGTCTCGTAGATATCGGACCGCGCCCTTTGTGTCCCGCCCCGCACCCTCCTTTAGGAAGGTGATGCGAGGCGGTTAGCACAGAGTCCTATCCTCCGAAGACGACGCTCGGAAACCAGGTCGCGATCTTCGGAAAGATCATAACGATGGCGAGCCCCACGAGCGAGACGATCGTGTAGGGGATCGCCGATCGATAGATATCGGCCATGGAGATCCCCGGCGGGACGAGCCCCTTCATATAGAAGAGGTTGAACCCGAAGGGAGGCGTCATATACCCGATCTCCATGTTGATGGTAAAGAGGATTCCGAACCAGAGGGGGTCAAACCCGTAGCTCGTTACGATCGGCAGAAAGACGGGGACGCAGATCATCATGATTCCCATCGGATCCAGGACCATCGCGAGCAGGAAGATCACGATCTGGATAGAGATGATGACACCCCAGGCCCCTCCGGGGATGTATCCCACCAGGTCCCTGATCAGAGTCGCGGCACCCATCCCCTGGTAGGCCGCGCCAAAGCAGTAGGCCCCGAAGAGTATCCACATGATCATGCCGGTAAGGCGGAAGGTACGGATCCCCGCCTCGTAGACGACCTGCCAGGAGAGCCGCCGGTACACCAGGGCCGAGACAACCGCGCCTAGGACACCCATGCCGGCCGCCTCCGTGGGGGTCGTGACGCCTCCCACGATCGAACCAAGGACCATGAAGACAATTCCCAGGGGGAGGATCACCGCCTTGAGGGCAATGAATTTTTTCTTCCAGCTCCCCCTCTCTTCTCGGGGAAGGGCCGGTCCCTGTTCGGGGTGGATATAGCAGCGAATGGCGATGTAGGAGGAGACGAGCACGAGGAGGAGGAGGCCGGGGAATACGCCGCCGGCAAAGAGCTTGCCAACCGATTCTCCCGAGATGAGGGAGTAGAGAATCATGATCACGCTCGGCGGGATGAGGATCCCCCACCCCCCGCCGGTGAGGATGCAGCCGATGGCCAGATTCTTGTCGTAGTTTCTCTGGAGCATCGACGGCAGGGCGATGGCTCCCATACTGGCCACGGCGGCCCCGCTGATCCCGCACATGGCCGCGAAGACGGCGCAGATAAAACAGGTACCAATGGCGAGCCCTCCCCTGACCGGACCGAACCAGAGGTACATCATATCGTACAGGTCGTTAGCCGCCCCCGACTTTTCGAGGATCATGGCCATAAAGATAAAGAGGGGAACGGCCACAAGGCTGAACTTGTTCATGGCCCCCCAGGTTTGGGCCGCCACCATGTAAAAGGCCTGGGGCCCCCAGGTAAAATAGATAAAGATTACCGACGTACCCCCCAGGACGAAGGTGAGGGGAAGCCCGAGGACGAGAAACAGCAGAAGCGAGGCGAAAAAGAGGAGGGTCAGCAGTTCAATGCTCATATGATTCCCCCTTCCTCGGTGATGCCTGCGGCCGTCAGGATGTCACGGACCAGTTTGGCAAGCCCCTGCAGGAGCAGGAGCAGTGCGCCGAGCGGGATCGCCATTTTGAACGGATAGAGGGCCACGCCCCAGGCCGAGTTGGAATGTTCCCAGATAGAGACGGATTCCCAGGCGAGCGAGCCGCCGTATATGAGCATCATCCCGCAGAACAGGAGAAAAAGAACAAAGGTGCAGATGTCGATAATGGCTCGGGTCTTCGTACTGAAGCGACTGTACAGGATATCCACGTTCACGTGCCCTCCCCAGCGCAGGACATGCCCGCCGGAGAGAACCACATACACGGCGAAGGTCAGCTGCGTGAGTTCGTTGCCCCACACCGTGGGGGCATTGAAGATGTAGCGGCGGGTGACCTCGCTCAGGACCAGGAGAGACATGATGATGATACCGAACCACAGCACCCTGCCTACCCAATCGTTTGTCGCATCGATAAAATCAAGTACGGCTAACAGTTTACGCACAAGTTTCCCCCTCGCATGATAGGGACGCCCCCGCTCTATGCCAAAGGAGGCCAATTCCTCGGCACAGAGCGGCTGAGCATCCGGGATGAACCTGCTGGTACAGGCGTTAAAGATCCTCTGATGCGGCGGTCTTGGTTTATTCGATTCGACCCATCTGCCGGTTGAACTCCTTAAGCAGTTCGACCGCCTTGGCGCACGCCGGGTCTATCGCGGCAACCTCATCCCATATCTTGAGGGCTGCCGTCTGCATCTTGGCGTATTCCGCCGGGGGCAGTGTGATGAGCTCCACCCCTTTTGTCTTCAGCACCTTGCTCAGGGCCTTGTTTTCCTTATAGATATACTCGTTGGTGCGCAGCCAGAACTCTTCATCGAGGGCATTGACCAGGATCTCCTGCAGATCCTTGGGCAGTTTTTCAAATTCCTTTTTGTTTATGACCCAGTAATCTGTCGCGGCTACGTTGAGGGCCGGGCGCAGATGGTACTTGTTGATATCATAAAACTTCATACTCATGCTGCCCTGCACGGCGCCCCAATGGGCCCCGTCCATCACTCCCGAGGCCAGGGCCGCGTAGATTTCGCTGCCGGGCATATAGGAGGCCGCCGCACCGATGGACGTCAGGAATTTCTGAAGGATACCGGACGAACGCAGCTTTTTCCCCTTGAAGTCTGCGAACGTGCGGATCGGTTTCTTGAGGGAGAGTTCGGTGGGGTAGACCTTGTCGGTGAAATAGAGGAGACCGTGCTTGGCGAATTCATCCTTGACCATCTGTTCGAAGCCGAGCCACTGGTGGTAATAGACCGCTTCCCACACCTCGGCGAAATTCAGGGGAAGTCCCGAGTTCACGTTCAGCAGTGGAACCTGAGCCAGGTCATAGGCCGCGGAGGTGATGGCCATCGGTACCATGCCCCGCTTCACGGCGTTAAAGTTTTCCTTGGCCGGGATCAGCGCACCCGCCGGGTAGGGCTCGATGATGAGCCTGCCGTTTGACCGTTTCTTGACGCGCTCGGCAACGACCTGCAGGCTGTCCCTGTACGAGGAGCTGGCCATAGGCCAGTGAGCAGGGCATTTCCAGGTGTACACCTTCTCGGCGGCAAGGGCGGTGCCCCCGACACTCAACATGGCTAGCAGGACAACCCCCGCCAGTACGACGATACTACCCGCAAACAAGGCTTTTCTCATGATATTTTTCGGCACATAAAAAGCATGGTGATTTGCCATCAGAATCAGACAGGCTTTTTAAGATACCATCCTCCTTTCCTTTCGGTTTGTTGTTGATACTCGGATAGATGTGATTGATTTCCCCCCGTGATGGCCACCAACCAATGGCCCCGTTGTAAGCAGCGAGGCATGATGCACAAGCCGAACACCCCCCCAAGGGCGGCGCATAACCCTTGAGACTTGAAAATTACCACTATGTAACAATTGTAAATTTCATCGCAAGAAAAGGCAAAAAGCACAATGTTAATTAATCATGAGGAATATATAAGGGTAAATTTAGTATCAATTACGATAACAACAACAGGTGGGACCTGAGGTTGATTCTCCTGTCGTTCAGACTCAATTTCTTTCTGATCCTGTTCCTGTGAAAATTGACTGCCGCCGGTGAAACATTAAAAAAGCCTGCTATCTCTTTTGTGGTCTTACCTGCTTTGATAAGAGTGGCTACACGAAATTCTTTGGGTGTCAGGCTGAAATGGTGTAACGTGATGTTGCGCAGAAAAGGTGAAACGATATTGTGCAGGTTGGCTTCAATGATGTCGACACAGATATGTTGATCAACGGTCAACTGGCTTTTCTTTAATCCTTCGATATAGGGGACAATAATTTTCCTGACGTTAGAGACCACACTTCTTTCAAATTCTACTTTATCCTCCTCCCGCTGTTTCAGGAGAACTTTCAGGGCAGCGTTGGCCTCGACGAGAGAAACAGATTTCCTCTCGAGTTCCGCTTCCTTCTTTTTCAGGGCCTCTTCAGCCCGCTTTCGCTTGGTGACATCTCGCGCCAGACACCTGAATCCGACTGGTTCCTGTGCCGGACCTCGAATTAGGGAGGCGGACATTTCGCGGAATCGCCTCGTCCCATCTTTCCTGATGATCTGGTAATCGAATATCTCTGCAGGCTTCCCCGTTCGATATATTGTATTGAATATCTTGAATAGGCGTATGGCTGTCTCCGGGAGGACATACTGCCGATAGCTCATCTGTATCACTTCTTCCGGCGGGTACCCCAGCATTCCCACTGTTGCCGCATTAAAAAATGTAATGCTCCCGGCGAGGTTGAGTTCGAAGTAGGCCTCCTCCATATTCTCAAGGACGACGCGATACTTGCTCTCATTCGATTTCAGTTCCCTTCGGGCCTGCACCTCCTCTCCGAGGTACGATGTCCCTTTGAGTCCTTCATCCTGCCAACGCCATTGTGCTGTTTCGTGTATCAACTGGTCCGTATCCTTTCCAAGAAAAGATATGCACAGAAATCAGTAAAACAGGATCAACACAAGAGAACGGGTCGTAAGGGATTCTTTTGAATACTGCTACGTCTTTGTCGGGGAATTGGAACGCTGAAGTCGCAGTTTTGCCCGGTGGCATGGAAGAGGAACGTAAATTCCTCACAGATAAGGTTTTTCAGATGAAGTGTGAATTCCCCCCTCATCTATATATTTCAAAAAACGGCATCGAATGTCAAGAGAAGAATAGTGTGCGTTGTGGATCGATCGCTCGGGGGAAGGGTATCTCGTTCGACGGGAAGGATGGACAGAGAGGCGGTGAGCCGGATGAGACAGATGTGGAATCAGCCCCCTTCCTTCAACTGCCCCATCGCCTCCGATATCCGCGCCCTGACCATCTCGCCCGTTTCCTCGGGTGTCAGGTCCTGAAAGACTTGGTAGGGAATCTCTTCAAGAACCTTTACCTGTATGGGATGGGTGCCGTGAAAATTCAGGCTCTTCTTTGGCAGGGCATCCTTTGTCCCGTTGATGACGATGGGCAGGATCGGCACCTTATTGTCCCGGGCCAGGAGAAAGGCCCCCGTCTTGAAGCGTTTTACGGCGCCTGTCTTCGATCGCGTCCCTTCGGGAAACAGGTAGACGGAGTTGCCCCCGGCAAGGGCCCTGTTGCAATCCTCCAGCATCATCCGTACGCTCTTCCTGTCACCGCGGGTCAGTTTGATGTAGCCGTTTAACGTCATGTTCCACCCGACAAAGGGAATCCTGAAAATCTCCGCCTTCGATACCCACTTGAAAGGGAAAAAGATCCGGAACGCGACGAGAATGTCGAGGAGAGACTGGTGGTTTGAGACGACCACATAGGTCTTCTTCCCGATGTGTTCCTTCCCCTCTATTGAAACCGACCAGGCGGGCATCACCCAGGTGTAGATCGATGCCCAGAATGAAGTGAAGTAGTGCAGGATGTACCGACGTTTATCGAACAGGACGGTTGCCAGCCATATGATCAACGCGGCCACATAGAGGACCATGCAGGAAATTGCCATAAAGGACAGAAAGAGAAGTGAAATGACGCGATCCGTCATCGGACGATACTCCCCAATAGGACGATTTTGCTCCGGTGGAACCTATCGAAACAATGGAAGAACAATCTGCGCTAGGTCAGGTTGGTGGTTTGACCAGTTCTCTGATGCGCCGGGATAACAATGCCTCCTGTATGGCATCTCTATATGAAACTATGGACCCTGTTGTCAATAAAAAGGAAAAAACCGTCGTATCTGCGCCCTCCGTCACCCCCTTGACGCTCATTTCTTTTTCGTTGTTCTGGTTGGAGAAAAATTTGCAACCATATGTTAATATTGAAATATTGCTTCACGCAGGCCGAAAAGCCCCGGAATTCCCCCCGGATTTGCCGTTTTCTATGAGGAACCAGCGAAGATTACTAAAGAAAAAGAGACAATGTGCCGATGGTGATATTGGTAAAGCGGTACGTACCCAGTGAATGCCAGAATTCGCTCCTTCATGTGGGCGAGATGGGGCATGTAAGTCGAGCGGACCCCCTCATTATACATGATATGCGCCGACACAAGGACTGACGCCTATGGATGCACCGAACATACTGATAGTCGATGACAGTCCGGTTACTCGTAAAGCGCTGTCAAAGCAGCTCGAGCAGATCGGGAGTCGGGTTACCCAGGCGAAAGACGGACAGCAGGGTCTTGAAATCGCCCTCTCGCAAGCCTTTGACCTGATCATATCCGATGTGAATATGCCCCGCATGGATGGATTCACTCTCTGCCAGAAAATCAAGGACAATTCTTCCACCCGGGGGGTTCCGGTCATTATGCTCAGCTCAATGGACAGCGACCAGGACATCGACAAGGGATTTCAGTCCGGTGCGGCAGCCTACATATCAAAGGCGGAGGCAAGTCAGGAACTCCATGCGACCATTGAGAAGGTCCTTGAACAGTTCAAATCTCATCGCAGGTACCGGATCCTTGTCGTGGATGACTCTCCGACGATACGGACACTCGTGCGGAAAGGGCTTGAGGCTGCTGGCTTCCAGGCCCCGGTCGCGAAAGACGGCAAGGAGGCGCTGGCCCTGATCGAAGAAGACCGCCCGGATCTTATCCTCAGTGATATCAACATGCCCGTGATGGATGGCATCGAGTTGTGTAAGACCGTTCATGCGAGCGATGACTTGGCCAGCACTCCCTTCGTCACGATGAGTGCCAACAGTGATCGAGCGATTATGCGGCGCATGCTCGAATGGGGGGCATCCGCCTATCTGGTCAAACCGTTTAATCTGGAGCAGTTGGTCATTACGATAGAAAAACTGCTGTCGGACCATTTCCTTATCGTGCTCAAAGACAGACAGCGCCTCGAAGCCGAGCGGGGGATGATGCTGGCCAGCATTACCAGCCTTATTGTGGCCCTTGAGGCCCGTGATCACTATACGCGGGGTCATTCCGAGGCCGTGGCGCTGCTCGTCTCCGAGATGGCCGTCCGGATGGGCATGGAGCCGGAGGAGATCGATTCACTGGGTATCGCGGGCAGGCTGCACGATATCGGCAAGATCGGCGTGCCCGATAATATACTCCTCAAACCGGGACGGCTTACCAGCGCCGAGTCCGCGATCGTCAGACAGCATCCCCTGACCGGTGCAAGCATCCTTGGCTCTATTCCGAGTATTCACGAGCTTATCCCCGTTATCCGGCACCACCACGAACGGTTTGACGGAAACGGCTATCCGGACGGACTCAGGGGGAAAAAGATACCCCTCTGGGCGCGAATGACGGCCGTCGCGGATACCTACGATGCCCTTACCAGTGATCGCCCGTACCGGAGAGGGAGATCTCAGGGGGAGGCCCTGAGTATCATCGAGGATGTAAAAAATACTCAGCTATGCCCCGACTGTGCGGGCGTCTTCATCAAACTCATATCCGATTTCGAGGCGGGCGATACTTCGGTACAGGGGAGTCTGGGGTCGAGACTCGCCTCATGCCGCGAAAAGAAGGTGTTGACTCCGATCCCGGTCGAGTAGCCTCTTCCCCTCTCATTTTGATCCTCTTGTATCCGATGGACCACTGGGCCCGTGGAGGGACTTCCGACTCACGGGTCAGGCCTGTTCACCGGTCTTGCGGATGAGGAGCTGCCAGTCCTCGTTCACCATCTCCTGGATCTGTTCCAGATCGTCTGCGGTGAGGTGTCCGAAGCGTCCCTGGAGTTTCAGGTACTCGTTGACCGGAAACCCCCGCGGTGTGTAATTGAGGGTGTAGTGCACACCGTCCTCGACCTCGTAGAGTGGAAAGATGCAGGTCTCCACGGCCATCCGGGCGATCCTGACCGACATCTCCGAGGGCATCCGCCATCCGGTGGGGCAGGTCGTGTAGATGTGGAGGAAGCGGGAGCCATGTGTCTCCCGAGCCTTTTTGACCTTCCTGATCAGATCTTCGGGAAAGGCGATGCTGGCCGTGGCGGCGTACGGGATACGGTGAGCGGCGAGGGCCTCGACGATGTTCTTCTTCCGTCCCCGCTTCCACTGGATGCCGGGGGTGGTGGTGGTCCACGCCCCGTACGGGGTGGCCGAGCTGCGCTGAATCCCCGTGTTCATGTAGGCCTCGTTGTCATAGCAGACGTAGATGAAATCCTCGTTCCGTTCGACGGCCCCGCTCAAGGCCTGGAAGCCGATGTCGAAGGTCCCCCCGTCACCGGCCCAGGTGACGACGACCGTTTCCCGGTCCCCCTTCGTGTCCAGAGCGGCGCGGACGCCGCTCGCAACGGCCCCCCCCGCTTCGAAGGCGGAGTGGATGAGGGGGACCTGGAGGGTCGACTGGGGGTAGGGACCCGCGATGATCGACCAGCAGCAGGCGGGAAGGACGATGACGGTCTTTTCTCCCATGGCCTTGAGGAAGAACTTCATGGCAATGGCGGCGCCGCAGCCGGGGCACCCCACGTGTCCGGAGTACATGTAGTCCTGTTCAGGGATGTTCAAGCGCATCAGGCACCTCCTTGAGACCGATCCAGAGATCCTCCCGTTCCGGCCGGTCCGATTCGACGGTCTGCCGGTAGATCCCCTCCAGGACGTCCTTCGTGACGTCACGGCCGCCGATCCCGGCGACGAACCCGAAGACGGGAGGGTGTCCGGGGGTATTGCACAGGGCCGCCCGGATCTCCTGGGCGAAGATCCCACTGGCCCCGAAGGAGAAGTTCCGGTCAATGACGGCGATCTTCCGTGCCGGGGCGAGGACCCGCCGGATCGCCTCCACGGGGAAGGGCCTGAAGAGCTTGACCTTCAGGAGCCCAACCTTCTCTCCCTTTTCCCTGAGATCGCCGATCAGTTCGCGGCAGGTGCCCGTCACGGTCCCCGATGTGACGAGGATGATCTCGGCGTCGTCGCACCGGACCGGCTCTATGGCGGCCCAGCGGCGCCCGAAGATGCCGGCAAACCGCTCTTCCACCTCGGGGAGCAGTTCCAGGGCGGCCTCCATCCCTGCGGCGATGCTGCGACGCATCTCCATATAGGTATCCGGTGTCACCATCGACCCGAAGGCGCAGGGATTGGCCGTATCGAGCTGGAAGCGCGGGGCGAAGGGGGGGAGAAAGCGATCGACGGCCTCCTGCTCGGGGATGTCGACCGGTTCATAGGTGTGGGAGAGGAAGAAGGCGTCCAGGACGACCATGACAGGGAGATTGACCTGCTCCGCCAGGGCGAAGGCCTGGAGGGTCGTGTCGAGGGTTTCCTGCCCGTCCTCGCAGTAGAGCTGTATCCAGCCGGTATCCCGCTGGGCCAGGCTGTCCGTCTGGTCGGTCCAGATGTTCCACCCCGGTCCCAAGGCGCGATTCACCTCGGCCATGACGATCGGGAGGCGCGCCCCCGATGCCCAGTGCAGCAGCTCGTGCATCAGGGCCAGTCCCTGTGACGAGGTTGCCGTAAAGGTCCGCACGCCGCTACTCGCCGCCCCGATCAGGGCTGCCAGCGCGGAGTGTTCGCTCTCCACTTTCAGGAACCGGGCGTCCAGGGTCCCGTCGGAGCAGAACCCGGAGAGGGTCTCGACGATGTGCGTCTGGGGAGTGATCGGATAGGCCGAGATGACGTTGACCCGGGCCAGGCGGACCGCTTCCGCCACGCCCTGACTCCCCTCAATCACCTTCTTCATATGCCTCCTCCTCTAGGATCATGGCGTTGCGCGGACACTCGACGGCGCAGACCCCGCACCCCTTGCAGTAGTCGTAGTCGATATGTCTCCCCAGGGGACCGGAATCCTTCTTCACGGCCAGATCGGGACAGAAGAGATAACAGTTATCGCACTGATTGCACAGTCCGCAGTTGAAGCACCGCTCCGCCTCCCTGATGGCGAGGTTCGCCGATATCCTGAGATTCACCTCCCCGAAGGAGCGGACCCGCTCCTCCCTGAGGAGTCTCGGTTGTCTCACGCGGGGGTCGAACTGGAAGTAGGCCGTATTGATCTCGTCGGAGGTGACGACGTGGAAGCTCCGCTCGCTGCGGGGACCGTGCATATAGATCTCCATCGAAAGGGCGGGGCCTTCTCCAACGCGACATGCCGCCAGCCTCGGCTGCACCGCTTCGATCCCCTCCGCCAAGAAGGTGTCGAGGGCCATGGCCGCTTCCTTCCCCGATGCCACAGCGTGGGCGACGCTCTTCGTCGCATTCGTCAGGTCACCGCCGTACACGACGGGACCGCTGGCTCTCTGCTGTAGGACGCAGTGGCTCAGACGCAGGACGCCGTTTCCTTCCGTGGGAGGCTCGTACCATGCCTCACCGGGCCGTTCACCGACGGCCGTGAAGAGGCGGTCGACCCTGATCTCCTCCGTCTTCTTCCCTTTCGGTTCGATGTGGGCACGTCCGTCGGTGTCGGTCCCGGCGATCTGCATCGGCTGCACCTCCACGACGAGACCGCCATCAGAATCCCTGATCGCGACGGGTGCCAGAAGTTCCCGGAGCTCCACCCCCTCGTCGAGGGCCATGGCGATCTCCTCGCCGAAGGCGGGCATATCCCGGCGCCTGCGGCGATAGACGATCAGGGCGCTTCCACCGAGGCGGATAATGGAGCGGGCTACGTCGACGGCGGCGTTCCCCCCGCCGATGACCGCCGCCTGCCCGCCGAGTGAACTGATTGTCCCCTCGCGGATCTCGCGGAGGAAGGTAAGACCGTCCTGGACCCCGGGCAGCCCTTCGCCGGGGACACCCATCTGAGCCGACCGACCATGACCGCAGGCGATAAAGAGGGCGTCATGCCCTTCGATGAATGTATTAATGTCCCTTTGGGAAATCGGGTTCCCCGTCTGTATCCGGACGCCGGTCTCCTCGATCCGCCGGATCTCTTCCTGCAGGATGGCGAGGGGGAGGCGGTAGAGAGGGATCCCCCATCTGAGGACTCCCCCCGCTTCGTCCGCCGCCTCGAAGACGTCTGCCCGATAGCCGAGGAGCGTCAGGAAATAGGCCGCCGAAAGGCCGGCGGGGCCGGCGCCGACGACGGCGACCGTCTGTCGTTTCGGGGCGAGCCGTTTCAGGTCGGGGGTAAAGACGCCTCGACGCGCCCTGTTGGCGAGGAACCGTTCCAGCACGTGGATGGCAACGGCCTCGTCGAAGGAGCCGCGGTTGCAGACGTCCTCGCAGGGGTGAAAGCAGACGCGGCCGCAGATCCCCGGGAAGGGGTTTTCCCTGAGGATGGCCTCCCACGCATCCTTGAACAGCCCCTGCGCGGCCAGCATCTCGATCTTCCCGATGTCTTCGGCGGCGGGGCAGGCGGCGCTGCAGGGGGCCGTCTTTTCCTCGTACCGGGGTCGGAGGAACCGCCACGAGCCGGTCTTATTCCCCTCCGTCGTCAGGTACGAGCGGGGGATGAAGAGGGATACCGGTACAGGGTCGGGTTTCTTAGCCATTGCCTCCCCCTGTCCGTCCCACCCGCCGGAGTTCCCTGGCGGCGTCTTCGGCGGCCCGGATATTCGATTCCATTGCGATGGTGATCTCCTCCCCGATGGCCTGTGCGACGGCATCGAGGGGGGGCATTCCGAGGAGGGAGGCGAAGGCCCCGATCATCGCGGTATTGACGATCGGATGAGTGCGGCTCCCCAGCCGGTGGTTCAGGGCGATCCTGGTCGCGTCGACGACGGCCACGGAGAAGGCCGCAAAGGCATCCGTTCCGGTAAAGGAGTCAGGGGCGTTGATCAGGATCCATCCGCCGGGTTTCAGCCCCCGGGTGACATCGATGCTCTGGAGGAGCGTCCGGTCCTGGACGACGACATGATCAGGAGTGTATACGTTGGTCCTCGACAATATTTTTTTGTCGTCCAGCCTCAGGTAGGCCTCTACCGGCGCCCCCCGCCGCTCTACCCCGAAGACGGGGAACGTCTGAACCTGGAACCCCGCCCGGAAGAAGGCCTTGGCGAGGATGACCGCAGCGACGACCGTCCCCTGCCCGCCGCGACCGTGGAACCGGATCTCCGTCATCGGGCGTTTTCCCTCCGCTCAGGACGGCTCCAGACGACGACCACGGCCGTGGCCGGTCCGCCCTCGATCCCTCTGAAGCTGTGATTGATCTCCGACTCGAAGTAGAGCGAATCACCGGGGTGGAGGATCTCGATCCGGTCATCCGTTCGGAATTCCAGGATCCCGTCGAGGAGGTAGAGAAACTCTTCACCGGGGTGGTTGACGAAGACCATCTCCTCCGTCTCCATGGGCTGGAATTCGACGAAGAGCGGCTCCATGTGCTTGCCCGGTTTCTGCGTCTCCAGCGATTCGTAGATATAGTCCACCTCGCCCTGGTGGTGGTGCGGTCGTCGCTCGATCCTCACGCGCTCACCGGAACGGGTTACGGAGATCCTGACCTCCCCGGAGGCCTCCTCGAAAAAGTAGACCATGCTGACCTGGAGAGACTGGGCCAGCTTGATCAATGTCGCGACCGGCGGGACGACCTCGCCGCTTTCGATCTCTTCCAGGACAGAACGGTCGATACCCGTTTTCGTTGCCAGGTCCTGGAGGGTATGGCGCCTCTTTTCCCTCAACTCTCTGACCTTCACGCCGATCTTCAGTTCTTCGATGGTGTCCGGTTTTTTTCTGGCAGTCATCGGTATCCCTCGCCACGAGCATGATGCTGGTTCGGCGTCTCAGGAACGACGCCGTATGAACGAGATGCCTGTGCAGTGTGGATGAGGAAGGGGATCGGGGGTGTCGGGAGGGTACGAACAGGAGCGCCGCTTCAGTACGAGCCGCAACAGAAAAAATTTTCACGGGCGAGATGGTACACCATTTTTTTGGTCTTCTCAACTGAATCTTTCAGAGAAGGATGGTGAGCGCCGGTGCGCAACGACGAGATGGAGTCCCGCCCCCGCTCAGAGCGGTGGGGGCGGAACCTCCCGGTGCCGTGTCACACCTGTTAAAACCGGTCGAGGTTGTCCTTGAGTATCGCCTCGGCATCGCGTACGATCCCGTCGAGGAGCTCTTTGCAGGTGAGAATGTCGTGGATCAGGCCGATCGACTGGCCCACGGCGATCAGTCCTTTGTCCATCTCTCCCTGCTGCCAGATTTCGTCCCCCAGGGCACCGGCGATGTGCGGGATGATCTCCTCCAGGCCGCCTCCCCGCGCCTCGATCTTCAGGACCTCTCGGATGGAGTCGTTCATCAGCGCCCGTCCCTGCAGGCCGATCGAATTGCCGTACAGGACGGTTTCATTCTCCTGTCGGCGGATCAGCTCCTCGTGGACCTTTTCGTGGACCGTGCATTCGTAGGTGTTGATGAAGCGGGTCGCCATCATGATCCCCTCCGCCCCGAGGCACAGGGCCGCCGCCAGACCCCGTCCGTCCGACATTCCCCCCGTGGTGACCACCGGGATGGTCAGATCCTCCGCCATGCGCGGGGTCAGGACGGTAGTGGCGACGTTTTCGTTCAGGGGGTGACCCCCCTCTTCGACACCGGCGGCGAAGACGGCGTCGTACCCCGCCTTCTCGGCCGATTTTCCGTGCCGTACCGAACCAACCTTGTGGAACAGCTTCACACCGGCATCCTTTAATTTCTTGAAGTATACCCCCCCCTCATACCGATTGAGGGGGGTGCCGCTGATCTCCACCGCCGCGACCTTCTCTTCGGCGAGGGTGTCGAAATACATGACGTACCGTTCATCGGGAACCCCGATGGAGGGGAGGAGCGTTACATTCACGATAAAGGGCTTGTCCGTCAGGCGCCTGGTCTCTCGGATGGCGCCTCGGAATGATTCTCGGTCCTCATACATGGCCGCGGTCAGGTTCCCCAGGCCGCCGGCGTTCGAGATCGCCGCGCACAGGGGCGGATAGGCCAGCCGCATCATGCCGCCGCATACGATCGGGTACTCGATTCCCATCATCTCCGTCAGTCTCGTCTTCATCTGCTCATACTCCTTTTCTGTTCCGTGCTGTTACCTGTTCAGATTGTCGCTTCCTCAGAAACATGCCACGGTCGAATTTTCCGTTTCACTCCAGGCCCTTCAAGAACTGTATCATAAGTTTGTTGACCTCTGCGGGGCGTTCCTGCTGGATCCAGTGACCGGCCCCGGGGATCAGGATCTTCTGCTTCAGATTGGGAACGGATGCGTCCATTCGGTCGTAGACCCCGCGGCTGAAAGTGATAACGCCGTCCAGCTCCCCGGCTATGAAGAGGGTGGGCTGATGGATCTTCGCCCCGCTGAGGAAGGGTGTCATCTCCCAGTTCCGGTCGATATTCCGGTACCAGTTGACACCCCCCCGGAAACCGGTCCGTGTGAACTCCTCGGTGTAGAAATCGATATCCCGTTCGGTCAGCCAGGCAGGCAGGGTGTCGGGAACACAGGAGGTATCGATAAACCGCTGGCCCTTGGGAAAGACAAACTGCCAGCGCTTCTCGGGGGGCGGGTCACCGGAGGCCGCATAGAGAGAGCCCAGGATGAACGCCCTGACATCCTCTCCGAGCTCCTTTTCAACCCTCCCCGGTTCCTGAAAGTAGAGGATATAGAATTCGAGGTCCTGGCCACCCAGTAGCTTGTTCATCCCCTCCGTCGGTCTCCGGCTCTTCCAGGAGCGTGAGGCAAAGGGGACGCTCAGCAGGATGACCGTGTGGAAGATGTCCGGTCTGAGGAGGGCGCAGTGCTGCGCGACCGTTGAGCCCCAGTCATGCCCCACGATCACGGCCTTCTCCTCCCCGAGGGCGTGGACAAGACCGACAATATCCCCGACCAGCTGGGAGATGTCGTATGCCTCTATCGATTCGGGCCGGTCGGTGCGGCCGTAGCCGCGCTGATCGGGAGCGACGACGTGAAATCCCGCGTCGGCCAGGGCCGGCAGCTGGTGCCTCCAGCAGTACCCCAGTTCCGGAAAGCCATGGCACAGGATTACCAGGGGGCCTTCCCCCTGTTCGGTGATGTGCATGGCGATGCCGTTGGTTTCAAGAGTGCGGTGACGTTGTTCCATTGGTGCCTCCTTCCGATGATATGTAGCTGATCGGTATCCTACTCATTGATGTAGGGTACCTCTTCCCACCAGGGGTAAAAGGCTGGCATATGTATACTTGGTTTCATCGTAAACTTCGGGGGACGTTTTTCCAGAAAGGAGGTCACCCCTTCCTCCGTGTCGGGGGAGGCCAGCATATACCCGAAGGCCTTCGACTCGATGATGTGGGTATGCATGGGATGGTCCTCTCCCAGCATCTTCCAGAGCATCTGCCGTGCCAGGGCGGTGGATACCGCGGAGGTGTTGTCCGCGATCTCACGTGCGATCTTTGTGGCCGCGGGGATCAGATCTTCGGGGGCGGTCACCCGGCTGAACAGGCCCATCTCCAACCCCTCGCGGGCATCGAAGATGCGGCCCGTGAGGATCAGCTCAGCGGCCCGGCTAATGCCGATGATCCGCGGCAGGAAGTAGGTGCAACATCCCTCCGGGACGACCCCCCTCCGGTCAAAGACAAACCCGATCTTTTTGGCACCCTCGGAGGCGATCCGGATATCCATGGCCATGGTCATCGTAATGCCGACGCCGACGGCGTTGCCGTTGATCGCGCCGATCACGGGCTTTTTCATATTAAAGAGTTTCAGGGTGACCTGCCCCGCCGAATCCCGGAAGGGTCTGTTCCCCTCGGGGTCGTCAGGGTTGTTGAATCCCCCGGCGGCCAGATCCGCCCCGGCACAGTACGCCCGCCCGGCCCCGGTGAAGATCACCACCCGGACCCCGTCGTCACGGTCGGCCGCATCCAGCGCCTGGAGGACCTCCTGCATCATGAGGGGTGTCCAGGCATTCAGTACGTCGGGCCGGTTGAGCGTAATCGTGGCGATGCTCTCCTCCACGGCATAGACAATCTGTTCATACTTCATCGATGGTTTCCTCCCAAAGACATGTTGTGGTGCGTTTCCTCCGGCCATGGTCTTCCGTTACCGCGGCGGGGACGCTATGGCCCGATCGATCACCTCCAGGATTTCCTGGTGGGTCTCGATCTTCATCCTCCCGATCAGATCCCCGTCCTTGTTCAGTGACCGGGCGAAGGCGAGCGCCTCGTCCATGAGATCGTCGGGTGGGCAGGCCTTCATGATGATGTGGTGCTCCTTGCATTCTTGGGCGGTGAGGCGCTTGCCGGTGTACTGCATCTCCTCGAACTTGTAAAGGGGGACCGCCCGCCGGGCGATGGCCGAGAAGACCGGTCCCAGGGTCATGTTGATGTTCACCTCGGGGAGGCAGATCCACCCCTTGTCCGAACGCATGAAACGGAAGTCGTGGGCGAATGCCAGAAAGGCCCCGCCGGCGAAGGCATGCCCGTTGATGGCCGCGATCGTCGGCATTGGGTAGGTGAGGATACGCCTCATAAGACCGTACATCTCCGGCCGGAATCGGTCCATCACCTCCGGGCCTTCCTTTTCAAGGGCCGGGAGGAGCCAGTCCAGGTCTATGCCGTTGGACCAGATCTTTGCATCCGAGGACTTCACGACGAGCGCATTCGCATCGGTCTTCTGTTCTATCTCATCCAGTGTCTCCATAAAGGTCTTTAGAAAGGGGAAGTTGAACCGGTTCTCCCCGCTGTTCATCGTCACCACGGCCACGCGTTCATTCATCTCGTATTCAACCTTCGCCATCGCGTCTTTCTCTCCTCCTGTCTGCCGTTGTTTGCTTAGCCGGATTGCCTCCGGGGAGCAGGCGGTCGTCTGCGGCTGCTCCTCGGGGAATGGTTTTGACAGGTTTGGGTCTCTTAATCAAGCACGAAAATAAGGGGAGGCGTACTACGAGATTTTTCGGACCTTCCACGGCGCACGTCCGGTTTCAGGATGACGACCCCCCGGTCTAGATGTCATGAAGCTTCTCCGGTGCCAGATCTTCCCGGAGCTCGGTAACCCCGGGGACGGCCCTGACGGCGGTGAGCAGATCATCCTTCGATTCCAGGGGATTGATAAGGCCGGTGAGGACGACGACGCCCGTCTCGGGAATCTCGACGTGGATATTCTTCGCACCGAGACTTTTCTTCTTGACCGCCGTCTCCACCAGCTTTTTCAGTCCGAACCGTTCCATCGCTTCGAGGGCCTGGAGACTGCAGGTGTCGATGACCTCGGACCGGGCGACGGAGAGTAAGAGATCGCTGGCGGCCTCGATCCCGAGCTTGTCTTTGTTGATGATTAGATCGTAAAGCGCCGGGTCGTCCCAGTCCATATCGAAGGAGTAGTGCATGAAGCCCTTCTTGCCGCTGTCGTCGGCGCGGATGGTCTTGAGGGCGGCCTCCCGGCCGATCGCATGCGAGGAGGTCAGAGTCTCAAGGCGGCTCTCTTCCGACGAATAGATGCGGACGTGGAGGGCGCACCCGAAGTCACGGAGGAGAAACTGCGAGCCGTGTCCGATAATGATCCCCTCGCCCCGGCGGGCGATTTCATAGACGACCGCCTCGAGGAGTTCAAGGTACGCCTGGGGCTTGAACTCCAGGACGCGGCTGAAGAAGCCTGGCACCTTCTCATCGAGGCTCTTCAGCTCCTTGGGGGACAGGCCCATCTTGATGGATTCCTTCCGGAGCTGTTCATCGTCGTACAGCGGTATCTCCAACTCGTCGGCCACGCGGCGCGCGATCTCCGGGCCACCGCAGCCGACCCCCGTTGTCATGGTGATCAGTGGCATATCGGTCTTCCTCCTTCATGTAAAAATCTCGGCATATCCTTCAATTGCCGGAGATGTTGAATGCTGGATCTCCTCTGCCGGGCATTTCTGGGGAAAGTGGAATGGCTGTGTGCATCCTCAACGCGAACAGGACCAATATGCTGTGCGCTGGTGCCGCCACGCGGAACGTTCGTGAGGTGGTTTCCTCTGTGGGGCCGACAGTAGCTATACATAAAATATATATACAAAAACCGACGATATGACAAGGTAGATAATCGTTATCGGACCGCCAGCCCGCATGAAGTCGATCGTCCGGTACCCCCCGGGGGACATCAGGAGGGCATTGACCTGGTGTGTAGGGAGGAGAAAGGAGTTGGAGGCGCAGATGGCCACCAGGAGCGCCAGGCCGCGGGGAGCGATCCCGGTCATATCGGCCATAACCATGGCCAGGGGCACCAGGAGGATCGTGGCGGCCACGTTCGATATGACGAGGGAGAGGAGGGTGGCAAGGAGGCCGACGGCGAAAAGAACAAGGAGTATGTGGCCTCCCTCCAGCACCTGCATGATATGGATTGCCGCGTAGCGGGCCGCTCCGGTATGGTCCATGGCGATACCGAGGGGGATCAGCCCTGCCAGGAGGAAGACCGTGCGCCAGTCGACGGCCCGGTATGCCTCATCGATCGGTACGATCTTAAGGAGGATCATGGCCAGGGCCCCCGTCAGAAGGCCGAGGGCGATCGGAAGGCCGGAGAGGGCAAGGAGGATGGCCCCGGCAAAGCAGATCAATGCTGCCACCGGTCGCGGTTTCTGCACTGCCTCCGCGGCCTCGACAGGGGTGACGAGGACGAAGTTGGTGTTGTCCGCCATGGCCCTGATCTGCTGCCACCGGCCATGGACGATGAGGGCGGTCCCCGGCTGGAAGGGCTCATCCGAGAAATTCTCCCGCTCCTCGCGTTCCCCGCTGAGGAGCATGATCGGTTCCACACCGTAGGTTTTGCGGAGGACGATCTCACGCAATGTTTTCCCGATAATCGGCGCCCTGACGGGGATGACCAGCTCGGCAAAGCCGGCACGTCCGGCCGTCTCGAGGGCCTCGAAGGGTGCTGTGTCTTCCCGGTACATCAGACCGTAGTCGGTGACGAAGCGGTTGAGATCGTTTCGGTCTCCCAGGATCGCCAGCCGCTGTCCCGCGGCAAAAGGGGTATGCCGCCAGGGGGCGTAGAGGACGTCGTCCCCCTGCGCGAGGGCGAGGAGGTTCAAGCGGTACCGCGCCCGCATCTGGACCTCGCCCCTGGTCTTTCCCACTAGAAGGCTCTTCGCCGGGATGGCGCAGTGATAAATGGTCGTGGGGAGGTGCCACCGCTCGATCAGTTTCAGCTGTGTGCTGATCGGTTTCTTTGCCCGTTCCTTGACGCCGGGGAGGAGACGGGTGCCGAAAAAGAGAAAATAGGACACACCGGCGGCAAGGAGCAGAACCCCCACGGGGGTGACACTGAAGAGGCCGAGGGCGTGGTGCCCCCCCTGGCGCAACAGATCGTTCAGGATGAGAAGGGGCGTCGAGCCGACCATGCTCAGGTTTCCCCCTAGGATGACCGCAAACCCCATGGGCATCAGGAGGCGTGAGGCCTGCATCCCCGTGCTCTTGGAGATCCTCAGCATGGCGGGGAGGAAGAGGGCGGCGGCCCCGATGTTCTGCATAAAGGCGGAGATCAGTCCCACGGTCACGGTAACCAGGCCGATCAGTCGCTTCTCGTCGGACCGGGCGGCCGCAACGATAGGTTGCACGAGCCGGTTGATAGCACCGGAACGGTCCACGCCGTACCCCAGGATCATAACGGCGATCACCGCGACCACGGCGTTGCTGGCCAACCCCGAAAAGGCCTCCGCCGGCTCGACGAGCCCCAGCCAGGGGAGGGTGACCATCACCATGATGGCCACGATATCCACTCGTAGCGTGTCGGTGACGAAGAAGAAGACTGTCACGCCGAGGATCAGAAAAACGAGGGCCATCTGCAGGGTCATGGTGTCTCTCCTTATAAAAACGGGAGTGTGCTATCCGTTTTCTCTAAAAGGGCCACAGGACCGGCGCCAGGAGGGCCGTGACGATCCAGAAGATGATGTTTAGCGGCAGACCGATACGGGCGTAGTCGGAGAAGCGGTACCCCCCGGGCGCATAGATCATGGTGTTGGTCTGGTAGCCGATCGGGGTCGCAAAGCTGGTCGACGCGGCGAAGGTGATCGCCATCAGAAACGGCCGGACAGACACCCCCATCATCTCCGCGGCTGAAAACGCGATTGGCACCAGAAGGATAGCCGACGCGTTATTCGACATGACTGCCGTCAGAACGGCGGTAAGAAAGTAGAGACAGGTCAGGACGGCCAGCGGGCCCATCTCGATGATCCCTTTCATGGTCTTAGCTGCCAGCCATGCGGCGGTCCCCGTCTGTTCCAGGGCCAGTCCCAGAGGGATGATTCCCCCCAGGAGGAAGATGATCTTCCAGTCGATCGCCTTGTACGCCTCTTCGATGGTGATACAGCGGCCGAGGACCATGGCGACGGCCCCGCTCAGGGCGGCGACGAGAAGGGGGAGGACGTTGAAGGCAACGAGGAGGACCATGGCAACAAAGATCGCCAGCGCCATGAAGGCCCGGTCTTTCCTGAAGTGGAGCTGCGTCAGTTCGTTGGTGACGATCAGATCGGTGGACTGGGTGATGCGGCGCACCGAATCCCTGTCGCACTGGAGGAGGAGGGTGTCCCCGTCGTCAAAGCTGATGTCGGCGAGCCGGTCCCTGAGAACCTTGCCGCGTCGCTGTACGGCCAAGGCCACGCAGCCGTAACGCTCTATGTATTCGGCCCCCCGGAGGGTCCGCCCGATCAGCCGCGACCGCGGCGGCACCAGCGCCTCGATCAACTCGATCTTGTCCGATTCGAGTTCCTTGTCGTGGACCACCCTGTCCCCCTTTGTCTCGAGCCGATACTTGTCCTTCATCTTGATCAGTTCGTCGGCATTCCCGTGGAGGAGGAGGAAATCATCCTCCCTGATCTTGGTGGCCGACGCACGCCAGGTCGCCTTGCCGCTCCGGATGATCTTAATCAGATCGACATCGTTCAGATCTTTACTGTCGAGCTCACGCCACCGCTTCCCCGCCAGCGGGGAACCGGCGGTCACCCGCATCTCCGACAGGTAGTCGGCGAGGCGGTACTTGTCAATCTGCTCATCCGCCCCCTCCCGTTTCGGTATCAGTATCCGTGAAAAGAAGGTCAGGTAGATGACGCCGATGACGGCCAGGACGATCCCCATCGGCGCGAATTCAAAAAGGGAAAAGGGCTTCAGACCACCGGCGGTAGCCATCGAATTGACTAGGACGTTGGTAGAGGTCCCGATCAGTGTGCAGACACCCCCGAACTGGCTCGCGAAGGAGAGCGGTATCAGGACGCGTGACGGCGCGACCTTCCGGGCCTTGGCGAGGATGACCGTTACGGGGATCAGGATGGCGACCGTCGCCGTGTTAACCATGAAGGCGGAGAGTGCCGCCGCGAGAACGCAGAGAACGACGATCAGTCGCCGTTCTCCCCTGCCGGCAAACCGGTCGAGGTGACGGGCCAGCCATTCGACGAGGCCGGTCCGTACCAGCCCCGCGCTCAGGACGAACATGGCGGCGACAATGGCCGTGGCCGTATTCGCAAACCCGTAGAGGGCCTGGTCGGGTCTGATGAGGTGCAGGAGGAGGAGCGCCACCAGGACGCACAGCGCGGTGACATCGACGCGCAGGGTCTCGGTTACGAAGAGAAAGGTGGCGACGCCGACGATGATCAGAACGAGCACGGTATCAATGGGAACCATTCCATACAACCTCGCAGGATATCTTGTTGTGTATTACCCAGTAGTTTCCATTATAATGCCCGGGAGAATGCTGGTCAACGTGAAATACATGACTTCCATGCCGGAAGAGGGGGCAATACGGGGATATCAGAGAGCTGCTTTCCGGCGGTACCGGCCGTAGCGGACCAGCCGCGCCATCACCTGCGCGGGACGACGCGACGACGGATAGATGAGGACATTCTTCCTGCGCAGCTCCAGGACCGCCTCGTTTCCATCCCGATCGGCCCCGACGATGTATTCCGAGGCGAGGAGGATCGGCTTGTGGTAGGTGGCGATGGTGTCCAACAGGAAGCGCATCCCCCGGAGGTCGGAGTGTAGGGTCGCCTCGATGTAGGAGGTGTATGCGGGGGTGCCGCTGTCGGGGGCCGATTCGATGGCTGCGACATTCGCCTGTCCGTATCCGAATCCGAGGGTGATGATGCCGTCGATCGCGTCGCACTGGGCCATGATCTCAACCGCCTTGAAGAATGCCCCCCGGCTCATCCCCGCCACCATGTCGACGGGGTTCTGCCGGTTCCACCAGGCCGGGAGCCGCTCGTCGAGACGACGCAACGTCTCCTCGGGGAGGGGGGTGACGTTCAGCCCCGCCTCCGTGCAGGCGTCAGCGGTGAGGACGGCCCACCCGCCCCCGTTCGCCACGATCCCCACGCAGTCTCCCCGGGGGATTGGCTGGGAGAGGAATGCCACTGCTGTATCGATGAGGTCCTCCACGTCGGCGACGCGGATGATCCCGCACTGACGGCACATGGCGTCGAATACCGTGTCGGATCCGGCAATGGCCCCGGTATGCGACCGCGCCGCACCGACGCCCCGCTCCGATTTCCCCCCCTTGATGACGATCAGTGGTTTCTTTCGGGTCAGCCGCGCTGCCACATCCATGAAGCGCTCTCCGTCATTGACCCCCTCGATGTAGGCGACGACGACCCGACTGAGATCGTCGTCGATCAGGTATTCCAGGATATCCTCGGTTGTAATGAGGGCCTGATTCCCCACGCTGACGCAGCGGCTGACGCCGATGTCCTGCTTCCAGAGCATGAACTGCATCGAGCCGGCGATGTTGCCGCTCTGCGATACGACGGCGATGTGACCGGAGGGGGGAAAGTCAGGTTGCATCATGCAGTACAGGTGTGTCGGCTGCGTGCTGATGATCCCGGCACAGTTGGGACCGATCATGGCGATATTCGATCGCTGGGCCGCTTGGGCGATATCCGCTTCGAGTGCCGCCCCCTGCTCCCCGAGCTCGGCGAACCCGGCGGTGATCACCACGCAGGCGTGGATGCCGAGAGCGCCGCATTCGGTGATCGCGCCGGCGAC
>Ga0272444_10000855_pt1 | contig 30783 bp, 25 predicted proteins | sample SSMForm13_FD_201033 | JGI IMG/M metagenome (GOLD analysis project Ga0272444, IMG submission 201033) | Marine sediment archaeal communities from Little Sippewissett salt marsh, Falmouth, MA, United States - SSM-Form-13 | ecosystem: Environmental > Aquatic > Marine > Wetlands > Sediment ...
CCCGTTGCCCGTATCGATACGCCATGCCCCCGCTCCTCTGCCATCCTCTTCGATTTACGCCCGATTTTACCACTTCTGCCGCCTTCACCCCACTACTAATTGCGACACAGTCTCTGAGGGGGGAAGGTTAGGATGGGGGTGGTCTTCAACCGATTCCCTCACCAGAGTAGGCCAAGAAAGCGCGCCTCTTACGCCAGAGGCGCACAGGCCCAGAGGGAGAGGATTTTGAATCCCCTTGACAGCCCACCTGCCGAGGGGAATACTGGACTCACCGATCAATGAACAGGATCTCGCAGGGGGATCGACACCGATGGACCACCAGCGACCACCAAGCGCTTCGAAATACCGCTTCGGATGCTACCTAACAATCTTATTTATGTGCTTGAAGGGAAATATTCGTGGGGTCAGAAAGCAAGGAGAAGGCGGTTTAAGTGAGTTCGGCTAATTATTGTTGGGAATTGGCAGATGAGGCAAGCAAGTAACCGAGTCAATGTACGACTAACACTGCTCGCTAATGTAATACTTGGTGTGGCGGTGAGTGTGCCGGCGGGTCTTACGTGGGCCCTCCACTTGTCCAAAGTCGTGACGTTCATCGTTGGTGGAGGCGCCGCACTCGTGGTATATTCGTGCATCCATGCATTGCCGAACGGATCGCTGAAGTCCCGATTCGTTATCTATACATGCGCTACTTGCAGTTCTGTTTTGCCCAATGAGATTGCACGGTGCCCCAAGTGTGACGACACAACAGAAGGTTCCCAACAACGGCGTGGAGCCTAACGACGCTCGCGCGCAGTAATCTCAGGCCAAATATTGAACAGCGTGGGTATGGCTTATGAAGCAGGAATTGATATCCAAACTGGCTAGGCTAAATGCGGACTATGAAAGTGTGGCCGGTCACCCCTTCAAGCATTTCTTATGCCCGGTGCTTTTCTGTGACGAGAAAACCGAACTCTGCAAAGCCCACATTATCAATACAGCGTTCCGTGCTTCCTCAAGACGCTGGACGATACAGAGAAAGGATGTTGACAGTTTCTTTGGCTCCTTATTTGAAAGTGACTTCGTAACAATTCAAGATATGGGAAAGCACCATCTGCCAGAGGTGTTAATGGACAAGGACCTTTCACGCAAACAACGACCACAGGTTTTCCTCAACGGCAAACCTGTAGAACACTACATTCCCGATGGTAAGGTACCACCAGAGCACTCACAGAGCATCCTTGGCGACGGGGAGGACGCACCTCACTTTGTACTCAAGCTGCCTCCAGAAAAAACTATGGCTGCACTTGATGGAGATTGGGATATCCGAATAGAAAAGGATATACGATTAGCGGCGCTCCCCTCTCTGCTGAAAGCCGCCCATCTCACGTTGTTCGATATGCTGGGATACAAGTATGGGTTGTCACTCAGTGGGCGTTTCGTCGGGCACGATATTCTCGGGCGCTTTTTTCTTGAGAACCGAGGGAAGACGAAGTCTGAAATACTCAAGAATGCTCCCGAGCATTTCAAGGAATTTGTCAACATGGTACGTCCTGTTGAATCAGCGCCGCCAGGTTTTAAGGGCACCGCTACAGATCACCTTCTCTTTCTGTGTATGAGCGGCGAACGCCCTTGGGCTCTCATCATTCTCATCAAGACTGGAGACATGCTACATGCTGTGCTCGTGCCCGCATTTGATGCAGCTGAGAACTCTGCACGATTCTTGAGGTTTATTGAGAACCCTTTTGGAACAATTGAGGCGAGGTTGGTGCGATACGTCAAAGACCACTGGGATCTTTTTCCAGAGAATCATAAGTTCTTTTGGCCGGATGCAAATTTCGATTAAACACGTGGTGAAATCGTTGATCAACGATGCATCCAGCGGCGATGTCAAGAACATCCCACATAAACATCTAGCCCTCAGGGCCAAAGGCCCGGATTTATATCAGCCTGGGCCAGCGGCCCAGGTTAGGGCAGCGACCGAACACCCCAAGGGCTGAAAGCCCGGTCTATCTCTTTATTATTAAGAAGTGATTTATCGATCGGGCCTACAGCCCTTGGCCTTTGCGGGCTTCGTGACCTGGGGCTGATCGCCCCAGGCTGGTATGGCGCGCGCCTTTGGCGCTTAGAATCAAAATCCCCTACGCCGCAAATGATTTTGATCGATCACGAGACTAAAGTCTCTACTCCGCCTGACTGCCCAAACCCCCAGACAATTCAACTACGACGGCACAAAGACAGGAAGAAGGAATCACCCCCATCTTGCTGAGCTCTGGGGGCCCGCTTCCCCCCTCAAGTGGGAAGAATTCCAAGCGCCAGGCACCGGTGCGCCCCTCGCCCCTATTGACAAAGCTCTTTCCTCAGGCATAACAATAAAGAAGTCTCAACTTCTTGACTGGAAGGGATTTGCGCGTTTGAAAGTCAGGACAAAGGTCAAAATCGCCCTTGGCGTGGTGCTTCTCGGCGCGGTCGCGGCCGGCTCGGCGGTGGCGTATAAGCTGGTCCAGAAGAAGTGGCATCTCTGGCTTCCTGCGTATGTTGCGGGAAATGAGGCGGATACGCCCGTTCCTCCGGGAACGCCGATCGACATTATTTTTGCCCACGTGGACCATTATGAGCCTTACGTGGGGTATGTCGAGCAGAGCGTCGAAGAAGCCCGTGTTCGGGAGTGGTGCGAGCGCTTTCCCCAGCTGGCCTCGCGGCATCGAGACGCCGATGGTGTGCCTCCGCAGCATACTTTTTTCTATCCCTACGATCAGATGGACCTGGGGCTGCTGCGGCAGCTTTCCGATCTTTGCTACCAACGATTGGGGGAGATCGAGGTCCATTTACACCACGTGAAAGACACGGAAGCGACCCTGACAGCGAAGTTCGAAGATTGCTTAGAGAATTACGCACGCGTGGGCGCGTTGGTCTTTCCCGGCTCGCCCCTGGAGCGGCGCTTCGGATTCATTCATGGGAACTGGGCGTTGGACAATTCAATTCGAGTTCCTCCCGAAGGTCGGGACCGTTGCGGGGTGAACAATGAATTGATCGTTCTTTCGCGCCTGGGATGCTATGCGGATTTCACCTTTCCGGCCGTTGGCACGGACGCGCAGCCGCACACAATCAACCAGATTTTTTATGCCACGGACGATCCCGAGCAACCCAAGTCCTATGACACGGGCGTCGAGGTCCAGGTGGGCAGAGAAGAATCCGGGGACCTGATGATTGTCCAGGGTCCTCTGCTGATCAACCTGAAAGATTGGCGACACCATTACTATCCGGCCTGCGACGACGGCTCGATCACCAACTGCTTTCCTCCAGAACCGCTTCGCGTCGACGCTTGGATCGACATGGGTATTCACGTTCGAGGCCGCCCCGAGTGGATTTTTGTCAAAGCGTATTCGCACGGGGCCAGCGACCCGGAACGGGAAGCGTGCCTGGGCGAGCCGTCCGATCGGATGTTCACATATCTGGAGGAACGTTACAACGACGGCGAGAAGTATCGCCTGCACTACGTGACCGCCCGAGAGATGTACAATATGATTAAAGCCGCCGAGGCAAGCAAGTCGGGCAATCCAAACGCGTATCGGGATTATGTTATTCCGCCGCCGTTGAACCGCCGGGTGAATTGCAGTACGCTCTACGAGCCGGTGGTTTTTCAGGACGATCGGTTGGAAGTCGCCTGGGATGGACCCACCGACATTGAAATGCAGTCACGCTTGCCCCGGTTCCGCGCGGTTCAAGGCCGGTTGTCGCGGCTGAAGTTCGATCTGAATGAAGACGCGGGGTGGGCCGAGTGGGTGCTGGAGGCGACCCGGCCGGTGCGCCTGGAAGCGGTGCTTCCCGAAGGGACGCTGGAGGCGACGGGAGGCAGCATCGAGGCCCGACAGGCGGTTGAGGGATCCGCGGACGTCCACTGCTGGCTGTTGACTCAACCGATTGCGGGTGAGGCGCGGCAAACGGTGCGGGTTTCCTGGACGCCCCTGGCGGTGAGTTCGGCGAGACCGTAGCGAATCGCTGAGGGAATCCGTTGATGATAGCAAGACGCCGGCGGGTTTTCTGTTCAACTCGAGCGGTTCTCGAAATGATTCTCCAAATGAAAAGCAATAAGTGGTGACACGGCCTATCCCTTTCTCCCCCTTACGAAGGGGGAGACAAAGAGGGGGTTGCTTTTAAGGTCGAGAGCAGAGCCGCTGAAGTAAAATTTACCCCACCCCGCCTCCCCTTGGAAAGGGGAGGAGAGGGAAACGAACAAAACTTTCGAGAGAGACTCCAATCGTGGTGATGAATCGGTGAATTCGGAACAACAATCGATAGACCCATTCGAGCAGGAAAGGCAGGAGGAGTCTGTCTCGGGAATGGACGCGGAAGTCGCCGAGGCTCCCGGGGGATTTTGGGATGACGCTCCGCCGTTCAAGGCCGCCTTTTTCTTTCTTGTTCTTTTCACGATCAACGTTTACCTGCGGCCGCAGGAGTTGATTCCGGCGCTGGCGCCCTTGAGACTTGCGAAGGTCGTGGCGGGGCTGGCGTTTCTGAGTTTTTGCTTTGGTTATTTTAAGTATTCCGAGCGCCTGCCGGTCAAGAATTGGGAAGTGCGCCTGACGATTCTCTTTGCCCTTTTCATCCTCTGGTCGATTCCGATGTCGCTCTGGAAGGGTGGAAGCATCGCCCACTTCTTTAGCGTGTCATCCAAGACGTTTCTGATTTTCTTCATCATTGTTTTTGTTGTGAACCGGGTGGAGCGGATTCGCCTGCTGCTCTTTGTGCTGCTCAGTTGCGGCGGCTTTATGGCGGTCTATGCGGCCTACCAGATGAAGACGGGGCAGGGATTCTATTCAGACGGGCGGCTGATTCTTCCGGGGCTTTCGGGCGATCCGAACGACCGGGCGCTGGTTTTCGTGTACATGCTGCCGCTGGCGGTCTTTGCCCTGTTCGAAATCCGCTCGAAGTTGCTGAAGTCCTATTATGCGGTTTTGATCGTAGTCTATGTGCTGGGAATCGTCCAGTCGCTGTCGCGGGGCGGGATGCTCGGACTGATTGCGGTCGGCGGGATGATCGCCCTGCGGCTTGTGCGGGAAAGAAAAGGTGTGGTCGTCCTTCTTTTTCTGATCGCTTTTGTCGGTGTTTTCTTTTTGCCGGAACGATTTGTTACGCGGGCGACCAGCCTGTTCGATCGCAGTTACGATACCCGCGGCACGATTGACACGCGGAAGGATACGATGAAAGCCGGACTGCGGTTGATGCTGAAGAATCCAATTTTCGGCGTCGGCGCGGGCGTTTTCGAAGTCGCGGAGGGGCGAACCCACGGTGGAGTCGGCAAATGGAACGCGGCGCACTGCTCCCCGCTCGAAGTGGGAGCCGAGACGGGAATCTTCGGTCTGCTGGCTTTCCTGGGATTGTTTTACGTGTCGCTGAAGAATTGCAGGCGCATTCAAAAGGACTTTATTGCCTACGACCAGGATCCTTCAATGATCGAGTTCGCCCGCGGTGTGGAGGTGGCGATCATCGGGTTCTTCGTCAGCGCGTTTTTCCTTTCCCAGGGGTATTCCTGGAACCTGTTCTACCTGCTGGGTCTCTCCGGGGCGATGCGGCGGATCGCCTGGCAAATCGAGGAGACGCACTTTCCGGAAGAAGAAGAGGCCGAGCCGGAACCGGAAGCGCCCGACTACGCCCTCAGCCCGCAAACGCAGATGTAGTGTCTTTCTATCTATATTCTTTCTTCAGTATTCTTCGTGTCTCTCTCCTCATTTAAGGTGTTTCGAGCGATTCTCGAAATTATTGCTCAAATGAAAAGCAAGAGATGGCGACACTGTCTATCCCTTTCTCCCCCTTACGAAGGGGGAGATAAAGAGGGGGTTGCTTTTAGAGGCCTAAGCAGTGCCGGTGGAGAAAAACATACCCCACCCCGCCTCCCCTTATAAAGGGGAGGAGAGGGAAATGGACAAAACTTTCGAGAGATACTCTAACTCTTCGTTCTTTGCCCTCTGTATTTCGCTTTGCTTAAGGTGTTGGATCTCCCGTGAGGAGGTTTAAGTGGGGTTCTTCCTGGTCTAGTCTGACGATAGTCTGTGCGGCGTCGCTCGAGTTTCCCGCGCTGTCCTGAGCGATGACCGACAGAACGTTCGGTCCCGCGTTGAGTGTGATGGTGGCTTCCCACGTCGTTTCGGACAGCAAGGTCACGCCGTCGGCCGAGTCGTTGACCAGGATGGCGTTGGCCTCGGCGCTCATGGTTCCCGAAAGGGTGATTGGATTTTGATTGGTAACGGGATTTACCGGATTCACTGTCGGTGCGTCGGGCGGTGTCGGGTCAGAAATCGTGTAGGTGACCACGAGTTTTGGTCGATCGGTCTCGACGCCGTAGATGTTGGTGCGGATGCGGGTGAGACTCGTGGAGATTCGAAGCAGCCAGCCGTAATTGGCTTTGGCTCCCGATACCCAGTCACCAACGATATCCCTGACGTTGTAAGCGTAAGCGCCCTCGCCTGAGATTTCAACCGAAGCATCGGGAGTGTCGTCGAAGTCATTGTTGGCGTCCGGGGGCTCTCCCGCTCCGGTCGTGCCTCCGGTCCAGGGAGTTGTGCCGTCGACCGTGTTTCGTGTGGCTTTTGAATAGTCCGCATTGAGCGTCAGGTGGTGAAGATCGACGGTCGCCGTCGTCGGAACATAGTTATGATACAGATGCAGAATGGCGGACTGCACCTGGGCGTTCGAGGGAATCGAAGTCAGATCAAACTTGAAAAAAGGACGCATGCCGTAGCCGCCGGTAATGGCGTGCGAGTTGACCTGGAGGTAGTAGATGCTTGACAGGTGACTATTGGGATTCTCCGAATCGACGCCGAAGTCCATCCCTCCAACGTATCCGTTCACGCCATTTTGCAGGGTGAGCGTGGTTTCTCCGCCGGCCGGCGAGGCGGTGATGAAAGACGGCGCTCCGGAAGTGCGGGCCTCGTTGCCTTCAGCGTCCACGGCAACGACCCGATAGTAGTAGAGGGTGCCCGAGCTGAGACTGCCCACGGTCGCACCGTGATGGGTGGCGTCTTTATTTGCGCAATCGACCCGAAAATCGGCCAACGTGTCCGTCAAATCGCCGGAATTCTCATCGCACAGCACGTAGCTGTCGGTGTTCTCATCGGTGTTCCATGCGAAGATCACCTGGGTTTCGGCGGTGTCCGTCAGAGTTACGTTGGAGATTTCCGGCGGAGTTGTGTCTCCCGCTTCGGCTTGGGTTTGAAACGTACCGCCGGTGGAGACGCCAAGGTTGCCGGCGGCATCCCGCGAAAGCACTTGATAGTAGTAAAGCGTATCCGCTGTCAGTCCTTGCAGGGTTTGAGCGTGAGAGGTAACGAGTTGTGTATCAAGCGTTGTCGCGCTCCCATACGCGGTTGATAAGCCATATTCCACTTGGCTGTCGGCGGGTTCATCGGTCGTCCAGCTGATTTGGACTTCCGTCTGACTCAAGACGTTGGCGCCAACGCCGGAAATTTCCGGAGGCGTATCGTCAATCGGTGTGGGGGAGAGAACCGAAATCGTGATGGTCTCGGAATCACTCGCTGTTCCGTTCGTTACATGGAAGCTGACCGCGTAGTCCGCGGCCGTGCCCTCGCCGGGCGTCCAGCTGAATACGTGTGTCGAGGTGTTGAACTCAGCGCCCGAAGGGAGATCGGTTGCCCAGTAGGTAAGTTCGAGTCCATCAGGGTCGGTTGCCGTGACCGTGAACTCGAGCAGATCCCCCTCGACGACCTCTTTATTGCCGATGGAATGCAGAATCGGCGCGTGTCCCGGAACATATTCGAAGGCACCCAAATCCGGCTTGTCCCCCAAATACTCAGCGTAGACCGGGTCACCCGAGGAAAAAGACACGGCAGCGGAAACCGTCAGAACGTTGCCCTCATAGTCCACTTCGGTGATCGTCACCGCCGGATTGTCACCGATTTGGATTCGATCGCCGTCGATCAAGCCGTCGAAGCCGTCCACGAAGAACAGGGCGTCATCGACCGGCACCGTCGTGGTGTTTGTCCCGGAGGCGGTGGTTTTGGCCAGCGGGGCCGCGGCGTCAATCGCCGGCGACTCAGCCTGGAGCGAGTAATCCCTCGATTTTGCGATGGGATTGTCCGGGTCGACAAAAAGAGGCGCTTCTTCGATGTTGTCGAAAAAGTGATCGGGGTAGAGTCCCTCGACGGTCATCAGCGACCTCTCCCAACCGGCGTCGCCGTTGTAGTAAACGAAGCGCGAGAAATCGGGTTTGTCGCCGGTATCGTCGGCATGGAGGAGAATGTTGTTATAGAAGAAGTTGTCGTTAGGGAAGTTCTCCCATTTATTGGTCGCGTAAGAATGATAGGTGTCGAAGACCAGTGTGCTCTGGCCGAAATAGGTGTCGTCGAGTTTCAGCTTGTTGAAGTAAACGATATTGTTGACGAATTTATTGCCCGTATTGGAGCGATCCTGCTTCTGGTTGACGCAGACGGCCGCCCGCCCGTTTTTGTACAGGACGTTGTTGTAAATCCGGTTGTGTTTGCAGTCCTGGGGCATGCTATGGAAGATATAGGCCTGCATGTCGATTCCGGCGTGGGGATAAGGCGAAGGGCTGGCAAAGGCGAAGACGTTTCGGCGAACGATATTCTTGTCAGCGCGAATCTGGATGCCGGTTTTCGGATACCCGATCAGCTCTTCGCCAACGTTATAGACAAAGTTGTTCTCGAACAGGTTGTGGAAGGCATCCAGCCCAACTCCGAAGCCGCCGCCCCACTGTTGTTCGACCAAGTTGCCCCGGATGACGTTCATCGTGGAAGGCTCGTCGGAGTTCAGGTAGTGCTCGATTGTAATGGCGTAGTGCCCGGCGCGGGTGAAATGGTTGTTTTGGATGAGGTTTCGGTGGCTTCCCTTGACGAAGATGTGCTCGCCGCTTCCCGCGTCAGCGGGAGTGCCGATTTTGTCAAAGGAGCAGTTTTCGACCGTGTTATAAGTCGCCCGCACAAAGGACATCACTTGGTAGCCGGTATTGTTCGTAAAGGTGCAATTGCGAACGATGTTATAGGAAGAGCCATTGTTGAAATAGATCGACTGAGTCGAGACGCTGTCAAAGTACAGGCCGTCGATAATGTAATAGCTTTTCGCCCCCCAGCCGAGGTTGACGACGACGTCGTAATATCCGGCGCCCGAGATGACCGGAGTCTCGCCCGGATAGGCTTTGATGGTGACGGGATTCTCGGCGGTCCCGCTGCGGGACGGCCAAAGATAGTCGCCGACATAATTTCCCCCGCGGCAGAAGACCGTGTCGCCGGCGTTCAAGAGACTGTCGATGGTCTTCAGGCGCTGGTAGGGGCGGGCGATGTTGTTCTTTTGACCGGTCGTGTCGTTTCCATTCACTGGATCGACGTAATAAGTATCCGCCGTGCCCGCTAGAGAGACTCCTACGGCGACGACAAAAAGGATGGCGGTCATCCACTGTTTCGATTTCATCAAGATACTCCTTCTACGATTACGATCTCTCTTCCATTTTTACAGCCAGAAGAGAGTGGATTCTCCTTGCCGTCCCAGGCGCGAATGCTTCGCTTCTTTCTACTCCCTCGCTTCGAGGACCGGCACTGGGGCGGAAACCGCCCTTGCCCAGAACACGGCACTTTCTCGAAAAGGGGACTGAAACTTCTGCGGCTTTCCTCCCGGGGTGAGCTTCATGATTGTGAAAACGCCCCGGTCCGGATCGAGCCAATGGATCCCGAAGGCCTCCTCACAAGCACTCCAGTCGATTCTCAGGGCGCCGCCTTTTGGCAAATAGATCACGTATTCTCTTCCCGGATTTGCCAGGCAGAAGCCGGTGTCCGACAGTCCCTCACAGGGCCGAAGCCGGGCGAGATCGACCTGCCGGACGAACTCCGACAAATGTTTGAGAACGCGGCGATGGTCTTTGCCGCCGCGTCCCCGGCTGTCGCCCCCGAAATTGGGAGCGAAGGTCCAGTCGAGCAGGTTGATGTGACCGCCCCCGGTCAGAGTGGCCCAGAGGGCGTTCCGTACGTCGGCGACAGGCGTGTCCTTCTGCACCGGCGGGGTTTCGTCAAACACGACCGGTTTGCCCCGGCCTGTTCTTTCTTGCAGCATCGCGTGAATTCTCTGCGGTTGCCAAGTACTGAAATGGTAGTTGAGCACGTCCACGCGCGGATCGGCCGCCGCGTCGAAGTCCGTGTAATCGTCGTTTACCGCCAGCAAGTGCTGCCGGGGCAGAGTGCTCTCCTGTTGCTTGATGAATTCCACGAAGTGAGCGGTCCATTCCGCTTCCGCCTGTTTCAGAGGACTGGAGTTATTCGTTTCGTTCCCGATTTCCCAGATCAGGTTGGGGCAGGGATTCAGTTGCTCAAGGACCTTCCTGACGTAAGCCTCTTGCATCTTTGTGATGTGCGGACTGCCCAGCGTGTGAAATTCGAAACCCAGTCCATCGTTGTTGAAGTCCGCGCTGATCCCGTTGACGTTATTGTCCTTGTGAAAAGGATGAAACCGCCAATCCTCCGGCTCCTTCAAGGCGCAGCCCTCAAAAAGGGAAAATTCAACGTAAATCCCACGCTCCTGCGCAAGGGCCATGAACTGTTTCAGTCGGTTGAAATAAGCGGGATCAAAGCGCTCCAAATCGAAATCGAGCCGGTTCCCGGCTCCCTTCGAAGGACCGGTGCGGAGCCAGGGCGCCAGTGCAATGCCAGAGCGAATCGTTTCCGGTCCGAGGTAGAAGGGCAGGAGGCGGGTGAAATTGATGCCATCTGAGGCCAGGCGGTCAAGGTACTGCTCGAGGTCGTAGGCGTCACAACGAGGCGGGCCGTACCAGCCGGCGCCGATCAGGTAGACCGGTTGATCGCCGTCCAAAAACGAATAAGGGTGATCCGGGTTGACCCGCAGATCAGCCATAGCGCCTGTGGAAAACAGGACCAGAGCCAGAACCGCCGATCGGATGAGCGATTCAGTTCGCTTGACGCCCATGAGATTATGCCTCTCCTCGGACATCCCGGACGCATGTGCCGGGCTTGGCCGTAAAACCGTGAAAAAAAAGATCATTTTTTTACGTGCAAGTATTATACCTAGAGAATGAATTGTCTAAGGGCTTAATTTCGATAGAGTTAGATGTTGAGCACGATCATAGATGTAATGAAGATTTACAAAACATTGTGCATTGTTGCTCAGGACTGCAAACTATATTTACAAATACGTCCATCTTCCAGGCGTCTCTTTATATTATATGGGACAGAATTATCTAGCTCGATTATAGCCCGATTTTCCTGAAAGAGCGAGGGATTCGGGGAATCGATGTTGGTCGGGATTGTTGGAAGGCGGGATTTCTCCGGCCGCGTTTCCTCGGAAGCTGAGGTATTGGGGTGGATTCCCGGCGATTTCACAGGCAGTTTGTGGAATTTGGAGTATAATGGAATGGAATACAAGAGACGGCGGCAAGTATCCGCAGTGACTTTTTCCCCATGACCGGTTCGCCAATGGCGGCCGTTGTTCTATCTGCAGAGTCTCTTTTGATTTACTCAGGCAGACCGTGAAGAGTCTGCCGGGGCAGGAAGAATCCGTCGCAGGGATGTTTGTCCCTGCGGAGCGAGATGGAAGGATTTATGCTCTCAGCCCTGAGAACCCTGAAGCAAAAAGCGCGGAACCCGCTCATTTATTGGAACTACAAGAACGGCAAAACCGTGGTGAACACGTTTCCGGATCGCATGTACCTCGAGTCGACCAATGTCTGTAACCTGGATTGCATCATGTGTCCGACCGGGGTGAAGGTGCTCAACCGGCCGAAGGGGTTCATGGATTTCGATCTCTTCAAGCGGATCATGGACGAGATGGGACCGCATGTTTCGGCTACGACGTTGCACATTTGGGGCGAACCGCTTTTGCATCCCCGCCTGATCGATATGATCGAGTATGCAACGCCTTTTGGACTGTCCGTGGAGATTTCCACCAATGCAACGATTCTTGACGAAGAAACGGCGAATCGGCTTTTGGATAGCCGGCTGAGCGTGATCTATCTTTGTCTCGACGGGCACAAGAAAGAGACTTATGAAGCGGTTCGGCGAAAGGCGACCTACGAAGTAACCGTGAGGAACATCGAGCGCTTTATCGAGCTGAAAGAAGCACGCGGGCAAAGGTCCCCGGCGACTTTTATCCAGATTGTCGATATGAAGATGACGCACGAAGAAATCGAGGATTTCAAGCGAAAGTGGACGCGGCCGGGCATCGACATGATCAATATCAAGGCGTTTGACTCGTGGGGCAACCAACTCAAGGACGTCAACAAGCTGGCCGGCAAGCGGGTGCGTCTTCCGAAAGAGCGGTGGCAATGCCCGATGTTATGGTATCACGCGCACATTTATTGGGATGGCACACTGGTTTGTTGTGACCGGGATTTTCAGGCGGCGCACCCGTTGGGCAACGTCAAGGACGGAGTGATGAAGGCCTGGAACGGGCCGGCGATGCAGGACCTGCGCCGGCGGCACATGGAAAAGGACTTAAAGGAGATTCCTTCCTGCTTTAAGTGTATCGAGTGGAGTTGGTGGAAACCATCCTGGTTCAATGCTCGGGGCAACGCGCCTGAGAAACGGGACGATCAGCAAGTGACATAAGCGGATTTCGCGCCGTTTCGCGCAGGAGTGGCGCGCGAAGCAGCCTCGGCGCAAGGGGGGCGGCGTCGATGCCTTTATCGACGACAGACCTTATGGCAGCGATGAAAAGGCCGTCCGCCGGTACGGCTCAAGGCCGCATTCTTGCCATTATTCCCACTCATAATGAATCGATGAACATCCGGCGTGTCATTGAGGAAGTTCGTGCACTGGCCTTGCCGATCGATATTCTGGTTGTGGACGACGCCTCGGAGGATTCGACCCCCGAGGTCGCTCGGCGAGCAGGTGCGATCGTCCTTCAACTGGGGGACAATCTCGGTTACGGCGGAGCGGTCCAAGCCGGATTTCGCTATGCCATTGAGCGGGGCTATACGAGCGCGGTCCAGCTGGATGGAGACGGCCAGCACGATCCGGCCGGCATTCCCCCTTTGCTCGAAGCGCTCAATCAGCCGGAAACGGATATTGTCCTGGGTTCGCGCTATCTGGGAACGATGGAGTATCAGACCTCCTGGCCCCGAAAGCTGGGGCGAGTCTTTTTTCAGGTGGTTCTGAGAGTGTTAACCGGTAGACAGTACACCGATCCCATCTCGGGCTATCAGGCGTTGAAGAAGCCGGTGCTGGAATTTTTTGCCGCAGGTAACTACCCAACGGACTATCCAGACGCCGATACGCTGCTGACCTTGCATTATGCCGGATTTCGAATTTGTGAAGCTCCGGTGAAGATGCGGGCACGCATGGGAGGCGCCTCGATGCATACCGGATTGTCCCTGCTCTACTATGTTCTGAAGATGGTCCTCTCAATCTTCATCGTCTTCCTGAGGCGACGCCAGATTGGTCGGGCGGCATCCCCCGGAGCGCCTTAGGGCGGGGATTTTTCCCTTTATCTGATTTGTTCTCGCGGTCCTCGACAGGAGCTGATATTACAGACAGTGGCCGGCCTGCCCGGTTTTCTCGACGAGGCATTCTTGCAAAAAGCAAGGGTGAAAGGTAAGATTATAGAGAGGCTTCCAGAGACAGGCGAAGTTTTTTCAAGATTACGGCTCTTTTAAAATGGGAGTGGGAGTGGCGGAGAAGATGTCGAAAGCAGGGATTGAGCGAAGAAAGCGAGTCTTGCTGCTGAATCCGCCGGGGGAGCAGCTTTATCTTCGGGACCAATATTGCAGCTCGGTTTCAAAGGCCTGCTATTACTGGCCGCCGATCGACCTGATTCTGCTCAGCGGGTTTTTGGCTCAGCGGTATGAGTTACGCGTGATCGACGCGATTATTCACGGGATTGCGCCCGAGCAGTGCGCGGAGGAAATCGCCTCGTGGCGGCCGGACGCCGTGATTTTTCTGACCGGGATCACGTCGTGGCCGGCCGATCTGGCTTTTGCGCGGACGCTCAAGGAGCGCACGGGTGCGCTGCTGATCGGCGTCGGCGGCGTGTTGCTCTATGAAGGGACGCCGATCCTGGAGGCGAATGATCATTTGGACGCCATTCTGCTGGATTTTACCACCGGGGACGTGGTCGATTTCATCGAGGGCGCGGGCGACGGGCGCGAGACACTGCCCAATCTGAGTTATCGCCGGGGCGACAACGTGGTTGCCGGAAAGCGGCAGCCGAAGGGAAAGGTTTTTGAAGTGCCCCTGCCGAGGCACGAGCTGTTTGACTTGTCCCGGTACCGGCTACCGCATGGGCGGCGGCGGCCGCTGACCAGCGTGATGATGTCCGATGGTTGTCCCTATACGTGTTCTTTCTGCGTGGCCAGTCCCTTGGCTTACCGCTACCGGCCGCTGGAAAACATGATGGTCGAATTCGAGCATGTGGCTTCGATCGGCGTCAAAGAGATGTTTTTTAAGGACTTCACGTTTGGCGTTCGGAAGGAGCTCGCCATTGAGATGTGCGATGAAATCGTCGGGCGAAAGTTGGACCTGACGTGGATTTGCGCCTGCCGGGCCGATTCCGTCAACCGGAAGCTGCTTGAGGCGATGAAACGCGCCGGGTGCCACACGATTCAATTCGGCGTGGAAACGGCGGACGCTGAATTACTCAAGCAATACCGCAAGAACATCGGCCAGGACCAAACTCACGAGACTTTTCGACTTTGCCGGGAGGTTGGCATTCGAACACTGGGGCATTTTATCCTGGGACTGCCGGGAGAGACGCCCGAGACTATTCTCCAGACGGTCAAATACGCCAAAGCGTTGAAGTGCGATTATGCGTCCTTTAACGTGGTGATTCCCCAAGTCGGGACGGACCTGCGCCGCATGACCATCGAGAAGGGGTATTACCGGCCGGAGGGCGAGACGTTTGACAGCGGCCGATCCTATCCCGTGGTCGAAACCGAGCGATTGAGTCGGGACGCTTTATGGGATTACCGCAGGCGGGCTATTCGCTCTTTCTATCTCGATCCGAAGTACATTCTGAAGCGAGCCGCCGGGGTTCGAACGTGGACCGAGCTGCAAAATCTCATTCAAAACGGATTCGCACTGTTACGGGGCGACAATCCGGCGATTCTTGAAGGATAACGTGTCTAATCGCCCTTACGGGACCATCCAGGTCGACGTCGATGAACTCGCCGTCTACTATGAAAGCCTGAGCCTGCCTTCGCCGGATGGGGAAAGCGGGCCCGTTTATGCTCAGGGGCTTCCTCGCCTTTTGGAATTGTTCGAGCAGTTCGAGATCCGGGCGACGTTTTTCATTTGCGGCCGGGATCTGGAGAGCGCCGATCGGCGTCGACTAATCCGGCGGATGGCAGAGCAGGGGCATGAGCTGGCGAATCACTCGTACTCGCATCCGAGAGGCTTTGCGCGTCTGCCGGCGAAGCGCCTGGAGGAGGAGATCCTGAAATCCGGCGAGCGGATCGCCGAGGCCGGCGGAGCACCGGTCCGGGGATTTCGCGCGCCGGCGTTTTCACTCAGTCCGGCGGTGCTTCATTTTTTGGAACGGGCCGGCTACCTGTACGACGCCTCGATTCTCCCAACGCCGTGGTCGCCGCTGATGCGGTGGGGACATCACCGACTGTCCCGCTGTCCATTGGATGAGTCGCAGTACGGTCACTGGAGATATGGTTGGGCGCCCCTGAATCCCTACCATCCCGATCTGGACGCGCCGCAACGGCGGGGAGAGACAAGGCTTTGGGAGTGCCCCGTGACGACGATGCCGGGGCTTCGGCTGCCGTTTCATAGCACCTTTGTCATCGGTTTCGGGGCGTGGGTGTTTCGGTTGGGGTTCCTGCTGAATTCGTTGAGGGCGCGGGGGATCACCTATCTGTTACACCCGGCGGAGTTGATCGATCCCGTTGAGGATCCGTGCATGGCCTCCTTTCGTTTTCTCCGTGTTCCCTGGGAGGACAAGCGCAGGCTCTACGAGTCGATGCTTCAGCGGTTGAGCCGGGCCTACCGGCTGGTGCCGACGGTGGAATACCTGCAGCATCAGGCCGCTGGCGGGACGTGAGGATTCGGTTTCGACGCGGGGGGAATTTCCAAGGTGGTTGTCAGAGGACCGCGAAACGGTTACAATCAAGTCGACAGGAGTGAATTTTATAGGGGGATTTCTATCAACCTGAATCCGGCGCGGGGTGAGACGAATCCGGGTCTGTTCGATGGGGCCGGGATCGAGTAACCGAAGCCTCGAGCGGGTGAACCGTGAGGTGGGACAATGATTGAACTGGGGCTGGATTCACGAGTGCGTTGGGCGACGGTCTTTCTGGGCGTGCTCATCCTGTGGTTTGTCATTCGGCTCATTCGTCACCGAAAGCTTCAAGAGCGTTATGCGATCTTATGGGTGGTCTCAGCCGTTATTCTCGTGCTCATTCCGCTGGGGATCAACCATCTGGACTTTCTGATCTATGGTTTGGGGATTGACTATCCTCCAGCGCTGCTGTTTCTGCTGGCGATTCTTGCGTTGGGAGGATTGATGCTGCAATACTCGATTGTTCTTTCCCGCTTGAGCGAGCAGTGCAAGAACCTGATTCAGTCCGTTGCGTTGTTGCGTAAGCGGTTGGACGAGCTGGAGGAACAAAGGAAAGCAGACCGCTCAGTCGAGCGAGACAAGGATTCGGGAGAGCAGGCGGGAACGTGAAAAGGCGGCAGCGACCCATTTACCCGAGCACGTTGAAGGCCGTTTTAGGCGGGATTTTTCTGATTGCCTTCGGGACGCGTCTGTTTCTGGTCATGGTCTCCGACCGAACGGTTTGGGGGGATGAACCCTCGTACCTTTGGCTGGCCGATAATTTTCTTTCGGGCAAGGGATTTACCCACTACCAGGGAATTCCCGACATCATGTTTCCGCCCGGGTATCCTTTACTGGTCGGTTTGGCCCGACAGTGGACCGGAAGTTTGGTGTTGGCCAGCGATTTCTGGTTTATTGCGGCCGGTACATTCGCGTTGATTCCGCTGCTTTTACTCGGGGAGGCCATCTTTGGCTGGCGCATTGCGTTATTGGCCGGTCTTCTTTACAGTCTGAGTCCGGCCATGTTGGCGGGAACGCTCTTCGCGGGAACGCTGACGGAACCGCCCTATCTGTTTTTTCTGTTTTCGGGATTGTATTTCGGTTATCAAACCTTGGGCCGGGACCGGTTCCTGGATTACTTCATGACCGGGCTATGCTTCGCCGCGGCCTATCTCATTCGGCCGGAAGGCTATCTGTATTTTCTTCTGTTTTTCGCATACCGGGTTTTTCGATTCCTCTACCGGGCGGAGGCCGGCGGGCGGGCGCTTGGGCGATTGGCGTTGCTGGCGGTCGGTTTCTTGCTGCTGGCTTTGCCGTATGTTCTCTATCTTCACTCGGTGCTGGGATCGTGGACGCTGTCGGGAAAATCAACCCAGGCCTACGTGACGGCGAAAGCGCTGGTGCAAGAGGACTACGTGAAGTTTGACCTGGAATCCTGGGGTCTCGATTGGCGCAAGAAGGAAGTTCGATACTACTCGTCGGAAGTTGTTGAAATTCCACTTCTGACGTTGTTTTTCGAGAATCCGGTGGGCTTCTTTCGAGATATTGCCATCAACGCGCGACAGAGCCTTCAACATTTGATGGCGACGCACTTTTTCGGACCCTACCTGGTGCTGCTGGCCACCTTAGGGTTGTTTGCCGCGCCGTGGGACCGGCGGCGGGCGAAGGGAGAGTTTTATTTAATCCTGGCGCTGTTGCCATTGGCGGGATTCTGGATGTTTCACGTGATTGAACGATACCTCTATCCGGCGGTGCCGATCCTGTTGCTCTGGGCGTCGGCGGGGATGAGCCATCTCAGCTGGTGGGTGGACCGGACCGTGGGCGGGCTTTGGAGAATGCGGATGAACCGCAATCTGGAAGCCGGTATCAAAGGCTTGGCTCTGTTTGCCCTCGTGATTTTTTTCGTTGGGGTGAATTATCGGATTTGGCTCAATCCTTACGCTCCGCACATTTACGAGTTAAAGTCGGTGGCCCGATGGATCCATGAGAACACCATTGCCAGTTCGGTGATTATGTGCCGGCAGCCGGAGATTGCTTATCACGCGGATCGGGATTGGGTGGTTTTTCCGCATGCTCCCTATCCGGAATGTGTGACTTATGCTCGAAACCACGACGTGGATTACTGGATTTTCGAAGGAGACGTTATTCGATCGCGCCGAGCGCATTTATTACCGGTGATCGAGGGGCGTTGGGAAGTGCCGGAGTTGAAGGAAGTCTATCGGATGGAGCTGCCGCCCGACAAGGTTTACGTCATTTACCGAATGAAGGAGGCGTCTGCTGAATCCTAAAGCGGCGGCGAGTCTGCGCCTGGCGGCTTGGGCGGTGGCGGTTGGTGCGGCGGCGGGGCTGGCGGAGTGCCTGGTCATTGGCTCCTGTCTGGGCAGTTCCTCGGTGTTTGAGCGAATGCCCCGGCTGAGCGCTTATGCCGCGGGCGTGTATGCGGTGGCGGCGCTGCCCGTGGCGATGGGGCTGGTCGTGGGATGGCTGGCCTCGGTGTGGAACAAGTCCGGTGAGGCGGTGGAAGTTGCGTTCGACCGCGGGTGGCGCTGGCTCACCCTGGCCGTTGTTTTTGGAGTCACGGTTCGGATCACGTTTGCCGCCAACCAGTTGGCCTTGCCCGGTCGATTCCATCCCCTCAGTCTGGCGTTCGATGTGTTGATGGCGGCCGTTCTTGTCCTGTCGGCCTATTTCATTTTGCGTTTCCAAAAGCGCTATGTCGCCGGCGTCTTGGGCGTCGCAGTGGTTCTCGGTTTTCTTTGGACGTTTGCCTCGGCAATTCCGCATCGATATCGGTCAGACGCGTCCCCCGGCAGTCCCCAAAAGCCGAACCTGGTTCTGATTTTGATCGATACGCTGCGTCGGGATCACGTATCCTGTCTCGGCAAGCCCCCGCAGGTTCTAACGCCGGAGATCGACTTGGAGGCCACGGGAGCAATCCGCTTTGCCGGCGCTTATTCGACTTCGTCGTGGACGATTCCGGCCATGGCCTCACTCTGGACGGGCAGCTGGCCGGCCGGCCATCAGCTAACGGATCTCTCCTTGCAGCTGCCGCCCTGGCGGGTGTGGTTGCCGGATTTGCTGCAACGGCGCGGCTACGAGACGGTGGCTTTTGTCGGCAACGCGCTTTTGACGCCCGACGAGGGGTGGGCGCAGGGGTTCAACTATTACGATCTCTACGATCATCGAGTGGAAAGAAATCTTGCCCTTTTGAATCTGTATCATCTGTTGTTTGAAGGACGATCGTCTTCCGAGCCGGAGGTCGTCGTTGGGCCTTTGCGGGTACGAAAGATCCCCGGATTTCGACGCAACGCCTATTATCCCTACGCGACGGCGGACGAGCTGTTGGAGCGGGCGATCCCGTTTATTCAGCAGCGCCCGGCGCGCACAGAAGCGCCCCTTTTTCTTTACGTGCATTTCATGGACCCGCATATGCCGTATCTGCCGCATCCGGAGTATCGAGACGTCGGAGGAGAAATCGCAGGAGGACTGCAAGAGCGTTGGAGGCAGTTTTATCGCGAAGAGATTGCTTACTGCGATTCGCGAGTCGGGCGTCTGCTGAACGCGCTGAAAGCCTCGGGAATTTTGGACGATGCGCTTCTTGTCATCACTTCGGATCATGGCGAGGAGTTCTGGGAGCATGGGGGGTACGATCATGGAAACACGCTCTATGAAGAAGTGACGCGCGTTCCGCTTATCATGCGTCGGTATCCGACGAAGGAGTTGAACGGGCGAACCGTCGAGGAGCCGGTTTCGCTGGCGGATCTTTTGCCAACGATCGCAGCTGCCTTGGAGCTCGATCTGCCTGAGGAGGAACAAAAGTGGATTGCCGGAGTAAACGCGCTGAAAGCCGAGGCCGGGGGGCAGGCTCGCCGAGGCTTGGCCATGGAGCTGTGGAATTGGGAGCGGCATCAGCGAACGAAAACAGCCTGGCTTGAAACGCCCTGGAAGTATCTTGTAACCGAGACAAGAGAATCGCGCAGGGAAGAGTTGTATCATTTGCAGAATGATCCCGGCGAAAATAGCGATCTGGCGGGATCCCAACCTTTGCAGGTGGAATCGATGCGAAACAGCCTGGGCGCTTGGAAAGAGCATCAACCGGCGCTCAGCCCTCCCGAGGCGATCGAATTCGATCCCGACCGGCTGGAGCGAGTAAGATCGCTGGGATATACGCGGAAGTAACTCCGCGAACGCGCCGCTTTCGACTCCCGGTGCGGAATAGGATTGATTTTGCTTTGCGCTGCACTATAATTGTTTCCTCACCGGTCGAGGAGCCGTAGGACTCTCGCGATCATGAAAAAGGAGACTGGACAGAATGAAATCCTGGTGGTTCAACGTGGTTGGTCTTGGCATGATGCTGTTTTCCAGTAGTGTCGGGGCGGTTGAGATTATTGCCCATCGAGGCGCGTCCGCAGCCGCCCCGGAGAATACCGTGGCCGCGGAACAGTTGGCCTGGACGATGGACTCTGATTGTGTTGAAGTGGACGTTCATTTAACCCTGGACGATCGCGTGGTCGTGATTCATGACGGCACGACGAAACGGACGGCGGGAGTCAACCTGGAAGTTCGTCAGGCGACGGCCGAAGCACTTCGGGCGCTTGACGTGGGCAGTTTCAAAGGCGAAAAGTATCGGGGAGAGAAGATTCCTTTCCTCGAGGAAATCGTTGAGGCGGTTCCTCCCGGCAAGAATCTTTACATTGAGATCAAATGTGGCCCGGAAGTCCTGCCTTGGGTGCGAGAAATCATCGATCGCAGCGGCAAGCGATCACAAATGGTGATCATTGGATTCAACCTTGAGACGATGGCTCAGTCGAAGAAGCTCATGCCGGATCGCCCCACCTATTGGCTTCGGGGCACGGTGAAGGATAAAGAGACGGGCCGGATGGTGCCCCATGATCCTGAATGGATTCATCTGGCGAAAGAGCGGCGGTTGGACGGCCTGAACGTGCATTTTGGCGGCGTGACCCAGGATTTTTGCGAAGCGGTGCGAGCCTCCGGTCTGGGAATGTACGTTTGGACGGTGGACGATCCGGCCGAAGCGAAGCGGCTGCACGGCCTGGACGTCGACGGTATCACGACGAACAAACCGGATTTGCTGCGGCGGGAGCTGCATCTGGCGGGGCATTGATATTGAACCTTGATGGAGTTCGAGACGCCCATCTCGTTTCCACGGATTGTGACGGAAGCCGGCCGACGTTTCGCCTGGTTGGCCGGAGCGGTTATCCCTTCGATCGAGACCCAAGCGCTATTCCTGGTTGACTGCGCGCCTCATCTTTCCCTTTTTCTATCTCAGTAAGAACCCGTTTTACTGCATCCCGGTAGGGTTCTTCCTTTTCGGCCGTAGAGGAAGAATCGCAAGAGGAGCTAATCCACTCGTTTTTTGTATGGAATGCGCCCCTGCGGAGCGGTTTCCCATGGAGTTCATCGCGGATGAGGGGAAAAATTCTTCGAATAACGACATAATGAAATCACGGACGAGGGAGAAGATCACCGCCTTCGCCTACGAGCCGGTTCGCTGAATGCCCCTGTAAAATGGGGCTAAAAGCGCAGTCGTGGGGGGAGTGCGAGCGGGCTTTCTGATTCTGTTCAACCGCAAATGAAAAAATATTAAATTTTACTTGACTCTTAAATTTTCGCATGTTATCGTGAGAATTAGAGCGACGCTTTTTGTCTTGACCGCCTTCTCTGCATCCAAAAAGTCGTCTCTCCGCTCGACCAGGAGACAGCGGATCGGGATGCGCATGGGCAAACAACTGAAACTTAGCGCGGCTGTTCGCCTGGCGAATGGCGGCGGGCAGCTTTATCGGCCGGAAAAGCGCTCAAGAAGAGCGTTGATCCGGCTTTTATATTTATAAATCGACGGGGTTTCTCCAGCCGGTGCGGCTGGTTATGGAGTCTGGAGTCAATGCAGTCAAGGCGTTTATCCACTCGACAATATTTTTTTAAGGAGAAACTGTTCTCATGACCAGTGATTGGGAACCGCGAATCGTCGCTTTCTTCTGCAATTGGTGCACGTACTCCGCAGCAGATCTGGCGGGTGTCTCGCGGATGAAATACGCCCCCAACGTGCGCGTCATTCGAGTCATGTGCTCGGGCCGGGTGGACCCGCAGTTCGTCCTGCAGGCGTTGGTGCAAGGAGCGGACGGAGTCCTGATCGGCGGATGTCATCCCGGGGACTGCCACTACCTTGAAGGAAATTATAACGCGATGCGCCGGTTTCGCTTGCTGCACCGGATGCTGAAAGACCTGGGGATCGAGGAAGACCGCGTGCGCCTCGAGTGGATCTCGGCCTCGGAAGGCGAAAAGGTCAAGACCGTGATCAATGACATGGTGGAAAGGGTCCGGGCATTGGGGCCGCTGCAGTTGCCGGCGCGATTTAAGGCGTGGGACGCTGAGATGGATGTTTCGGCAGCGCAGGTGGAAAGCGGGGAGCGTGTTACGCATGGCTGAGAAACCGAAGGTGGCGTTTTATTGGTGCGCCTCGTGCGGAGGCTGTGAAGAGTCGGTGGTGGACTTGGCCGAGGGTATTCTGGACGTGGTGCAGGCCGTGGACATTGTGTTCTGGCCGGTGGCGTTGGACTTCAAGAAAAAAGACGTGGAAGCGATGGCCGATGGCTCGATCGCGGCGACGTTGCTCAATGGGGCCATTCGAACGTCCGAGCAGGAGGAAATGGCGCATCTGCTTCGGCGCAAGAGTCAACTGATGATTGCCTACGGCTCCTGCGCCCATTTGGGCGGGATTCCCAGTCTGAGCAATCAGTTCGATCGGGAGCGAATTCTCAAGTACATTTATGAAGAAGCGCCCTCGGTGGTGAATCAGGAAGGGACCCGTCCCCAGACGCAACTGATCGAAGACGGCCGGTGCGTCACGCTTCCGGAATTTCGAAGCCACGTGCGCGCGCTCGATCAAGTGGTCGACGTGGATTATTACCTTCCGGGATGTCCTCCGACGCCGGAACGCCTGCAGGACGCCCTTCAGGCAATTCTGACGGGACAACTGCCGGAGAAAGGAACCGTGCTTTCGCCGGACGTGGCGTTGTGTGAAGAATGCCCGCGAAAAGACTCGAAGCCCGACCAGCTGAAGATGGCGGACATCAAACGCCCCCACTGGACGGAGATCGATCCCGAGACGTGTTTCCTGGCGCAAGGGTTGCTCTGCATGGGCCCGGCGACGCGGGGAGGTTGCGACGCAAGGTGCATTGAAGGAAACATGCCCTGCACGGGTTGCTTCGGTCCGACTTCTGGTGTGAAAGACCAAGGCGCGAAGATGCTGGCCGGTCTTTGTTCGGCCCTCGATTCCCAGAACGAGGAAGAGATCGAGAAGATTTTGGAAGGCGTGCCCGATCCGGTTGGAACGCTATACCGGTACGGGCTGGCCGGAAGCCTGATGCGCGGGCGAATCGAGTCGGACCGTCCGAGCCAGGAGAAGGAGTAGACGCCGAATCGGTCAGGCAACGGCCGGTTTGTCGCCAACAGCCGCTCACTCGACGAGGCGGGCGGAGCATACTAAAAAAACAGAAGGATGACGATGAAAACATCCTCTAAAGCGGTCAAAGCCAAGTCGAGCGGCAAAACCCGGCGAGTGACGATCGACCCGATCACGCGGCTGGAAGGGCACGGGAAAATCGACATCTTTCTGGACGAGGCGGGTGAAGTCGAGCGGGCGTATTTTCAGATTCCGGAGCTGAGAGGCTTCGAAGTGTTTTCGCTCGGTCGTCCGGCGGAGGACATGCCGCAGATTACGAGCCGAATTTGCGGGGTGTGTCCGACCGCTCATCACATGGCCTCGACCAAGACGCTGGACGACCTGTACAAAGTCGAGCCTCCCCGGGCGGCTCGAATGATCCGGGAGGTGGTTTACAACGCCTTCATGTTCGAGGATCACGCGCTTCACTTTTATATTCTCGGCGGTCCGGACCTGATTGTGGGACCGGAAGCGCCGGCCGCCGCGCGCAATGTGCTCGGCGTGATCGAAAAAGTGGGCGTCGAGATCGGCAAGCGGGTGATTTCCACCCGCCGACGGCTTCGGGAACTGATCGCCTACCTTGGAGGTAAGGTGATTCACCCCGTGTTGGGTCTGCCCGGAGGCGTGGCGAAAGGCATGGCCCCGGAGGACCTGCCGAAGTGGCAGGAAGTGGCGCGAGACGCCGTCGACTTTGCGCAATTTACGCTTCAGGCATTTCGCGACCTGGTGCTGAAGAACGAAGAATACGTTGAGTTGATTACTTCGGACGCGTATACCCACCGGACTTACTATATGGGACTTGTGGACGAGAATAACGTAGTCAACTTCTACGACGGCCAGCTTCGGGTCGTCGACCCCAACGGAAAACAATACGCGCGGTTTCCGGTTCGGGACTACCTGGATTATGTGGCCGAGCACGTCGAGCCGTGGACCTATGTCAAGTTTTGTTATCTCAAGCCGATGGGATGGAACGGTTTTGAAGATGGCGAGAAGAGCGGTGTTTTTTCTGTGGCGCCGCTTGCCCGGTTGAACGCCGCCGAGGGAATGGCGACTCCCCTGGCGCAGGAGGCGTATGAGGAGTTTTATGCAACGCTTGGCGGCAAGCCGGTTCACCATACGCTGGCCAACCATTGGGCGCGAGTTGTCGAGATGATCTATGCCGCCGAGCGGCTGAAAGATCTGCTCGACGATCCAGAGATCACCAGTCAGGACTTGAGGGCCATGCCCAAGGCGTTGCCGGACGTTGGTTTTGGAGTCGTGGAAGCGCCGCGCGGAACGCTGTTTCACCACTATGAAACGGACACCAACGGCATTTTAAAGAAGGTTAACTTGATCGTGGCGACTCAGAACAACGCCGCTCGGATTGCCATGAGCGTGGAGAAGGCGGCCAAGGGATTAATTCATAAGGGCAAGGTATCCGATGGATTGCTGAACAAAGTGGAAATGGCTTTTCGAGCGTATGATCCGTGTCACGCCTGCGCGACCCATTCGCTTCCCGGTCAAATGCCGTTGATCGGAAGGATTCACGCGCCGACCGGCGAAGTGGTTCAGGAGATTCGAAAATGAGGGTCGGCCCGGTGGAACGAATTCTGGTTGTGGCGATGGGGAACGACCTCCTGGGGGACGACGGCGCGGCCTGGTGCGCCGCGCGCCGGTTGCAGGAGCAGAGGGCGAATCATGAGATTGATTTCGAGCTGTCGTGCGAGAGTCCGTTTACGTTGATCGATCTGCTGCAGGATTACACTCGAGCGCTTATTTTAGACACGATCGTGACGGGCAACGCCCCCGTAGGAACGGTCCATGAATTTTCGACGGCGGATTTTCAGAAGGTCGTCGCTCCCTGCGTGCATTTTGCGGGGCTCCCGGAAGTTCTCGAGGTGGTTCGCCGCTTGGACGTCGTTTTCCCGTCTGAAATAGGCATTCTGGCGTTGGAAGTGAAACCGCCTTTCGAGTTCGGTCAGCGCTTAAGTCCGCCGGTGGCCGGCGCGTTGGGCGGCTTTGTGGAGCGGGCGCGGCGGTTGTTGGCCGAGTGGATAAAGGAGAGCGCGGCGACCGAAGATCTAGCGACGCGGCGGGAGCGTAAGGCCGTGGAAGGCGGAGTGCCGACATGAGAACGAGGATCTCGTCCAAAGAGATTGAAAAAGATTTTGTCAACAAAGTCACGGAAATCAGCGGTCAGAATCTGCTCGTTTGTTACCAGTGCGGCAAGTGTTCGGCCGGTTGTCCCTCGGTGTCGGAAATGGATTTGCTGCCGAACCAAGTGATCCGGTTTGCCCAGCTGGGGATGGAAGAGGATCTTCTGGCCTCAAACGCGTATTGGGTTTGCGCTTCCTGCTTGACGTGCAACGTTCGCTGTCCCAAAGGAGTCAACATTGCGGAGATCATGGAAGCGCTTCGCCAGATCAACCTTCGCAAGAACGTCGATCATCTTCCGATGGCGAATATCACTCAGGAAACGCGCGCGCATCTGCCCACGATCGCTTTAGTCGGACACTTAAGAAAACACACGGCTTAGGAGACAGCCGATGGGACGGGCCGAAGGAGACGGGACGGTCGGAGAAAACCAATGAAAGTCGCTTATTATCCGGGTTGCACACTCAAAACCGCCGCGGCGAATTTTGAGACTTCGGCCGTTGCGGGCCTCGAACGATTGGGAATCGAGCTGGAGGAGTTGCCCCGGTGGAATTGTTGCGGCACGGTCTATTCCCTCGCCAGCGATGACTTGATTCATCAGTTGGCTCCGATTCGCAACCTGATTCGGGTGAAGGAACAGAACTGCGACCGGCTCACCACGCTCTGCGCCATGTGTTACAACACCCTCAAGCGCTCCAACTTCCGGTTTCAACAAGATCCGGAAAGTTTGGAGACGCTCAATCGTTTTATGTATTTGGAGAACCTCGAGTACCAGGGCGACGTCGAGGTGTTGCATCCTCTCGAACTTCTGCGCGACGAGATTGGATTTGCGAAAATCTCCAAGCGGGTTGTCCGGCCTTTGAACGGATTAAAAGTGGCCAACTACTATGGCTGCATGCTGATCCGCCCCCATGAGATCGGCTTGGACGATCCGGAGAATCCGGTGGTTATGGAACAATTGACGGAGGCGCTGGGCGCCGAACCGGTGGACTTTCCATTCAAGACGGAATGCTGCGGCGCCTATCAGACGGTTGAAGAAGTCGCCTTGGTGGTGTCGCGGGCGTACCAGATTCTGACTTCGGCCCAGAGTTGGGGCGCCGAGATGGTGGCCGTCAGCTGTCCGCTCTGCGCCTTTAATCTGGATCAGCGGCAGCGCGAGGTTAAAAGGGAACACGTGGGATTCAAGAGGATTCCGGTGATGTATTTCACCCAGCTGCTGGCGTTGGCGATGGGATTGGGGGAGGAGGTCCTGCGGTTGGATTTGCACGACACGGACCCCCGGCCGGTTTTGAAGCAGCGACAATTGTTATAGGAGTAACGGGAATGGCCTTTTTCGGCGAAATCACCACACCCAAGGCGAAAGTCCACATTATCAAGGACCGCTGCAAGGGCTGCGGGTTTTGTGTGCAGTATTGCCCGCGGGAGGTGCTGGAGTTGTCCGAGGAATTCAACACGAAAGGATATCACCCGCCTCAGGTTGTCAGGGAAGAGGCTTGCATCGGTTGCATGTTGTGCGAGGCGATGTGTCCGGACTTCTCGATCTTCGTGACGGTCGAGAAGTGAGAAGGAACGCAATAGGGAGAGAACCGTGAAAGCGGACAGTAAGGGAGTTTTAACGGGCGCTCACTATTTGGATGGGGATTTTGCGATTGCGGAAGGAGCCTTGGCCGCGGGGTGCCGGTTTTTTGCGGGGTATCCGATCACGCCTTCAACGGAAGTGGCCGAGCGTTTTTCTGAACGCATTCCGCGCGTTGGCGGCATGTTCATTCAGATGGAGGACGAGCTGGGTTCGATCGCGGCGGTCATCGGCGCGTCCTGGGCGGGCGCCAAGGCGATGACCGTGACGTCCGGTCCGGGGTTTTCTCTGATGATGGAGAACATCGGGCTGGCGGTCATGATGGAAGTGCCTTGCGTGATTGCGAACGTGCAGCGGGGCGGGCCGTCGACGGGATTGCCGACGTTGCCCGGCCAGGCCGACATGATGCAGGCGAAGTGGGGTTCCCACGGCGACTATGAGATCATTGCTTTATCGCCGAACTCGCCGCAGGAGTGCTTCGACCTCACCATCGAGGCGTTCAATCTGGCGGAACGGTACCGGGTTCCGGTTTTCCTCATGACGGACGAGTGCGTGGGGCACATGACCGAGCGAGTGATTATCCCCGAGTCGGACGAGATCGAACTTTCAGAAAGGAAGTCTTACCAGGGTCCGAAAGACCAATATCAGCCTTACAAGACCAATGGCGGTCTGGTTCCGCCGTTCGTGAAAGCGGGAGAGGGCTATCGTTTTCACACGACGGGACTGACGCACGATGAGCGGGGCTATCCCGTGATCAACGCCGAGTGCCAGGAAACGAGCGTTCATCGGTTATTGGATAAAATCAGGAAAAACGTTGATGACATCATTCAGCTCAAAGAAGAACAAATCGACGGGGCCGAGGTGGTCGTGATTTCCTACGGGATCAGTCATCGAGTGGCGACGAAGGCGATCTCTGAGGCCCGGCGGAAAGGGATCAAGGTGGGGTCCCTGCGGTTGGTGACCGTCTGGCCCTTTCCGGAACAGCGAATTCGCCGGTTGGCGGGAGAGATCAAAGGCTTTGTGGTTCCCGAGATCAACTACGGGCAAATTGTGTTGGAAGTGGAACGCTGCACGGCCGGCCAGGCGAAAACCATTCTTGTGCCTCACGCCGGCGGAACCGTACACAATCCGGAGGATATTCTTAAAGCCATTGAGGAGTGCGCAAAGTGAACGTGGAACAGGCCGTGCAGGAGCTGATGGTGGACGCGGAACATCCGATGGACGCCATCTTGAGGATGGACCGCATTCCTCACATTTGGTGTCCGGGATGCGGGATCGGGCTTGCCGTGACGGCGTTTGCGGCGGCGCTGAATCAGGCGAAGATCGACCTGGACAAGGTGTCCGTCGTGTCCGGCATCGGCTGCAGCGGGCGGGTGGCCGGGTACGTGAAGTTGGATTCGTTTCACACGACGCACGGGCGGGCCATTCCCTTTGCCACCGGGCTGAAATTGGCCAATCCGAAGTTGAAGGTTGTGGTTTTCAGCGGGGACGGGGACCTGATCGCCATCGGCGGCAATCACTTTATTCACGCCGCGCGGCGCAACGTCGATCTGGTCATTATCTGCGTCAACAATTTCAACTATGCCATGACGGGCGGGCAGATGGGGCCGACGACGCCGCTGGAGGCCACGTGCTCCACCTCGCCCTATGGCAATTTCGAGCATCCGTTTAATCTGCCTTTTCTGGCGGAATCGAGCGGCGCGGTATACGTGGCCCGATGGACGGTGATGCACATCCGCCGCCTGACGCAATCGATCACCGAGGCGATGAACAAGCGGGGCTTCTCGTTCATTGAAGCGATTGCGCCGTGCCCGACGCTTTATTCCCGCCGCAATCGACTGGGGCTCGGTTTGGACATGATGAAGTTTTACCACGACAACTCGGTGATTCGGCACGGCGCCAACACCAGTGAAGTCGATATCGGTTATCAGGAAAAGATCGTCTGCGGCAAGTTCGTCGATCGGGAGAAGCCGACGTTTCTGGACAAGATGAACGAGCACTTGAGCCGGGTTTTAGGCGACAAATACCAACCCTATGGTGTGAATCATGAAAGAGATTAGATTTTCGGGGTATGGCGGACAAGGGATCGTGCGGTGCGGCCTGATCGTGGGCAAGGCGCTGTCGCTGTATGACGATCAGTTTGCGACGATGACGCAGAGCTTCGGTCCGGAGGCGCGCGGTTCGGCCTGCAGTTCGCAGCTGGTGGTTTCGAAAGACGAGGTGCTTTATCCCTACGTAACGCAACCGGATATTCTGGTGTCGATGTCGCAGGATGCTTATGACAAATACATCGGCGGGTTGCGAGACAAGGGCGTTCTTATCATTGATGAAGACTTGGTTCGGCTGGACCAGCGGGCGAAAGCGTTTTCCAGGCATCAAATTCCCGCCACCCGGCTCGCCGAGGAGCTGGGGAATCGAATCATCGCGAACCTGGTGATGATCGGTTTCTTCACGGCGGTGACCGGCATGGTCTCTCCCGAGGCGGTTAAGCAAGCGCTGCCCGGGCTGGTGCCGGACCGATCACTGGACATCAACTTGAGGGCGTTCGAGCAGGGATATCAATTCGGGCTCAAGCAGGTGGAAATGCAGACCTGCGCCGCAACCTAACCTGGGGAGTTGGCGATGAGCAAGGTTGGAGTTTTTGTATGCCATTGCGGTGTCAATATTGCCGGCACGGTTGACATCGGCCGGGTGGTCGAGGCCTTGTCCCGGTATCCGGGCGTGGCGCATGCGACGGACTACATCTACATGTGTTCCGAGCCGGGACAGAATCTAATCCGCGAGAAGATACGCGAGCACAAGCTGGACCGCTTGGTTGTCGCCTGTTGCACACCGACCCTGCATGAGACGACGTTCCGAGGGGCCATCGCGTCGGAGGGAATCAATCCCTACCAGTGCGAGATCGCCAATATCCGGGAACAGTGCAGCTGGGTGCATACCGATGAGAAAGAGGCCACGGACAAGGCCATCAAGATCATCGAGAGTATGGTTGAGAAGGTTTTGCTGGATGAGGCTCTGGAGCCGATCAGTGTGCCGGTGACCAAGCGCGTGTTGGTCATTGGCGGGGGCATCAGCGGGATTCAGGCGGCGTTGGACGCTGCCAACAGCGGATTCGAGGTAACGTTGGTGGAGAAATCCCCCTCGATCGGCGGTCACATGATTCAGCTGTCGGAAACGTTTCCCACCCTGGACTGTTCGCAGTGTATCCTGACGCCGAAGATGGTGGAAGTGTCGCACCATCCGAAAGTCAAGCTGATGACCTACAGCGAAGTGCAGGAGGTTTCGGGGTACGTCGGCAACTTTACGGCGAAGATTCTCAAGAAATCCCGTTTCGTGGACGCGGACAAATGCACTCTGTGTGGAGATTGCACGGACGTGTGTCCGATTGTCGTTCCGAATGAGTTCGAGCGGGGCCTGACGGACCGTCGCGCTATTTACATTCCCTTTCCGCAGGCGATTCCGGCGACGTTTACGCTGGATGAAAACGCTTGCGCCGGCTTGGTTCCAATTGCCTGCGGCAAGTGCCTGCAAGTCTGCGAGCCGAAGGCGATCGATTACGACATGAAGCCGGAAGTGATTGAAGAGCAAGTCGGCGCCATCATTGTAGCGACCGGTTATGAAT
>Ga0272444_10000858_pt1 | contig 30756 bp, 24 predicted proteins | sample SSMForm13_FD_201033 | JGI IMG/M metagenome (GOLD analysis project Ga0272444, IMG submission 201033) | Marine sediment archaeal communities from Little Sippewissett salt marsh, Falmouth, MA, United States - SSM-Form-13 | ecosystem: Environmental > Aquatic > Marine > Wetlands > Sediment ...
GATTAGCACAGAACTCTCACGTTTTCAATACCTATTGACGCCGGTCCGCCAATCGGCCGGGGGGGGGCATGAATCCGCCGCCAGCGCTAACGGGATGCGGGAAAATCTGAAGAAGAAGTGCCGTTGTCCTCTTCGGGGCGATGGTGCCGGGCGCGCCGTTTCGCCTCCAGAAGCCGGGACGTGAAATCGGCCGCCGTCGCCGGGGGGGCTTCCGCCTGGGGCGGTGTGGTGGACTGTTCCTTTTCGCCCGATGGCGGCTCGGGCGAAGGGGACAGCGATTCCGGCCGGCGATCCATGGCCTGCTGCAGCGCTTTTTGCAGGCGGGCGATTTGCTCCGTCCGCTGCCGGTCCTCTTGGGGAGGTTCTTTCCCGGCCCATTCTGCCTTGACTTCTTTGAGTTGGGTCAGTGTCCGGTCCGGAACCGGCACCGCGCGGCGACCGGGCGCCAGCCACCTCCACAGCGCCAAAGCGCGGTAGATTTTTTGCCACTGCTCCGCCGTGAGCGTCAGCCGGCGGAGCGCGATGTCCAGGGGAAGAAGCAGGACCACCCACCCGATCAGATCCTGCCAGAGGCCAACCGCGGCGTGGCGCGCCTGAAGGGTGTGTCGGAAAACGCCTTCCAACTGCGACGGTTCGACAAGAACTTCCCCCTGCGCGGTCTCGACCAACTGCTTGATCAGGGAAGGCCCCTTGCCGCTCGGCTTGAACTCCACCGGATACGACAACGCAATGCCGGAAACATCGCGGCTGCCCTGCTGCGGCGAACTTGGAGTCTCATCCACAACACTGACCATATAGGCGCCGACCTCGCGCGCCGGGAAAGAGGCCTCGTAACGGCCGGGGGCGGTCTGCCGGGGGACCCGTTCGAATCGCTCCAGACTGGGCGAGAGTACCGTAGCGCGCAACTGGAGGAAGTTCAGAAAATCCCCTTCTTCGTCAAGCGCGTCGATCGTCAGCGTCCCTTCGCCGCGCGCGATATCAACCTGAGACTGCAAGTGCGTGGCGGCGGCCGTTCGCAAGGCCCAACGCACAGCCTGGGTCCAGAACTTCCCGAACTGTTCCCAGCCGAGCCAGTATTGAGCCCACCGGGGCTGGGTGTCCGAAGTGAACGCAATGGACTTGCCCAGCCCGTATCGCCAGGCGGCCAACACCGGATCGCCCTTATGGGAAACCATCAGCACTTCCGCCCGGTCTTTGGGCGTGGTTCCCACGTAGCCCAGCAACTGCGGCATGGCTTCCAAATTCAGCCCCCGGAGAAATCCTCCCGTGGTTCTCACTTCGGGAGCAAAGGGTTCCTCAATCAGATAGGAGCGCCGCGCGAGAATGGTTTCCTTGGTGAAAATCTGCGGAACCTGGTCAATGTCCTCCGTCAGATGGAAGCGTCCTCCCGTGCGCTCGGCGATATCTTTCAGGAAAGGCACGTCCCGCCCCTTGCCCAGCGAGACGCAGGTCAGCGTCATATTTGCCCGGACCATTTCCTCGGTCAATGCTTCGCAGCCCTCATGCTGTTCCGCGTCGGAGCCGTCGGCGAAGAGGATGATATGACGCACCATCGCGTCACAGACGGCCAACCGGTCGAAGGCTTCTCTTAAGCCGCTATAGACGTAAATCCCGCCGCCGCCGGCTCGAACCGTGGCAATGTCGGCGATGATCGCATTCCGGTCGGTCGCCTTGCGAAGCGGGGCCACCCACTTCGGTTGCGTGTCCGTGGCGAGCAGACCGATCGAGTCCTGGTCGTTCAGCAACTCCACGGACCGAATCGCTCCCTCGGCGGCCAGCTCGATTTTTTGTTTGCCGGAGGGCGCCGTCATGCCCATGCTGCCCGACTTGTCGATCACGATGACTTGGCCGAAACTCGGAAAATGACGCTTGTCCTTGATCGTGACGTGGACCGGCAGGGCCTCTTCGATCGGCGTATCCATGTACAATCCGGGGCCGAAGCTTTGCTGGCCGCCGATCATGATCAGGCCGCCGCCGAGGTCGTGGACGTAACGTTCCACGATGCGCATCTGGGCGGTTGTGAAGCTGAGCGCCGTGACGTTGTCCAGCACCAGGCAATCGTAGTTCTGCAATTCGCTCAGTTCGGACGGCACCGCCGAGCGGCTGCGGAGTTCGACCAGAATGCCTTCTTTTTCCAATTGCCGGGGCACGGGCGACAGCCGGGGCTGATCGGGATTGGCCAGGTAAAGCACCTTGGGGGGGCCTCGAACGATGCTGTATCCCCGGGCGACGTTGTTCTCGGCGCGGCTGTCGCCCAACGCTTCAATCCGCGCTTCGAAGGTATGAAATCCGGGCTGGGCAAGCTTCTGGGGAAAGGCGAAGAGGTTTTTCCCCGGTTGAAGCTCGACTTCTTTCTGGCCGATATAGTGCCCGTCCTGAAAAAAACGGACGCGAGCGCTGCCGCTTTCGGTGCTCTGCACCAGCAGCTTGACGTCGAAGGTGGAATCCTGCTGCACGTGCCCGGGCACTACCATGCGCTCGATCAGCACTTCGCTCTCGCGCGTCTCCTGAAGCGGAATCGCCTCGATCTGTGTGCCGCCCGCCGCGGCAACGATCGCCTCGCCCCGAGCGTCGCCCAAATTCTCCTCGCCGTCGGTCAAGAGGACGATCCGCCGCTGCGCCCCCTCGGGAAACACCGCCAGCGCCAGGCGAATCGCGCGCGCGATGTTCGTGTAACTGGTCGTCGGCAGTGACCCAATGCTGTCCAACTGGGCAAGAAACTCCGGCCGAGGCGAAGGCGCAATCTCGACGTACGTCTCCTCGCCGAAGACCAGCAACCCGGCCCGGTCGCTCACTTTCATCTTTTCCGAGGCGGCGCGCAGGTAATTTTGCGCCCAGAGTTTCGCCTCCATCGACACGCTGTCGGAATAATCGAGCACGAAGAGCACCGCCAGCTGGTCGGTGCGCCGCTTCCACTTAACCTCGAAGATCGCCAATAGCAGCAGCAGTACCAGCAGGCAGCGCAGTACTGTGATCGCTACCCGCCGCCACGGCGCCAGCAATACCAGGCTCCGGTGCGCAAGCCCGATGACGTAAGCCACCGCACCGACGGCCAGAACCACCATGAGTGCTGATAAGGTCAAGGGCATCAGTCAGTCCGCCTCAGTTGTCTTCACTCGCGCTCCAATGCACATAGTCCGGTTTGGGATCTTTGAGAATCCATCCCTCGGGATCGAGTTTGACCGCTTCCGGTTTCCACGGCCATTGCTCCAGCGTGATGACGCTATTGGGCATATCCATCCAAACGCGTTCGGTTCGCTTCTCTTCGCCGCTCGAAAGAAGCAGGTCGATCGGGATTCGGTACACAAATTCGTCCTGAAGAATCACGATTTCAAGATCGTAGCCTGACTCGGCCGGCGTCGCCTCAACCGTGTCGATGCGGAGAATGGGAAACCCGGGACGCTCCAGCCACTCCTCGAAAAACCAGTGAAGACTGGGCTTCTCCCATTCGTCTTCCGGGTAGCCCGGCGACTCGGGTTCCGGTTCGTAGAATTCTTCACAAACACGGCGGAAATCCTCGACCGTTGCAGCGCTGAAGGAAAACCGCGTCGCGTACTCCCGAAGCGCCTGGAAAAACGCCCGATCCCCCATCACGTACCGCAGTGCGTGCAACACCAGCGATCCCTTTTGATACGTGATTGCCTGATACATGGGAGAACGCCAGTTCGCCGTGCGGATCGCCTCATCGGTTCCATAAGAAGCATGGTCGTAGTAAAGCCCCGCGTACTTCAGCAGGTGGCGATGAAGATGTTCGCGGTCCCCGCGATGCTCGGTATAGAGAATGTCACTGTAGGTGGCGAAGCCTTCCGTCAGCCAGGGGATGCTGCTTTCGGCCAGCGTGATTCCCACCAGGTTGCCCCACCATTGATGGGCCAGCTCGTGCGCCAGCAGCCAGCGGGGAAGCTGTCCTTCGAACGCCCGGCTGGTCAGCAACACCAGCGTGCATCCTCCATAACCGCCGGGAAAGGGAGGCATCTCGACGATCTTCAGGCTGTCGTAGGGGAACGGACAAAACCGCTCGCTGTAGAACTGAAGAATCGATTCCGCTTCGTCCAGCAGGGCGGAAGCCTGGCCAAGATGCTCCGGCCGCGTATAGCAGCGGACCGGAACAACCCGGCGGCCGAGGGTCACCTCCCGACTTTGCCAGGCGAAATGCCCGTAAGCGACCGTAATGCCGAAAAAGGGCTGATTGGCTTTCCATGCGAAGGACTGCCGGTCTTGCTCGACCTTCTGCTCTTCGAGCACGCCCGTGGCGATTACTTGATAGGGCTTCGGAATGTGGAACACCGCTTGATACGTTGCCGTGTCTCCCCAAGCCGTGTAAGGATACCACTGCGATTCGGCGCGAAGATAACCGCTTGCGGCATCGATGACATCGCCTTTCCATTGCGCTCGGTTGGCCCACCGGCCCTCGTATTCCAGATAGAGCGAGACGCGCTCTCCGGGAGGAAGTTCTCCGGGAAACCGACAGGCCAACAGGCCTTCCTCGTGTTTGAACTCCAGGGGCGTTCCGCTCGAGCCTTGTTGCGCGTCCTCGGCCGGCAGCCGGGGCGACTGCGCCTGCGCCAGGCGCTTGAGCGTTATTTGCGGTCCCAACCGCAGCGTCACGCGGCCCGACGGCTGAGAACCGTTTTGAAACGTCATCACGGCGCGAACCTGGATCGTTCGGCGGCTCGGCGCCAACACGACCTCGAGCTCATAATGCTCGATGTCCAATCCTTGAGCGAGAATTTCCTCCTGGATCGCTTCTTCCCGTTCGTCCTGCCAGCGTTGCGTGTGATCCGGCGGCGGGTACTGATACCGCTCGCGCTGATAGTCCTGTACGTCTTCTTGCGAGACCTCCTCGCCGAGGGATTGCTCGACGGCTCCGGCCGTTGTGGCTTCCGGCGTTCCGCCAAAGGTGATTTGCAGCTTCTGCAGCTCTTGGAGCGCCTGGCGGCGGCGCTTCAGCTTCTCGCTGAGAATGTCAGCGACCTTCAACTGCGCCTTTGGAGCCAAGGGACTGTCCGGGTACTTATCAACAAGTTGGCGCAGCTCGCGCAGTGCGGCTTCATTCTCGTCGATTTCGTTGAAGATCATCCCGACCTGATATTGCGCCTCATCGGCCAAGGCATGCTCGGGGAAGCGAAGGGTGACTTCACGAAAGGAGTCCAGCGCTTGCAGGTATTTCTTCTGCTGGAGAAAAATTTCCCCGATCCGGTAGTGAGCCGCGGCGGCCTTTTCGCTTGAGGGAAATTGTTGAACAAAGGTCTCATACATCGGCAGCGCGCCCGTGGCGTCGCCGACCAGCCGGTCGACAATCTCGACGCGTTCGAACGCCAGAACGTCCCGGAGCGTCGAGTCCGGAAAGCACTCCTCGATTCGGCGCTCCACCACTTCGTACTCGCCCACCATGCGCTGAAATCCCTCCACGTCGCCCGGCGGCACCTTGCCCAGCCGCTTCAGCAGCCTTGCATGATGCTGCTCGGGGGTGTGGGGCGTCAGGATGTACCACACGCCCACCCCTATCGCCGCCAGCAGCACAAGTAAACCAAGCGCGAGGATGATTTTCTTCATGGGCAAACCTTTTCCCGGGGCAGCGGCAGACCCTTGTCCACGACCGGCGGCTCGCCGCGCTGTTGATAAAAAAGAAACTCGAAATCCGCAATCGTCCACCACAAGAAATTCAGAGACACGAGCCCCGCCACTGTGACGACAAACAGCGGTATGGAGATCTCAAGCGGTAGGTAAGCGCTTCTTAAATCAAGAAAGTTGGAAGGTCCCACGATTATTACCTCAACGCCCAAGCCGGTCATTACCGCAATCGGAATACAAAGGAAAAAGGAGATGATCGGGGCCAAAGCCAGCGATCGAAAGATGATGGAACAAAAGAGTCCCACCGCCGCCATGGCGAACACCGAGGCGAACACCATAAGAAAAACGCCGGCGATTTCCGGTAGCGATACCCCCCCAAAGGCAAACGAGACGGTAAAAACCGGCAGGGTGACCATCAGCGCCAGGCTCGTCGGCAGGGCGATTCCCACCCAGTCTCCCAAAACAATCGACCACGACTTGAGCCGCGTCAGGAAGAGCAGGTCAAACGTCTTTTTCTTTCTTTGTTGAAGATAGGTCTGCGCGGCGGATCCGGGTACGACAATGAAACCCAAGAGCGCCAGCAGCCATCCGAAATCCCGAACCAACTGCCGCCCTTGAAGACTTTGCGGCAGAGGCTCGAACAGATTCACTTGGGAAATGGAGGGAGAAGTTCCCCATCCAGAAGGAGCGTAGTAGTAACTTCCAGGCATCATCGTTCCGGAACTTGGAACCATCGCAGAGGGAAATCCAGGGACTCTTTTCATCGGCGCGGGCGGTGGAACGCGCGCGACCGTGGCGAGAGAGTCGTAGTAAAACAGGCGGCCGATCAACGCTCCCAGGCAGAGCATTCCCAAAAGCGTGAGCAACACTCCGGCGGACGCGCCGCGCGGCGCAGTCCAAAACGCCCGGCGAAGCACCGGATGGTCCCAAAAGCGAAGCCGATTGAAAGCGATCTTCACGCCCCGGCCTCCTTTGTTGTGCCTTTCCAGATCCAGGCTCGCCAATCCAGCGCCGGCAAGAGCGCGATGCCCAGGCCGCACCAGGCGAGAAAAACATAGGTCAGGCTGAGGACGGTGGCCGGTCCCTCCAAGTAGGAATTCGTGCCGCCCCGATATATGAACGGCGGGAGGTCAAGCGCCGGTGCGATTATCAGCGCGAAGATGTTGAGCAGAAAAATCGTGATCCCAAGCGCTATGGTTTTTGGCAAAGCGCTTAGCGCGCAGAGACACAGCCCCGGCACAAGAACGTAAACCGCTTCCTCCATCCCCTGAAACAGAAACACGCCCAACGTAAGCGTTAGCACGACGCTGGCGATCAGCGTCAGCCGCCGCTGGGGAGGAAGCGAATAAAGGCAGTAGACGAAGAATCCCAGATGCACTTCGTAAAGAACCAGTGCAAAAACGGCGAACACGAAATGCCAGGGTGTCAGAAGGAGTAGACCCCATCCAATCAATCCCGTCAGTGGCGCGAGTAGTAACAAGCCGAAGCCCAATTTCAGGGCGCGATAAGGGTCCATTCTCGTGACTCCCGGTCAAACTCCAATTCTTCGATGATACACCCACCACTCGACGAGAAACACCAACAAGGCGGCAATTGCCAGGCTCCGCCAGATTTCCCGGTTGGATCGCATTTCTCCGGAGGAAGCCTGCAGGGATTCGCCGCCCATTTGGATTTCGGCGCGCGGCGAAACGTTCGACTCCTTGGCGCTGAGCAAATTCACGGCAAACCACTGCGGCGGCCGCTCCGGCCCCGTGACCTGGTACAAGCCCGCTTGCTCGGTGGAAGCGAAATAGACCGGATCGCCATTGACCGGCAAAGTGTACGTTTGCCCCCCGGGGGTGCGAACGTCGAGCCGGTCCGCCGGCGAGGATCCAACAAAAATCGGCGCCGGCCGCCCCGTGCGCTGTTGGGCGAAGGCGCGGCCGCCCGGCGCGTCGCGGGAGAAATCAATGAGATTCGTCACAAAAATCGGAAACGACGCCCGCAACATCCAATTGGTGTCATTCAAATCGAATGGAATGAAGAGCGAGAAAAACCGCCCCTGTTCAATCGAAACGGTCATCAACGGCGTCTCGACCGATTCAATCAACACTTCCGCCGAAGCGGGCGACTGAAGCCGCAACGTGCGACCGATGAGAACGTTCTCGAGACTGACAAATCGCAGCAGCGCGTGACTGCGGCTCCAATCCACAACCGGCGGATAGTCCACCGCGGGAGCGGAGACCGTTGCCTCCCACGACGCGGGAGCGCAGGCGAGAAAGACGAAGTTGCCATTGGGATTGAGCGACGGGGGGCACCAGCCGTTGAACACCGTCAAGTCGTAGTCTCCGACCGAAGCATACTCTTCGGCCGAGGCGATGCTGAGCCGCACCCGGGGATCGAGCGCGAGCATGCGCTGAAGAAAATAATTCCCCTCGCCGGCCAGAAGCACGTCGGTGGTCTCTTCCGGTGCAAAGACCGCGAAGGCCCGGTTGTCCGTCTCCAGATCGTCGGAGACGTCCAGGCGAACCTGGAGAATACCGCGCTCGACGCCCGAGACGCGAAAAACCTGGGCGCTTTGACCGCCCGAGGGAATCTCAATCGGTTGACTGTCCGCGATCCGGTCATCGACGTATAGCTCCAGGTCGGCCGATCGCGCCTCGGCGGCGAAATTGCTCACCGAAGTAAAGAGCTGATAGGCCCCGGAAGTGGAAGGATCCGGGCGGATATCGAGCGCGGTGATAGCCAGATTGTCGCAGGTTTGGCCCAGCGGCACGAACCGGACCTGGACGTTTTCGGATGCCAGCGGCGGCAGCGACTCGAAGCCTCCATCGCTCAGGATGACGATTTCGCTGCCCGGTGCCTTGGCCAGCAACGACTGCGCCAGCAGGAACGCCTCCGCCAAGTCAGTCTCGGTGTCCCAGGCGGTTGCTCGCTGCAGCCCTTTCAGCAGTTCCTCTTTATTGTGCGTTAGCGACTGAAGCACCTGCGCCTTATGCGCGGCGGCGATCAGCATGGCCCGGTCTCCCTCGCTCAGGTCCCGAATCAGCGTTTCGGCTTTCCCCCGCGCTGCGTCAAACCGGCTCGGCGACTCATCGGTCGCCTGCATGCTGGCCGAACAGTCCAGGATGATCGCAATCGATTGTTTCACCTTCGTCGCCGCTCGAAGGTAAGGCCGCGTCAGCACAAGGATAAGCAACAGAAGAATGATGAGTTGAAGCAGGAGCAGGAGGTTCTTGCGCAACCGCTGAAACGGCGCGTTGGCCTCCAAATCCTGCACCGCCCGAAACCAGAACAGCGTGCTGCTGACAACCTTGGGCCGGCGCTTGAGCTTCAGCAAGTAGAGCAGAATGATTACCGGCGCAAGTCCGAGCAGTGCGAACGCGAGTGGATTCAGAAAATTCAAGGGATGACCTCGTTAGCAATTCCGCCCAAGCCGGCGTCTTCAGGTCAATATAGCCCGGCCTGCGTTTCGACACAAGATGAGAACCGGTGATCGATCGGCCCGCAACCTCATAAGATAGTGACGTTTGAAATCCCGATTCGGTTATCGGAAAAAAGAATGATGGGCAGGAACCTCGCCGCCATTTGATCTCTTGATGAAAGACTGCTATATTCGATTTGCGATAAATCTATAACTCTCTGGTTTTGTTTGTCTTAAGCAGTTGCGCCGGGGATGAGGGACGGTGAGGGAACGCACTCCCGGCCCGTGAGGCGGACCCCGGCGAAAGTGAATAATCGGCGTTTTCGCGGCGTCCAATGGAACAGAAGATGCAAAAAGCGAGGCCCGTGGATGAGGATCAGCAGTGGGTCGAGCGCTGTCAGGCGGGTGATCTCGATGCGTTTGAACCGCTGGTGAAACAGCATTATGAGCGGGCGGTGCGAATCGCTTACGGGGTGGTCCGGCGGCAGGAGGATGCCGTGGACGTTGCGCAGAATGCTTTTTTGAAGGCCTATCAGAAGATTTCGGACTTTTCGGGCCGAAGCCGGTTTTCGACCTGGCTGTACCGAATCGTCTTCAATCAGGCCTTGGACTATAAGCGCAAGCGGGACCGCCGCAAGGTGGTCAGTCTCGACACGAGCGAGGAAGACGGGCAGCATCCGCGGGAGCCGGCCGCACTGGTCGATTCAGCCGAAAATCCGCGCGAGGCCGCCTACGCCGGCGAGATGGAGGCCCAGCTGGAACGAGCACTTGAAACGCTTTCCGAAGAACATCGCCAAGTGCTGATCCTGCGAGAAGTGCAGGGATTGTCTTATGAGGAGATCGCTGAAATCGCGCAGTGTCCGCTGGGCACGGTCATGTCGCGCCTCCATCATGCGCGCCGCGCCCTGCGCGAGACGCTGGCGCAGTGGCTCTGAGAAAGACTAAAAGGTGGGAAAATATGAACGAGCAACAGGACGAGCAGACCGATCGATTGCTTCAGGCGTGGCTCGACGGCGAGCTGTCGGAAGAACAGCGTGCGCAGGCCGAGTCGCTGCTTGCCTCAAATGAAGAGCACCGGCAACGGGTCGAAGCGTACGAGAAAATCGGCGCCAGTCTCCGCCGGACCCGGGGCCTGGAGCGGGTCGAACCCTCGGCGGACAAGTTCTGGAACCGGCTTCGCCCCCAGCTGTCCCGACCCAGCGCTCCGCCCTGGTGGCGCGTGCTTTGGCTGCGCCCGGCGTATTCCCTGGCGCTGGCGGGAGCCGCTGCCGCGGTGATCCTGGTCGCCCTGTGGGTTGGGACACTGAAGGAGCCCCCGGTCCCTCAGCCTGCGGCGACGCTGGCGAGCGAACCGGGCTGCCTGGTGGATTTCATCGAGACTGAGGTGGAGGACGCCACGCTGGTTGCCTATCATTCTGAGCAGGATGACTTGACAGTGCTATGGCTTTTCACCGACAATGACGAGGGTGCTACAGGCGCTCACTCTTCAACCGAAAGGCAAAGCGGATGATCCAGCGAATCGCCGTTCTCGGTTTCATTGTCCTACTGGCGGGCGCGATGCCCGGCCCGGCGCAGGAGCAAAGTCCGCCCACTGCCTCGGTCACGGCGCGGTTGATCGAGGCCCGGGAAGAAGGGCCGGAGAAAACCGACGCGGCCCTGTCGGACATTGAAAAGAAACTCAAGCGGTCCTTCAACTACAAGCAATTTCTCCTGGTGGGAAAAGGCGGCAAAACGATCAAGCAGAAGGAGCCGGCTCGTATCGCGCTGCCCAAGGGCATGGCGCTGGAGACTGAACTGTTGGGCATCAGCGACGGCCGCATTCAACTCTCCCTCAAATGGACGCGCAAGGAAGGCAAATCCACAAAGACGTTGTTTAATACCACCGTCCGCCTCCAGCCCAACCATGCGGTGGTCCTCGGCGGTCCCTCGGCCAACGGCGGCGGCGTACTCATCCTCGCCGTCACGGCACGGTAGTATCGCCTCTCCCGTCGAGAGAGGTTTTCTTTCTCCTTTGGCTTCGGTGAGGGAAAATTCAAGAAACGTCGAGCAATTGGCTGTAGGGGTAATTCACGAATTACCCCTTTTTGTCAGAATCAGGATTCACAGGATTTTCAGGATGGCTTTCGCGTAGCGCCGGCATCCTGCCGGCAAACAATCCGAGTAACACAGGCTTTCCAGCCTGTAAGAAGAGGCCGGCTGAAAGCCAGCGCGACGATAGAATCATCCCCGGTTTGTAGTGGCGTCGTAAGACGCTGATTTTTTCATGCTCTTACGAGCACACGATGAACCTTCTCCTGCGTTTAGTGGCGCGTGGCAGGCTTTTCAATCGCCGCAGGCGATCAAAGCCCAGTCGTTTTTATTCCACACCTGGCTCAGCATGGCCGCCAGCGGTCATGGCACTCGGCCAATGTTTATCCCAGTCACCGGCTCGAAGCAACCGTCCAGTCGATTTGCTCCCATTTGTACGCCTTGTCGTTTTCACTATATGTTATCGACCACATTATATCTCTCATTGGTGCCCTCCAAATGCTATTCACCTCAACCTGAATACTACCCAATACAATGAACCTGCCGACATCACAATCGTACACGATTGAACATAGAAATGCATTATTGGGAATACCCACTGATTTCTTAATAGTCAATCCATCTCCCATTACCTCAGCAATGAGATATTCTTCATTTCCTGTTCCAGCTATGAGCAATATATTATTACGGCCTTGATCTTTTATGAGAAGGCTCCAGTCCTCAATATATGCTGCCTGCTTCTTGAGATCACAAGAAACGCGCCAATAGTCATCCCCCATTTCATAAAGATAATGTTCCCCCCATTCTATACCTCGGCTCGAGCTAAATGGATGCCCGCAAACAAGACATCTTTGATTTTCCTCATCCATCAACACATTGCTGGTTGGGAATATCGTTGGCAGCGAAGGTTCTTTGTCTGCAAGCCATGTATTATCTGATAAATACCAAATAGCTCCCTCATCAAAAATGAGCCATTCCAGTCTTTGCATCATTGGACTGTAAACTAGTCTCTGCTCTGATAAAAATGGATTACGTATTACTAACCCTTGTGTTTTTAAACGTCGCCATGAGTCTCCCTCCCGACACCATAAATCGAGATCATCCGCACTTGGTTCAGACCATTCCATAGGATACTTTATAACCTTCTCGCCACGCATGATATTTAACGGAATACAATAAAGAGTATACACATCCTCTGAATAGACGCATTCGTAGTCATCTCTTGGAATCGTTTCTTTCGTTGAAATCTTTTCCCAAGTGCCACGATGGAAATACCATGTCTGGGGAACTTCATATACTATCATTTCACCGAACCCCCTGTTGCCCTTGGCAAAAAGCTCAACACGATCTTGCGATCGATTCCAATAAATATAGGAGTTTCGGAAATTAGGACCAAAACTTTTTTCGTCGCTGTCGGAGCAACTACTCGACATAAAAACAAGATAGCTGACCAATAAAATAATCCTTATATTTGTATTAGTCGGAGACATAGTTAACCTTTTCAGTGTGGTATTCGAAGGCTGCTCCTCTTCCAGTCTTAATCAATTCAAGCGTTACTTTAGTTGAACTTGTGTTTCAGCTCAATTCCAAGGTGGTTATGGATTGCGCAGACCGGGTGCCATGGCCGCCAGCCGGCCATGGTTCCCACTCTCCCGCAGATTCCCTCACCGAAGCAGATCTAGAAAGACCGCCTCTTACGCCCGAGGCGCACAAGCCCGGTGGGCGAGGATTTTGGGAACGCCCATGTTATTCCCCCATCATTCCCCCGTCCATTCATAGAGCGTGCGGGGGATGGCGGCGGGACTCCAGCCTGCAATCCAAACATGGTTATGCACGAGCGCGCCGCCCGCACCAGCGACAAAGGAACGCTCGGCGAGCCGTTGCCGGTTGTTTTCGATGGCTTCGAGGGCGTTGCCCAACAAGGCCGACCTCCACAGTTCAAGGTCGCCATCCGGTTTGAACGCGCTTCGGGTATCTTCGTCGAGTTTCAAATACTCGGGCAATGTACCGGGAGCCTTCTGCCAAAGCGCGTAGCGGCGCTGGAGCTCCAACTGCCCGGGTGAGCCGTGCGGGGCGAGAATCAAAGTGTCCGAGCCCGGCGATTGAGTCAGTTCGAGGCGAATCGGCTGCGAAGCAGCCGTCCCCTCGCGCACAATGTAATGAATCTCGGGTTGCGGCGGATTCTCCTGCGATGCGATCCACTCGGCCCACCAGGCTTCGGCCCGATCCGAGAGGGGGTCTCCCGGCTGAAACCAGAGTTCCAGGCTTCCCGCCAGGCGGCGACGATTCCAAAGCAGCGGCGACTGGAGAATCTCGGGATCGACAAGATACCCTTCCGGCGTACGTTTAAGAACCGGTTCGATTTGCTGGAAAATCCCGGTGACCTCCTCGATCGAAGCGCTGAAAAGATAAGCCGGTCCCCGCTCAAGATGGAGATCTTTTGCCATTTCGGTTCCCTTCTTTGAATGCTTGTCCACCCACTTTACCTGGAGATTGGGAAAGAGTTGCAGCGCCGAGCCGACAAGCAAGTCCGAGAAACAACTTCGGCAGTCCAGGCTGTCCAGCATCGTCAGCATAACCGGGATGAGGGGACGCTCCACGCATCGGGCTTTTGGCGTGCCCGCATGCGCGCAGTAAAACCGGGGGCCGTCGCAATCCAAATCACTCAGGCACTCGGGCAGTCCTTGGCAGAAGGGATGTTCCTCTCCAATCGCTTTGCACCAAACGCGAAGCAGCGCCACCGACGTCAAAGGACCTACGTACTCTTTGTCGTCCACGAACAGCGTCGGGGAAGCAAACACGCCGAGCCGGTTACAGCGGTGCACGTCCTTTTGCAACAGCCCGATCGCTTCGTCTCTTCTCGAATCGATGTCCATCAAGGTCGGATCGAGACCGAGCCATTCGACCAGCTCCGCTCCCGGCACCTCGAGCGGCGTTTGAATTCGAGCGAGGAAGTACTCCAGAAAGCGCTCCGGCGCGTGTTGCCGAATCAGGACTTGGCGAAGCTGCTCGTCGAAAAAGTCGCTTTGCGCGCTTTCGGCCGGGTCCAACAGGGAAACGCGCCCCGGGTCTCGCTTGCAGACCTCCTCACGGTTCCCGGTTCGTTTGTGAAACGGGAGTGCTTCCTCGCTTGCGGCGGGCAGGTCGGCGATATAAGTCAGCCTCAAATCCACCATGCCGGCAAACTCCTGCGCCAGGGGAACGAGCCTCGCGGCGGCTTCCACCCCATAAGGACAATCCAGCATCAGGAACAGCTCCAGGTGAACCGGCTGCCCCTCCCTTACACATTCCGAGAAATACTTTTCCCAAAGGGCTTGCGAAGAAGGCAGATCGGGGTGAACCTGCTTCTTTTTATCCGCGTAACTAAAATGGGAGGAACTCGGTTCGCCGTGGCAGTCGGCGCAACGCTCCGCTCCGGGATCAAGAACGATATGTTCCCCGGTGGGAACGCGACGATGCCGCGCGCCCGGACCATGGCAACTTTCGCAGTCAGCCCGCGGGCGCTTCGAATCGGGCGGGATTTCACCATGAGGCGATTGCAGCCAGCTGTTGTATTGCCGGGGATGGCAGACCGCGCAGGCCGAAGGCCCGACCAACGAGCCGGATTCTGAGGCGCCGGCGGAAGGCGGAACGAGCGCCGCAACGAGGAAGAGCAGGATCATCAGCTCCCGGATTCGGCAACCGGCGGCCGGACGGCAGGATAAACAGGCGGCTCGATTCATGGCTGCAGAATAGTGTCCGCCTTCGCCGCTGTCAATCGCTCCCCCGGCCGGGGATTGCCTTCGAAGATGGATTTAATCCATTGAAACGCCGAATGTTAGGTAAGCCTGGAGAATGTTCCCGAGAGGTCGGAGAGGCAAGCGAGAGCATTGAGTTTACCTCATCGCTGTGATAGGATTCCGTGCTCTTCGTGAGCTGAGTCCACTATTGGGAGATGCTTTATGGCCAAGTCCAAACGTCGAGAACCGATCATCCAAGGTGCTCTTCCCGGGCCGAAATCGAAAGCGATTATTGACCAGGATGAGAACTTCGTCAGTCCGTCCTACACGCGGGATTTCCCCGTCGTGGCGCAGAAAGGAGAAGGCTGCTGGATTATCGATCCGGATGGGAACGAGTTTTTGGATTTCAGCAGCGGCATCGCCGTGACGTCCGCCGGGCACTGCCACCCGGAAGTCGTCCAGGCGATTCAGCAGCAGGCAGCGCAGCTGATTCATATGTCCGGCACGGACTTCTACTATCCCACCCAGTCGGACTTGGCCAGGAAGCTGGCGGAAATCGCTCCGGGAGACAGCCCGAAGCGAGTCTTCTATTGTAATTCCGGTGCGGAATCGATTGAAGGCGCGATCAAGCTGGCGCGGTATCATACCAAACGTCAGCGAATCATCGCCTTTTTTGGCGCGTTTCATGGACGTACTTACGGCGCCATGTCCCTGACGGCGTCCAAAGTCGTGCAGCGAAGGTATTTTGCGCCGTTCCTGCCCGGTGTTCACCACGTGCCCTATGGCTATTGCTATCGGTGTCCGCTGAACCTTGAGTATCCCGAGTGTAATGTCGAATGCGTGGATTACATTGAAGAGATGCTCTTCAAGCGCAACGTGCCGGCGGAGGAGGTTGCAGCGGTGATCGTCGAGCCGATTCAGGGCGAGGGCGGGTACGTCGTGCCGCCGGTGGAATATCACCAAAGACTTAAGGCGTTGTGTGAGAAGCACGGCATTCTTTACGTGGCGGACGAGGTTCAGAGCGGTTTCGGGCGAACCGGTAAGATGTTCGCCTGCGAGCATTTCGGCATCGAGCCGGACATCATGTGTTTGGCCAAGGGAATCGCCTCGGGTATGCCGCTGGGGGCGATTGTGGCCAAGGCCGACGTCATGGATTGGGAGTACGGCTCGCACGCCTCGACCTACGGGGGAAATCCTGTGGCGTGCGCCGCGTCGCTGGCCGTGATTCGCTTGCTCGAATCGGGCCTGGTGGAGAATTCCGCCCGCATGGGACAGTACTTGAGCGAGCGTTTGCTGAAGCTCAAAAGGAAGTATCCGATTATCGGCGACGTTCGGGGCAAGGGCCTGATGGTCGGCGTCGAAATCGTCCAGGATCAGGAGACGGAATACAAGGCGCCTACGGAGCGGAACTTCATTGTTGATGAAATGGTGAAGCGCGGGGTGATTCTGATCGGTTGCGGAGATAACGTACTGCGGTTTGCGCCCCCTCTGATTGTCAGCAAGGATGAAATTGACGTTTGCCTGGAAGTGTTCGAAGAGGTTTTGAAGCAGGTTAAGGTGGAGCGGCGGCATCCCTCCTATATTTGAGGAAAGTCTGCGCCGCCCGTTTCGGAGGCGCAGGACGACTCGGGCCGGCGTGCCGGCCCCTGAGCCGATCCCAACTGAAAAGGAAGCAAAACTTGAGAAATCCGGAAAAATCAGAAAATCAAAAGCCAAAACCGAGTTCGGGCGGCGCGCCCCGGCCTCGCAGAGTTCAGCACGCCAAGCCGAAAGAGATCGAGCGAGTCGCCCTCTTCATCGATGGAATCAATCTTTGGTACGCCCAGCAGAAGTTGAACTACCGAATCGACTACGTCAAACTCAGGGACTATTGGACGCGGGGGCCGAACCGTCGACTCTATAACGCTTTCTTTTACACCGGTCACCATGCGCAGCCGGAAGAAGAAAAACAGCAGTTTCTCGACATGCTCGTCAACAATGGCTACACGCTACGCACCAAGACGGTCAAAACGATGTACGACTCGGTGCTGAAGAAGGACGTGTACAAGTGCAATCTGGACGTGGAGATCGTCATTGACATGCTGACGACCGATCCGCTGTACGACATTGGGGTCCTGATCTCCGGCGACGGCGATTTTGAGCGGTTGGTTGAAGCCTTGCGGCTCAAGGGCAAACGAATCTATGCCTCGTGCTGCCGGGCGATGACTTCGCGCGATTTGCTCAGTGCGGTCGATCAATTCTATTGGCTGGAAGAGATGAAGGCCGATCTGGAGTACAAGGGTGGCGGGAACTCCGCCCGCGGACAGCGCTATCAAGACGAGCTGTTTTCCAATCTGAAGATTTAGCCGGGCCTGGAGGTTTTCCCCTCGGGAAAGACACTCCCGGGCTTCGTGAAGGAGGGCAAGGATCCATGGGATTGCACGAGAAAATCGTTGAGTTGCTTCCCGAGATCGACGACATCGAGGACAATACCTTGCGCGAGCGAGTTATCGCGACGTGGATCGCGGCGACTCGCCGGGGAGGCTGGAACGAGTCCGATCTCGAGAGCATCCCCATCGCGCTTTCCGCCGAAGGGCAACTTCCCTGCGATCTGGTGACTTATACGCGCGCCGTGACGCGAACCGGCATGGCTATCGCCAAGGCGCTGGACGAATCCTTCGGCGAAGGGATCGAGATTGACGGCCAGCTCGTGATTGCCGCGTCGCTTCTTCATGCCGTCGGGCGGCTCCTGGGTTGGGAGCATGACGAACAGGGCAAAATCGTTCAAAGTCGCGGGGGGAAGCTGTTGCGGTACCCGGTTTCCGGCGTCGTGCTGGCGGGCGAGCTGGGCGTTCCGGATGAGATCCTTCATATCATTGCCGGACACGCCGAGGAAGGGGACTTGGTCCCCCGAACGCTGGAGGGACTTATCGTTCATCACGCCGAACGAGTGAACTTCGAGCGCTTTCATACGTAGAGTAAAGTAGGGAACGATCTCTCCGCATTTCGTTCTCAGCCGCGAGAATTAGCGTAATCCACTTATTGCAAAGAACTTGCGGCCTGAATTCGACCTGGAGGGAAAAGCATGGAAGCGCTTGGAATTCTTGGCGTGGCGTTGGGCATTCCCCTGGTGACCGGTCTCAATCTGTATGCCACGGTCCTGACCATTGGATTGTTGATCCGCCTCGATCTGGTAACACTTGCGCCGCACTATGCGGCGCTGGAGGTTTTCGGCTCGGACTGGGTGATCGGCATAGCAGCGGGGCTTTATTTGATCGAGTTTGTCGCCGACAAAGTGCCGTGGGTGGATACAGCCTGGGACGCGATTCATACCTTTATTCGGGTTCCGGCGGGCGCGGCCTTGGCCCTGGTGGCCGTCGGGGAGGTTCATCCGGCGGTGCAGGTGTGCGCCTTTCTGTTGGGCGGCGGGGTGGCCCTGGCGGCCCATTCAACGAAAGCTGCCGTGCGCATTGCGGCGAATGCCTCGCCCGAGCCGGTCAGTAACAGCATTCTCTCGCTGACCGAAGACGCCCTGGTCGTGGGGGGGACGGCGCTGGCGTTGACCCATCCTGTGATAATGGGCGTATTGGCGGCGTTCTGTTTGTTTGGTATGAGTGTGTTTCTCTGGAAGGCGCTTCGATTGGGCGTTGGCGTGTGCCGCCGAACTTTGAGATTTGTGCTCGGGCGGAGCCCGGTACTCTTAAGTTAGCAAGCGTTCGGCTTGAAGGGCGAAATGATGAGGATGATCAAAACGGCAGGTCTGACCGCGGCCTTGTTGTGTCTGGCGCTTGTCGCCGGGGCACGCCCGCCCCGGGCGCGTTCGGTGGCCACCCCGATTCAGCCGGTAAAGGCCTCTGAAGCGGAGCCCAAATCCACCCCGGCGGCAGCCCCTCGAGTCCTCTCCTCCACGGTTGGCTATTCGATTCAGCGGCATCGCCGCACCATCGAGCGGTACGCTCAAAGCTATCGAACTCAAAAAGCGCTGAGCATGTTGCGCCGTTATATGGAGCGTTATCCGGATGATCCCTGGGCTTATATGCAGCGGAGTGAGTGCCGAAAGATGATGCTGGAATTCGGCGCTGCGGTGACCGACGCCTCCAAGGCCATCGAGCTGGGATACGACAAGGTGGCCGGGATTCTGCAGTTGGCGGAAATCTACCGGCGGGCGGACAAGCCGGCCCTGGCCCGGATTTATTATGAACAGGCCGTCGATTGGGCGCCCTGGGACGCCGGGGTACACTTTCAGACGGGAAAATTCTATCGCCGGCAAGAGGAATTCCCCCGGGCAACCGAGGAGTTCCGGACCGCCCTTCGGCTCAAGCCCGGCCAACCGGATTATCTCTACGCGCTGGCGGAATCCTTGGAAGCGGGGGGCGATCTCGAATCGGCCCTGCCTCACTATGAGCGCTACATGGAAGTTCAGTACGCCACACCGGAACGCTACTTCCAGCTGGGGAACCTCTACATGGACAAGAGCCGGTATGCTCAAGCGATTGCGTGCTATGAGCAGCTGGAGCAGGTGGTTTCGGATGATTTCAATACCTCGATGCTTCTGGGCCGCGCGTATTCAGGAACCGGCGACTATCGAAAATCCCTGGAGCTGTTCATGCGGGCGTATGAAAAGCGGCCCAACGACACGCGGCCGCTGCTGGCCATGGCGCAGATTTGCCGGTTAGCGAAGGATTATGACCGGGCTTTGCAGGTGTACTTGCGAGTGTTGCACTTGGAGCCCAAGAATGCTGAGGCGCACTTCGGGCGAGCGCGGATTCTGTCCGAGCAGGGGCGGCTCGAGCAGGCCGCGCAGGAAGCCGGGCGAGCGGCCGAGACCCGGGGCAACGATGCCAAAATCCGGGCGCTCTGGGCGGCGATCCTGCACGCACAGGGCAAGGCGCAAGAGGCCGAAGAGCAACTCAACCTGGCCCGCCAACAGAGCGATCAGGCCCAGCGGTTCTACCAGGAATTCCTGAAACGCATCCCTTTGCCTGAGACGCCGGCCGGGCCGGTTTCGGATGCGACGAGGGAGCAGTCGCCGTCGCTGAAGTAACTCCCTCCTGACCTTCTCCTTTTCCCCGACCGGGGGCTTGTGTATAATGGCCGGCAGTGATGAAAACTCCCAAATCCATTTTACTTCTAAGACTGAAGTCCATCGGTGAGGTGGTCATGAGCCTGACGGTCGTCGAGGCGGTGCGCCGGCAGTGGCCCGACGTTCGCCTGGGATTCCTCGTCGAGTCCCCGCACGAGCAGCTGTTGGAGGCCGACGCGAGGATCGACCGGATTCACGTGTTTGACAAGCAACGGTGGATGGCCGCCGGGATCGGTACGGCCCTTGGGGAGTTCTGGCGGCTGGTGCGGCAGCTGCGCTCGGAGAAGTACGAGGTGATTGCCGACCTGCACGGCGTGCCGCGCAGCCAGTGGCTGGCGCGGTTGGCCGGCGGTCGTCGCCGGGTGGGACGAGCCAGCGGATATTGGCACGACGTGTTGATCCATGAACGCACGAAAGTCGAGTGGTCGGGCAAGCACAATAAACACAACCTTGAATGGTTGCTGGAAATTGTCGCGCCGCTTGGGGTGCGCCGGGAGATTACGCCGCCGAAGTTGTCCGTTTCGAAGCAGGCCCGGCTGAAAGCGCGGCAGTGGCTGCAGGACCGGGGCCTGGCCGGACAACCGCTTATCGGGCTGCATCCCGGCTCGATCTCACAGAAGAAATGGCCAACGGAGCAATACATCGAATTGGGCCGATTAATCAAAGGGCAACTGGGTGCGAAAGTGGTCATCACCGCCGGGCCGGGGGAGGAAGCGCTCGCTGAAGCGATCGCCGAAGCGATTGGCCGAGAGGACGCGCAAGTCGCGGCGCTGAGCCATCTGCTGGAAGTCGCGGCGTTGTTGGAGACCTGTTCAGTTTTTGTGGGAGGGGATACCGGGCCGATGCACATGGCGGCGGCCGTCGGCACGCCCGTGGTGGCGGTGTTCATGGATCCCTCCAATCCCTACCGGTCGGGACCGGTGGGACCGAACCATTTTGTTCTTTTCAAGGGATTTGATTATTCGTTGCGGCGGCCGTTTGAGGCGGATCGCTCGTTCGCATCGTTTTTTGACACCGCGACGCCGGCGGACGTCTGTCAGCAGCTTCAGCAGGTTTGCGCCAAGGCGAAACGCGCGCCCGGTTCAAGCCGGGAGGAGGTGGCCTGATGCGGCTGTCGGTCAACTTGGTGACGTATAACGAGGAAGCCAACATTCGCGACGCTCTGGAAAGCGTCAAATGGGCCGACGAGATCGTTGTCGTCGACTCGGGCAGCGAAGACCGGACGGTGGAAATCTGCTCCGAATACACCGACCGTATTGTCCAGCGCCCCTGGCCGGGCTTCATCGAGCAAAAGAATTTCGCGCTGGATCAGTGCCGGGCTCCCTGGGTATTGAATCTGGACGCCGACGAACGGGTGTCGCCCGAGCTAAAGGAGGCGATCTTGAACGCGCTGGAGAAACCGGCGGGCTGCGACGGATTCCTGCTCAAGCGGCATACCTTCTTCCTCGGCCGGTGGATTAACCACAGTGGATGGTATCCCGATCTTGTGCTGAGGCTGTTTCGGAAAGACAAAGGCCTTTGGACCGGGTACGAACCGCATGCGGCCGTCAGCGTGACGGGCAAAGTCGGCACCCTGGAGGGAGACCTTCATCACTATTCCTACCGGGACCTGTCACACCATTTGGAAGTCCTGAATCGGTATTCAAGCAGCGCTTCGCAGGCCTTTGCGGAGCAGGATCGCCGCTGTCGCTGGAGCGACTTGGCGCTTCGTCCCGTGGTGGCGTTTTTGAAGAAATTTTTCGTCAAACAGGGATTTCGAGACGGAACTCGAGGCTTGATGGTCGCTTATTTATCGGCTTTCTCCGTTTTCATCAAATACGCCAAATTGTGGGAGCGCCGGGCGACGGCGACTAAGGCGGACAAGAGCCAACCTGTCAGTCAAGACCGGCCTCAGCCTCGTGAAACGGATGATTCATGAAAATCCTTCATCTTCTCAGCACGGCGCGCTGGTCGGGAGCGGCCGAACCGGCTTTTCTTCTCTGCCGCGAGCTGTCCCGCCGGGGGCATGAAGTCCGGATCGCCTTCTCCTATCCGTTTCAAGGCAGACGCATATCCAGCCGGAATCTGCGCCGTTTCAGGCCGAGACTGTGGGCGGAGCAGACGCCGCTTCAACACGAATCGCTGATGCGGGACAAAGCGGCCGAAATGGGCCTGGAGCGGATGGCCGAGTTTCGCTTGAATGTTTATGCAAACGTTCGGGATAATCTGAACGATTTTCAATTGCTGCGGCGGTTGATCCGCCAAGGCGCTTACGACGTGCTACACTGCCACCTTCAGCATGCCCATGTTCTCGCGGTGCTGGCCCGAGTGGGCTTGGGCGACAACTGTCGTCTTGTGTATTCCCACCACGGCGGCAAGCCGGTCGGTGGGAATCTCTGGACGCGGTGGTTGATTGGCCACCGGACCGATCATGTCGTCACCTTTTGTCCCGAGGTGGCCGAGTCGTACCAAACGCGCTTGGGGCTTTCGAACCGCCGGGTTTCGCTTCTCAAGGGAGGCATCGACCTGTCGCTATTCGAGTCGCCGCCGGACGGCCACAGTCTTCGCAAGCGCTGGAATGCGCCGGAGGGATGCCTGATCGTCGGCATGGTCGGGCGCATGCAAAAAAAACGGGATCAAGCGACGCTATTGCGAGCCGTGGCTCAACTGGGCGCCGGTCCGCACCGGCTTCGCTGTCTCTTGATCGGTCGTGGCGAAGATCGAGACCAGCTGGAGGCGCTTTGCGGCGAGTTGGGGATCTTGGATCGGGTGCGATTCGCCGGATACTTGGAAGATGATTATTTAGACGGTCTGGCGGCGATGGATGTCTTCGCCTACACGGCGCCCGGTTCGGATGCCTCCTGCCGGGCCTTGATCGAGGCGATGGCGATGGGCAAGCCGGTTTTGGCCGCCCGGCGGGCAGCGGCGCCGCTGTTGATTGAACCGGGGAAGACCGGCTTTCTCTTCGAACCGGGAGACGCCGCCGGGTTGGCCGATCATATTCAACGTTTTCTGGATAATCCCGCAATGGCCCGAGATTTCGGAAAGCAGGGGCGGGTCAAGGCGTTCAGGGAGTTTTCCTGCGCTCGAGTGGCTGAAGAAGTGGAGAAGATTTATGAAAGGCTTCTCGATCCGCCGGCTCGCTTAAATTGACAGATCTTCGTTCCATTCATTATAATAAGAGGGTTGACAGAGCGAAAGTCCTATGCATGAGTTCTCAATTGCAGAAAGCTTGATCGAGATCGTCCAATCGGTCTCGGAAAAGGAAGGGATGAATCCGGTGGAAGTCGTCCATTTGCGTATCGGACGGCTTTCGGGCATCCAAGCAGAAGCACTGCTTCTGGCTTATCAGCTGGTCACCCAAGAGACGCCCTTGGAAGGTTCTCGACTCGAGATTCAGGAAGTGGAGCCTCGGGCAGTCTGCCGCGATTGCGGTCATGAGTTTGATTTTCCGGAGGATTTTTTCTGCTGTTGTCCGCAGTGTGACAGCGTGCGAATCGATATCAAGCAAGGTCGAGAAATGGTTGTAGACAGCCTGGAAGGGGAAGTGGCAAATGGAGATTAAGGTCGTGCAGAATATCCTGAAGGCGAATGACGCCCTCGCTGCAGCTAATCGGAAGCAGTTCCGGGACAAAGGCGTCTTTGTCATCGATTTGATGAGCAGCCCCGGCGCGGGCAAAACGACCCTTTTGGAGAAGACGGCCGAGCGGTTGGCCGGCGAGATTGCTTTCGGCGTGATTGAGGGGGATTTGGCCACGGCCGCCGACGCGGAGCGCATTGGCGCGTATCAGATTCCCGTGCTCCAGATCAACACCGGCAAAGGCTGCCACCTCGACGCCAATCAAGTACAGAACGCCCTGCAATATTTTGACCTCGATTCGCTGGATTTGCTGTTTATCGAGAACGTCGGCAACTTGGTTTGCCCCGCCGAATTCGATCTTGGACAGCACACCAAGGTCCTTTTGCTGAGCACCCCCGAAGGGGACGATAAGCCGGACAAATACCCGGTGATGTTTCGTCAGTGCCCCACGGTGATTATCAATAAAGTGGACCTCACGCCTTATGTTCCCTTCAATTTGGACAAGGTTCGCGCGTCCATCCGCAGGATTCAGCCCGAAGGGCGGATTCTCGAACTGTCCTGTCAGACGGGGCAGGGATTGGACGCTTGGATCGAGCTGGTCCGACAGGAAACGAAGCGGTTCAAGGCGGAGCTTCAAGCGAGCGCGTCCTGAGCGCCGATTCTACAGATTTTCCGAAAAGCTTCCGAAGGCTGTGCCGCTGACGGACCCGATTCCTGGAGAAAGCCGGCCGGGACTTTGGTTTCAGGCGGGGAAAAGGCATTTTGGCCCCGTTGAGGGACAAAGGCCTTGCGGTGGAGGGCAAAGTGACTTAAGATCGCCCCTCTTTTCAGCCCAAAGAGGGCCGGATCGCAGAATTGCCGTTCAATATTCGATTGATGGAGAAAGATAGATCATGATCGAGAAATCGTACAAAGACATTCTGGCGGAGCAACTCAACGAAGCCAACTTTCAGAAACTCATGGCTCTTGAGAATCCCAAACTGCATCGCTTTGTAGCCGACGCGGTCGGGTTGTGCCATCCGGATTCCGTTTTTATATGCTCGGATTCCGAGAAAGATATTCAGTACGTTGCCCGGCGAGCGGTGGAAACGGGCGAGGAAGCCCCACTGAAAACCGAGGGCCAGACCATTCACTTCGACGGCTATTACGATCAGGCGCGTGACAAGGCGAATACAAAGTACCTGGTGCCGCCGGGTCAGGACATCGGGCCGAACATTAACGCGATCGAAAAACAGAAGGGTCTGGACGAAGTGCGAAGTTACCTTCAAGACAGCATGGTTGGAAAAGAAATGTTCGTCCGAATTTTCTCGCTCGGGCCGACGCATTCGATCTTCTCCATTTTAGCTGTCCAGATCACGGATTCGGCCTACGTGGCACACAGCGAAGACCTGCTTTATCGGCTGGGTTATGAACAGTTCAAGAGTATGGGGGATTCGGAAGATTTCTTCTGCGTGCTTCACTCCGCCGGCGAGCTGGAGAATAACGTCAGCGCCAACCTGGACATGCGGCGCATCTATATCGACATCGAGGATGAAGTGGTCTACAGCGTGAACACCCAGTACGCCGGAAACACGGTGGGATTCAAGAAGCTGTCTCTGCGGTTGACGATTCGCAAAGCGGCCCGGGAAAGCTGGCTGGCCGAGCACATGTTCGTCATGGGCGTCCATGGCCCGGGCGAACGAACCACCTACTTCACGGGCGCGTTTCCCAGTTTCTGCGGGAAGACCTCCACGTCCATGATTCAGGGCGAGAGCATTGTTGGGGATGATATCGCCTATCTCCGCCGGATTGACGGCCGGGTCCACGCCGTGAACGTGGAAAGCGGCGTGTTTGGAATTGTTCAGGATGTCAACGCCGAAGACGATCCCGCGATTTGGGCCATTCTGAACGAACCGCGCGAAGTCATTTTCTCCAACGTGTTGATGGCCGACGGCGTGCCCTATTGGAACGGGGACGGCCGGCCGCACCCGGAGCGGGGAGTGAACTTCTCCGGCGAGTGGGTCCAAGGGAAAAAAGATAAGGAAGGCAATGAAATTCCCCCCTCGCATAAGAACGCCCGGTATACCGTACGGCTGAGCGCGTTTCCCAATCTGGATCGGTTGGCGGACGATCCGCAGGGCGTTCCGGTCGGCGGGATTATCTACGGCGGCCGGGACTCCGATACCTGTGTTCCGGTGCAGCAATCCTTCATCTGGGGACACGGCGTGATTACCATGGGGGCCTCCCTGGAGTCGGAAACCACCGCGGCGACATTGGGACAAGAAGGGATCCGCAGCTTTCAGCCGATGTCCAACCTGGACTTCTTGTCGATTCCCCTCCGGCGCTATATTGAGAATCACATCATGTTCGGCGTCGGCCTGGAGAAACCGCCGATTATCTTTGGAGTGAATTACTTCTTGAAAGATAAGAACGGAGACTTTCTTAACGGAAAGAAAGACAAATACGTTTGGGTCAAGTGGATGGAACGGCGCGTCCATCGGGAACTCGGAGCGATTCGCATTCCTACCGGCTTGATTCCCCAATACGAGGATTTGAAAGCGATCTTCAAGGAAGTGTTGAACCGGGAGTATACGCAAGAGCAATATATTCAACAGTTTACACTTCGTATCCCCGAGAATTTAAAGAAGATCGATCGAATCAACCGAATCTTTCGCCGGGAAGTGCAGGACGCCCCTGCGATTCTATTTCAGGTTCTGGAGGAGCAACGACATCGGTTGTTGGAAGCTCAAAAACAGTTCGGGGATTATGTTTCCCCCTTGGAATTTCCCGTTCTCCAATAGGTGAAGGGCAAAGGCGCGAGGGATTCACCGGCGTGGCGATTCTGCGTAACCTTTATTTAAACAATAGGTTATATGCTATCTTAGAGTGAATTCTCAGTCGGTATTTGCCGCGACTGGCTTCGGGGAAGGGGTGGAAAAGAGCTTTCAAGGTTTGCAAAATTCCTTTAGTATACTTTTATTGATGAGTTAGCCGGGTCTCTCGGTGTCGAGAAGCCTTGGCGTCCGGTTGACCTTATGCCGCCAACCTGGGAAGTCCTGGGTTGGTGTCTTCACAGGAGTCGAAGCAAAATGAAGCAAGGCTATGGCGTATACCCCAGCAGTTACGGCGTGGAGAATCACGGGATTCGCAATCTGAATGCCCTCTACTGGAATTTCCGCACGGCCGCGTTGGTGGAACAGGCAGTGGAGCGGCGGGAAGCCTTATTAGGGCATCGGGGGGCGCTCGTGGTTCGCACGGGCCACCATACGGGCCGATCGCCGAACGATAAATTCATCGTGAAGGAACCCTCCAGCCAGGAGAAAATCTGGTGGGGGCCGGTGAACCGGCCTTATTCGGCGGAGCGATTCGAGGCGTTGTATCACCGGCTGATGGCCTATTTGCAGGGCAGCGATTTGTTTGTGCAGGATGTTTTCGCAGGCGCCCATCCCCGCCGCCGCATCCCGATCCGGGTGATTACCGAGAAAGCATGGCACAGCCTGTTTGCGAGGCAGTTGTTCGTGCGTCCGACCCTGGAGGAAACGGTCAACCATGTCCCTGAATTTACTATTATTAACGCCCCGCGGTTTCACGCGGATCCCGACGTGGATCAGACTCGTTCCGAGGCGTTCATTATCGTCCATTTCGGCCGGAAGCTGGTGATTATCGGCGGGACGGGCTATGCCGGAGAAATCAAGAAATCGGTTTTTTCCGTTCTGCATTATTTGTTGCCGCAGGACGATGTGCTGTCGATGCATTGCGCGGCCAATGTTGGCAATTCCGGCGACGCGGCGCTGTTTTTCGGACTTTCGGGAACGGGAAAAACGACTTTGTCAGCAGATCCTTCGCGCCAGCTGATCGGCGACGACGAACACGGCTGGGATGAAGATGGCATCTTCAACTTCGAAGGAGGATGTTACGCGAAGTGTATTCGGCTGAGCCGGGAAGACGAGCCGCAAATCTACAACGCCATCCGGTTCGGGACCATTCTTGAAAACGTAGGCATGGACAGCCTCACCCGTAGACTGGACTTCGACGACGACGGCTTGACGGAGAACACCCGGGCGGCGTACCCGATCGAATTCATCAATAATGCAATCCCCAGCGGTCTTGGCGAACATCCCAAGAACCTGTTCTTTTTGACCTGCGACGCATTTGGGATATTGCCTCCGATCTCCAAACTGACGCCCGAGCAGACCATGTACCACTTCCTATCCGGCTATACGGCGAAGGTGGCGGGAACCGAGAAGGGAATTAACGAACCCCAGGCCACCTTCAGCACCTGCTTCGGGGCGCCGTTCCTGCCGCTGCATCCGAGCGTCTATGCCCGGCTGTTGGGAGAAAAAACAGCAAAGCACCAAGTCAACTGCTGGCTGCTCAACACCGGTTGGACCGGCGGGCCCTTTGGGGTGGGACAACGGATAAGCATCAAGTACACCCGAGCGCTTATTCGGGCGGCCTTGGAAGGAGGGCTGGAAGATGCCGTCTACCATGAGGACCCCGTTTTCGGCCTCGCGGTACCGGCGACTTGCCCGGACGTCCCCGGCAAAGTTCTGAATCCGAAGGCCACCTGGGCGGACCCTCTGGCCTACGAGCAAAAAGCGGCGGAACTGGCGCACCGGTTCATTGAGAACTTCAATCAATTTCCCAAGGTCGATCGGCATATCAAGGCCGCTGGCCCGCGGGCAGGATGAAAGCGATCAACCATCTCCGAAAGGCCGATCCTCGAATCTCTGAGAATCCTGGATAATTGGGATTCTTTGTTGAAGAATCTATGCTTTTCGTGTAGAATCGATGGCGATTTTGTAAAGATCGGCTTTTCGGATTTAGTTGGCTCGGATCTTTTTCTCGGAAAGTAGCCTGTTTATTTTCAAAAAGGCGTATTTCGGTTAGATTCCTTATCAGGAATGAATCTGAATCGCAAAAAGTTTCTCCTTGACAAAGGTTATGAATATAATAATAATTCTTGGTGTCGGTTTGCGCTTTTGATATAGTCTCGTGCCTCAGAAGTCACCGTCATCAGAGTTTAGAAAGGAGTCAAAAGGAATGCCTTGTGGTAGAAAGCGCAAACGACATAAGATCAATACGCACAAGCGTAAAAAGAAACTGAGAAAAATGCGGCATAAGAAGAGGAAATAACCTCGCCGCTGACTTCTGCGAAGTCCGGCTCCCACAAGTGGAGTGCTTTTGACATCGCTGGCTGGAGAAGAGGTGGAGCAGTGATGAACGTCACGGAAGTCCGAGTCTTTCCCGTGAAGAAAGAAGACGACAAGTTAAAAGCCTTTGCCACCATCACTCTGGACGATTGCTTTGTAGTGCGGGATTTGAAGGTGATTCATGGGCGAACCGGCTTGTTTATCGCCATGCCGAGCCGAAAGAAAAAGGACGGCACGTACGCCGACGTCGCCCATCCCTTGAATAGTGAGACTCGTGGCATCATTGAAAATGCCGTTATTGAGGAGTATCGTCGCCTCGTCAACGGGAATGCTCCCGAGTTGCGGGAGATTTCGTCGAGGGATGAGGCTGACGGAATCGATGATGACCTGCTCTCTTCAACGCAAGAGCAGTATTTGTAGGATTCGTTCCGGAGTTACATCCGGATGACAAAGGCGTGCTTGTTCGCGACGGTCCGGCAGCAAAGGCAGGGAAGTTCTGGCCTGAAATCTTCAGGCTCTGCGTCTATCGGTCCGGCAGTCGGGCAAGCTGCGAAAGCCCAAAAGCACTGGTGAGGCTTTTGGGGCTTTTTCTATTCGGGCACAACTCGGAAGGAACATCGGAAAGGCCGTTTTCCCCCGCCGGGCGTAAAATCGCGCGCTATTGAAAGGGATTCGAATCCCCCGGACCCGGTTCGACTTCTTCCGGAAAACGGACGATGGTCTCGTCCGGGCGAAAGGCACGGCTGTAATCCCACCCGCCCGGTCCTTGCCGAACCATGCGATCCTCCCGAAGCAAGATGGCTTTCTCGATCATAGGCGATAGCGAGCAGAGGGTATTCACGACTGAGTAAACCGTAGCCCAGCCTTCGATTGTCCCGCCCGGGTGGTTGAAGTAATAAGCGTCGTTCAGGCCAAGGTAAAGGGTACGATGCTTCGGGTCGATAAAGACCGACTCAATCTCGCTTCCCGGAGGCAGAGGCGAAACCAATCCCGGCAGTTCGGCCGGCTGCTGCAACCGGGCCCAAGCCAGCCGAATCAGTTGGGGCAAGTTCTCCGGTCGGGACTCGATCGGGAAACGGACCGGAATTCGAACCAGACTGTCCCGCTCCGGATCGAAGTAATAAAGCCAGGCTGAGGTCGAGCCCGCAGGGATGGAATCCAACGCGGCCGGGGAAGCCAGGGAAGAAGCCGAGCGCGGGATTTTGGGCATTGCCCGTCCATGCCAGAGGTAGAAAGTGCCCCCCAACAGGCCGAGAGTAATCAGGGCCAGGATTGCGGCGACAATGGCAACCGCTTTTTGTTCCCGGTTCATAACCGCCCTCCCCGATTGTCCGGCGGTTGCGCAGGCTGGGTCAAGCCTTCGCCGTCCAGGTATTCCCGGAGGGCCAGAAAGAGGGCCTCGACAATCTTTTCCTGATGGTCAGAGCGCGTGAGTCGCAAGGCCTCTCGGGAATTGGTGAACACGCCGAGTTCCACCCAGACTCCCGGCATTGCCGCAGAGCGAAGGAGGGTGAGACGAGCGGCGCGCAGCCCTCGATCCGGCGCTGGAAGCTGCCGGGCCAGGGACTTGTGGATCAGCTTGGCCAGTTTGCCGCTCTTCATCTGAAAGGGAAGGTAAGCGGTCTGCCAGTCGCTTCCGGTCTCGAGCGTCCAGTCTCCCAGCGGCCGGCCTTCGGAATCGAATCGGTGAGGTTCGCGGTCATCGGCGATTTCGGTCATGTAAAACACGGAAAATCCTTCCGAGATTTCCTGAAATCCGCCGCCCAGATGGAGGCTCAGCAGGAGTGTTCCTCGGGCGCTGTTGGCGCGGATGGCGCGTTCTTCGGCAATGATGCGATGTTCGGGAGACTTCTCTCGGGTCAGGACGACCTTGACGGGAAGCGAATCTTCAAGGCGTCGTTTAAGTAATACGGCCAGTTCAAACAACAAATCCCCTTCGCGGTGGCCTTCGGGTCCGATTGCGCCCGGATCGGTGTCTCCTCCACGAGCGGGGTCGATCACAATGACGGTTTGAGGCGATTCCTCCGGTCGGTCCGGCAGGAGTTCGGGAATCGCCATCGGGGTTTCAAAGAGATTTTCCGGAAGCCGGATCACCGGAGGCAGCAGCGGCGTGGATTTCGGGCGGGGAGTCGGCGTGGAGCGGGGCGTGGACGTTGGAGCGAGCGTGGCCGGGGCCGGGGGAGCGCTCCGGAATTGAATTCCCAGAGCAGGCGCGAGCACTTCCCTGAGAACCACGAGCGGAAGGTAGAGTCCGCCTTCGTGAAACCTTGGCTCGAGAC
>Ga0272444_10000860_pt1 | contig 30707 bp, 25 predicted proteins | sample SSMForm13_FD_201033 | JGI IMG/M metagenome (GOLD analysis project Ga0272444, IMG submission 201033) | Marine sediment archaeal communities from Little Sippewissett salt marsh, Falmouth, MA, United States - SSM-Form-13 | ecosystem: Environmental > Aquatic > Marine > Wetlands > Sediment ...
GTGCAATTAAATATAATTAAGTATAAGTTAATATATGTTGTGCGTCCAAATCTGAAATCATACCGTATGTGGCACAATGACTTTTGGGCAATGCTGAAAAAAATCTTTGGGGGCGACGGAAACGATCTATTTTGGGCGGCAAGGCCACTTTGGACGACGGGAATACGCCGCCAGCCGGTAAATGTTGACTAACAGCTTGAACTAACTGTAAAAATGACCACCATTGGGGCTGCGGCATGGCCTATTTTGGAATGGATAGTTGATGAAGTACGAGGTCATCATATTTGATGAAGTCGTAAAAAGTCGGAGAATACCATTTTTTGCCATTCCGGCGGAAACCGGGCACGTAGTGAAGCTTCGGCGCTATCGAGTCATTTCGGCAGGTTCTGAACTCCGGCTTTCGCCGGAGTGACGGACTTTGGGAGGTTTTTACGAATCCATCATATTTGAGATAGGGAGAGTGGAGGGAAATGAAAACGACTACAACACTGTGTAACCAGGCCCATCGCCTCCTTCCGGGCAGGTCCAGGTGATGTTGTCATAGGGGTCTTTGATGTCACAGGTCTTGCAGTGAAGGCAATTTGAAGGATTCAGCTTCAGCCTTCTTTCTTGGGTTGTCTTATCGACCTCCATTTCGTACACATTGCCCGGACAAAATCTTGTGCAGGGGGATCTATAGGTCTCATAGCAGGTGGTAACACAAAGATGTAGGTCATGGACCACCAAGTGGCACGGCTGGTCCTCCAGATGGTGCGTTTTGGACAAATACACGCCCGTTAGTTTGTCCACAAAGAGTGTGCCGTCGTAGTCATGGTGGCCGTATCGTCTTGCTGAACCGTCCAAGGCCTCAGGCCTTGCCGGCTTTAAGGTCTTCGAGTCCTTTGGTACGGACATTTTCTCAAACACGCCACGGCCACCTGTCAGATATTGAACACCCAAATGAAAGACCTTTACTGGCCCCTTTTTGGATGCGGCCTGGGCAAAATTCCTGCCAACATAGAGTTCCTGTTTGAGCCAACTGTCTTCAAATAGATCCTGGTACTGGAGCAAGGCCTCTTCTTTGAAATTGTCCTGGGAAAAGGACTCTAGTATGGCCTCTGCGGCCAGCATGCCAGACTTCATGGAAGTGTGGATTCCTTTTAGCGCCGGGGCGTTAAACATGGAAGCCGTGGCGCCCACAAACATGGCCCCATCAACAGCCAGTTTGGGAACGGCAAAATAGCCCCCACTGCCCACCACCCTGGCTCCCTGCTCGATCACCCGCCCCCCCTTGATGATAGCGCGCACGAATGGATGGCCCTTGAACCGCATGAATTCTTCATACAGATCCAGCATGGGCTCTTGATAGCTCAACGCTGTCAAAAGCCCGAGAGCCACCCTGTTATCGTCCATCTCATAGACAAAGCCACCGCCGTGGGTGTTTAGACCCAGAGGGTAGCCAAACATATGAAGATCATTGGCATCACTTGCCGCAAAGTAATTCTTTTTCGGCAGCTCGACGACCTCTTTGATGCCGGTCTCAAAGGTCTGGGCAACCTTTCCAGTGAAGATGTTCAATCTCTTGGCAACAGATCCGACCAGGGACCCCCTGGCACCTTCTCCAAAAACGGTTACTTTTGCCAGGATGTCTATGCCCGGTTCAAAATTGGACTTGGGCTTGCCATCCTTGCCAAGCCCCTTGTCTCCTGTGCGAACCCCTACGACGGTTTTGCCGTCTTTGCCGTAGAGCACCTCTTTACCGGCAAAACCGGCAAAGACGTTCACCCCCATACCCTCGGCAACAGTGGCAAGCCAGCGGACAAACCTGGAAAGACTTATGATGTGGCATCCTTCATTTCTCATATGCTTGGGCACGAAAGGAATGGCATGGTGGCAGCGCGGAGTCAGAAAATACAATGCGTCCCCGCGAACATCCTTTTCGATGGGGCAGCCCGCCTCCCTGTAGTCGGGTATAAGCTCTTTGAGTGCCCTGGGGTTGAGGACCGCGCCACTCAGGGCGTGGGCCCCTATGGCATCTCCTTTTTCAATGAGTGCCACCTCAAGATCCTGCCCCTTGCCTTTGGCAAGTTCCATGAGATGAACGGCACCTGCAAGATTTGCAGGGCCACCTCCGACAAAAAGTACATCAAATTCTATCTGTTCTCTGGTGCTACCCATGGCATCCTCACCTGCTTCGGTTCAACGTCGCCCAAACCCTACCACTTGCAGAAACTCTGCTCGCTTCTCAAGGTGTCTCCCTGTCGTGGAGTCCACTTGGAACCCCTCCATACCACATAAAGCTTGGGCCGAAAAATAAAAGTCGAGCCTTGTGAGCTAAAAGAGCGGCGATCCTCATCCCTCTTGGCTGGGTCCAACAGGTTTCTTGTCTCACCACTTCCGGCCTCGGATTTTCCTTCAGGTAGTGCCCATCCACAAACGCCCAAGAAGGAAGTGGGCACTGGCGTCAGTTTCCAATTCAGTCCCGACGGGTCGGGATTCGCAAGGTCAAGAAAATCAGCGGATTGCGCGGAGATCCGCCGCCCCGCATCGCACAAGTCCCGACCCGTCGGGACAGATTGATCCGCGGCGGACGATGAGCCCACCAACCCTTTTGGAGATGATCCAAAAAAATCGAGATCCTTCCGGCCTCGAGTTTGCCTTAGGGTAAGGACCTCTGCAAAACCATCCTCATGGGAATGACGGAAATGTCTCTCTAACAGCCCAATGGTCCGCCATTGGGGCCACGGTCTGCAACGGAGCGTTTCTACCAAAAATGTTTGACAATGGCAAGAAATGGGTATACGTTCTTTTGCTGAAGCTGGCGGGCATAGCTCAGCTGGTAGAGTACAAGCTTCCCAAGCTTGGTGTCGCGGGTTCGAGCCCCGTTGCCCGCTCCACTTCAGGGATCACATTGAATGCGCCCCGTTCCCTTTTTGAGGCGATGTCTCGTGCGGCCAGGCAGCCAGGCATATGCTTCGATAAGTGGAGTTAATAATAACTTGTGCCTCAGGTTTTCTGCGTAGAGACTCAATAAAGGGACTTATTGAGAGATGTGCGGCGGTACGGGAAACGGGCAACAGCCCGTTTTTTTTTGCTAAACACTGTCGGCCTGAGCCCTGAATCATGAATGAACTGGCCAGTAAGATTTGCGATGAAGTGGAGCTTTTGGCTGAACCGCTCCTGAGGTCACAGGGGCTCACCCTCATCGATGTGGAGTACCGCAGCGAGCCAAATGGACGAACGCTCCGTCTCATTGTCGATAGACAGGGAGGCGTCACCTTGGGAGACTGCGCTGACATCAGCCATCAGCTCGGAGACCTTCTGGACGCAAAGGCAGACTTGCTCGGGGCTTATCGTATGGAGGTCTCCTCTCCGGGCCTTGACCGGCCGTTGACAAAGCCCAAACATTTTGTCCATTTCAAAGGTCGACAAGTGGCCGTCAAAACGAGTGCTCCCATTGGAGGAAAAAGGGATTTCAGGGGCCTGTTGAATGGGTTCACCGATGGCATGGTCGTGGTTCAAGTGGAGGGCCAAGTTTACAGGATCCCCTGGGAGGCTATTGTAAAGGCTCGTCTTGACTATTGACGCCAATGGTGAGGACTCCATCTCAGGGCAAGGTAGTGCACTGACTTCATCAGATTGTAAGGTGTAAAAATGTTAGCGTCAGACCTAAGAAGGGTGATTGAGCAGGTTAGTCGAGACCGGGGAATTGACAGGGAGATCCTCATCAAGACCTTGGAAGATGCCCTGAAGTCTGCGGCCAGGAAAAAATTCGGCACTGAGGTCGACATTGAAGTCCGTTATAATGAAGAACTGGGCGAAATCGAGGTCTTTCAGTTCAAAGATGTGGTTGAGGAGGTCACCGAGCCTGACCTTGAGATGACCCTGGAAGAGGGCCGCAAACTTGACGCGGGCTGCGAAGTAGGAGACGCCCTGGGGACCAAGATGGACACCACCACCTTTGGAAGAATCGCCGCCCAGTCGGCCAAACAAGTCATTATCCAGAAGATGAAGGATGCCGAACGGGATGTGGTTTATGAGAGTTTTATCGATAGAAAAGGGCAGATCATAAACGGAATCGTCCAAAGGATAGACAGGGGGGACATCATCGTCAATCTTGGTCGTGCCGAGGCCATTCTTCCGACGCAGGAACAGGTCCCGCGGGAGACCTATCGGCGGGGTGACAGAGTTCGGGCTTACATAGTAGACGTGCTCCGTGAGACCCGCGGGCCTCAGATCATCGTATCTCGAACCCACCGAGACTTCCTGGTAGCGCTGTTTAAGACCGAAGTACCTGAGATTGCCGAGGCCATCGTGACCATCATGGCAGCTGCTCGTGAACCCGGCGGTCGCGCAAAGATCGCTGTTGCGTCTAATGATTCAGATATTGACCCTGTGGGGGCCTGTGTTGGCATGAAAGGGAACCGGGTCCAAAGCGTGGTCCAGGAACTGAAAGGCGAAAAGATCGACATTATTTCTTGGCACAGCGACCCGGCAAAGTTTGTCTGCAATGCCTTGGCTCCAGCGGAAATCTCCAGGGTAGTGGTCGACGAGACGACCCATTCCATGGAAGTCATCGTGCCGGATGAACATCTCTCTGTTGCTATTGGCAAACGGGGCCAAAACGTGCGTCTCGCCTGCAAGCTTACGGGGTGGGGTATCGATGTCAAGAGTGAAAGCCAGTACAGCCATGCCATGCGAGCCGGCTATGAATCGTTGTTGGAACTGCCAGAGGTGGGGGCCAGCATGGCTGATGCCCTTTACGAACACGGTTTCTATTCAGTGGACGAGCTTGCCAGCGCCACGGTCGAGGAGCTCATTCAGATAAAGGGCATCGGCGAAACAAAGGCACAGGCCTTGCTGAAGGCGGCTCTTAAGGCTCTTGAGGAAAGCAAGGAAGACGAATACACCGAAAAAGGCGAAGAAATCGCTGATCCCTCGGAGGGTGAAAAGAGCCCTGAGGGTGTTACGACAGAGGAAGAAGCGGCACAGGAGGAGACTTCGCCTTCTGAAGATCTGTGAGTCTGCGGTATCCACATGAGACTGGGGGGTATGGATGGCAAAAATGCGGGTATATGAACTTGCCAAGCAGCTCAATATGACAAACAAGGTGCTGTTGGAAAAGCTAAGGGAGATGAATATGGCTGTTAAAAGTCATATGAGTGTGGTGGATGAAGAGGCAGCGCCTCACATCAAGGATGTCATATTCGGCAAAAAAGCTGAGGTTTTGGTTGAGAAACGGGTCAAGGATACCATCATCAGAAGGCGCAAGAAGGTTGTCAAAAAACCACCGGAACTTCAGGAAGTTGCCCCCCAAGTTGAGGCAGAAGTTGAGATGGCGGCCCAAGCCAAAGAAGAAGAGGTGCCAATGAAGGCCGAGGCTGAAGGAGCCCCTGTCCCCCCCGATCTCTCGGCGGAAACCCCCATAGAGAAGGAGGAAGAGCCAGTCGAGGCCCAGGAAACAGAAGCCAAAATCGAGGAAAAGGTCCCTGAGGAGCTTCCCGCAGAAACCGAAGCCGTGCAACCCAAGCCTGAAAAAGAACCAGTCAAGAAGTTAAAGCCCAAAAAGAGGCCCAAAGCCAAAAAGGAGACGCCAGCTAAGATTATTAAGCTGCCGGAGGTAAGGCCTGCTGCCCCCTCCGAGCCTGAAGCCTCCCCCCAGGAAGAATTGGCCGTTCCGGTGAAAGAACAACCGGAGATTATAGGTGACCTGGGAGCTCCTCCAGGAGAAGAACAACCCGAGTCCACGGCCAAAGGGAAACGGAAGAAGAAGGACAGACGGCCGGCAGATGGATTGGAAGAAGACAAGCGGTTCCTGAAGAAAAAAATTGCCTTTCGGAAAAAGGAGGTCCTGGACAAGTCAGACCTCTATGATGGAAAGGCCCTCAGGGGCCGTAAGGGCCGAAGACTCCGTAAGGGAAAGGTGGCCATCAAGGGCGGTGAAACGACACTGATCACCACGCCTAAGGCCATCAAGCGTCGCATCAAGATTGATGAGGCCATTGTCGTGTCTGACTTGGCCAAGCGCATGGGGATAAAGGCCGGTGAGGTGATCAAACGACTCATGGCATTAGGTGTCATGGCCACGCTCAATCAGGCCATCGATTTCGAAACTGCAACAGTGGTTGCCAGCGACTTCGACTACGAAGTGGAAAAGGCGGCCTTTGAGGAAGAGGAGATTATTCGAACAGAAGAGGACAGCCCGGACAAATTGAAGCCCAGACCTCCTGTGGTGACCATTATGGGGCACGTGGATCACGGCAAGACATCTCTGCTAGATGCCATCCGTCAAACAAGCGTGATCGACGGCGAGGCAGGGGGCATAACACAGCATATTGGGGCATATTATGTCACTGTAGACGACAGACAAGTGGTGTTTCTTGACACGCCCGGCCACGAAGCATTTACGGCCATGCGTGCCCGGGGGGCCGAAGTAACGGACTTGGTGGTACTGGTGGTGGCTGCCGATGACGGCGTCATGCCCCAGACCATAGAAGCCATAAACCATTCCAAGGCGGCCAATGTGCCCATCCTCGTGGCCATCAACAAGATTGACAAACCAGAGGCACATCCAGACCGCGTAAAAAGGGAGTTGGCCGAACAGGGGCTTACGCCGGAAGAATGGGGCGGCGACACCGTCCTTGTGGATGTATCGGCCAAGCAGAGGATAGGTCTGGAGGCGCTTCTGGAGATGATTCTTCTTCAATCCGATGTCCTAGAACTGAAGGCGAATCCAGACAAACTTGCAAGGGGCCGCGTCATTGAGGCAAAGCTAGATCCCGGAAGGGGGGCAGTGGCCACAGTCCTGGTCCAAGAAGGCACCCTGCGCGCCGGAGACGCTATTGTCTGTGGTCACCGTTATGGCAAAATCCGAGCTATGATTGACGATCGCGGCAATCCCTTGGCAGAGGCGGGGCCTTCCATCCCTGTGGAAGTTCACGGGCTTTCAGGGGTCCCCATGGCAGGAGACGAGTTCATTGCCATGGCCGACGAGAAGACGGTGAAACAGGTCGCTGAGCATCGTGCTCAGAAACAGCGCGTGCGAGAACTGGCAAAGACCAGCAGGTTGACCTTGGAAAAGTATTATGAACAGATACAAGACGGCGTTGTCAAAGATCTGAACCTGATTATCCGGGCCGATGTTCAGGGCTCTATTGAGGCCTTGACGGAGGCTGTTCAAAAAATCCCTTCTAGCGAGGTGAAGGTCAGTATTGTGCATTCTGCGACTGGAGCCATCGCGGAATCTGACATTACGCTGGCCACCGTCTCCAACGCCATTGTCATCGGCTTCAATGTTCGGCCCAACCCTAAGGTCCGTGATCTGGCAAATGAGCACAACGTGGACATTCGATTCTACAACGTGATTTACAATGTGGTCAACGACATCAAAGGGGCCATCGCAGGCATGATGGAACCCACTTACGAAGAACATGTTATCGGCCGGGCAGAGGTGAGGGAGGTCTTTAATGTTTCAAAGGTGGGAACCGTGGCAGGCTCTCATGTGACAGAAGGAAGAATCGAACGGGGCCAACCTGTACGGCTGCTTCGCGACGGCGTTGTGGTCTATGACGGGAAGATACGGTCTTTGCGTCGCTTTAAAGACGACGTCAAGGAAGTGCAAAGTGGTTACGAATGTGGAATCGGCATTGAGAACTACAATGATGTGAAGGTCAAGGACGTCATCGAATGCTACCAAATTGAGGAAATAGAACCTGTCCTGGAATAAGATTGATGAAATCGTAAAAAGCCCCTTTTGCTCTCCCCGTGAGGATTTGCGCCTGTGGGCTTGAAAAGAGACGGGCGCACTTCAGATATTCAGCTAAAATGCTAAAACTCGGGCTAACGCCCTCAAACAGTTAGCATTTCTTAACGCCGAACATCCCAAGTGCTTTTTTTCCAAAATGCTCAATCTCGTTCGCTAAGGACATTTTACGATTCCATTACGATTGAAATTAAGACTAGGTTCAGGATGGGCTTTTTACAAGCCCCAGGCGCAAACCCGGGGAGAACGCCGTATTGGGACAAAAGATGGCATTTATGGATGAACACGCGCTCACTTCAGGGGCTCACTGAATGGTTGTTGGATTTGGCAAAATTGTCCTTAGGATCCCAGGCAATGACTCATTAAAGGGTAAGCGTAAGGTCGTAAAGAGTATCATCAGCAGGCTCCAAAACGGATTCAACGCTTCTGTGGCCGAAGTTGGAGCCAACAACATTCACCAACGGGCAGAGATTGGTCTGGCCTTTGTGGGTAATGATCGCCGGTTGATTAATTCGAAGTTGGACAAGGCCCTGAATCTCGTCGATGACATGCAGCTGGCTGAAATTGTAGACACGGACTTAGAGATCATAAATGTATAGACCTTGAGGAAAAACCTCTGGTTTGTTTTGAAGCGCAGAGAAGTCCCGACAATGTCTGCAAAGTGATGGAAAAGCCCAAGCAGAACACCCGGGCCGCTGTGAACAACTGGCCAAGCGTCGAGTTTTTAAAGACTACTATGATGCACTTTAAGAGAGCCGATAGAGTGGGCGGCCTGATTCAAAAGGAGTTGTCTGACCTATTGGCCACGAAAATCAAAGACCCGCGTCTGGATCTTGTCACCATAACCCGGGTCGACATCACTGGCGATCTCCGGTCCGCCAGGGTCTATTTCAGTGTTGTCGAGGGCCATGAGCGAGCGCCAGGTGCCATGGCAGGGTTTGAGAGCGCCATGGGCTATCTGAAACGCAAGCTAAGCCATCGGCTAAGCCTGAGACATATGCCAGAGCTGAAGTTTGTTTATGATGAGTCCTTTGATCGGGCTGACGCCATAGACAGAATCTTCAAGACGATACGTGATGAAACCAGTTCAACGGTTGGCGAATAGGCAGGAAGGTCATCCGCATTTTCTCCCGGTCTTGCCTATCACTGCAGATGGCAAAGCCACAGCCTCTCATTATGGCCTCTGGGACGGCACTCCATTGAATCGGCACGGCAGGATGAACGGAATTGTGGTTGTAGATAAGCCCGCAGCCATGACATCTGCCCGGGTGGTAGCTCGGGTAAAGGCCCTCTTAAAGGCGGAAAAGGTGGGTCATACAGGGACACTAGATCCATTTGCAACGGGCGTGCTGGTCTGCTGTACGAATCAGGCCACGCGGCTTGCCCAATTTCTTATGCCTGGGAGGAAATGTTATGAAGCGGTGATGCGCCTAGGGATTCGAACGGACACGCAAGATTTGACCGGTCAGGTCATTTCGAAGGACCCAGGTTTCAGTGTTGCCCATCAACAAGTGCGCTCCGTCTTTCGGGACTTTTCAAAGATCAAGGAGCAGGTCCCGCCAGCTTTTTCTGCCCTTAAGCACCGAGGCGTTCCCCTTTATAAGCTGGCCCGCCGCGGAGCCTTTGTGAAAAAAGCGGCAAGACCGATTTCTATTTACGAACTCGAAGTCCTTGACATCGACCTGCCCGATGTTCACTTTAAGGTAAGTTGCAGCCAGGGGACCTATGTCCGCACCTTGTGCGCTGACATGGGAGACGCCATAGGATGCGGCGCCCATCTGGTCCAGCTGAGTCGAACCGAAAGCGGGGGCTTTACGTTAAAAGAGGCCATCTCTCTGAGTACTCTCAAAGAGATGGCGCTGGCTGGCAACGTCGCCGACTGCATTACGCCAATGAGCCGTGCCCTGCGGGCAATCCCTGAGGTCAATGCCGGTCCCGCACTGGCACAACGGATACGGTGCGGGAAGCCCATAACAAAGGCGGATCTGGGACAACCCAAAGATATAGCCCCTATGTGGATAAAGGTCACCGATCAAGAGGGCCAATTGATTGCCGTCTTCAGTGGAAATGAAAAAAACGGTGTTTACCCATACGCTTGTGTGTTTCCAAATCAAGAATCGTGACTTGTTAATCTGGCCAGATGAACCGGCCACGAAACAACGATTCACGCTTAACAAATAATGTGCCAATAACGAACGACTAAGATAGGAGGTCTAGAAAGTGGCTTTAGCAGCAAAAAAGAAGGATGAGTTGATTAACCAGTACAAGCTGCACGACACAGACACGGGGTCGCCTGAGGTCCAGATTGCCTTGCTGACCCACCGCATCAGCTATCTGAACGAGCATTTCAAGGTCCACAAAAAGGATCACCATTCCAGACGTGGCCTTTTGAAACTGGTGGGTCAGAGAAGAAGGTTATTAAACTATCTAAAGTCCAAAGACGTAAATCGCTATCGATCGCTTATCCAAGCCCTTGGCCTACGAAAGTAATCGGATGATTGGGACATGACGTGCATGTCTCGTGGCTACGTTGCGCCAGACAGCTTGACGGCTCGCACTTCAGGTCAATCGCTCGGCCGACAGCGCGGTCAGGAGTTTTGCTCTTTCCGTCGGAGAGGCAATGTGTTTCATGGTGCAGTTAAAGCATGCCGAGGATGCTTAACAAGCAAAACAATGTGGATCTTTCACAAGACCATCAGTGTTGAGGAGAACAGAAATGGGATTGACTTTTAAGGAAGAAGTGGGCGGCAAGACGCTCACCGTGGAAACAGGAAAAATCGCACGACAGGCCCATGGGGCCGTCGTTGTGAAGCAGGGTGAGACCATGGTATTGGTAACAGCTGTTTCTACGAATGCAATACGTGAAGGAATTGATTTTGTCCCCCTGACCGTGGAATATCAGGAAAAGGGGTATGCCGTTGGCAGAATTCCAGGCAACTACTTCCGCAGGGAAATAGGACGTCCAAGTGAGAAGGAGACTCTGACGGCCCGTATCATAGACCGGCCCATCAGGCCGCTGTTTCCCAAGGACTACAGGCATGAGACACAAGTCATTGCCACGGTCCTGTCAGTGGATGATGAGAACGATCCGGATATTTTGGCTGTCGTAGGTTCGTCAGCAGCCCTGGAGATATCAAATGTCCCCTTTGCCGGACCTATAGCCTGCGTACGTGTGGGCCGAATCAATGGGGAGCTTAAGGCCAACCCTGGCCGACAAGAACTCCAAGAAAGCGACATCAATCTCATTGTCGCAGGCAGTAGAGATGCCGTGGTCATGGTGGAAGGCGGGGGGCTTTTCGTAAAAGAGGAAGATATGCTCGAGGCCATCTTCTTCGGCCATCAGGCCATACAACCGATCATAGACCTTCAGGTCAGACTCAAGGAGGCGGTGGGCCTGCCGAAACGTCCCACAACGTCATCCAAGGAGGTAGACGAGGATTTGGTAGCCCAAATCGAAACCATGGCCGCAGCGCCCGTAAAAGAAGCCGTTCAGATTCCCAACAAGCTCCAACGTCACAATGCCCTTGACCAAGTCAAGGCAGATGTCATGGCAAACCTTGGAGACGACTATGCCGATCGCCAAGGGGCAGTCAACGAGGTCTTTCACGCCCTCGAGAGAAAGATCGTGCGAAGCCTCGCCATCGCAGAAGGACGCCGGATTGACGGCCGTCGATTCAATGAGGTCCGTTCTATCCAGTGCGAGACAGGTATGCTACCTCGTACGCATGGTTCTGCGCTTTTCACCCGAGGTGAAACGCAGGCCCTTGGTATTGTCACCCTTGGTTCCACCGGGGATGAACAACGCATCGAGACATTGGACGGCAACGTCTTCATGCCCTTTATGCTTCACTACAATTTCCCCCCCTTCTGTGTAGGAGAGGCAAGACGACTGGGAAGCCCCGGGCGCAGGGAAATTGGACATGGAGGCCTTTCCACAAGGGCCGTTGAAAAGATTCTGCCGAGTAAGGAGAAATTTGACTACACCATTCGCATCGTATCTGAGATCTTGGAGTCGAACGGTTCTTCCTCCATGGCCACTGTGTGTGCCAGCAGCCTGGCCCTCATGGATGCAGGCGTTCCGGTCAGCGCCCCGGTGGCTGGCATCGCCATGGGACTCGTGAAGGAAGGCGATCAAGTTGTCATTCTTTCAGACATCCTGGGTGACGAGGACCACGTAGGAGATATGGACTTTAAGGTGGCTGGCACCCGAGAAGGGATCACCTCTTTGCAGATGGACATCAAGATTCAAGGCCTGACAGAACCGATTATGCAACAGGCCCTTGAGCAGGCCCGTGAGGGACGTCTCTTTATCCTGGACAAGATGGAAGCCACCATGAAGGAGCCAAGGGCCGAGATCTCTCCTTATGCCCCCAAGATTCTCACGATGCAGATTAATCCCGAGAAGATCCGAGATGTCATAGGCCCAGGCGGTAAGGTGATAAGGGCCATCCAGGCCGAGACAGATACGCGCGTAGAAGTGGACGACACGGGACTGGTCAAGATTATTGCCGTGAACAAAGACACCGCAGAAAAGGCCAGAAAGACAATCGAAGCGATTGTCCAGGAGGCGGAGGTTGGAGCCACCTATGAAGGAACCGTTCGCAAAATCATGGACTTCGGGGCCTTTGTAGAAATATTCCCGGGAACGGACGGCTTGGTCCATATTTCTCAGCTCGATTTCAAGCGTGTCAACCGGGTAACGGATGTCTTAAAGGAAGGGGACAAGGTCCTGGTCAAGGTCCTGGAAGTAGATCGTGACGGAAAAATCCGATTGAGTAGAAAGGCAGTACTTGAGGAACAAAAAAGTGCCGGACGACTTCAGCAAGACCATTCCAAATAACGGCATTAGAATCGTTACCCGCCGAATGCCTCATGCTCGTTCGGTCTCCATGGGCGTTTGGGTCAATGTGGGCGCTCGTGACGAGAGGCCGGAGGAAAGTGGCCTTTCCCACTTCATCGAGCATATGATCTTTAAGGGCACCAAAAAGCGCAGCGCCCTGGAAATCGCCAAAGAGTTCGACGCCATTGGCGGCCAGTGTAATGCCTTTACCAGCAAAGAGAATACCTGCTATCATTCGAAGGTCATGGACACCCATTTGGATACCATGGTCGACCTTCTATCTGACATCTTCCTGAATTCTGTTTTTGATGCCCGTGAAGTGGAAAGGGAGCGCCAGGTTATACTACAAGAGATCAAGATGCTCGAAGATCAGCCCGATGAGCATGTCCATGTCCTCTTGGCACAGGCCACTTGGCAGGGCCACCCTTTGGGCCGTTCTATACTGGGAAGCCCTGAAACAGTCGCCGGATTTGATTCTGCGATTATTAGGAAGTATTTCACAAGGGCTTACCAACCCCAGCGTATTGTCATTTCAGCAGCAGGAAACATTGAACACAAAGCCTTTGCAGAATTGGCCACTCGTGCCTTTGAAGTGGTGCGTAACAAAAACAGCTTCCCAAAGCGCACCCCGCCAACCACGGACAGGGTTGTGGCGGCCCACCCCAAGAACCTGGAACAGGTTCACATATGCCTTGGAACCAAGGGCGTGCCTGCCACAGACCCAAGACGTTATTCTTGCTCTGTCTTGAATGTTATCCTGGGGGGTAACATGAGCTCACGCCTATTTCAGGAGATCCGTGAACGTCGTGGACTTGCCTATGCTGTGTACTCCTTCCTGTCTCTGTACTCCGACACGGGAGTGTCCGGAGTTTACGTGGCAGTGGACAAGGCCAACACTGAAGAGGTGTTGGAGCTCATTATGAAGGAAATGAGACAGATCAAGGAAGAGCCCGTTGAGAATTCTGAATTGAGAAATGCAAAGGAGTATTTGAAGGGAGGAATCTACCTTGGTGCAGAAAGCACTGAGAATCAAATGACCCGCCTTGCTCACAACGAGATCCACTTTGGCCGTCAGGTATCGCTGCAAGAGGTGGAAGACAACATCGAAAAGGTCACGGCCGAAGATATCGTGGAGCTGGCAGAAGATATGTTCCAAAACGAGTCTTTGTCTCTGACACTCCTTGGGCCAGTGGGCGAGGATAGCTTCCACGAAAAGACGTGGGACCTTTAAGTGCCAGTAACTGAAAGAGCCAGAAGAGGTGTTTGTCAGGTTTGCTCCTTGGCTCTTACTCACTTTCGCGGACTCTGCCTCCCTGTGGCTGTAAATGACTGCCCTTGAAATCAAAATACGCCGGCTCCGCCCCAAGGATGATTCAGATATTCCCCTCCCCTGTTATATGACTTCCCATTGCTCAGGCATGGATCTATGCGCTGCTGTTACAAACGACCAAGTTCTGGAAATGGGCGCCATCACACTGATCCCCACGGGGATTGCCGTGGCTATTCCAGAGGGCTTTGAAGGGCAGATCCGCCCGAGAAGCGGGTTGGCATTCAAACACGGCATCAGCGTCATCAATAGTCCTGGCACGATAGACGCTGACTACAGGGGCGAAATAAAGGTGGCTGTCATCAATCTGGGTCCCGCACCTTATGTCGTTCGCCGTGCCGATAGAATAGCTCAGCTCGTTATCCAGAAGGTGTATCAGGCACGATTGAAGATGGTGGATGTCCTTGAACAAACCGAGCGAAATGCAGGGGGTTTTGGGCATACTGGGCTGTAGCCTTCTGGCAGGTTCTTTTGGCCTTCGTCTTTGGCTGATGAGGGTTGATATCTGTCCCTGGCCCTTCACCGTTCTGTCTTTCCCATCGACGGCTAACACCGGTGGTCCTTAACAAATGACTGATGACGAGTGACCAATGACTCAGGTATGCGTGCTTGCCAGTGGCAGCAAAGGAAACGCCGTCTATGTCTCTAACGGGAAAACCGCTATCTTGGTTGATGCCGGCCTATCGGGGAGTGAAATCGAGAGGCGCCTTCGCTCGAGAGACATTTACCCAGACAGCCTCGATGCCATTGTCGTTTCCCATGAGCATAGGGATCACATCCAAGGTGTGGGCGTTTTGTCCCGCCGGTTTGGGCTACCCGTTCACATTACTGCACCAACGATGGCGGTAGCAGGGGCCCGACTTGGCCCGCTTCACAAGGTGAGGAGGTTCACCCGGGGTGCCAGCTTTTCTATAGGCACCTTGACTATACATCCCTTTTCGCTGTCCCATGACGCTGTAGATCCTGTGGGATTTGCCATTCAAGACGGCAATACAAAAATGGGAATCGCCACGGATCTGGGCATAGCGACTCAGTTGGTGTGTCACCACCTCGAGGGATGCAGACTCATGGTCCTTGAGGCAAATCACGATGTCAGGATGTTGCAGGAGGGGCCCTATCCGTGGGAAGTCAAACAGCGCATCACGAGCCGATTGGGACACCTTTCAAATGAAGCCTCTCGTGACCTTTTGGACAAGCTCTGCCATGAAGGGCTTGATCATGTCATTGTTGCTCACATGAGCGAGACCAATAACGAACCCGACAGGGCCCTATCTGTAGTGCAGGAAGCCACAAGCCATCATAGCATCCAGTTCAGTCTTGCCAGCCAGCATTCGGCAGGGGACATGATTACTTTGGATAGTGACTGAAGGCCAGTCTTCGAAACGCCGCCATATACACCGATTCTATCGGAGCTGTTGCCAAAATGTCCCCTTCCCTGGCTATGAGTCGCTTAAAGACATTTTAGTTTGGGCAACAGCCCCTATCCTTTGGATCCTGGAGCAGAAATTACAAGACAAAAGGGGCGGTTCGTGGGCCTATGGTATGGGTTCAAGGAGTTCAATGTTTGACGCTCCATTACCGGAAATGGCTTAATCAACAGGCAATGGTCTGGCGTTAACGCACGTGGCCAAGGCCGCCCCTATGGCCGGCCACGGGACGCTTTTTCTGAGGTCCGTCACTTTGCTCGCTTTTTTGGCCACCATGGCAGAGGCCCGATCAATACAACTGCCGGTCCTAAAGCAAACGTCATGTTGCTGTAGGCTCTAGCATTTGGCACCATATATTGTGGAGGACATGCTTTTGTGTCCCCCATGGCCACCCTGACGCCTTGGGTACTGGATGACTCGGCAAAGCAAAAACCTTAAAGGAAATTCCACAATTCCATTTTTTTATTGACTGATCGTCTTTTTTCTCTTAAATTTCTCACCCTTAAAGGCAAGGGAACAGGCCACCTCAAAGATCCAGCACTGGACAACCATTGGTTTGCTCAAGATGGCAGCGTGCCACACGTGGTGAGCGCCCTCAACCTGGCTGATGTCTCCATCTCAGGTGGTGCTTTATCACACCTCCCTCCGGTGGGCTGCAAGGCTCGAAGATTGAATTGGCGCGGCAGACGGTTTTTTGGTGGACCCAGAGATTCTTGCTGAGCAAAGATTCGTCACAAGTACAATTGCATTTCTTTCAAGCTGATCATCTTTAGGACCATGAGTACCAGTTTGACTTCTTGCATATGCCTGGTTTGTTGAATGGTCCGTGCAACTGGGCCTTTCCCTGGCTAGCAGGATCCTTAGACGTCTTTACAAGTGATCTCCTATTTGACGAAGCCATGAATGCTTTTTTCTCGGAGGCGGAGATGGATTCAGATTCCAGAATTCTTGTAGTCGATGATGAACCTAGAATGTGCCAGACTATTAAGATTTTGCTCGAACGCAGGGGCTTTGATGTGGAAGCGGTAGAAAGCGGCATGGAGGCTCTTGACGCAATGATTGGTAAAGATTTTGACTTATTCCTGTTTGATATTTGTATGCCAGCAATGGACGGGTTCCATCTAATGGAAGAGACCCTTCAGCGGGAACCGGAGGCGCCCGTCATTATGATGACTGGCCAGGCATCGATTGAATCGGCCATTAGAGCCATTCAAAAGGGCGCTTACGACTATCTGAGGAAGCCCTTTGAACCGGAAGACTTGATCAAGACAGTCAGAAACGCACTGGAACAGAAGCGGCTAAAAGACGAAAACAGGGCTATTCATCAGGAGCTCATATTGTCGGAGAGACGGTATCGATACCTGATTCAGAACTCTCCTGATCTCATCTATACACTGGACAACGAAGGCCGGTTCACCTTTGTTAACGAGGCTTTTGAGAAGTTGCTCGGCTACGGTGCTGTGGACTTGATGGGCAAGCCCTACTATTCTATTGTGCATAAAAATGATCATGACAAGGCCAGCGGCTTGTTTGACCAGAGCCGAAGAGCGTACCCCACTGAGACCGGTCTCGAATTGAGGCTCTTGCCTTGTGGAGATTCAGAGGAATTCAAGGAGTGCGAAGTCCGGCATTTGACCATCGCATTGAAAGCAACGGGTACCCACAACGCGTTTTCCCGTGACCAACACAAGAGACTTCTTGCCACCCACGGCGTGGCCAGAGATATCAGCTACCGAAAGCACCTGGAGTCCCAGCTTCGCCAGGCTCAGAAAATGGAAGCTATCGGCACACTGGCCGGTGGCATCGCTCATGATTTCAACAATCTCCTTATGGAAATTCAGGGATACACATCCTTGTTGCTGCGTGACTGCACAGACGCTTCCCATCCGAACCATAAGAAACTGAAAAGCATCGAAAACCATGTCCAAAGTGGAGCTGAGTTAACCCGGCAAATCCTTGGTTTTGCCAAGCCGGGAAAGGGCCACGCCAAGCCTGTCAACGTGAATGAATTGCTCAAAGAGACTTCCTCTATGTTCGGAAGAACCAAGAAGGGCATCAGTATCAAAGCCAGGTTGCAGACCGATGTGTGGTCCACTGAGGTTGACGAAGGTCAGATCAAACAGGTTTTGCTTAATCTTTATGTCAACGCCTGGCAGGCAATGCCCAATGGAGGAGCGATCCACCTTGAAACCAAGAACGTCGCTGTTCGTGGACACAATGCTAGAAATATGGGCCTGGCCCCTGGAAGGTATGTCAAGATTTGTGTGGCTGACACCGGTATCGGCATGGACAAAGACACACAACAAAGGATATTCGAACCCTTTTTCACTACAAAGAAGAGAAGTCACGGCACGGGCCTCGGCCTGGCCTCCGTTTACGGCATCGTTATGAGTCATGAAGGGGCCATCCAGGTCTTCAGCAGCAAAGGGAAAGGCACTACATTTGTCATTTGTCTCCCTGCAGCACAGGGAAAGGCTATGATAGACAGTGAAAAGCCGAATAAACCAGCCCGTACAGAGACGTTGCTCCTTATTGATGATGAAGAGGGTGTCCTGGAGGTCACGCGGGAAATGCTCGAGAGCATGGGGTACAGAGTCATGATTGCGAGAAGTGGGCCGGAAGCGATAGAGGTTTTTGGAAAGAACAAGGATGATATAGATCTTGTCATTCTGGATATGCTTATGCCCGGCATGAGCGGCCGGGTCACCCTCGATCATATGATGCGATTGGATCCAAATGTGAGTGTTTTGCTTTCAACTGGTTGCGGCCTCAAGGGACAAGCCGAAAAGGACCTCGAGCGAGACTGCAATGGCTTCATCCAGAAGCCCTTCAACCTGGAACAGCTCTCAGAGAGAATCAAGGCGGTCTTTTCTCGACAGAAGGCCTCACGGCGCGTCCAAAATCTCTCTTAGTCTGGCGGACAGCTGCTTCATGTTAAAGGGCTTCTGGATGAAGCCATTGCAACCACGATCCAATATCTCTTGTGCCCGGCCGTCGATGCTGTATCCGCTTGAAAGAAGAACCTTTATTTTGGGGTTGATCTCCTTCATCCGGTCATAGGCCTCACCTCCACCCATATTGGGCATCACCATATCCAGAAGTATGATGTCTATGTCGGATCCATGCGTCTCGTACACGGCCAAGGCCTCTTTTCCGTCTCTAGCGGTAAGTGCCTGGTATCCCATGACTTTCAATAGCTCCACGCCCACCTCTAGCACTGCTGCTTCATCGTCTACCAGAAGAACGGTCTCCGCCCCCCTCATGAACTCACCAGCCGTCTTGACAGCGCTCTCGACCTGCTTTTCTGAGGCAGGGAGATAAATGTTGAAGGTGGTCCCCTCCCCCTTCTTGGAATCGATCTCAATATATCCGCCATGGCCCTTTACGATGCCGTAAGCTGAAGCGAGGCCCAGGCCAGTACCACGGCCCATTTCCTTGGTAGTGAAGAAGGGATCAAAGATGCGCTCCATGGTATCCTCATCCATACCTATGCCCGTATCCCCCACTTCCAACAGAACATAGTTGCCCGGCTTGGGATTATAGAGCTTGCCCTTTATGTCATTGTGGGTGGCATTCGTAGTCCTAAGGAGAAGATCCCCGCCACTGGGCATGGCATCTGACGCATTCACAAAAAGATTGAAAAGGACCTGTTCTATCTGCCGTGGGTCCGCTTCTATGGCAAATGGCTCTTTGAAAAGCTCTCGGTGAATCGTAATCTCCTTCTTGGTTCTCCCAAAGGTATAGGCGGTAGCTTCCACAATTTCGTTCAAGTCAACGGGCTTCACTTCGTACTTGCCCTTCCTGGCATATGCCAGAAGGTGTGAGGTCAGCCTGGCCCCGCTTTGTATCTGTTTTTCTATGTTTTCAAGGCGTTGGCTATGGGGATGCTCGGGATCCAAATCCATGAGCATTAATGACACATTTCCCTGAACCCCCATCAGGAGGTTGTTGAAATCGTGGGCAATGCCCCCTGCTAGGGTACCAACGGCCTCCAACTTCTGGGCCTGCTGGAGTTGGGCCTCAAGGCGGTTGCGCTCTGTGACGTCCCGTAACGTGTGGATGCTGCCCACTGGGCTGCCATTACGATCCAGGTAAGTCGCCACGCTTATGCTTACCTCAAGCACTCCTCCTTGTTTTGTATATCGACGGCTCTTGATGCCCGAGAAGCTCTCTCCTGCCAGAACCCTATCGATCATCCTCTGCGTTTCAGGCCAATTCTCCTCCGGGACATAGTCAATCCTCTTGCCCACGAGTTCCGCTGGAGTCCACCCGAAGATATGGGCAAATGCCGGGTTCAAATAGACCACCTTCCCATCCATGTCGTAGGCAACAATAGGGTCAGGGGATGCCTCCAGAACCGTACGATACCTCTCCTCAGCCTCCCGAAGAGCCTCCTCGGCCAGTCTACGCTTGGTGGCATCTGCAACATTGCCCAATATAGCAGGCCTCCCCTGATACTCTATGCGGGTGTGTCTGCGTGTAATCCACACCCTTTCACCGTCTTTTGTAACCCCCCACGCCTCGTATTGGGATGGGGTCTCGTCTCCCTCCAACCGCTTTCTCCTCATTTCATCGGTCAAAGCCCGGTCCTCAGGATGGACCAGCTTACATGATTCCATGCCAATCAACTCGCCCGTGGTATACCCGTAGATTTCAGCAAATTTCTTGTTTGCAAAAACTATCCTATCATCTTGGTCGATGTAGATACCAATCAGCGAGTTCTCAACCAGGGTGCTGTACTTCTCCTCCGACTCTCGCAACGCCGTCTCCACCTCTTTGCGTTCCTCTTTGAGTCTCTTTTGGCCAAGAGCGTTTTCCACTCTTCTCAATAATTCTTCGTGCTCAAAGGGTTTCTTAAGATAATCGTATGCCCCACCCCTGAGGGCCTGTACGGCTGATTCCACTGAGGCATGCCCGGACATCACAATGATGACCGGCTCCAGATCCTTGCCACCTAACTCACGCAGGACCTGGAGCCCATCCATGTCCGGCATGACCATGTCCAAGAGGACCAGGTCGCAACTGCTTCTTGCCAAATAGGCTATGGCATCCTTGCCAGTGTGGCTTGTGTGTGTGTCATAGCCCCCACCCTTTAACAAGGTGTTCAGGCTCTCACACATGTGGAGTTCATCGTCCACTATCAGGATATGAGGCGTTCGGGACATGGTTACCTCCTCAAACAAAACCCATGGCTTTCCCCCGGATACACGCTGCCCGCCCAGTCGCGGGTTTGTGGCATCAGAGTCTCCCTTTGTCATTCTGGAGGGCCAAAAAGGCCAGCTCTACCCGCTTGCCCATAGGGTAAAGAGTGGTTTTGGGGGTGGCCACTACCCCACTGACTTCCTCCGGCCCATGACAGTCTTGACAAAAGGGGCGTGAAAAGCAACCTGTCAGACAGGCAGACAATTGGTAATCGTTTTTCTCCTTCTAAGTATAGGGAAAAAGGGGGTTCCCTGTCAATGAAGAAGGCAAAGGCCTATCATAGCGGCAGAAGGCCCGCCAGTGGCTGTTTAGGTCACAAGGGCAAGACAATCCTAAAGCTAGTACCGGTATCCCGACCGGTCTCACACGATATGGTCCCGTTTAGTTCTTCCACGATGTTGTGTACAATAGAAAGACCCAACCCAGAATGATCCGCCCCCTTTGACGTATTGTACGCCTCAAAGAGTCTTGACTTTATGTGATCAGGGATACCGGGCCCATCATCGCTAACCGTTATCTCGAGGCCCCATGACGCTTTCGTGGTGTCATCACTGCCCAATCCCCGGGGGGTGTCGATACGGTTGGTCCGCAAGTGGATATTTCCCCCACGGGGCATCGCCTCGGCGGCGTTCTTAATAAGGTTAATAAGTACCTGTTTCAGGGCGTCTTCGTCCGTTACGATTTCTGTGGCCCTGGCATCCAGGGAAAGATGGGTGACAATGTTCTTGGGACGCAGGATGGACACATCCAGGATCTTTAGAAGCCCAGAAAAAAGACCCTCTATGGAGACCGGGAGGTACTGTCTCATTTTCTGCCGTGAAAAGTCGGACAACTGGTCGGCTATCTGGCTCACCCGATCAATCTCTTCGCTGATGATCTTCAGTTCGCCCAAGGCCGAATCCTCTTCAGGGAGCTTCATGCCCAGAATCTTTATGTAGTTTTTCATGATCCCCAGGCGGTTATTCACTTCATGGCCAATCTTGTGGGCAATGGTAGCAGCAGAATCCAACTGCTGAGAAGCATCGATTTTTTTCGTGGACCCTTTTTTCATCTCTTCCACATGGAGACTTGTAGCGGCATGGTTGGCAAACATGTTGAGGAGTTTCACCTTCCCTGTCAAACGGAGGAACTGGGATTCACTGGTACCGGCCACAATGACCCCCACACTCTGGCCTCGAACCAGCATGGGAATGCACAGGATCCCTTCAGTGCCAGCCAAATGGACAAGCTGCTCCTCCGCGATCGTCATGATGACCGGGTCAGGATGACCAAAGGAATCCAGAAACATCCGTTTTGAAAGTGATCTGGCTATCAGACTTCTGTCATTTTGAGCCGCAATCTCCAGGCCAGTGATAGGACCACCGCGATCATCCCTGTGTGGCGAACTACCCACCAGGACGTCCTTTTCAGGGACATAGAGAAAGAAAAAGACCTCCTCCACATGGAACAGAATCTGTAGGCTCTGCTCGACAACCCGCAGGATGGCGTCCCGACAATCGGCTCTCAGGAAATTCTGTAACGTCCCAGAAAGTAAAGAAACATCGCGGACTTCGTACAAGAGATCCTTTTGCTTATCGCCCCTTTTGTCAGGCCCTGCAAATTCTTGAACGGGAAGTTGTTTTGTCCATATATCGAACGACCTAGCCACCTGAGCGACCTCTTGATTGGCGGCACTAACAATCTCTTCCACCTGGGAGGGGCCGAACCCAAACATCGCTTTGACAATATTGACCCCCATCAACAACGTACTTGAATCATTTTGACACAAGGCATGAGAGACATACGCAATTTTCACAAGTGGAAAGGCATCTAGAATCCTCTCCCTCGGTTCATGGTGATAGAGAACAGCATCTGCCATCAACGACTTGGGATCCCATTGCCTGATGAGCCAGGCACCAACCTCACAATGGGTCACCCCGATTTTTTCTTTTTCACCTACAAGGAGATCGGAATCATCCACGGCTTCCCGCAAGATGGCAGCATACTCCTCTGAAAAATTGACAAGGAGGAGCAGTTTTCCGATGTCGTGCAAAAGGCCAGTCAGAAATGCCTCTTCAGGACGAGGATAAGATATTTTCTGCGCAATCCTTCTGGCAATGGAAGCGCATAGTACAGATTCGCGCCAAAACATGGTCAGATTCATTAACGAATTCCACCTTGAATAGCCAAAGGCCTGGCGTACCAATGTGGTTGTAGCCAGGTTCTTGATGGCATCTTCTCCCAAACGTGAAACGGCTTTGGCTACACTGGTAATGGTCTCTTGGACCCCCATGTAAGGAGAATTGGCCATGTGTATGGTTCTAGCGCAAAGGGAGGGATCGACAGATATGATTCCAGAGAGCTCCTCAATCGTTGAGTCTTCACGACTGCACCCTTCAACGAGCTTCAGGAGGACACTGGGCATGCTCGGTAATCCATCGTGACTCTTAATGATTCTTGATATTTCCTTATCGCGTTTCACGACCATCTATTGGCCTTCCTAGGACCTACGCTCCACGTATCGAAGACACAACCCACCAAAAAAACGGGATTATGACACTATTTTTGCAAAATCCAGGCCATAGATGCACAAAGCCGCAGAAAAGCCCGTGGTCCTCACGACCCCCGGTGGCCGAAAGCAGTGACATGTATCGCTTAAGCCCCCAATGAGAAAGGGACCTACACCTGACCTTGAAAACGCAAAGGTCACCGTGAATACCTGGTCAAGAAAGGGACTTTGTGCTACAAGCCTTTTGAACACTTGCCTCCCTCTTGTGGAGAAAACAACCCCCATGGCAGAGCCCATGGATATTGGATATCCCTAGGCAGGAAAGGCCTCCGAACCATGTTTGTCCTGGGATTACAGGGCAGTCCTCGCATCAAAGGCAACACCAGTATTCTCCTCTCGGAGTTTCTTAGCGAGGCCGAAAGGATTGGTGCCAACACCCGTTGTATTGACGTTTCCCGCAAGGAGATCTCCCCTTGCCAGGAATGTGGCAATTGTGAAAAAAAGGGCTATTGTCCCATTGACGACGACATGCAGCAGATCTACCCATTGCTTCGTCGTGCAGAGATCATTGTGATGGCCACGCCTGTGTTTTTCTATGGCCCCACGGCCCAGTTGAAAGCCCTTATTGATCGGTCCCAAGCACTGTGGGCAAGAAGGTATGTGCACAAACTCGTGGATCCGGGCCGAAAGTGGCGTCGGGGCCTCCTCTTGTCCGTCGGCGCCACAAAGGGCAAAGACCTCTTCCAAGGAATACAGCTCACTGCCAAGTACTTTTTTGATGCCGTTGGGGCCCGTTTTGAAGGGGCCCAAGACAGCCTGACCTATAGACAGATAGAAGAGGCACGAGAGATAGAACAACATCCCACAGCCCTCCCAGACGCACGGCAGAAGGCCAGAGTCCTCGTGCCGCCTTTTGTTCAAAGAAAAAGGATCCTGTTTCTCAGTACGGCCGATGCCTGCCGGGGCCAGATGGCCAGTGCCCTTGCCCAGTACCACAGGGGCGACCGGATGGAAGTGGAAAGTGCGGGAAGCACACCAGCCCCAAAGCTCCATCCACTCACGGAAGAGGTCATGGAGAAAAAGGGTATTGACATGGCCTTCCGCGAGCCAAAAACGATTGAGGAGGCTACGCGCTCTGGAATGCCAGAGTTGGTCATATCTGTGGGCAATGAAGAGGCCCAAGCCCCGTTTTCCAATGTGCCGAAGCGTGCGTGGGGCCTGCCAGAGCCTTGTGGACAATCCAAAGAGTCCGTGCGCAAGCTCCGAGACGATATTGAAAGAAGATTGGGAAGGCTTTCAGCAGAAATGCTGGCTTGAACCACGAGCCATCCAAAAAAAGGCGCTCAAGAGGACTGATTGTCATGCCATGTATGGATTATGAATATAACCCGTCCGCTTTGTATTTCCCCTGAATATGGCTTCTCACCACTCGGTTTTAGGCACTAATATGGCATCTTGTAAAGCCAAATGTTGGCTGGAAGTGACGGTTAAGGTCCCCCTGGCAATGGAACACTCACTGCATGCGGACATGGCCAAGGTTGTCCCATCGCTGTTGTGGCGTAAACAAAGACTGCTGGATGAGCATTGCCTTCTCACGTCAATGGTCGCCATGGATACCCAGGTTGACCGCATTATCTCACGGATAGAAGAGGCCCTCCGGCAAGTTGAACAAGAATACCTCCTTTCAGAACCCCTCCCCGTAGAACTCCACGTTTTTGAAGCAGATGAGCCCACTGGTGGCTGGAAACAGCAGGTCCAGGCTCGGCAGATATCTTCCCGTCTCAGCATCGGCCCACCATGTCAACAAGGTGGGGTTGCTAAAGGCCAGACAGCACTGTTTATCGACCCACAGGACGCCTTTGGTGACGGGAACCATCCAAGTACACGTCTCGCATTGCGCCTCCTTGACGAACTGCTAGGCGACGAATACGGCCCAGCCAACATGATACAAGGCTGGGTCTTGGACGCGGGATGCGGCAGCGGAGTGCTCGCCTTGGCCGCAGCAGCCCTTGGCGGTTTTGAAGCCCTTGGTGTGGATCTTGATCCCAAAGCTGTAGCGGCCGCTCGAAAAAACCTCAGGCACAACGCGGGGCCAGGGTCCAAGGTGTCTTTGGCCCTTGGCGACCTTTCCTGTGCTCGGGGCCCCTTCTGTATCGTCTTGGCCAACCTGGTCTACCCGGTCCATATGAAAGTATACCATACTTTGTGGGCAGCTGTGGCACCTGGTGGGTGGCTCATCTTGTCCGGTTTTTGTCACAGCCACAAGGATTCGATTCTGAGCCCCTACGTCCGGGAAGGAGCCTCTGAAAGGGCATTCTCAACAGATGGGGCATGGGCAGGGGCCTTACTCCACAAACTGGCGAGTTAGTGCCCATCTATAAATGGCTTGTGGATCGATCGGCACGATTGGATGTTTCCAATTCACTCCGCCATATAGGTGGGAAAAAGGGCCATTGCTCGATGGAAACAAGTGAGACAGCGCAAAGATCAAGCATTCTCTTGTCCGACCCGCACAAGACCGACAAACCCACAGGTGTCACCTGCCCTTCGGCAGGACTTCGTGTCCGGGCAGTGACCCGGCCAGGGTGCGGCGAGGGGTGAGCACTCACAAAACCAGGAAATCCTGCGCAGATGGGGTCAGCGTGCGTCCTGCCAAGCCCGGAGATGTGGATTATATCCGGAGTCTGAGCAAGAGGGTCTTTCGCCAGTATGGCGCCTACGAAGAGATGGTGACGCGCTGGTTTGAGTCGGGCGCCACGGTGACCCATTTGGCCTTGACGGAAAAGCGACCAGCTGGGTTCATCATGCTCGGCAGACTTGAGCGTCAGTTCTATCTTCCCGTCGTGTCTGAAGTGCTGGCCATCGCCGTAGAACCTGCCAGATGGAACTGCGGCATCGGCCATCTTCTCATCAAGGAGATACAGAAAAGGGCCAGGGAGATTGGAGTGGAGACACTGGTTCTTCACACAGCCACAGACAATATCCCGGGCCAGAGGCTTTTCGGCAAATGCGGGTTTGTCCCTTGTCAGATGAAGGAGGCCTTTTACCCTGCAGGCCAGGATGCCCTTATGATGTTCAAGGACCTTTCTTAACGGGGGCTGACGTCCCGGACCATGTGGACCACGCAAGAGCTTTGCATAACTAGCTCCCATCCATAAATGGCCCTTTTCCCGATGAGCAGCGTTCTCCGCAGGTTTTCGGCTGCGACGTACCACATGTACGCCTCGCCGCAAACCCTTGTGTGGCCTTGCTCATCAAAAAAATTGCTCATTTCTGAATTGGAAACTGACGCCAGTGCCACCTCCTTCTTCGGGGTTCGTGGATGGACACTAACTACTTCAAGCGACCATTATAAACTTTCTGCGGCACCCATCCAGGCGAGGTGAACGGCCCACGTGAGTGGGCAAATCCGAGACTGTTTGATCTGCCGCAGGCGGAGAGCTTTTAGGATTTAGTGAAGCAAGGCCGTGGATGGATCAAAAAGCTTATAGGAAAAAGCGAGAAGAGGTTGCGCAAAGGTCTCCACGTAAGACCGCTTCTTGTTCGGGACTATTGCGTTTCATAAGGCGGCAGTTGCCCCGAAATCCCTTTTAGAGGTGTCCAGTGTTGGGTATTTCAACGTGCTGGTGGAATGGCAAGTCCTTTCGAGGCGACGAGATCGTCCGTGAGGCCCTTGACATGGGATTCGAAGGCGTTGAACTGGAGTACAGGATCACTACCTCTGTCTATCAACAGATGAGGCCCCAATTGAAAAAGGCAATGACGGTGCTGAGCCTCCACAATATCTTCCCCAGGCCCGAAGACCCTGCTTTTGAAAAGGAGGGTGGAGATCTTTTCTTGCTCTCTTCCACGGACAGAGCCAGACGGGAAATGGCAGTCAAATACTCCATTAGGACCATTGAGCATGCCAACGACCTGGAAGCCCGGGTCGTGGTCCTTCACTTAGGCCGTGTTGACATGCAGAGTCCAACCGATAGGTTCAAAGCTCTGCACCAAAAAGGAAAATTGGATCAGAGTCAAGGGCGGGTCTTTGTCAATAAGCAGCGGCATATCAGGAAAATGACACACCCGAAGAACCTTGACGCTGCGCTTTTCAGTCTGGAAAGGCTGAATAGCGAGGCGGAGAAAGAGGGCGTATTCCTTGGCATTGAGAACAGATACCATTTCTACGAGATTCCCGATTTGGAAGAAGTTGGGACCATTCTGCGTGAGTTTAAAGGCGGCAATGTGCGTTACTGGCACGATGTAGGACATGCAGCTGTCCAGGAAAACCTCGGCATATGCTTACAAAAGGAACTGCTGGAAGCATACTCGGGAGAAATGATTGGAGTCCATCTACACGATGTCAGAGGGGTTGAGGATCACCTCTCGCCAGGTCAGGGCGAAATGAACTATGGAGAGATTTTGCCTTTTCTGAAATCAGCTTCGATCAAGATCTTGGAAATTCATTCCAAAGTGGCAAAAGAGGACTTGCTGAAAGGACTTCAGCTCATGAAGGCCCATCTGGCTACTCCTGAAACTCTTCCATCGTCTTGTTAACGGAGGCAACCACTTGGTTCATTACTTTTTCTAGGTCATGACCCTCTAAACCTAGAAGTCTGATGGCGTTCTCGTCCATGCCGTGGGTCAGTGCATCTGTGCCGCCTCCCAGACCGCACATCATGGCTATCCCGTCGGCCACGTGGAGGATATTGGCCAGTTCGCTACCTTCTGACCGGGCCGGATCATGGTGATATCTTATGCCAGTAGTCATCTCCTGAGGGACATTCCACCCCTTGCATATCTCAGAGGCTATCTCGGCATGATCAACGCCCAGAACCTCCTTTTCAGCACTCACAAGACCCCCTTGCCCCTCCGACACACACGCTTGAAATGCCTGCTGCCTTTCCGCGATGTACTTATCCAGCACCAGTTTGCCCGCGTCATGAATGAGCCCTGATGCAAAAGCATCATCGACCAGCGCCGGGGTCTTCTTGCCTGCGATGAACTTTGAACCAAAGGCCACCGCCAGCGAATGCTGCCACAGTTCTCCTGACTCCAGCCCATACCCTTTCAGGGCCTTACCCATGAGTTCCGAAGTGGACGCCAAGGTGACAAGCTCCCCCAAGGTCCGATACCCCAAAACAACCGCAGCATGCTGAATGGATGAGACCTGATTACTCAGACCGTAGTATGCAGAGTTGGCCAACTTCAAAACCCTGGCGGCTATTGCCTGGTCCGTCACAAATACAATGGCCAGATCTTTGAAACTTGAATTTGGGTCTGCCAAAACGGTGCGAGCCTTGTGCATCGCCTGGGACATGGGAGGCAAATCGCTCACAGAGTCCAAGATTTCCCTTTTCAAGGCCGCACTGTGTGGTATTTCTTTCCCGGAGCCTGTTGCCGAAACCGAGGCAGGATTACTTTGGCTACCACCCTGATTCGACGGAAGCACAACTTTGACAATACTCTTGCAGGCAGGACAAGGGAACTTGAGCCTTTTCCCTCTGGGAACTCGTTCGTCGGGGATGTCATAAGCCTTGTGACAGCTCGGGCACTCTATTCTCACTTTATGTTCCTCCCAACTATTGACCAGAAGCCCAGGATGGGCAGTGCGGTCTCTTGTTTAGAAACAGGTCTGTCTGGGCCCGAGAACAGATTCTGTTCTGAAAAAAACTTGACTGGGCAACCATGCAGCAATTTTCCCCAGTCCGGGTCCAATCTTTTCTTTTGTCAACTAGTTTCCATCCATAAATGGCCCTTTTCCGCAATCTCGGCGGCAATCTGCGGAATCGCTTGTGCGACGCACCTCGGTACGCCTCCGCGCAATGCCTTGATTTTCTTGACCTTGCGAAAAACTGCTCATTTCTGAGTTGAAAACTGACGCCAGTGCCCACTTCCTTCTTGGCCATTCGTGGATGGGCACCAACTAGTTTCCATCCATAAATGGCCCTTTTCCCTCTGAGCGGTGTTCTCCGAGGGTTTTCGCCTGCGACGTACGAAAAGTACGTCTCGGCGTAAACCCTTGTGCTGCCGTGCTCAGAGGAAAAAGTGCTCCTTTCTGAATGGGAAACTTACGCAAGTGCCCATTGATTTCTTACGATTGGTGGATGGGCACCAACTAAGGGGGCTCAATTACCAACAGGTATCCTAATGGTAAACGTAGTCCCTTTACCAATCATGCTTTCCACATCGATGGTCCCTTGGTGCTTCTTGATGATGTTGTAGGCCATGTTGAGACCCAGTCCTGTTCCCTTCCCCACGTCTTTGGTTGTGAAAAAGGGATCGAATATTCTGGAAAGATTTTCTTCAGGAATGCCTTTGCCGTTGTCGGCGATGCTGATCTCCACGTATCCGTTATCAGCCCGAGTTGAAATCCTGATCTCACCTTGCTTTTCCATGGCCTGTGCTGCATTAACCAACAGATTCATGAAAACCTGATTCAGTTGGTGGGCGTAGCATTCTATAAGAGGTAGCTCCCCGTACTCCTTGGCAACCTTGGCCTTGTATTTTAGCTCATTCCAGACCACGTTAAGGGTGGACTCAATCCCCTTATTAATATCTGCCGTTTGCACCTTGTCTTCCCCTGGATGGGCAAAGTCTTTCAGGTCAAGGACAATCTTCTTGATCCGACCGGTCCCCTCTTTACAGTCCTCTATAAGATCCATGATATCGTTGACGATGAATTCCACATCGATTTCCTTTTCCCGGTCCAGTATCCGTTTCGTCTGTTCCACCGCGCAAGGGGGCAACCTTTTCTTCCCAGCCTCATCGTCCAGCATTTTAATCAGCTTCTTGTATTCCTCCATAAGTCCCATAATGTCCTTCTGATAATCCGACAATGTCCGGAGATTGCTGCTCACAAACCCCGTAGGGTTGTTGATTTCGTGGGCCACACCTGCGGCAAGCTGTCCAACGGAGGCCATTTTTTCAGCATGCAGGAGCTGAGCCTGAGCCTTTTTGTACTCGTCCTCTAGCTGGATGATCCGTTCGCCTGCGCGTATCCTGGCCTTCAACTCTTGAGGATCAAATGGTTTCACAATATAGTCGTCTATCCCCGCCTGGAATCCCTTAATAGCATCCTCCTTGGTATCTTTCGCAGTGAGCAGAATGACGTAGACATAGCTGGACGATTTCGCCTCTCGGATCTTCTGGCACAGGGTCAGTCCGTCCATGTTGGGCATGGCCCAATCGGTTATGACAATCCTGACGTTGCTTTTCTGGAACATTTCCCACGCCTGAAGGCCGTCTTCAGCCGAAAGGCATTGATGGCCAATGCTGTCAAGGGTCTTTTCCAGAAATGCCCTTGCCACAAAGTCGTCTTCTGCAATGAGAACTGCCATAATCCACCTCTTTGTTGCTTTCAGTATGTCACAGCCAAGCTTGTTACATGCCTTGCTCCAAAGTCGTATCCCAAGCATGAGCCGAAGAGATCGTATAGCCCCCCCCTCTGACCTCACGCTTCAGGGACCGGACCACATCTGGCTCGTCGTCAACCGGCAAGACGTTCCTGTTCATTCTACACCCTTTGTTCCGGCCCTCAGCAGCCGAGTTCCTATCCCTCGAAAACCAAGGATCACCAAGCTGCCCGCCTCAACGTCATGACCACACCCCTGCCCCGAAAGCGTCCCGAAAGAGGCGCTATATCGACACGGTATGTACCGTCGCACAAAGGCTCTTCTTCAAGTGTCTGTGCCTCACAG